>Ga0233375_1000170_pt1 | contig 38262 bp, 35 predicted proteins | sample ElkDunMinimDraft_10_FD_191539 | JGI IMG/M metagenome (GOLD analysis project Ga0233375, IMG submission 191539) | Fecal eukaryotic communites from dung pellets of Tule Elk in California, USA - Elk Dung E16 | ecosystem: Host-associated > Mammals > Digestive system > Large intestine > Fecal | place...
CAGGTGCAGGGAGGTGTAGGCCGCCTCCATGGGGTCGGAGGTGACGCGGTCCGCTCCGTAGGCGGCCTTGAACGCCGCGACGAAGGTGGAGTTCTCGGCGCTCTCGACGGTCTGGTAGTAGTTCCAGGCGGTGAGCTGGCCCTCGATGTTCTCGACCCCGATGCCGCCGACCTCCTCCTCGGCGATGGACACCGAGACGACGGGCAGCGCGTCCTTGCCGAGGCCGGCGTTCTTGTACTCCTTGAAGAACGCCACGTTGGAGTCGCCGTTCAGGGTGTTGAACACCGCGTCCGCCCCGGACCCCTTGAGCTTGTTGACGATGGTCGAGAAGTCGGTGTGGCCCAGCGGCGCGTACTCCTCGCCGACGATCTCGATGCCGTTCGCCTCGGCGTAGGCGTTGATGATCTTGTTCGCGGTGCGCGGGAAGACGTAGTCCGAGCCCACCAGGAAGACCTTCGTCTTGCCCTGCTCCTTGAGGTAGTCCATGCCGGGGACGATCTGCTGGTTGGTCGTGGCGCCCGTGTAGAAGATGTTCGGCGACGACTCCAGGCCCTCGTACTGCACCGGGTAGAAGAGCAGCGAGTTCTTCGACTCGAACACCGGCAGCATCGCCTTGCGGCTCGAGGAGGTCCACCCGCCGAAGACGGCGGCGACGCAGTCGCTCGAGATGAGCTTCTCGGCCTTCTCCGCGAAGACGGTCGGCTCCGAGGCGCCGTCCTCCCCCACCACCTCGAGCTGCTTGCCGAGCACGCCCCCGGCGGCGTTGATCTCCGAGGCCGCGAGGTCGAGCGCGTCCCGCACCGTCTGCTCGGAGATCGCCATCGTGCCGGAGAGCGAGTTGAGGAACCCGATCTTCACCGAGTCGCCGCTGGTGTCGACGCAGGAGGCGCCTGCGGAGGCGGACGCCCCGGCGGGATCGGCGGAGGCGTCGGTGCGCGAGCCGCAGCCGGCGACGGCCAGGGCGACGGTGAGCGCGACTGCTGGCAGCGCGAGCGCGCGGGTGCGGGTTCTGGTCAACGGAGTGCCTTTCGCTGGAGGGGTCCCTGCGTGGTCAGGCCAGGGAGGACGCCGGGCCACCGCGCTGTGTCCCGCCGCGTATACGTCCCTGTGGCCATGACGCAGGACGCTAGAGAGGCGGTGTTTCGTACCCCTTCGTACGTCGTGAACAGGACGTTTCCGGCCGGTCTCGATACCGACGCGGCGAGCCCTGCCGAGCGCGACGTAGCCTCGGACCCGTGACCGTGCTCATCGACCCCCCGCTGTGGCCGCGGCACGGCCTGCTGTGGAGCCACCTGGTCAGCGACGCGTCCCTCGCCGAGCTCCACGACCTCGCACGCCTCGCGGGCATCCCCCCGCGCGCCTTCGACCACGACCACTACGACGTGCCCCACACCCGTCACGCGGAGCTCGTGGCGCTCGGGGCCGTCCCCGTGGGCTCCCGGGAGCTGGTGCGGCGGCTGCGCGCCTCAGGCCTGCGCGTGCGCCCCGCCGACCGCCCCCGCTAGACCCAGCCCTGGCCCGCCAGCCCGGCCCCCCCGGCGCCGCCCAGAGGCTGGACCGCCCGTTGACCCGTGGGCGCGCTGACGGTTGTCTCTGCACGTCAGACGCATCGGCGCCCGCCATCGGCTGGGCCCCGGTCCCCCACCGGTCGAGGAGTGCCATGCCCGATCACCCGCCCGCGATCGCAGCCACCCCACCGGCCCTCGACCTGCCCGCCCTGCAGCGCCGGACCCTCGTCACGCTGAGCGCCTCGCAGGTCCTGGGGAGCGTGGGCGTGGGCGTCGGGTTCGCCGTCTCGGCGCTGGTCGCCACGAGCCTGGCGAGTTCCCCCGCCCAAGCGGGCCTGCTGCAGGGCATCTCCGTGGTGGGCACGGTGGCCGCCACGATCGTGCTCGCGCGCCTCTCCGCGTCGCGGGGCCGCCGTCCGGGGCTCGCGCTCGGCTACCTGGTCGCCGCGGCAGGCGCGCTCGTCGCCGTCGCGGGGATCACGAGCCAGCAGTTCCTGCTGTTCCTCGTGGGCGGGGCCCTGTTCAGCGTCGCGAGCGCGACGAACCTCCAGGCGCGGTTCGCCGCGGCCGACCTCGCGGCGCCGGGCAGCCGGGCGGTGGGGATCTCGCTCGTGCTGTGGATGTCGACCGTGGGCGCCGTGGTCGGCCCCAACCTGGCGACCTGGGGAGGAGCACTGCTGGGTAGGCGGGGGATCGACCCGTGGGCCGGCGCCTACGTGACGGCGGCGGTCGGGTTCGCGCTGGCGGGCCTCGTGGTCGCGACGAGGCTCCGCCCTGACCCGCTCCTGGTGGCCCGCGCCGTGTTCGAGAACGACCCGGCGGCCCGGCCCGCAGCGCCGCAGGGCTCCCTGATCCGCTCGGGCGCCCGGGCCATCATCGGCGCGGGACCGGCCCGCTTGGCGCTGACGGCGATGGCCGTGGCCCACGCCGCGATGATCGGGGTGATGGCCTGGACCCCGGTGCACATGGCCGGATCGATGCACCTGCACGGGGCCGGGGGCACGTCGAGCCAGGCGGCGATCGGTTACGTCTTGTCGGCGCACCTCGCGGGCATGTACGCGCTCTCCCCGGTGATGGGGTGGGCGGCGAGGCGGATCGGCGACCTCCGCGTCGTGGTGATCGGGCTGGCGCTGACCATCGTGTCGATCGCGGGGATCGCGCAGCTCCCCGGGTCTGCCGGCCTCGCCCTCGGAATCGGGCTCACCGGGCTGGGCCTCGGCTGGTCGGCGGTGCTCGTCGCCGGCTCGTCGCTGCTCACCTCGTCGGTGCCCGTCGAGCAGCGCGCCGCGGCGCAAGGCGTCGCCGACTCCGCCGTGTGGACGGCGAGCGGCCTCTCGCAGATCGCCAGCGGCTGGATCCTCGGGACGTTCGGCTACGCGTCGCTCTCTGTCGTGCTGCTCGCGCTCGTGGTCCCTGTCGCGGTGTGGGCCGCGACGGCCGCGCGGCCCTGACCCCGCTGAGCGCCAACCGCCGAGGACCCGCACAGGCACCGGCACAGCACGACGGGCCGGCCGCCCGAAGGCGACCGACCCGTCGTGCTGTCCTGCTGTGAAGCTGAGCCGCTGGACGCGGACCCTGATCAGTCGATCAGAAGTCCATGCCGCCCATGCCGCCGTCGCCACCCGGGGCCGGAGCGGCCTTCTCGGGCTTGTCCGCCACGACCGCCTCGGTCGTGAGGAACAGGGCGGCGATGGACGCCGCGTTCTGCAGCGCGGAGCGCGTCACCTTGACCGGGTCGTTGACGCCCGCGGCCATGAGGTCCTCGTACACGCCGGTCGCGGCGTTGAGGCCGTGGCCCGTCGGGAGGTTGCGGACCTTCTCGGCCACGACGCCACCCTCGAGACCGGCGTTGATCGCGATCTGCTTGAGCGGCGCGTCGATCGCGACGCGGACGATGTTCGCGCCCGTCGCCTCGTCGCCCTCGAGCACGAGGGTCTCGAACGCCGTCTTGCCAGCCTGGATGAGCGCGACGCCACCACCGGCGACGATGCCCTCCTCGACGGCGGCCTTCGCGTTGCGAACGGCGTCCTCGATGCGGTGCTTGCGCTCCTTGAGCTCGACCTCGGTCGCCGCGCCAGCCTTGATGACGGCCACGCCGCCGGCCAGCTTCGCGAGGCGCTCCTGGAGCTTCTCGCGGTCGTAGTCCGAGTCCGAGTTCTCGATCTCGGCGCGGATCTGCGCGACACGGCCAGCGATCTGGTCGGCCTCGCCGGCGCCCTCGACGATCGTGGTCTCGTCCTTCGTCACGACGATCTTGCGCGCCTGGCCCAGGACCTCGAGGCCGACGGTGTCGAGCTTGAGGCCGACGGTCTCGGACACGACCTGGCCACCCGTGAGGATCGCCATGTCCTGCAGCATCGCCTTGCGGCGGTCGCCGAAGCCCGGGGCCTTGACGGCGACGGACTTGAACGTGCCACGGATCTTGTTGACGACGAGCGTGGCCAGGGCCTCGCCCTCGACGTCCTCGGCGACGATGAACAGCGGCTTGCCGGACTGGATGACCTTCTCCAGCAGCGGCAGCAGGTCCTTGACGTTCGAGATCTTCGACTCGACGAGCAGCACGTAGGCGTCCTCGAGGACGGCCTCCTGGCGCTCCGGGTCCGTGACGAAGTACGCCGACAGGTAGCCCTTGTCGAAGCGCATGCCCTCGGTCAGCTCCAGCTCGAGGCCCAGCGCGCTGGACTCCTCGACCGTGATGACGCCTTCCTTGCCGACCTTGTCGAGCGCCTCGGCGATGAGCTCGCCGATGGCGACGTCACCGGCGGAGATGGCAGCCGTGGCGGCGATCTCCTCCTTGGTCTCGACCTCCTTGGCCTGGGCCAGGAGCTGGGCGGTGACGGCCTCGACGGCCTTCTCGATGCCCTTCTTCAGGGCGATGGGGTTCGCGCCGGCCGCGACGTTGCGCAGGCCCTCGCGGACGAGCGCCTGGGCGAGCACCGTGGCGGTCGTCGTGCCGTCACCGGCGACGTCGTCCGTCTTCTTGGCGACCTCCTTGACGAGCTCGGCGCCGATCTTCTCGAACGGGTCCTCGAGGTCGATCTCCTTGGCGATGGAGACACCGTCGTTGGTGATCGTGGGGGCGCCCCACTTCTTGTCCAGAACGACGTTGCGGCCCTTCGGGCCGAGGGTCACCTTGACGGTGTCGGCGAGGACGTTGAGCCCTCGCTCGATTCCGCGTCGGGCCTCCTCGTTGAAGGCAATGATCTTGGCCATGGGGCTGTGATCCTTCACTTGACTCGTTGTTCGACCAGACGGTGCCCGCGACGGACGGAACGCCCTCACGCGGTCATGTCCCGCGCGGAAAGCGATCCTCACCAGTCAGTGTCGGTGATTCTGTCACTCTCCACCGGAGAGTGCTAACCCCATGGTTAGCACTCACCACCTCCGAGTGCAAGGCGTCCGCCCCATCTCGGGAGCGCGGCGACCTGCCGCTCAGCATGCTCGACACCCTCCCGGGCCGGCTCCGCCGCGCTCGTGGAGGCCCGCCGAATCCGGTGAGAAACCGTAGTCGCGCCCTCGCGATCCCCCGTAGTGTGCCCGCCATGTCGAGCGAACCCTCCGATGAGATCAAGCTGCGGCGGCTGCCTCGGGCATGGCGCCTGACGGCCACCGCCGTGGTCCTGGGAGTCCTCGCGACCGCCCAGGTCGTGGACACCAACGACTGGTTCCCGCTGGGGTCGCTGTCGCAGTACGCGACGGCCCGGGACCTCAACGGCACCGTCCGCTCGATCTCGATCGACGCCGTGGACGCGTCCGGGGAGACGCTCCGGGTGCCGCTGAACCAGACCGGCGTCGGCGTGGGGAGGGCGGAGATCGAGGGGCAGCTCGGGCGGATCCTCGACGACCCCTCGCTGCTGCAGTCCATCGCCGACGCGCACGCGGGCCTGCACCCGGACGATCCCCCCTACCGAGAGCTGGCCATCGTGCGCAGCACCCGCGCCCTCGTGGACGGACGCCCGGTGGGCGACGCCACCCGCGAGACCCTCGCCACCTGGACGGTGCAGCCGTGACCGCGTCCCCCGAGCAGCCCCTGCCCTCCGAGGTGGCCGGCGCCCCGCAGGCCACACCCCCGACGGCCGGACCCGCCGCCCGCCCGGGGGCCCTCCCCCGGGCCGCGCGCGCCGTGGGCCGCTGGTGGACCTCCCCCGTCCCGCTCGCGCGCGTCGCGGTGCTGCGGGTCGCGATCTACCTCTTCCTCATCTACGACGTGCTGGCGCTCACCAACGACGTCATCCCGCACGGCTACGCGCCGGACCTGTACCAGCCCACGCTGATCGGCCGCCTGCTGCCGTTCCCCACCCCGTCACCCGGCGTCGGCTGGCTGCTGCTCGTGACGATCATCGTGGGCTCGCTCGTCGCCGCCACCGGCCTGCTGCCGCGGCTGGCCGGCGGCGTCGTCGCCGTGGCCTACCTCGCGTGGATGGTGAACTCGCAGGGGTTCGCCTACGTGTCCCACGACCACCTCGCGCTGATCATCGCGACCTGGGTGCTCCCCACCGTCGGCCGCGCCCGGTTCACCGACCTGCGGCCGTCCGAGGCCGGCGGGTGGGCGCTGCGCGCCATCCAGGTCGCGACCGTGGCGACCTACGTGGGCTCGGCCGTCAACAAGGTGGCCCGCACCGGATCGCCGTGGGCGTGGGCGAACGGCGCGGTGTTCACCTGGGCGATCATGCGACGCGGCTCCGAGCTGATCACCTGGACCTTGGAGTACCCGTGGGTGCTGCGGCTCAGCCAGTGGGGACTGCTCGTCGCGGAGTTCCTGTCGCCTGTGGTGTTCTGGCTGCGCGGCAAGTGGCTCGCGTTCGCGATCGGGTTCTTCCTCGCCTTCCACCTGGCGACGTACCTCAGCCTGGGCATCCACTTCCTGCCCACGGTGATCTGCTGGGCGGCGTTCGCGCCCCTGGAGCGCCTGGCGCCTCCGGTGCGGGCGGTGTGGCGGCGCCTCAGCCGGCGCGGGCCGCGTCCGGGCTCAGCGACGGCAGGCGCGTGATGCCGAACCGGTCCCGCAACGCCCGCCGGGCGGCGTACCAGCCGCCGAGGCCGTGCACCCCGGGCCCGGGAGGGGCCGAGGCCGAGCAGAGGTAGACCCCCGGCAGGCCGCCGCTGAACGGGTCCCACGCCATCCGGGGCCCGATCAGCACCCGCCCCAGGGTGACCGCGCCCGCGGCGATGTCCCCGCCCGGGTAGTTGGCGTTGTGCGCGCTCATCTCTGCGGCGGGGATCGCCTGGGAGGCGACCACGACGTCCCGGAACCCGGGCGCGAACCGCTCGATCTGCGCGGTGACGGCCTCGGTCGGGTCCAGCGTGGAGCCGGCCGGCACGTGGGCGTACGTCCACAACGGACGGCGCCCGCCCGCGCCGACCCGGCCCGGGTCCACGACGGCTGGGTCGCTCAGCAGGACCACGGGCCGATCCGCGTGCCGCCCGGCGACGAGGTCCGCCTCCGCCGCCGCCATCTCGGCCCGGGAGCCGCCGAGGTGCACGGTCCCCGCGAGGCCGACCTCGGGCCGCGCCCAGGGCACCGGTCCCGAGAGGACGAAGTCCACCTTCGCCGCGGCGTTGCCGTACCGGTACCGCCCGAACGCCCGCGCCGTCCGCGTCGGCAGCCGGGAGCCCAGCACGCGCACCAGGGTGCGCGGGGTGGTGTCGAACAGGTAGGCGCGGGCTCGGGGCAGCTCGTCGAGGTCCTTGACCTCCGTGCCGGTCACCACCGTGCCGCCGTGGGCCAGCAGGTCCGCGATCAGCGCGTCCGCGATCGCCTGGCTCCCGCCCCGCGGGATCGGCCACCCGACGCCGTGCGCGAGCCCGGCCAGCATCAGCGCGGCGCCGGCGGCCGGCACCGAGGGCATCGGCGTGATGGCGTGCGCGGCCACGCCGGTGAGCAGCGCCGGGGCCTCGTCGCCGCGGAACCTCAGGCCCCACGCCGGGGAGCCCTGCTCGAGGACCCCCAGCCCGTAGCGGGCCGCCGTGACCAGGTGGCGCGGGACGCTGCGCCGGTCGCCCAGGGCGATCTCGACCAGGCCCTCCCGGTCCGCGGCGAGGGGGCCGAGCAGCTGGCGCCAGGCGGCTCCGTCACGCCCGAGCCCGTCCGCGGTGCGCTCGACGGAGCGGTAGGCGAGCGCCGCCCGACCTCCGTCGAGCGGTTGGGCGTACTCGACCTCCGGCACCAGCAGGTCCACCCGCGCGGCCAGGTCGAACTCCCGCATGAACGGCGACGCGAGCGCCATGGGGTGCACCGCCGAGCAGAGGTCGTGCACCACGCCGTCCGCGAGGCCCAGGTCGACCGTGCGCGCCCCGCCGCCCAAGGCGTCCTGGGCCTCGACGACCTGCACCGCCAGGCCCGCCCGGGCGAGCGTGACAGCGGCCGCCAGCCCGTTGGGGCCGGATCCGATGACGACGGCGTCGAGCTCGGTCGAGCGGGTCGGTCTCATGGGGCCATCCTGGCTCATGGGATCACCTCCCGGACATCAGACGGCGCCCGGTGTGCAGGACGGCCCGCCACCGGACGCGACGAGGGCCGCGCACCGGTGCGGTGCGCGGCCCTCGTCGCCGTGCTGGGTCACTCAGCGGTGGGCGTTCGGCTCACCGCGCGTGCAGTCGTGCGATCAGAGTGGACGAACCTGCTCGGCCTGGGGCCCCTTCGTCCCCTGACCCACCTCGAAGTCGACCTGCTGCCCCTCTTCGAGCGAGCGGTAGCCATCCGTCTGGATCGAGCTGTAGTGGACGAAGAGGTCCTGTCCGCCGCTGACCGGCGTGATGAACCCGTACCCCTTCTCCGCGTTGAACCACTTGACGGTCCCCTGGGCCATTCCGTGCTCCCTTGCCTACGTCCGCGCAACGCCCCGCCGGCGCCGCGGTGGTCGCGAGCCTAGACCTGGGAGGCCGCCGCCGACCAGGGGTTCGTCAGGACCTGTAGTCCTTGGCCACCACGACGGTGATGCCGCTGGGCGACTGGGCCGTGGACAGCTCGACCTTGGAGATGCCGAGGGTCGTGGCGACCTCGGCGGCGGTGGCCGCCTGGTCCTCGGTGGCGTAGTACACCCCGGAGACGGTGGTCGCGGCCCCGGTGTAGTTGTCCGAGTCGACGCTGGCGAACCCGGCGGTCGTGAGCTTCGTGGCCGTCTTGCCCGCGAGGCCGGAGACCTTGGCGGCGTTGAGGACCCGCACGGCGGTGGACTTGTCGACGACCGGCGCGGGCGGCTGCTCCGGCTCCTGCTGGGCGGGCTCCTCGTCGGCGGCGGCGTCGTCACCGGCCTCGTCGGCGGCGCCGTCCTGCGCGGCGCCGTCATCGGCCGCGCCCTCGTCCGCTGCGCCCTCGTCGCCGACAGGCTCCCCGACCGGCTCCTGGGACGCGCTGGGAGAGGAGTTGCCCTCCCAGCTGTACAGGAAGTTGACGACGCCGTAGGCGAGCGCGGGGAAGAGCACGAGCACGAGGAGGAAGGGCCAGACCCGGCTCCACCGCGAGCGGGGGGCTCGGTGCACGCCCCGTGGGCCGACAGAGCCGTCGACGACGTCGAACTCATCGTCCGGATACGGGTATCTGCCCTTGGTCACGGCGGACAGGTTAACGGGTGCGGCTGGGCAGAAGGGCGCCCGCGCGACGGCGAGCCGCGAAAGGCCCCTGTGAGCTCAGGCGTCGGCGCCGAGCCGTCGGGCCGTGCGGGCGCGCTGCCGCGTGGAGCGCATGCGGCGCAGGCGCTTGACCAGCATCGGGTCGTGCTCGAGGGCCGCGGGAGAGTCGATGAGCGCGTTGAGCACCTGGTAGTACCGCGTGGCGGACATGTCGAAGAGCTCGCGGATGGCCTGCTCCTTGGCTCCCGCGTACTTCCACCACTGGCGCTCGAACGCCAGCACCTGCTCGTCGCGCTCGGACAAGCCGGGCTGCTCGGCGACCGTGGCGTCGCCCAGGTCCCGCTCTGCGGTGGCCGTGGCCTCCATGCGTCCTCCTCGCCAGACGATGCCGGCCTCAGGCCGACGTCGTCATGGTAGGCGCGAATGACACGGGTGTCATTCAGGCTGGCCATGGCCGCTCGCACCCGGCGCACGGCTCTGGCGGGCCTCCCCGCGCGCTGGCGGTAGCCTCCGCCGGTGGACACCACTCCCCTCGCCCGGCTCGAGTCCGCCGGCCTGCCCACGCTCATGGCCCCCGACTGGGCGCGCGCGCTCGCCCCCGTGGAGGGACGCCTGCGCGCCGCCCTCGAGCACGCCTCCGCAGACTCGCGCGCCGGGAACGAGGTCCTGCCCGCCGAGGACGCGGTCTTCCGCGCGTTCGCCCGTCCGTTGGCGGACGTGCGGGTGCTGGTGGTGGGCCAGGACCCCTACCCGACGCCCGGCCACGCGATGGGCCTGTCCTTCTCGGTGCAGCCGGACGTGCGGCCGCTGCCCCGGTCGTTGGTGAACCTGTTCACCGAGCTGGTGGCCGATGTGGGGGTCGCCCCGCCCACGTCGGGAGACCTGACCCCGTGGGCCGACCAGGGGGTGATGCTGCTCAACCGGGTGCTGACCGTGCGCGCCGGGGCGGCGGGGTCGCACCGCGGGCACGGCTGGGAGGCCGTCACCGAGCGCGCCATCGAGGCGCTGGTGGAGCGCGGCGGCCCGCTCGTCGCGGTGCTCTGGGGCCGGGACGCCCAGACCTTGCGGCCGTCCCTGGGCTCGACGCCGGTGGTCGCCAGCGCCCACCCGAGCCCGTTGTCGGCCCGCCGCGGGTTCTTCGGCTCCCGCCCTTTCTCGACGGTCAACGAGCTGTTGCGGGCCCAGGGCGCCGACCCGGTGGACTGGTCCCTGCCCTAGGCCCGCGACCTCCGCACGCGGCACTGCGCGCGCGGAGGTCGGCCGGGTTGCAGAATGGGCAGGTGAGCAGCACAGCGTCCACCGGTCAGCCCGCCGAGGCCGGGCAGCCGCCCACCTGGACGCGGTTCGTCGCGCTGGGCGACTCGTTCACCGAGGGCCTGTGGGACCAGCCCGTGGCGGACGGCCCGTGCCGCGGCTGGGCGGACATGCTCGCGAGCACGCTCTCGACCCGGCGCGTGGCCGCCGGCGAGGAGCCGCTCGAGTACGCGAACCTGGCCGTGCGGGGGCGCCTGCTGCACCCGATCCTGTCGGACCAGCTGCCCAGGGCCCTCGACCTGCAGCCGGACCTGGTGAGCCTGGTGGGCGGCGGCAACAACATGCTGCGCCCCGCCACCGACGTCGACGCGATGGCCCGGGAGCTCGAGCGCGCGGTGATCCGCGCCACCCACGCCGGCGCCCACGTGCTCCTGGCCACCGGCATGGACGCGGCCGACAGCCTGCTGGTGCGACGGACCCGGAACCGGACCGCGCTGTTCAACGCCCACGTCTGGTCGATCGCCCGGCGCCACGACGCCAGCGTGCTGGACCTGTGGGGCATCCGCTCGCTGCGCGACTGGCGCATGTGGGCGCCCGATCGCATCCACCTCACCACCGAGGGCCACACCCGCGTGGCGCAGGCCGCGCTCGTGGCGCTCGGCCTCCCCCCGGACAACCCAGACTGGGACGACCCTCTGACCCCGCTGCCGCCCGCCCCCCGCCTCCAGCAGGCCCGCGACGACGCCCAGTGGGTGCGCGAGCACCTCTACCCGTGGGCCACCAGGCGGCTGCGTCGGCAGAACGGCGACGAGCGTTTGCCGAAGCGGCCTGACCTCGCGCCGGTGGAGCACGCCCGCTCGGGCGCCCACCCGGGGTGAGGGGGCCGACCGGCCCCACCCGTCAGCCGGCGGCCAGGTCGCCCATCACCAGGGTCGCGGCGTCCACCTCGGATGCCAGGACCGGCGCCGCCAGCTCGACGCTCCGGGCGGGGCCGCCACCAGGAGCCGGGACGTCCGCGACCAGGCGGCCGTCGGCCGCGAGCAGCGCCACGCGCAGGCCCACACCCTCGCACTCGTCCGGCACGCCCGTCAGGCGCAGCCCGGTGACAGCCTGGCCGCCCACGTCTGCCAGGTGCTCGACGTCGTAGTCCACGGTGATCCGGGCAGCCGAGCACCCCGGCGGCGCGGCGTCGACCGGCGCCTCATGGATGTCGCCCAGGGCGTCGACGGTGGGGGCCGCGATCCCCGCGACGCCGAGCACGGCCAGCCAGCCCATGGCGACGCGCCGGGCACGCCTCTGACCAGACCCCATGGGCATTCGCCTCCTGCGCGCGCCGCGGTCGATCCTTCGACCTGTCCTGCCCCATCGGCACGCGCGCCAGGCGGGTGAGCACTCACGGCGCCGTTCACCCGGGTGCGCATGAGCCGAGGCCCATGCCCCAGAGGCGGCGCCGATCTGCGCGTGGCAAGGTCGTCCGCATGAAGTCGACCGCCATGCTCCTCGGCGGAGCGATCCTGGCCCTGGGCCTCCTCGTCGGCTGCGGGTCCGACGACGCCGAGCCCCGCCCGGCCACTCCGAGCACAGCCGCAGACGCGGCCTGGCCCGAGGCGGTGGACCTGGAGACCGCCACCGCAGGCCAGAACAACCCGCTCTCGGTCGCCTGGATCGCGGTGGCCACGTTGGGCGACGACGACCTCGACGCCGCACTGAACCCCGCGAGCGCCCAGCTCGAGGCCGTCGGGTACGACGGGTCGCAGTGGCCGCTGAGCTGCCAGTACGACGCCTACGAGGAGCTGGGCGTCACCGACGGGCCGAGCACCGAGTTCGGCGTGGGGGTCGTGTTCCCCACGCACGACGACGCCGTGGCCTTCGACGAGCTCTGGACGGACCCGATGCTGGGCATCGTGGACGGCGACGTCTTCTGCGACCTCGGCGGCTGAGCAGCCGGGGCGCGCGAGGCGGTCCGAGGAGCGCGTCCGGGCGATGAGGGGGATCGCCGGGGGGTTCTGACGGGGCCCGCCTGTCACCGCGTCGGGGTGACGACCACCCGGGCGCCGGCCGCCACCGGCGCCGCCCACGCCTGCTCGATGTCGGCGAGGTCGAACGTCAGCACCGCCTGGGTGAACGTCCCCGCGAGGATCCAGCGTGCGAGCTCCCCGAGCTCCGCGACCATCGCGTCGGTCGAGACGGAGCCGTGGCCGCTGCCCAGGAGCCGCAGGTTCACGGCGCGGAGCGCGGCCGCGGGCAGGGCGATCTGGGGGCCGGCCACGGAGCCGATCTCGATCCAGTCGAGCCGCCGGGCCGGGTCGGCGCGGTGCGCGAGGACCGGCCCGATCACCGCCTGGGTGGGCGCGCCCCACAGGTAGTCGAGCACCACGTCGACCTCGGACGCCGCACGGCCCACGGCCTGAGCGACCTCGTCCGGGTCGCCGTCGAGCGAGACGACCACATCAGCGCCCACGTCCGGCAGGAACGGCAACCGCTCCGTCCCCCGGCCGACTGCCGTGACGGAGCCAGCGCCCAGCGCGCGGGCCACCTGGACAGCGAGTTGCCCGGCGCTGCCCGTGGCGCCCAGCACCAGCACGTGCTGGCCCGGCGTGAACCCCACCCGTCGTCGCAGCGCCAGCCACGAGGACATCGCCGGGTTCATCGCGGCGGCCACCCGCACCGGGTCCGCGTCGTCGGGGAGGGTGACGCTGCTGCGGGTGTCGACCGTCGCCAGCTCGGCCATCGAGCCCTGCGTGGCGCCCGGCGGCAGCACGAAGTACACCAGCGACCCGTCGGCGCGCCGCCCCACCCCGTCGACACCGGGGATCACGGGGAGCACGCCAGACGACGTGTAGTGGGAGCCGTTCGCCTGCGACCGCACCCTCGGATGGAGCCCGACGGCCAGCACGTCCACGATCTCCTGGTGGTCGCCTGGCGTCGGCTCGGGCACGTCCAGGCATCGCGGAGGCTGGTCGAACTCGGTCACCACTGCCGCGCGCATGGTCACCTCCGGGGCGTCATGCCCTGACCGCTGGCCCAGGCTTCGCCGCCTGACACCTCGACGGTAGACCGGGCGGGACACCTCAGCAGCGCGGCCGTGCGTCGCGGCCCCCGGAAACGACGAGGGCCCCTGAACACCCAAGGGACCCTTGTACAGGTGGAGCCCCCTACCGGATTCGAACCGGTGACCCCCTGTTTACAAGACAGGTGCTCTGGCCAGCTGAGCTAAGGAGGCGTGGCGTCGACGCTGCGTCGCGGCTCCGTGGAGCACTGCGACGAGGACGGCGCCGGCTCAGCCTACCGAGCCGACGCCGTCCTGTGCGCATCCGGTCAGCTCTTCGCGGCCTCCACGGCCTCGATGAGCTTGCCGTCGATCCGCCAGTCGTAGGTCTTCGTGTCGAGCGGCTTGCCGTCGATGACCACCGTCGGGGTCGCGAGGTTGGTCCCCGCCGCCTCCAGGTCCTCGCCGGCCTGCTGCGTCAGCGCCGAGACGTACGGGGCGTAGAGCCGCCACGGGTTGTCGCCGTCGGTCTGCGTGAACACGTCGATGACGTCGGCGGGCACGCCCGCATCGGCGGCGATCTCGGCGATCTCCGCGTCGCTCAGGCCCTCGGTGCCCTCTTCGGGCTGGTTGGCGAACATGGCGTCGTTGAACGCGAGGAACTTGTCGGGGGCCAGGTCCGCGACAGCGGCCGCGGCGTTGGCCGCGCGCGTGGAGAACGCGGAGCCGTTGGACGCCCGGTCGAGGATCGAGATCGGGTGGTAGACCACGGTCACGTCGCCGCCGGCGCGCAGCTCCTCGAGCTGGTGGCCGTTGGCCTCCTCGAAGGTGCCGCACACCGGGCACATGTAGTCGAGGTACACGTCGACGACGGTGCCGTCGGCGCTGGTGCCCGCGGCGCCCTCGGCGGCCACGGGGATGCCGCCGTCCTCCTGGGCGGTCGATGGGGCCTTCACGTCGGACAGGGTCACAGTGTCGCCCGTGTACGCGGCGTCCCCGCTGGCGCTGTCGTCGGACTGCTGGGACAGGATCATCGTGATGACCACGGCGAGCACCGCGAGCGCGGCGACGAGGCCGGTGATGGCGATGACGCGGTTGCGCTTCTCGCGCTTGGCCTGCTCCTGCCGGAGCTCGAGGGCCTTGGCGCGGGCGTCGTCGCGACGCTGGGCCTTGGTGGGGCGAGGGCTGTTCGTGTTGGACATGGTCCTGCTCTCGTACGGAGGGAGGTGCGGTCGGCTGGTCAGGCGAGCCTGAGCGGCGGACCCCGTCGGAGCGGGCTGGCCAAACGGACGGATCGGAGGCGGGCGGCCGGGCCGGGACCCGCTGCGGGGGCGGGGCGCCGGGCGACGATCGACGCCGCGGCCGAGGGCAGCCGGTGCAGCGCGCCGGCGAGCACCTGCGCCGCGGCGCCGGCGACACGCACCATGACGGCGGTGAGGCCGAGCCCGCAGGCGCCCAGCGCGACGTGGGCGGCCAGCACCGGGACGGCCAGGCTCAGCACCAGCACCGCGCCGCGGGGGTCGGCGGGGCCCATCGCGAGCGTGCCGTCGGGGCAGTCGGCGCCGCCCTGCAGCAGGGCCAGCCGCACCCCCAGCATCGCCAGCGGGCCGTCGGCGGTGGTGCAGGCGTGCAGCAGCACCCGGCCGCCGAGCATCACCTGCAGCAGGGCGCCCACCCCGATGGCGGCGAGAGCGACGGTGCTGATGTCCCGCGCGAGCGCGCGCCTGATGGCGGCGAGGCGTGCGCGGGCAACGGTCATGCGGCCAGGGTACGGGGTGCCCCTGGCCGTGTTGAAGGGACCGTCAGCCCAGGTGGTCGAGCAGCCCGGGGACCGTGACCCGCACGTCGGCGAGGGCCACGTCGGGCAGGCTGACGTCCGGCAGCGGCGCCCACTGCAGCGGCTCTCCGGAGAGCGCCTGGGCGGTGAGCATCGCCGCGACCGCCAGCGAGATGAGCACCACCACCGCGGCTCCCGCCCGGCCGGGCGCGACGGCGCCGAGCACCCGGCGGGTCCCGATGCGGGTGAGCCCTGACATCGGCCCCCACCACAGCACGACGAGCCCGAGCAGGAACGCCCCGGCGATCAGCGCGGCCGTGAACTCTGCGCTCGGCTTCTGGCCGGGGGCTGCGCCACCCGGCGTCCACGACCCGCTGCCGATGAGCCACCACACCGCCCCGAGCACGATCACCACGACCGAGCTCGCGACGATCACCGAGGGCAGCAGGCCCACGATGGCGCGTAGCAGGTGCCATGGGCTGCTCACGGTCGCGACCAACGCGTCGCTGCCACGCACGCCCTTGCGCTCGCGGCGGCGGTGCATCGCCTCCGAGGCGGAGCCGACGGTCCGCACGAGCACCAGCACCAGGGCGAGCACCACGAGGGTCGCGCCGGGGAACGTCGCCGCGCCGGCCACGGCGAGCAGCCCCAGGGCGAGGGTCGTGCCCCAGCGGCGGCGTGCCTGCGGACGCGCGTAGCCCGATCCCGCCTCCTCCGGGGAGGCGGGATCGGCGGACCACGGTCCGACGCCGTCCTGGCCGTCCCAGCCGCCGCCGTACCCCGCGCGAGGGCCGTCGCGCCCCGCCTGGTCGTCGCGGTCGTCGTACCCGCCGGCCCAGTCGTCGGGGCCGTCGTGGCCCTGCTCGTCCTGCGCCGCCCCGAAGACCGCGGTGTCGCCGGGCCCGTCGGCGCGCGGGTAGGCGGAGTCGCGTCGCACGTCGCGCTGCACCGGGTACACCTGTGTCGCCCCGGCGGCAGGGCCCCACACGGCTGTCGGGTCCACCTCCATGGGCAGGCGCTGCGTGGCCGGATCGGCGTCGAGCCGCTGCGTGGCGGGTCCCCCGAACACCTCGGTGTCGTGCGCGTCGGCCGCGTGCAGCACCGCCGTCTCGTCGCCGTCCGGGCCGGTGGGGGCGTCGCCGGACGCTGCTGCCTCGTGCAGCTCGTCCACCAGGTCGGCGGGGGGCAGCCGATCGGCGGCCTCGCCGGACAGGGCGTGGCGGAGCGCGTCGGCGGTCCGTGGCCCCAGGCCCACCAAGTCGGCCTCCCCGCTGCGCGCCCGGGCGATCACGGCGGCGAGCGGCCGCAGCCCGAACGGGGGCCGGCCGGTGGCGGCGAACGCGAGGACGGCCGCCCATCCCCACCAGTCGGTGTCGGCGGTGGGCTCGGCGTCGTCCAGCAGCTCGGGGGCGAGGTAGCCGGGGGTGCCGATCACCAGGCCGGTGGAGGTGATGCGCGGGTCGTCGGCGGCCTGCGCGATGCCGAAGTCGATGAGCACGGGGCCGGAGTCTGTGACGAGCACATTGCTGGGCTTCAGGTCGCGGTGGACCACCCCGGCCTCGTGCACGGCTGCGAGCGCGCCGTGCAGCCCGTCGGCGAACTCGGCGAGCTGGTCCAGGTCGAGGGGCCCGTTGTCGCGGACGTGGTCCTCGAGGTTCCGGCCGGCGACGAGCTCGGTGACGATGAACGCCTCGGTGGAGTCGGCCTCGGCGTCGAGCACCGCCGCGACGGCCGGATGGCGCAGCCGCTGCAGGGCCACCACCTCGCGGCGCAGCCGGTCGCGGGCCGCGGGGTCGGCGCCCACGTGCGGGTGCAGCAGCTTCAGGGCGACGGCGTTGCCGGCGCCGTCGAGCGCCCGGTACACCGTTCCCATGCCCCCCGAGCCCAGGGGCGCCACGACCGTGTAGCCCCCGACCTCGGACCCCGGCTCCAGCCCGATGCGCTCCATGGCATCGACCGTATCCGCGCCCGGGCGGCTGCGCGCGCAGCCGCTCCGTGCGAGGTCAGCCGCGCGAGGGACCGCAGGTCACGCTAGGGTCGAGAGAACCCCAAGAAGGAGTGTGCCTCGGTGGGATCTGTCGGCTACGACCTAGTCGTCGTCTCGAATCGCCTTCCGGTCGACGTGACCGTCGACCCGGACGGGAACGTGTCCTGGGACCGGTCGCCCGGAGGGCTGGTGACCGCGCTGGAGCCAGTGATGGTCGAGGCTGACGGCGCGTGGGTGGGCTGGGGCGGCGCCCCGGACCTCGAGCTCGAGCCCTTCGACACCGACGGGATGCGGCTGGTGCCTGTGGCGCTGTCCGCCGAGGACGTCGCCGACTACTACGAGGGCTTCTCCAACGACAGCCTGTGGCCGCTGTACCACGACGTGATCGAGCCGCCCACGTTCCACCGGCAGTGGTGGGAGGTCTACCGCAAGGTCAACCAGCGCTTCGCGGAGGCGGCCGCCGCGCAGGTCGCCCCCGGCGGCACGGTGTGGGTGCACGACTACCAGCTGCAGCTCGTGCCCCGCATGGTCCGAGAGCTGCGGCCCGACGTGCGGATCGGGTTCTTCAACCACATCCCCTTCCCCCCGCTCGAGCTGTTCGCCCAGTTGCCGTGGCGCACCGCCGTGGTCGAGGGCCTGCTCGGCGCGGACCTGATCGGGTTCCAGCGGGCCGGTGACGCGCAGAACTTCGTGCGGGTCGTGCGACGTCTGACCGATCTCACCACCCGCGGCCAGATGATCACCGTGCCCGCCGACGCCGAGCACCCCGAGCGGCACGTGCGCGCCATGCCGTTCCCCATCTCGATCGACTCGAAGAAGTTCGACGAGCTGGCCCGCACCCCCGAGGTCCAGGCCCGCGCCAAGGAGATCCGCGCCGAGCTCGGCGACCCGGAGGTCGTGCTGCTGGGCGTGGACCGCCTCGACTACACCAAGGGCATCCGGCACCGCATCAAGGCCTTCGGGGAGCTGCTCGAGGACGGGCGGCTGAGCGTCCCCGAGACGGTGCTGGTGCAGGTGGCCAGCCCCAGCCGGGAGAACGTGGGCGCGTACCAACAGCTGCGCGAGCACGTGGAGCTCCTAGTGGGCCGCATCAACGGCGACCTCGGGGAGCTGGGGCGCCCCGCGGTGCACTACCTGCACCACTCCTACCCGATGGAGGAGATGGCCGCGCTGTACCTCGCGGCGGACGTCATGCTCGTCACCGCGCTGCGCGACGGGATGAACCTGGTCGCGAAGGAGTACGTGGCGGCCCGCTCGGACGACCGCGGCGCGTTGGTGCTGAGCGAGTTCACCGGGGCGGCGGACGAGCTGACCAGCGCCGTCCTGGTCAACCCGCACGACATCGCCGGCCTGAAGAACGCCATCGTCTACGCCGCCAACATCGACCCGCGCGAGGCGCGCAAGCGCATGCGGCGGCTGCGTCGGCGGGTGCTGGAGAACGACGTCGCGGCCTGGTCGCGCTCATTCCTCTCCGCCCTCGCCGCCGTGCCCGCCCCGCTGGGCTCCGGGGCCCCTCCGACCACCGAGGACTCGTCGATCCATGCCTGACTCCCTGCCGCTCCCCGACCCTGCCGAGGCCCTGGCCGCGCTGGCCGCGGACCGGTCCCGGCGCCCCGTGCTGGTCGCCCTGGACTTCGACGGCACCCTGGCGCCGTTGCAGGACGACCCCGCGGCCTCCCGGGTGCTTCCCGAGGGGGTGGGCGTCCTCGCGGATCTCGCGGCCACCGACGGCGTCTCGCTCGCGCTCGTCTCCGGCCGGGCGATGGCTGACCTGCACGTCCTCGCCGAGGTGCCGGTCGGGACCCTGCTGGTGGGCAGCCACGGCGCGGAGCGCGCGCGGGTCACCCCCCACGGGCTCGACCGGGACGTCGTGCGCCTCACCGACGACCAGGCCGACCAGCTCGCCACGCTGGGGGCCGAGGCGGCCGCCGTCGCCCGCGGTCGTGAGGGCGTCTGGGTCGAGACCAAGCCGACGGCCGTCGTGGTGCACACCCGGCTGGCCGACGCGGACGTGGCACTGTCCGCCGAGCAGGAGTCGCTCGCGCTCGGCGAGCGCCTGGGCACGGGGGTGATGCACGGCAAGGCCGTGGTCGAGCTCACCGTGCTGCACGCCAGCAAGGGCGAGGCGCTGATCGCGCTGCGGGACGAGATCGGGGCGCCTGTCGTGGTCTACGCCGGCGACGACGTGACCGACGAGCGCGCGTTCGAGGCGCTCGGCGAGCAGGACATCACCGTCAAGGTGGGGCCGGGCGACACCGTCGCGCGGTACCGGGTCCAGAGCCCGGAGGACGTGGTGGCGGCCCTCGCCCGGTTCCGCGACGCCCTGGCGCCGTCCGCCGGCTGAGCGACGGCGGCATCCCGGATCGGGCACGCGGGCGCCCGCGCCTCGGTAACGTGCCGGGATGACCAGGCCGCGCCCGATGCAGCCCGTGCTCCTCGACGACGAGGGACACGAGCCCGCCGCGAGCGCACCCCCAGAGGGCCGGGCCCTGGACGGCGCGTCCCCGCCTCGTGGATGGCGCACGGGGCGTCTGCGCTGGCTGGCCGCCGGGCTCGTCGTCGTCGTCGGACTGGTGGGGGCGCAGCAGGTGCTCGACAACCGCGAGCAGCAGCGGCTCGACCGCCTGCGCGCGATGCCCGGCGTGCTCGACGCCGTCGACCCCGCGCTGCTGGGCGAGCTGTGGAGCATGGAGTCCGGCGGGGCCTCGACGACCATCAGCGTCGCCGACGGGCTGCTCGAGGGCATGGTCGGCTCCGACGGCGCCCAGGCCGTCCGGCTGCTCGACGGGGGCACCGGCGCCGAGCTCTGGTCCGCTCCTCTGGCCCCGGTCGACCCGCACGTGTCCCACGCCATGGCCGCCATCGGGTACTGGCAGGCCCCGTACTGCCAGACCATCCCTGACGGGAGCCTCGTGTGGTGCGTCGTGAGCGACGACTACCCGGCGTTCACGCCCGACTTCCGGGAGTGGCCGACGCCCGGCCGCACCCGGATCGTCGCGGTCGACGCCACCACCGGGGAGGTCGTGGCCGAGCGCGCGACCGGTCCCGGCGGCTCGACGTCGCCCTTGGGTGACAACCTCGTCACCTGCGCGGTGGCGGACGACGGCGCCGTGGCCCTGCAGGCCTGGGACCCACGGGCTGATCGCACCGCGTGGCAGTCCACCCTGCCGGCGGCGCCCGGCGCCCCGGACGCCGAGCAGCAGCCCGTCGGGACGCCCGCCCGGGCCCCGGTGGCGTGCGCCACCGCCGACGACATGCTCGCGGTCATGGACCCCTCCCACGTGTGGCTCGTGTCGGAGGACGGGCAGGTGAGCCGCACGTTCTCCGCCTTCGGCCCGGAGGCGTGGATCGAGCGGCTCCGGGGCGGCCTGTGGGCCACGATCGACTACTCCAGCGGCTCCCCGATGACGTCCCTGCTGCGCGCCGATGGGACGTGGGGCGAGCCCGTCGGCGAGCAGCCGGTGCTGCTGTCCGTCGACGACGGCTCGGCGCCGGGCCTCTGCTTCACCAGCGGCGGCGGCCAGATCCGCGCGATCGACTGCGCGACCACGGCCCAGCGCTGGGCCCAGCAGTCCTTCGGCGGCACCTCAGGCCTGCTGATCGACGGCACGCTCTACCTGTCCACCAGCGTCGACGTCCTCGCGGTGGACGCGGCGACCGGTGAGGCGACGTGGCACGCCCAGCGCGACGCCACCGTGTCGATGAGCGCCGACGAGGTCATCACGGACGGCCAGCATCTCCTCATGCTCGAGGAGGCGCCGTCCGCGACCGGCGACGCGGCGGACGTGGAGCGGCTCGAGCTGGTCGCCCTGTCCATGGCGGACGGGTCGGTGTCGTGGCGGACCCCCCTCGAGTCGTCTCCCTCCCGGTACGGGTGGCACTCGATGTCCGAGCTGGGCGGCCGCCTGGCGATCACGAGCACCGAGAACGACGGCTTCAGCAGCACCACCCGCGTGTACGGCCGCAGGTGACCATCAGCGGCCGCGACAGTGTCCGCGCGCGCCGGCCCGGTGGGCTGGCGCGCCCCGGCGGCTCGACGCATCGCCCCTGGAGGCATCCGTGACAGGCCCGGCGAAGACGGTTCGCGTGCTCCTGGACGAGGGCGAGGACCCGGCCTCGGAGCCGCACGGCTCGCACGAGCCTGCCGACGGGGCGCGACGCCCCGCGATCCTGCGACGGTGGCCGATCACCGCAGCGGCAGCGCTGCTGCTGGTGGGCGGGCTGGTGGCCGCCCAGGGCGTCATCGACCGCCGCGAGCGCGCCGCGACGGAGCGCCTGCGGGACATCCCGGGGGTGCTGCTCCCGGTCGACGAGTCCCTGCGCGAGCTGTGGCAGGCGGACCTCACCTGGGCGTGGGCGCCGCCAGTCCGCGTGGGCACGGACCTGGTCGTGGGGCAGGTCAGGCCCGACGGCTCCCAGTCGGTGCGCGCCCTCCGCGCTGACACCGGCGAGGTCCTGTGGGAGGCGCCGGTGGCGCCCGCCGAACCGTCCCCTCTCCCGTCGACGGAGCGGCAGCCCAGCCCGCCCGCGTGCCAGCTCGCCGCGGCGGACAGCCTCGTCTCGTGCCTGGTGTGGGACAGGTACGAGCCGGGGGCGCTGCCCGATGCGCCGGACACTCCCCTCCCCACCCGCCAGCGGCTCGTGATGATCGACCCCGCCGAGCGGGCCGTCGTCGTGGAGCACGAGCTCGAGCGGCTGGGCTCGGTGGTGATGCTGGACGACGTCTTCGTCACGGCGACCGCCGACGCCCAGGGCATGGTCACGGTGCGGGCCCGGGACGTGCGCTCCGCCCAGACGCGGTGGACCCGCGACCTGGCGCCCGTGCCGGCCGACGAGGACGCGGCTCTCGACGAGTGGGCCGCCACGTGGGGGGCCGAGGCCGTGCTCTTCCCGAGCCCTCACGGCCTCGGGCTCTCCGTGATGGCCGCCCAGGGGACGTGGATGCTGGCGGGCGACGGCGCCGTGCTGCACGCGGGCCCGCCCGGATCCCGGTTGGAGAGCCTGCGCGAGGGGGCGGCCACCCTCACCGACCAGAAGACGGGCGCTGTCGTCCTGCTCGGCGCCGACGGCTCCCGCGCCCCCTACCCCGGGCACGCGGTGAGCCTCACCGTCGACGACGGATCTGCCCCGGGCCGGTGCCTCATGACCAAGCGCGGCCTGATCGTGCACGACTGCGCCACGGGGGAGCCGCTGTGGACGCTCGACTCCTTCTTCCCCACCACCGGGGTGCTGCTCGATGGAGTCCTGTACAGCAGCTCGGGGTCCTGGGTCTTCGCCATCGACATCGTGGGCGAGGAGGTGCTCTGGCAGTGGGAACGCGAGAACGGCGCCCCCTTCGACCACGCCCTCTACACCGACGGGCGGGCGCTGCTCGTCCCGGACGGGCCGACGACGCCGGGCTCAGGCTCGTCGTCGGCGCCCACCCGGATCGTCGCCCTCTCGCTGGCGGACGGCGAAGAGCTCTGGACGGCGCCGGTCAACCAGGACGGCTCGGGCAGTTGGCTCCTGAGCATGGCCGGGATGCTGGCGCTCCTGGAGGGCGCCGAGCCAGAGCGACTCCGCCTGTACGGGTCCTGATCCGGCGCCCGGAAGGCGGGTCAATACGCCCTCCGCCATGTGGCAAGATGGGCCGCGGACCGCAGGCTTCAGCGTCGACTGACGATGGCCGCCTCCGGACTGTGTCAGCGGCGACACTTCTGACACCTTTCACAACGGATCGTCCGGCACGTACCTGCCGGTGAAGGGAACTGACATGGCTACGGTCACGTTCGAGAACGCCACCCGGGTCTACCCCGGCACGGAGCGTCCCGCGGTGGACGCCCTCAACCTCCACGTCGAAGACGGCGAGTTCCTCGTCCTCGTCGGCCCCTCCGGCTGCGGCAAGTCGACCTCGCTGCGCATGCTCGCCGGCCTCGAGGACGTCAACGGCGGCCGCATCCTCATCGGTGACCGCGATGTCACCGACGTGCAGCCGAAGGACCGCGACATCGCGATGGTCTTCCAGAACTACGCGCTGTACCCGCACATGACGGTCGCCGACAACATGGGCTTCGCGCTCAAGATCGCCGGCACGCCGAAGGCGGAGATCCGCGCCCGCGTCGAGGAGGCCGCCAAGATCCTCGACCTCACCGAGTACCTCGACCGCAAGCCGAAGGCCCTCTCGGGTGGCCAGCGCCAGCGTGTCGCGATGGGCCGCGCGATCGTGCGCCAGCCGCAGGTGTTCCTCATGGACGAGCCGCTGTCGAACCTCGACGCCAAGCTCCGCGTCCAGACGCGCACGCAGATCGCGTCGCTGCAGCGCCGCCTCGGCGTCACGACGGTCTACGTCACGCACGACCAGACCGAGGCGCTGACCATGGGCGACCGCATCGCGGTCCTCAAGGACGGCCTGCTCCAGCAGGTCGGCACGCCGCGCGACATGTACGACACCCCGAAGAACGTCTTCGTCGCCGGCTTCATCGGCTCCCCGGCCATGAACCTCGGCACGTTCTCGGTCCTCGAGGGCTACGCCCAGGTCGGCCGCGCCCGCATCGCCGTCCCGCGCCAGGTCATCTCCGACCTCACGCCCGACGACAAGAACCAGATCACCATCGGGTTCCGCCCCGAGTCGCTCGACGTGGTGCCCGAGGGCACCCCGGACGCGATCCCGGTCATCGTGAACCTCGTCGAGGAGCTCGGCTCCGACGCGTTCGTCTACGGCTCGCTGACCAACGAGTTCGGCGCCGCCGAGGCCGTGCACTCGGGCGCCGGCGACGCTCAGGTCATCGTCCGCGTCGACCCGCGCCAGGTGCCCGGCAAGGGCGAGACGATCTGGGTCCGGATCCGCACCGGCGAGCAGCACCTGTTCCACGCGGGCTCGGGCGAGCGCATCGCCGTCTGAACCTGACCACCGCAACATCCCTGAGGGCGGGTCCGGCTGCTGCCGGACCCGCCCTCAGGGCGTCTGACGGGCACACGAACCTGTGCGCCCCACATCCCGGACCTCTGAGAGGATCGAGGCCATGAGTCCCCGCCCGCAGCGGTTGCAGATCACCGCCGCGTCACCTGATCCGGCACTTCTCGACCTTCCCTGGCACATCCCGCTCGAGGACTGGCCCGCTGAGAACCTCGCCGCCCTCCCCCGAGGCATCTCGCGCCACATCGTGCGGTTCGCCCGCCTGTCGGGCCGGGTCATCGCCATCAAGGAGATCGGCGAGTCGGTCGCCTATCGCGAGTACGAGCTGCTGCGCCAGCTCAACCGCCTCGACGTGCCCGGCGTCGAGCCGGTGGGCGTCATCACCGGCCGGTCCACGCCCGAGGGCGAGCCCCTCGAGGCGGTGCTCATCACCAAGCACCTGCAGTTCTCGCTGCCGTACCGCGCGCTGTTCAGCCAGACGCTGCGCCCCGACACCGCGACCCGGCTCATCGACGCCCTCGCCGTGCTGCTGGTGCGCCTGCACCTGATCGGCTTCTACTGGGGCGACGTGTCGCTGTCGAACACGCTGTTCCGGCGCGACGCCGAGACCTTCGCGGCGTACCTCGTCGACGCCGAGACCGGAGACCTGCACGACACGCTCACCGACGGCCAGCGCGGCTACGACCTCGAGGTCGCACGCGTGAACATCATCGGCGAGCTGATGGACCTGCAGGCCGGCGAGTTCCTCGAGGACGACGTCGACGCGATCGCGATCGGCCAGATGCTCGTCGACCGGTACGAGGAGCTGTGGACCGCGCTGACGGACGCGGAGTCCTTCGGCCTGGGCGAACGGTGGCGGGTGCAGGCCCGCATCGAGCGCCTCAACGACTTGGGCTTCGACGTGGGCGAGCTCGACATCACCACGGACGTGGGCGGCACCACCGTGAGCATCCAGCCGAAGGTCGTCGACGCCGGGCATCACTCCCGGCGGCTGATGCGCCTGACGGGCCTCGACGTCCAGGAGAACCAGGCCCGCCGGCTGCTCAACGACCTCGACTCGTTCCGCGCCGCGTCCCACCGGCAGGGCGAGGACGAGTCCTTCGCCGCGCACGACTGGCTCACCGAGGTGTTCGAGCCGGCGGTCCGTGCCGTGCCGCGCGAGCTGCGGCTCAAGCTCGAGCCCGCCCAGGTGTTCCACGAGCTGCTGGACCACCGGTGGTTCCTCTCGCAGCAGCAGCGCCGCGACGTGCCGATGCCCGAGGCGACCCGCTCCTACGTGGAGAACATCCTCCCGGGGCGGCCGGACGAGCAGGCGATCCTCGGGGTCAGCGCCGCCGACCTGCGGGAGGACGCGACGCCGACGGGGTCGATCCCCGCCGTCGACGACACCACGCGCTCCCACCGCTGAGTCGACGGTGGCCGCGAACACCACCGGGCAGCGCCCCAGCCGGGTCTTCGTCGGCTGGGCGCTGGCCTCGGCGGTCGCGGTGCTGCTGGCGATCGGGGCGGCCGCGACGGCGCCGGTGGGCTACCGCTCCCCCGCCCGCTCGTGCGCGAGCATCACCGCCGAAATCCCCGAGGACTATCAGGACTTCACCGAGGTCCAGGGCTCATGGACGTGGTTCCCCGTCGGCCTGACGTGCACCTGGACGTCCAGCTCCGGCACGTTCCGCGCGGGCCCCAGCTGGTGGGTGACGATGGCGTTGGCGGCGCCGCTGCTCACAGGCGGCGGCATGCTCGTCCACACGGCGTCGGCGTCGCGCCGCCGCCACGAGCACGACAGCGACGCTGACGACGACGCAGACGACGCCGACGACGCCGACGACGACGACGCCACAGAAGCAGGGGCCTCGCCCGCGCACCGCTGAGCGGCACGGGGGCGAGGCCACGGCCCCTGGGTCAGCTGGTCTTCGGCAGCCCCGGCGGGTTGGTCTCGGGCGTGTCGATGGCCTCGCCCTCCAGCCCCCAGCGCTCGAGGACCTCGAGGTACGTCCCGTCGTCGAAGACGTGCGCCAACGCCGCTGTCACCGCGGGCGCCAGGTCGACGCCCTTGAGCGTGGCCACCGCGATCTGCGCCGTGAGCGGCCACCCGCCGTTCAGCGTCCCGGCGATCCGGAAGTCCTGCGGCGAGGACGCCGCGGTGAAGGCCAGGGAGGCGTTCGGGCCCACGTAGGCGTCGAGGCGCCCGGACTGCAGCGCGAGGAGCGCGTCGGCGAGGTTGTCGAAGTAGTCCGGCTCCCCGTCCTTGATCGGGTCCAGCCCGTTGGCGATGTTCTCCTCGTTCCACGCCAGCAGGATCTTCTCCTGGTTGGTGCCCGATCCGACGGCGACCTTGAGCCCGGCGATGTCCGCCGGCTCGGTGATCGCCTCCACGTCGCCCTCGGCCCCGACGATCCACCCGAGCTGGTCGTTGCGGTACGAGGAGAAGTCGTACAGCTCCTTGCGCTCCTCCGTGACGGTCACGTTGGAGATGACGGCGTCGACGTCCTGCGACTGGAGCGCGAGCGGCCAGTCGGCCCATGCCCGCACCTCGAGCCGGAGCTCGAGGCCCAAGGCGTCGGCGACGAGCTGGGCGATGTCGGTCTCGTTGCCGATGGGGGTCTTCTCGTCGTCGGCCAGGAAGGTGAGGGGCGCGCTGCCGCTGGCGCTCGTGGCGACCTTGAGCACGCCGCGCTCGGCGATGGCCGCGGGCAGCAGGGCGATCGCGTCGGGGCTCTTGGTGCTGCGCACCCTGTCCTGCTCGGGGCTGGTGCTGATCTGCAGCCCCACGGCCTCCGCCTTCGCGGCGTCGTCCTCGGGTGCTGCGGCGTCCGTGCCGGCCTGGGCGCCGGCGCACGCGGCGAGCGCCAGCAGGGGCGCCACGGCCAGTGCGGTCACGAGCCTTGCTCGTCGGGTCGATGCGGTCACGGGAAGCTCACTCTCGGTCGGTACGGACTACGGACGCGCGCACGGCGTGCGGGCGCCCCTCGGGGACGCGCCCCGGGGTTGGGGAGCCGTCGGGTGACGGCAGTGTCAGAGGACCTTGTCGAGGAACGCGCGGGTGCGCTCGTGCCGGGGGTGCTCGAGCACCTGCCCGGGCGGGCCCTGCTCGACGACCAGTCCCTCGTCCATGAACACCACGGTGGTGGCGACCTCGCGGGCGAAGCCGATCTCGTGGGTCACCACGACGAGCGTGGTCCCCGACGACGCGAGGTCCTTGATCACGTCCAGCACCTCGCCCACCAGCTCGGGGTCGAGCGCGGACGTCGGCTCGTCGAACAGGACCACCTTGGGCCGCAGCGCGAGGGCCCGGGCGATCGCCACACGCTGCTGCTGACCGCCCGAGAGCCGCCGCGGGTGCACGTCGGCCTTGTCGGCGAGCCCCACCCGCTCGAGGAGCGCGCGGGCCTCGACCTCCACTTCGGCGCGCGGCCGGCCCTGCGCGGAGACGGGCGCCTCGACCACGTTCTCGAGCGCCGTCAGGTGCGGGAACAGGTTGAAGGACTGGAAGACGAACCCGATGTGCGACCGCTGCCGCAGCACCTCCCGCTCCTTGAGCTCCTGCAGCGTCCCCCGGGACGTGCGGCGGTAGCCGATGAGCTCGCCGTCGAGGGACACCAGTCCCCGGTCCACCTTCTCGAGGTGGTTGATCGCGCGCAGCAGCGTCGACTTGCCCGAGCCCGAGGGGCCCAGGATCACCGTCACCTCGCCGGGCCGGACCTCCAGGTCGACGCCGCGCAGCACCTCGAGCGGGCCGAAGGCCTTGTGCACGCCGCGCACCTCCACGTGCCCTGCCGCGCCCATCAGAGCTGCCCTCCCCGGCCAGGGGTGGTGGCCCGGCTGCGGACCAGCACATGGGAGGCGAGCGACGTCCGGGCCAGGTGGCCGGGTGGCAGGCCCTGCGGCAGCGGCCGCCCGGTGACCCGGGACCACAGGACCCCGGTGGCCCAGCGGACCCGCTGCACCGGTGTGGGCGGGAGGGTGCGCAGGGCGCCCTTCGCGTAGTGCCGTTCCACGTAGTACTGGACCACGGTGATGACGGTGGTGAGCAGCAGGTACCAGATGCCCGCGACGAGCAGCAGCGGCACCACGCGCTGGTTGCGGCCGTAGATCACCCCGACGATGTAGAACAGCTCGCCGTACGCGAGCACGTAGACCACCGACGTGCCCTTGACCAGGCCGATGATCTCGTTCACGGCGGTCGGCACGATGGTGCGCATGGCCTGCGGCAGGATGATCCGCCGCTGCTGCCGGCGGCGCGGCAGGCCCAGGGCTGCGGCGGCCTCGTGCTGCCCCTGGTCGACCGACAGGATGCCCGCGCGCACGATCTCCGCCGAGTACGCGGCCTGCGAGAGGCCCAGCCCGAGCACCGCCGCGCCGAACTTGTCGATGACGTCCAGCGTGCCGAACTGCAGGAGCTCGGGGCCGAACGGGATGCCCAGCGACAGGGTCGGGTACAGGTACGCGAGGTTGTACCAGAGCAGGAGCTGCAGGATCAGCGGCACCGACCGGAACACCCAGGTGTAGGTCCAGGACACCGCGCGGAGCAGCGGCGAGGGCGACAGCCGCATCAGCGCCAGGACCGTGCCGAGCCCGAAGCCGATCACCGCGGCCGTCGCCGTGAGCCGCACGGTGCCCCACAGGCCGTCGAGCACCGACGGCCAGGTCAGGTACTGCCAGACGATCGACCACTCCCAGCGGGCGTTCGTGGTCAGCGAGCTGATCACCATCGCGAGCAGCACGAGCGTCCCCGCGGTGGCGACCCACCGTCCGACGTGGCGGGCGGGGACGACGCGCGCGTCGAGGTCCACCGCCGTCGCGGCCTGCCGCGGGGCGGGGGCGGTCCCGGCCGCTTCGGCCGTCACGACGGCCGGGACCGGGTCGTCCTCGGGAGCCGCCGGTCGCAGGCGCTTCTCGAACGGGAGGGGACCGTCGAGCTCCTCGGGGTCGGCAGTCACGTCGAACAGCGGCGCGTAGCCCGTCGACAGGTACAGCGCGCGCGCCTCGGGCTGCCGCGGCCCCGTCGTGAGGTAGACGCGGGTGTACCCCCGGGCGCCGATCTCCCGTTCGAGCTCCTCGAGCACCCGGCGGCCGAGGCCCCGGCGGCGCTGGTCGGAGCGCGTCCAGATCCGCTTGAGCTCGGCGGTCGTCCCGTCGTACCGGCGGAAGGCGCCGCCGGCGACGGGCACGCCGTCGGAGAGCAGCAGCACCAGGGCCCCGTCAGGTCCGGCGAACTCCTCGGCCGGGTACCGGGCCAGGTCGTCGGCGATCGTCTCGCGCAGGCGCTCGTACCGGTCGGCGTACTCCCGGGCGAGCTCGTCCAGCAGCGGGCGGACCAGCGGGTCGCTCTGGTGGACGTAGCGCACCTCGAGGTCCGCGACCCCTGCCGTTCCCACGGGGCGCGTCTGCACGGTCATGACCGTGCCGCCGCGCGCAGCAGCCCCGTGGTGGCCGCGGTGGCCACCGCGTCGAGCGCGTCAGCGTGCCGGCGCTCGACGTGCGCGGTGTCCGGCGTCGCTTGCGCGGACCACGCCTCCGCCAGCAGCTCGTAGCTGCGGACCCTGTCCTCGTGACGGTGCGTCGCCGTGGTGACGAGCAGCTCGTCCGCGCCGGTGAGGCGCTGCAGGGCCGCCAGGCGGGTGACGACCGTCTGCGGCGAGCCCACGATCTGGGTCTCGGTGCGGTCCCGCACGGCGGCGTGGTCCTCCGGCGCCCAGGCCGCCTGGATCGTGCGGGCCTCGTGGGCGTCCGGGTACGGGATGGCGCCCTGGCCGCTGCGGATGGACTGCACCCACGGCCCGTAGCCGGCCGCGAGCGCCCGCGCCGACTCGTCGTCGACACCGACCACGACGTCCACCGAGACGATGACGTACGGCTCGGCGAGCTTCGCGGACGGCGTGAAGGCCGCCCGGTACGCCGCCACCGACTCCAGGAGCGTCGCGGGCGCCACGTGGTAGTTCGCGCCGTACGGCAGGCCGAGCTCGCCGGCGAGCTGGGCGCTCGGCCCCGCGCTGGACCCGTGCACCCACAGCTGCACATCCGTGCCCTCGGCGGGGGTCACCGTGACGGGCCGCCCCTCGGGCGCCCGGTACGTGCCCGTGAAGAACGCGAGGATGTCCCGCACGTCGGCGCCGAACCCATCGCCGTCGCCGGGGGCGCGCCCCAGCAGGCGGGCCTGGAGCGCGAGCCGCGCGGGGTCGTAGGCCGTGGGCCGGACCGGCGGGATCACCACGCCGTCCACGACCTGCCATCTCCCCGTGTCACCAGGAGCCGGCGAGACGGGGGCGCCAGCCGGCGCCGGGGGCGACTGCTCGGCGGGCGCCAGCCCTCCTCCGCCCGCCTGCCCGGGGGCCGCGGAGCCAGGGCGGCCCGCGCCGCCCGACCGACCGATGCCCGATCGGCCGATCCCCAGGTCCACCCGGCCCGGATGCAGCGCGGCGATGGTCCCCCACTGCTCGGCGACCTGCAGCGGGGAGTAGTTGCCCAGGATGACAGCCGCCGAGCCGACGCGGATGGCCGTGGTGGCCTGCGCGACGAGGGCGGCGACCACGGCAGGACTGGCGCCCGCCACCCCCGGGTTGAGGTGGTGCTCGGCGAGCCAGTACCGCCGGTACCCCGCTCGCTCGGCCGCCTGGGCCAGGTCGAGCGTGCGGCGCAGCGCGTCGGCCGGGGTGCTCCCGGACGAGACCGGGCTCAGGTCCAGCACGGACAGCGGGACAGGTGGGTGCGGCATGGGGTCTCCTCGACCAGGGCGGCATCCAGCGCGGCCGGCTGCTGGCAGCACGGGGCACGGCGCGTTCGCGGATGCGGGATGGGGATGGGCGCGCCCTGACGCGACCGCGAGCAGCGGTGGTTTGAGGGCGGTGCGGGCTGGAGCCCAGGGGCCGGACGTGCGCGCGCCGGCGGCGGCGGTACGGCTGAGCGCGGACGGCATGAGCGTCGGCTCGCCCACCGGCGTCGTCAGACGCGAGGGCGGGGAGGGTGTGAGCCGCTGTCGGGCGGGGATCCGGGCGCGTGCGGGACCTGGACCCCGCCTGCCGTTCCGGAGATCAGCAGACGAGCATCAACAACAGCGACAGCGCGCGACGGCAGCGAAGACGACATCGCTCAGGCCGTGGCGGCGGTTCGTGGAGGTGCTCACGCGACGGACGTTAGGGCGAACGTCGACGGGCCGTCAACAGATGGGGCGTATCGGGTCGTGTGGTGAGACACCGGTCGCTTGCCGCGAAGACGGCGTGCTACAACTTGCCGAGGTCTTGAGTGCCAGCGCTCGCACGAGCACAGCCCCGGCTTGCTGGCCAGCAACCCCCAGCGTCACGGCGGGGTGCTCCGGGAGACGACCTGGCCGTGTTGAGGGACACGGCAAGCGTGATCGACCTCGACGACCTGCGCGGTCGTCCCGTCCTCCTCGGTCTGCGCCGGGCCGGTGGCGGGGCGACGCCGCGCACGGATCCGTCGGCACATCCGAGGACCATCCGATGACCACGTCAGCCGTCACCCCGACCACCCCTTCGACCGACGCGTCGAGCGCGTCGGCCTCCCGCCTCCGCGTCCTCCCCGTCGTCGGCAACCCGCGACCCGGGTCCCGCACCCGGGCCGCCGCCGAGTCGCTGTCCCGGGCGATCGCCCAACGGCTCGGCGGCGGGCTCGCCCCCACCGTGGACCTCGCGGACCTGGCGCCCGAGCTCTTCGCGGCGACCCGGCCGGCCGTCGACGACGCGCTGCGCCGGCTGGCGTCCGCGCACGTCGCGGTGATCGCCACCCCCGTCTACAAGGCCAGCTACACCGGGCTGCTGAAGGCATTCCTCGACCTGTACGGGGCGGACGGCCTGCGCGGCGTCGTCGCCGTGCCCCTCGTCGTCTCGGGGAGCCCCGCGCACTCCTTGGCGGGCGAGGTGCATCTTCGGCCGCTGCTCGTCGAGCTGGGGGCCAGCGTCCCCACCCGCGCGCTCGCGCTCACGGAGGCCCAGCTCGCCGACCTGGACGATGTGGTCGCGACCTGGGTGGACGCCCACGGCCCTCTGCTCGACGCCACGGCGGTCCGGGCATGACCGCCGACACGCCCGTGCGCGCCCAGTGCGCCGGGACACGGGTCCGCGCGGAGGCCCGCCCGGCGGCTCCCGTCTCGCCCCATGACGAGCCGCACCTGTCCCCGGACGAGTACAAGCGGGTGTTCCGCCGTCACCCGGCCGGGGTCGCGGTCGTCACGCTCGCGGACCCGCGCACCGGGCGCCCGGTGGGCTTCACCGCGACGTCGGTGATCTCGGTGTCGGCCGCCCCGCCGGTGCTGGCGTTCTCGATCGCGTCGACGTCCTCGAGCTGGCCGGCGCTCGTCAGGGCCGCCACGGTGGTGGTCAACTTCCTGGGCGACGGGCAGGCCGACGTCTCGACGCGGTTCGCCACGCACGGCATCGACCGGTTCGAGGGCACCGAGCACGTCCGGCTGGCCGGCGGGGAGCCGGTGCTCACCGGGAGCCGGACCTGGGTGCACGGGCGGGTGCTCGAGCGCATCGCGGTGGGCGACAGCCACCTGGTGACCGTCCAGGCGACCACCTCGGACACGAGCGCCGAGGGAGGCCCGCTGGTCTACCACGACCGGGCGTACACCCAGCTCGCGGACCACTATGAGATCTGACGCGCGGACGCCCGGGCCGGCCTCGACGGATCGTCGGTGGCCGGCCCGGGCGTCGGGTCCGTGCAGTGCTCGGGGCGCCGCCCCGCTGCGAGGCCTGCGCAGGTCAGCCCTGCTGGGCCGCCCCACGCTGCCGGGCGATCTCGTACAGCGCGATCCCCGCGGCGACGCCGGCGTTGAGCGACTCCGTCGTCGAGGTGATCGGGATCGACACGATCGCGTCGCAGTGCTCACGGACGAGGCGCGAGAGGCCCTTGCCCTCGGAGCCGACCACGACGACCAACGGGTCGGCGGCGAACGGCAGGTCGGCGACCGGGGTGTCCCCGCCGCCGTCCAGGCCGATGATGAAGCAGCCGGCCTTGCGGTACGTCTCGAGGGTGCGCGTCAGGTTCGTGACCTTGGAGACCGGGACGCGGGCGGCGGCCCCTGCGGAGACCTTCCACGCGGCGGCGGTCACGCTCGCGGACCGGCGCTCCGGGACGACGACACCGTGCGCGCCGAACGCGCCTGCGGACCGCAGCACCGCGCCGAGGTTGCGCGGGTCGGTCACGCCGTCCAGCGCCACGATGAGCGGGGCCTGGTCGAGCAGCGCGGCCGCGTCGAGGAGGTCGTCGGCATCGCCGTACTGGTACGGCGGCACCTGGATGGCGACGCCCTGGTGCACCGAGCCGTCGGTGAGCCGGTCGAGCTCGGGCTTGGTGACCTCCAGCAGCGGGTAGCCGCGGCCGGTGGCGATCTGCAGGATCTCGCGGGTGCGGTCGTCCGCCTCGATGCGGGTGGCGAAGTACACCGTCTGGACGGGGATCTCGGCGCGGAGGGCCTCGACCACCGAGTTCCGGCCGGACACGATCTCGTGGGTGGCGCTGACGCCCTTGCCCCCGCGGGTGCCGCCGGCGCTCCGCGAGGTGCGTCCCATGCGGTTCGGCGCGCCTCCGCTCACCGGGCCGCGGCGCTCGGCAGCGGCCTTGCGCTTCGCGGCCGGGTGGTAGGGGCGCTCCTCGGCCTTGGGCGTGGGGCCGCGGCCCTCGAGGGCCTGCCGTCCCTTGCCGCCGGTGCCGACGTGGGCGCCCTTCTTCGAGCCGGGCTTGCGGGTGGCGCCCCGGCGCTGCGAGTTTCCTGCCATCAGTTCTCGACCTCATCACTGCGGTGCGCGAGCGACCAGCGGCTGCCGGTCGCGGAGTCCTCGACGAGGATGCCGGCGGCGGCGAGCCGGTCCCGGATCGCGTCGGAGGTGGCGAAGTCACGCGTGGCGCGCGCTTCGGAGCGGGCGGCGAGCTCGGCGGCGACCAGCGCCTCGAGCGCGTCCGAGTACCCGCGGTCGTCTCCCTGGCGGCGCCACTGAGCGCTGCCGGGATCGAGTCCCAGGATGTCGAGCATCGAGCGCACCTGGACCAACGCGGCACGGGCCTCGTCCAGGTCCCGCTCGGCGAGCGCCGAGTTGCCGGCGCGCAGGTGCTCGTGGACCACCGCGAGCGCGGCGGGCACGTTCAGGTCGTCGTCCATCGCGGTGACGAAGCCCTCGGGCAGCTCGGCCTTGGCCACCTCGTCGTCGTCCACCGGGCCGACCTGCTCGGTGGCGCGGTCGACGAAACCGGTGAACCGCTCCCACGTCGCCTCGGCCTCGCCGAGCGTGTCGGGGGTCCACTCGAGCATGGACCGGTACTGCACCGCCGTGAGGGCGTACCGCAGCACCGCGGGGGGCGTCGTCTCGAGCAGCGTGCTGACCAGCAGCCCGTTGCCGAGGGACTTGCTCATCTTGGCCCCGCCCTGGGTGACCCAGCCGTTGTGCAGCCAGTACCGGGCGAACCCGTCCCCCGCGGCACGGGACTGCGCCTGCTCGTTCTCGTGGTGCGGGAAGCGCAGGTCCAGGCCGCCGCCGTGGATGTCGAAGGTGGGGCCGAGGTAGCGCCGGGCCATCGCCGAGCACTCGAGGTGCCAGCCGGGACGGCCCCGCCCGAACGGGGTGTCCCAAGACGCCGTCTCGGGCTCGCCGGGCTTGGGCGACTTCCAGAGGGCGAAGTCGCGGGGGTCGCGCTTCGTGACGTCCGCGTCGTCGCCGGCGCCGTCGGCGGTGGCCACCATGTCGTCGAGTCGCTGGTTCGTCAGCGAGCCGTACTCCGGGAAGGACCGGACGTCGAAGTAGACGTCCCCCTCGCCCGCGACGTAGGCATGGCCGCCGTCGACGAGCGTCTGCATCAGCTCGACCATCGCGGGCACGTGGCCCGTGGCGCGCGGCTCGTAGGTGGGCGGCAGCACCCCGAGGGCGTCGTAGGCCTGGGTGAAGGCCCGCTCGTTGGCCAGCGCCCACGCCCACCACGGCTCCCCGGCGGCGTCCGCCTTCGCGAGGATCTTGTCGTCGATGTCGGTGACGTTGCGCACAAGGGTGACCCGGTTGCCGTTGCGGCGCAGCCACCGGACGAGGACGTCGAAGGCGACGCTCGAGCGCATGTGCCCGATGTGGGGGGTGCCCTGCACGGTCGCGCCGCACAGGTAGATGCCGACCTCACCCGGGACCACGGGGACGAAGTCACGCACCTCACGGGTGGCGGTGTCGTACAGGCGAAGGCTCACACCGGCAAGGTTACCGGCGCAGGCGGCTCCGGTCGGCGCCAGGGCCTCGCGCAGCGTCCGCCGGCGGCCCCCCGCGCTCAGCCGAAGGCCCGCTGCTCGCCGCGGTAGGTGGGCACGACGCGCTCGACGCGGTCGCCGCGCACCAGGTGCACCCGGTCGAACCGCTCCATCACCTCGCCGGCCTTGGCGTGCCGGAACCACACCCGGTCGCCGATGCGCAGGTCGGCGGAGGCGGCGCCCCGGAGCGGCGTCTGCACCTCCCCCGCGCCCTCGCGCCCAGTCAGCGCGAGTCCTCGCGGCGCCACCGGGCGCGGCAGCCGGGAGCCGCTCGCAGGGCCGGAGGCGACGTAGCCGCCACCGGCCACCGTGGCGAACCCGCGGGCGGGCACGCGCACCACGTCGAGCCCGAAGTAGGCGGCGGGCCGTGGCGCGAACGACCGGTAGCCGTCGAAGAGGGTGGGGACGTACAGCCCCGATCCGGCGGTGACCTCGGTGACCACCGGGTCTGCCGCGCTCGTCTCGAGGGACCCGGACCCGCCCGAGTTGACCAGCGCGACCTCGTGGCCCAGCACATCGCGCACCGCGTCGAGCACCTGGCCCCGGCGCCGCGCGAGGTCGGCCACCGAGGCCCGCTTGACCGCGCGGACGGCGAGGCTCGAGTCCGGCATGCCCGCGACCTGCGCCTCGTAGAACATCACCCCACGGACCTCGAGCCCCGGGCGGCGCACCAGCTCCGCGGCGAGCCGGGCGGCGTCCTCCGGGCTGTGGACCGGCGACCGCCGCACGCCCAGATGGGCGGTCATCGGCCCCACCCGGATCCGCAGCGACGCGTCCACGTCGAGGCAGACCCGCAAGCGGTTGCCGCCCGACGCCGCCGCGCGCTGCGCCATGTCCGCCTGCAGCACGTCGTCGACCATGAGCGTCACCGCGCCGGCCGCGACGGGATCCGCGGCCAGGTCCAGCAGGGCGCCCTCGTCCACGGTGGGGTACCCCACCAGGACGTCGTCCACGCCCTCGCCGACCAGCCACAGCGCCTCGCGCAGCGAGTACGCCATCACGCCCGCGAAGCCGGGCCGGGCCAGCACCGCCCGGAGCACCTCGCGCACCCGCACCGACTTGCTGGCGACCCGCACCGGGACGCCCCCGGCGCGGCGCACCAGGTCGTCAGCGTTCGCCTCGAGGGCGTCCAGGTCGACGACTGCGAGGGGCGCCGGCAGCCCTTTGGTCGCCGCGTCGAGCCGTGTGCCGAGCATGCTCATGGTGCACTCTCCCGGGAGTCGGGGGCCGCCGAGGGCCCGCGCGAACCGGCGGCGACGGCGAGGTCGTGCTGCGCAGGTCCGCGTGGTGCGGCAGCCAGCGCGTGCCGGGTCGTGCCCTGCATCATGCCCCGGTCAGGTCGGTCACGGGGCGGTTCCGGCGTGATCGTTCGCGACGGGCTGCTGGCCGGACGGCGAGCGAAGCGCCGTAGAGGACCACGGCGAAGCCCACGCTGATCACCGCGAGGATCCACCAGAACTGGCTCTCGAGCCCGCCGTCGCCCGTGGCGAGCGACGCCGCCAGCACGTTCGCGCACGCACCGCCCCCACCGATCGCAGAGCCCACGAGGCCGAACGCCATGCCCCGTCGGTGCGCCGGGACCGAGTTGGCGATCTCCCCGTCGATGCGCGGGTCGATCAGGACCTCCGCGGCGGAGAACAGCAGGACGCACGCGACGAGACCGCCGACGGTTCCCCACGACGCGGCCATGAAGCTCGTCGACATCAGCAGCAGGGAGCCGCAGATGACGAGGGCCGAGCTGCTGACCCTGCTGGTGGACTGGTTGAGCGGCACCTGGAGCAGCACCACGGCGACGGCGTTGATCGCGAAGAGGACGCCGACGAGCGCGGGGTCGTGCTCGGCGCCCGTGTACACCGGCAGCGCGTACTCGAGCTGGATGTAGCAGAAGCCGAACGCGAAGGCGCACGCGAGGATCCAGGCGAGCGTGCGACGGTCCACGGGTGCGCGGGCGTCGCCGGCGCCCGGGTCGCTCGACGCGCCCGCCGCGCGGGGCTCCTCGCCCTCCGTGAGTCCGCGCAGGCGCAAGAGCACGATCGCCAGGACCACGTAGGTGGTGCTCGTGAGGACGAAGCTGACCCGGGCGTCGGCCACGAGGAGCAGCAGGCTGCCGGCGAGCGGTCCGAGGGCGCTGCCCGCGTTGTTCGCGGTGCTGCGCAGCGCGAAGATCATCCGGACCTGGTCCCCGGTGCCGAGCAGCCGCACCAGCGCCGACTTCGACGCCGGCACGTAGATGGCCCCGCCGAAGCCCAGGAGCGCGCACGCGGCCACGACCGTGACGGACCCGGTGGCGCCCATGAGCAACAGGTACGAGACGGCCCGGACCAGCAGACCGCCGCACATGGCGGGAACGGCGCCGGTGCGGTCGGCGATCCAGCCCCCGACCATGGACAGACCCTGCTGAGCCCAGAACTTCACGGTGATCGCCATCGCGACGACGACGGCGCTCAGCTCGAGCTCCCGCGTCAGGTAGACGGCGAGGAAAGGGATCACGAGGTTGCTGCCGAACGCGACGGCGAAGTTCCCCGTGAGCAGCGTCAGGACGCCCGGGGTGCGCCGGGCCAGGTCCAGGGTCTCCTTCACGACAGGACGGTCTGCGTCGCTCCGGACCGGATGACGGTCGCCGTCTCGAACCACGTGATCGCCTCGGTCAGTGCCTTCTCGACCTCGGCGCGCGACCCACCGGCCGCGAGGACCGACCCGATCTTCCCGACGCTCATCTGGGAGAGCTCGAGCTCGGCCCCGGGGTCGGCGTACCTGCGGTACGCGACGATGCCGGGCACCGGGCACTCGTCGGGGATCGCCTCCAGCGTGCCGGGACGGGGCGGGAACAGCGAGAGCCCGGCGATCCGGTCGGGCGCCGACGGGACGACGGGAGGCTCGTTGCCGGCCAGGGTCCGCACGTAGAGCTCCGGCAGGAACGGGCCGAACGCCAGCGCCACCATGTCCTCGATCATGCCGCCCCCCGCGCGGCTCGCGACCTCGTTGAACACGAGGCTGCCGTCCGTGGCGAGGAAGACCTCGGCGTGGAACATCGACGTCTC
>Ga0233375_1000173_pt1 | contig 37859 bp, 38 predicted proteins | sample ElkDunMinimDraft_10_FD_191539 | JGI IMG/M metagenome (GOLD analysis project Ga0233375, IMG submission 191539) | Fecal eukaryotic communites from dung pellets of Tule Elk in California, USA - Elk Dung E16 | ecosystem: Host-associated > Mammals > Digestive system > Large intestine > Fecal | place...
ACGAGAACATCGACTTCGACACGGCGGTGAAGCTGGCCGGCGCCGACCTCGCCGAACAGGTGCGCGACGCCACCCTGCGCCTGTACAAGCATGCCGCCGCGTATGCCGCCGAGCACGGCATCCTGCTGGCCGACACCAAGTTCGAGTTCGGCACCGATGCCGACGGCCGCCTGTACGTGATGGACGAGATGCTCACGCCCGACTCCTCGCGCTACTGGCCGGCCGACGAGTACGAGGTGGGCACCAGCCCGCCCAGCTACGACAAGCAGATCGTGCGCGACTACCTGGAAACGCTGGACTGGGACAAGACTGCCCCCGGCCCGCGCCTGCCGGCCGAGGTGATCGAACGCACCCGCGCCCGCTACGCCGACGCGCTGCAGAAGCTGGCCGGCATCAGCATCGACTGAGCGGCCGGCGCGCGCGGCGCAACTCGGGCCGCACGCGACCGGCGCAGCCTCGCCGACCTAGCGGGGCCACGCGGCGGCGGCGATGTCGCGCACGCCGTCGCGCCACGACCCAGGGATCAGGGCCTCTGCGCCCCGGGCAACACCCTCGCACGCCCATCGCGCCCGCACCCGGCGGGCGCGCTATCCTGTGCGCTGTCCGTCCCCTTCCGCAGGTCCGTCGTGGACGCCCCTTCCGACACCGGCTCCCAGCGCCCCATCGACCAGTGGTTCGCCAGCTATTCGGCCGACCACCGCCATCCGGTCAACCAGCGCATCCACCTGTTCGCGGTGCCGCTGATCCTGTGGAGCGTGATCGCGCTGCTGTGGTGCATCCCGGTGCCGGCCGACAGCGGCTTCCGCGCCGGGCTGTGGGCCGGGCTGGCCTGCTTCGCCGCGTGGATGTTCTATTTCCGCGCCTCGCGGCCGCTGGGCTTCGGCATGCTCGCGGTGTTCGTGGCGATGCTGTGGCTGTGCTTCTGGATCGAGCGGATGCAGGGCACGCGATTCCTGCTGTGGCTGGCGCTGGCCGTGTTCGTGCTGGCCTGGATCGCGCAGTTCGTCGGCCACGGCCGGCATTTCGAGGGCAGGAAGCCCAGCTTCCTCACCGACCTGCGCTACCTGCTGGTTGGCCCGGCCTGGGTGCTGTCCAAGCTCTACCGCACGCTCGGCCTGCGCTGGTGATCCGATGACCGCGGGCCTGCACGGGCGCGACCTCGCGCTCGCGCTGCTGATCTGCCTGTTCTGGGCGGTGAATTTCCTGACTTCGGCCTACGCGCTGCAGGAAATCCCGCCGTTCCTGTTCAGCGCGCTGCGCATGGCCATCGTGCTGGTCCTGCTGGTGGCCTTCATGCGGCCGCCGCCGCGCTCGCAGTGGCTGCTGCTGACCGGGATCGCGATGTTCACCGGGGTGCTGCACTTCGGCACCAGCTTCCTGGCGCTGAAGCTGGCCGGCAACCTGTCCTCGCCCGCCATCGTCACCCAGACCTATGTGCCCATGGCCGTGCTGCTGGCCTGGTGGTGGCTGGGCGAACGCTTCGCCTGGCGCACCGCGCTGGGTATCGCGGTGAGCTTCGCCGGGGTGCTGGTGCTGGGCTTCGACCCGCTGGTGCTGGACCGGCCGCTGGCGCTGGTGGTGATGCTGTTCTCCTCGCTGATGGTGGCCATCGGCACGGTGCTGATGCGGCGCCTGAGCGGGGTGGGCATGATCGACCAGCAGGGCTGGACCGCCGCGCTGAGCGTGCTGCCGCTGCTGGCGATGAGCCTCCTGTTCGAGCCCGGCGGCCTCGACGCGCTGCGCCAGGCCACGTGGGTGGGCTGGGGCGGCGCGCTCTACGCGGCGGTGTTCGCCTCGGTGCTGGGCCACGGCGTGTTCTTCTGGCTGGTGCAGCGCCACCCGGTGGCCCAGGTCACCCCCTACCTGCTGATGACGCCGGTGTTCGCGGTGATCCTGGGGATCGTGTTCTGGGGCGACCGGCCGGGTCCGGCGCTGTGGATCGGCGGCGCCATGGTGCTGGGCGGGGTGCTGGTGATCGCGATCCGCAACCTGCAGAAGGCGCGGCCGCCGATCGCCGAGGTCACGCCGGAGGTGTGAGCATCGCCGCGGTGGGGGCGAAGGCGCGCGGCGCGTAGCCCAGGTCGCGGCGCGCGGGTCCGGCATCGAACACCAGGTCCTGGCGCATGCGCGCCAGCGCCGCATCGCCGAAGTCCGAGGCCAGGCCCGCCAGCCGCGCCGGCACCAGCGCCGCGCGGAACAGCGGCGCGGGCAACAGCCACAGGCGCGGGCGCGCCGGCAGCGCCGCCAGCACGCGCGCCACCATCTCGCGATAGGCCAGGGTCTCGCCGCCGGGCACGGCATAGGCCCGGCCCTGCGCGGCGGGCGCATCCAGGCAGGCCAGCGCGGCCTGGGCCAGGTCGTCCACGTGCACCGGCTGGCGCAGGCCGCGCGCATCGCGCGGCAGGGCGAATCCGTGCAGCCGCTGCGCCAGTGCGGCGATGCGGCTCAGCGTGGCATCGCGGCCGGCGCCATAGACCAGGGTCGGGCGCAGCACCGTGACCGCCACGCCGCGGTCGGCCGCGGCGGCGAACAGGCCGTCCTCGGCCGCGCGCAGGCGCGCGGCGACGTCGCGCTCGGCCGGATCGGCGGATTCGCGCTTGACCTCGACACTGGTCGAGCCGAAGGCGACCACCCGCCCGCATTCCGGCGCGGCGCGTTCGAACCACTGCGCGAAGCCGTCGAGCGGGCCGCAGCTGAAGATAGCGTCGACCCGCGCGGGCAGCGGACCGGTCCCGGCCAGCTCGCCGCGTTGCCACTGCACCCGCGCCAGGGCGGGCTGCGGTTGCCGCGAGAGCGCCAGCACGTCCCAGCCGGCCGCGGGCAGCCTCGAGAGCAGCGCGCGCCCGATCTGGCCGCTGCCGCCGAACACCAGCGCGCGCGGTGCCTCGCCGCTGCGTGCGGCGCGCTGATTCGTGGCCGTGGCCGTACTCGTGCCCATGCGCGCAGGATACCGTCGAGTCGCGCGCGGCCGTCCTGCACGTCGCCGCGGGGGCGATGCGGATGCGCGCCGACCATGGGGCGTGACGCGCGTGACGCGTCGGTTAAACTCGGGGACCGGCCGCGTCCGACGCGCGCCGTCTCCACCCACACCGGATCATCGATGCTGCTGCTGCTCCTGGTTCTGCCCTTCGCGGCGGCGCTGGCCATCGCCATGGCCCGCGGCGCACCCCGGCGCGCGATCGCGTGGCTGGCCGCTTCCGCTCCCCTGCTGGGGGTGGCCGTGCTGGCCTGGTACTCGCCGCAGGTGATGGACGGGACGGTGCCGCGATGGAGCGTGCCCTGGGTGCCCGAGGTGGGACTGGCGCTGTCGCTGCACCTGGACGGCCTGGCCTGGATGTTCTCCTGGCTGGTGCTGGGCATCGGCGCGCTGATCGTGCTGTACGCGCACTACTACCTCGCCGACGAAGACAGCGCGCCGCGCTTCTTCGGCACGCTGCTGCTGTTCATGGGCGCCATGCTCGGCATGGTGCTGGCCAACAACCTGCTGTTGCTGGTGGTGTTCTGGGAACTGACCAGCATCAGTTCGTTCCTGCTGATCGGTTTCTGGACCTCGCGCCAGGACGCGCGCCAGGGCGCGCGCATGGCCCTGACCATCACCGGCCTGGGCGGCCTGGCCCTGCTCGGCGGCGTGCTGCTGATCGGCCGGGTGGTGGGCAGCTACGAGCTGGACGTGGTGCTGGCGGCCGGCGACACCATCCGCGCGAGCGCCGAGTACCCGGCGATCCTGGCCCTGGTGCTGGCGGGCGTGTTCACCAAGAGCGCGCAGTTCCCGATGCACTTCTGGCTGCCGCAGGCGATGGCCGCGCCCACGCCGGTCTCGGCCTACCTGCATTCGGCGACGATGGTGAAGGCGGGCGTGTTCCTGCTCGCGCGCCTGTATCCGGTCCTGGCCGGCACCGACATGTTCTTCTACGTGGTGTCCACGGTCGGCGCGATCACCCTGCTGGTCGGCGCGTGGCATGCCATCTTCCAGCACGACCTCAAGGGCCTGCTGGCCTACTCGACCATCTCGCACTTGGGCCTGATCACCCTGCTGTTCGGCCTGTCCACGCCCATGGCGGTGGTCGCGGGCGTGTTCCACATCATCAACCACGCCACGTTCAAGGCCTCGCTGTTCATGGCCGCGGGCATCATCGACCACGAGTGCGGCACCCGCGACCTGCGCCGCCTGGGCAACCTGCGCCGCTACATGCCCTATACCGCGGCGCTGGCGATCGTGGCCTCGCTGGCGATGGCCGGCATCCCGCTGCTCAACGGCTTCCTGTCCAAAGAGATGTTCTTCGCCGAGGCGCTGGTTGCGGGCCCAGACGTGGCCTTCCGCAACGCGATCAGCGTCGCCGCGCTTCTGTACGGCGTATTCGGCGTGGCCTACAGCCTGCGCTTCGTGCACGACGCGTTCTTCGGCCGCGGCCCGCGCGCGCTGCCGGTGGAGCCGCACGAGCCGCCGCTGTGGATGCAGGTGCCGGTGGCGGTGCTGGTGGTGGTGTGCCTGGCGGTGGGCATCCTGCCGGCGCTGACCGTGGAGCCGGCGCTCAAGACGGCGGTCGGCAGCATCCTCGGCGCGGCCACGCCGCAGTTCAACCTCGCCGTCTGGCACGGCTGGAACCTGCCGCTGGCGATGAGCATCGCCGGCGTGCTGGGCGGCTGCATCTTCTATTTCGCGCTGCGGCGGCTGTATGCGCTGCACGACGCGATGCTGCGCACCTGGGGGCGGCACCTGTTCCAGGTCAACATCGAGGCGCTGTTCTCGATCGCCGGCAAGTTCACCAACCGGGTCGCGCAGGGCGGCATCCGCCGCAGCCTGTTCTGGATGATCGTGGTGGTGGTGCTGGTCGGCGCGGTGCCCTTCTACGGCCCCGACGCCTCGCTGCTGCCCGACCTGCCCGAATCCACCCCGATGCCGGTGCTGGGCTGGATCCTGTGGCTGGTGCTGGTGGCCTCGACCATCGCGACCGTGGTGCTGCACGGGACCCGCCTGACCGCGCTGATCGTGATCGGCGCGGTCGGCCTGCTGGTGAGCGTGACCTTCGCCCTGCTCTCGGCGCCGGACCTGGCGCTGACCCAGCTGATGGTCGAGATGGTCACCGTGGCGCTGATGATGATGGCGCTCAACTACCTGCCCAAGCAGTCCAAGCAGGCGCGCACGCCGTTCCGCCGCTGGCGCGACGCGGCGATCTCCGTCGGCGCGGGCCTGGGCTGCGCCGGCCTGGCCTACGCGATGCTGGTGCGCCCCGGCAGCACCGTCTCGGGCGAGATGCTGGCCCGCGCGTTGCCGGAGGCCTATGGCGCCAACGTGGTCAACGTGATCCTGGTGGACTTCCGCGGCTTCGACACCTACGGCGAGATCACCGTGTTCGCGGTGGCCGCGCTGGTCGTGCACGCCATGCTGCGCTGGGCGCGGCTGCGGCCGGACGAGGTGATGGCCGGCCCGCCGGTGCAGCTGCCCATCCCGGCCGACCTGACCCAGCTGCTGTTCCCGCTGGCGCTGACCGTCTCGATCTACCTGTTCCTGCGCGGCCACAACGCGCCCGGCGGCGGCTTCATCGCCGGCCTGGCGATCGCGGTGCCGGTGCTGATCAAGTACGTGCTGCAGGGCGCCCGCGCGGTGGAAGCGACCTTCGGCTTCGACTACGTGCGCGGCATCGCCCTCGGGCTGATCATCGCAACCATCGGCGGGCTGGGCTCGCTGGTGTTCGGGCTGCCCTTCCTCACCAGCGGCCACCTCGACCTCGACCTGCCGCTGGTCGGGCACCTGCCCCTGGCCAGTGCGATGGTGTTCGACACCGGCGTGTACATCGTGGTGTTCGCCGGGGCGCTGCTGATCCTGTCGACGATGGGCACGGTCAAGCACCGCACGCTGGAGCAGGAGGAGAAACACTGATGGAATTCGCGATCGCCAGCGCCGTCGGCGTGCTGGTCGCCGGCGGCGTGTACCTGCTGCTGCGGGCGCGCACCTTCGACGTCATCCTCGGGCTGACGCTGCTGTCCTACGCCACCAACCTGCTGATCTTCTCCTCCGGGCGCGCGGTGATCGGCAAGCCGCCGGTGCTGCGCGACGGGGTCGCCGCGGTCGCCGAGCACTACACCGATCCGCTGCCGCAGGCGCTGGTGCTGACCGCCATCGTGATCGCCTTCGCGATGACCGCGGTGGTGGTGGTCGTGGCGATGCGCAACCACGCCGACATGCGCAGCGACCACGTCGACGGCCACGAGCCGGGACGTCCGCCGCCGGACGCGCATTCGGACGCCGATGCCGACGGGGAGCCGCGGGCATGATGCAGCACCTGCTCCTGGTGCCGATCGTGCTGCCGCTGGTCACCGGCGCGATCCTGCTGCTGCTCGAGCGGCGCCACGAAGTGCGCGTGCTGCGCGCCACCTCGGCGGTGTCGCTGCTGCTGCTGCTCGCCGCCACCCTGACCCTGCTGGCGCGCGCCTCCGGCGGCGGCATCGACGTCTACCTGCTCGGCGACTGGCCCTCGCGGATCGGCATCGTGCTGATGGCCGACCGGCTCAGCGCGCAGATGGTCACCACCACCACCCTGTTGGCCATTCCCGCGCTGATGTACGCCAGCGCCGGCTGGGACCGCCGCGCGCTGCACTTCCATGCGCTGTTCCAGGTACAGCTGGCGGGCCTCAACGGCGCCTTCCTGACCGGCGACATCTTCAACCTGTTCGTGTTCTTCGAGGTGATGCTGATCGCCTCCTACGGCCTGCTGCTGTCGGGCGCGCGCGGCGAGCGGATCAGCGCCGGCATGCACTACGTGGTGTTCAACATCGCCGCCTCCACCCTGTTCCTGATCGCGCTGGGCCTGGTGTACGGCCTGTTCGGCACGCTCAACATGGCCGAGCTGGCGGTGCGCGTGCGCGAGGTTGCGCCGGAGGACGTGGCCCTGGCGCGGGCGGCCTGCGGCCTGCTGCTGGTGGTGTTCTGCGCCAAGGCCGCGCTGCTGCCGATGTACCTGTGGCTGCCGGAGACCTATGCCCGCGCGCCGGCCGCGGTGGCCGCGCTGTTCGTGATCCTGACCAAGGTCGGGCTCTACGCGGTGCTGCGCACCGGCACGCTGATCTTCGGCGACGACGCCGGGCCGCTGGCCGGCTTCGCGCGCGAGGCGCTGCTGGTGTTCGGCCTGGTGACGATGCTGCAGGCCGGCCTGGGCGTGGTGGGCGCGATGCGCCTGCGCATCGGCGCGTCCTACCTGGTGCTGATGTCCTCGGGCATGCTGTTCATCGCCTTCGCCCTGGCCACGCCGGGCACCATCGCCGCCGGCCTGTACTACCTGCCGCACAGCTGCTTCGGTGCCGCGGCGATGTTCCTGCTGGCGCACATCGTCCAGCGCGAACGCGCCCAGGCCGGGGACCGGGTGCTGCCCATGGCCCCGCCGATGCCCTGCCTGACCGGTTTCATCTACCTGCTGGTGGCCGTGTCGCTGGTCGGCCTGCCGCCGCTGTCGGGCTTCATCGGCAAGTTCCTGCTGCTGGGCGCGGTGCCGCAGGAGGACACGGCGGTCGTCTACGCGGTGGTGCTGGGCAGCAGCCTGCTGGCGCTGATCGGCCTGACCCGCACCGGCACGCGGCTGTTCTGGCGCACCGGTGGTGACGGCGAGGGCGATGGCGATGCGCCGGTTCCCCAGCCTGCGGGCGCGCCCAAGGTCAGCCGCCTGGAGTTCGCGGCCACCGCGCTGCTGATCGGCTACGGTATCGCCATGACCCTGGCCGCCGGCCCGGTGCTGCGCTACACCACGGCTGCCGCCGAGCAGCTGCTCTCGCCCGGCGAGTACGTGCAGGAAGTGCGCGGCACCACGCCTGTGATGCGCGAGCCGTGAGGAGTCCCGCATGAGGAAGATGTTCCCGTCCATCCCGCAGAGCATCACGGTCTTCGTGTTCTGGCTGTTGCTGGTCGAGGAGGCCAACGCCGGCACCCTGCTGTTCGCCGCGCTGCTGGCCTGGCTGATGCCTCTGCTCGCCGCGCGCCTGGAGCGCGAGTTCGCCAGGATCGGCGCGGTCTGGGTGCTGGTGCCGTTCGGCCTGATGCTGCTGCGCGACATCGTGTCGGCCAACATCACGGTGGCCAGGCAGGTGCTGGGCCCGGAATCGGCGCTGCGCCCGGGCTTCATCTGGGTGCCGCTGGACCTGACCAACATCCACGGCATCTCGGCGCTCACCAGCGTGATCACCCTCACCCCCGGCACGCTCACCGCCGAGCTGTCGCAGGACCGCCGCCACCTGCTGGTGCATTGCCTGCACGTGACCGACCCGCAGGCGATGATCGACGAAATCAAGGCGCGCTACGAGGCGCCGTTGCGGAGGATCTTCCCGTGATCGACATGGCCATCGCCGCCACCATGGTCGTGGTCGGGCTCTCGATGCTGCTGGCGCTGTGGCGCCTGGTACGCGGCCCCACCGCCCCCGACCGCATCCTCGCCCTCGACACCCTGTACGTGAGCACGATCGCCCAGGTGGTGCTGCTGGGGATGCTGGAGGAGACCGAAACCTACTTCGAGATCGCCTTGGTCATCGCCATGCTCGGCTTCTTCGGCACGGTGGTTCTGAGCAAGTACGTGGTCCGGCGGGACATCGTCGAATGAGGCTGGTGATCGACATCCTGACCGTGTTCCTGCTGGTCGGCGGCTGCTTCTTCGTGTTCCTGGGCAGCTTCTCACTGGTCAAGCTGAGCAGCTTCTTCCACCGCGTGCACGGCCCGACCAAGTCCAGCACCCTGGGCGTGGGCTGCATCCTGGTGGCCTCGATCCTGCACCGCTCGATCCACGGCACCGGCCTGCATCCGCGCGAGATCCTGATCAGCGTGTTCCTGTTCCTGACCGCGCCGGTGGCCGCGCACCTGATGTCGCGCGCGGCGCTGTCGCTGATGGACAAGCGCCCGCGAGACCCCTCGGTGTGCACCGAACCGGAAGGCCACATCCGCGACGACGCCGACGAACGCGCCGAGCGCCAGGCGCGCGAACGCGAGGAAGGCCGCGACGACGGCTGAGCCGCCGCTCAGGCCAGCAGCAGCTCGAAACCGGACCAGGCGACGAAGGCCAGCAGCAGCACCGCGCCCTCGGCGCGGCTGACCTGCATGCCGCCGCGCAGCATCGGCAGCAGCAGCGCGGCGAACACCAGCGCCGCGGGCAGTTCGAAACGCAGGAACGAGTCGGGCACCGGCACGTCGCGCACCAGCGCCATGCCGCCGACCACCAGCAGCAGGTTGACCAGGCTCGAGCCGATGACGTGGCCGGCCACGAGGTCGCCCTGCCCCCGCCGCGCCGCGGCGAGGGCGGCGGCCGTCTCCGGCAGCGCGGTCGCGATCGCCACCGGCAGCAGGCCCATCAGCAGCGATTCCATGCCCAGCATCGGGCGCAGCGCCAGCGCCGCCTCCACCACCCACCTGCCCCCGAACCACAGCAGGGCGATCGCCACCAGCAGGCGCGGCAGCTCCCACCGCGACGGCGCGCGGCCGCCCGCGAAGCCGGCGAACTCGCCGCGCAGTTCCGGCTGGTTGCGGCCGAAGGCCCAGGCGAACCCCAGGACGACGACGAAGGCGGCCAGCAGCACCGCACCGTCGAGGCGCGTGAGGCGACCGTCCTGGCCGAGCAGGATGGTGGCCAGGGTCGCCACCACCAGGCAGACGAGCAGCGGCGGCAGCGCCTTCCAACGCACGAGCAGCGGCGCGCCCAGCGCGGCCGCGCCCAGGGTCAGGCCGAAGTTGGCGACGTTGCTGCCCACCGCATTGCCCAGCGCCAGGGCCGGATCGCCCACCGCCATCGCCTGCAGGTTGACCGACAGCTCGGGCAGCGAGGTGGCGAAAGCCACCAGCACCAGACCGGTGGCGAAGGGCGAGACGCCGGCACGGCGCGCGATCGCGCCCGCGGCCTTGACCAGGGCATCGCCGCCCAGGGCCAGCAGGGCGATGCCCGCCACGAAGTAGAGCAGCGATGCGGCCATCTCGTGTGCCTCCGGTGGATCCGCCGATCGCGCCGGCGCGCGCTCAGGAACAGCCTTCCACGTAGTCCACCTGCGGCGGCACGCCCACCCGCCAGGCGTCGACGCGGCCGTCCGCGTCCAGTTCGAACACCAGCGCGGCCGGACCGCCATCGGGCGCGGTCACCCGCAGCACCCGGCCGGCTGGGTCGTACTTGTGCGGCTGCTCCTCCAAGCGCCCCTGGTAGAGCGCGCGGACCTCGTCGCCGGCCATGCCCTGGCGCGCGCCGCCGGGGGCCACGATCGCCGGATCGCGCACATCGATGCGGACCAGGCGGTCGCCTTCGATCATGAAGGCGATGCGGTAGCCCTCCGGGCCCAGCGGCTGGGGGATCAGGTAATGGCAGGCACCCGGCTCGCCCGGCGGCGCATCGCCCAGCACGCCGGCCCAGGCCTTGCGCACGGCCTCGGGGCCATCGCCCCAGTGCGCGCCGGCGTAGCCCTGCAGGCCGACGCCCGGCGTATCCACGGGCGGCACCGCGGCGCTGGCATCAGGGCTGTCCGCGGGCGGGGCGGGCGAGGCGGGCGCGGCCGGCGCCTGGGCTGCGGGCGCGGGTCCCGGATCAGCGGGCTCTCGCCGGCCATCGCAGGCGCCGAGCAGCAGCGCCGCGATCACGGGCAGGACAGGGACCAGGCGCATGGGCGACTCCGCATCGGCTCCGGGAGCCGCAGCATGTCACCGCGCGCGTGATCGCCGCGGCCAGACGCGACGCGCGCTCAGCGCGGCGGGGCGAAGTGCTTCTGCAGCCCCGCCCAGCAGGCCTGGTAGTCGCGCTGGCGGTGCGCGGAGTCCACCGCCTGCCGGGTGGGCTTGAGCACCGCGCGGGTCTCGAACATGAAGGCCATGGTGTCCTGGATCACGTCCGGCTTCGACAGGTCGGCGCTGGAGGCCTTCTCGAAGGTCGCCGCGTCCGGCCCGTGCCCGGTCATGCAGTTGTGCAGCGAGCAGCCGCCCGGGGCGAAGCCCTCGGCCTTGGCGTCGTAGACGCCGTGGATCAGCCCCATGAACTCGCTGGCCACGTTGCGGTGGAACCAGGGCGGGCGGAACGTGTCCTGCTGCACCAGCCAGCGCGGCGGGAAGATCGCCAGGTCCAGGTTGCCCACGCCCGCGGTGTCGGTGGGCGATGTCAGCACCAGGAAGATGCTCGGATCGGGGTGGTCGAAGCTGATCGAGCCGATGGTATTGAAGCGGCGCAGGTCGTACTTGTACGGCGCGTAGTTGCCGTGCCAGCCGACCACGTCCAGCGGCGAGTGGCCGATCGGCGCATGCCACAGATGGCCGTTGAACTTGGCGATCAGCTCGAAGCTGCCCTCCAGGTCCTCGTAGCGGGCCACCGGGGTGAGGAAGTCGCGCGGATTGGCCAGGCCGTTGGCGCCGATCGGCCCCAGGCCCGGCAGCCGCAGCAGCGCGCCGAAGTTCTCGCAGACATAGCCGCGCGAGGGGCCATCGGGCAGTTCGACGCGGAAGCGCACGCCGCGCGGCACCACCGCGATCTCCTGCGGCTCGACCTCGAGCAGGCCCAGTTCGGTGGCGATGTGCAACCGCCCCTCCTGCGGCACGATCAGCAGTTCGCCGTCGGCGCTGTAGAAATAGCGCCCGCGCATCGCGGTATTGGCCGCGTACAGGTGGATGCCCACGCCCGCGTGCGCGTCGCTGCCGCCGTTGCCGGCGACCGTGTACAGCCCTTCGACGAAGTCGGTGGGCGCCTGCGGCATCGGCAGCGGGTTCCAGCGCATCTGGTCGGGCGAGACCGGAGTCTCGCCGAAGCGGTCGTGGAAGCGCGGCTGAGCGAAGGGCTCGAACCGTCCGTGCATCGCCGCCGGGCGGATCCGGTACAGCCAGCTGCGCCGGTTCTCGCCGCGCGGCGCGGTGAACGCGGTGCCGGTCAGCTGCTCGGCGTACAGGCCATGGGCGACCTTCTGCGGCGAGTTGCGCCCGACTGGCAGGGTCCCGGCGATCGCCTCGGTGGCGAACTCGTTGCCGAAGCCGGACATGTAGTGGCGGTTGACCGGATCGTTCATGGCGATGCCTCTGGCCCCTGTCCGGGGGACTGCATGGAAGGAAGACGGGCCGGCGCGGACGCCGCGGCGAGGCCCTGGCGGAGAGCGGGTCATCGTCCCTCCGCCGGACCCGCGCCGGCAACCCCTCCCTGGCGGGAGGGGAGCTTGCGCGTTACAGCACGCCGCGCTTCATCTGGTCGCGCTCGATGCTCTCGAACAGCGCCTGGAAGTTGCCTTCGCCGAAGCCCTCGTTGCCCTTGCGCTGGATGATCTCGAAGAAGATCGGGCCGAGCGCGTTGGTGGTGAAGATCTGCAGCAGTTTGCGCTGCTTCGTCTCCGGATCGGCGTCGATCAGGATCTTGTTGCGCGCCAGCCGCTCCACGTCCTCGCCATGGTCGGGAATGCGCTGGTCGATCACCTCGAAGTAGGTGTCGGGAGTATCGAGGAACTCGATGCCCTGGGCGCGCATCCGCTCGACCGTCTCGTAGATGTCGTCGGTGAAGCAGGCGATGTGCTGGATGCCCTCGCCGCGGTAGGCGTCGAGGTATTCGTTGATCTGGCTCTTCGGGTCGGACGACTCGTTGAGCGGGATGCGCACCATGCCGTCGGGCGCGGTCATCGCCTTGGACAGCAGGCCGGTCTTGGCGCCCTTGATGTCGAAGTAGCGGATCTCGCGGAAGTTGAACAGGCGCTCGTAGTAGTCCGACCACTTGGCCATGTTCCCCTGGTAGAGGTTGTGGGTCAGGTGGTCGATGAAGGTCAGGCCGAAGCCCCTGGGCATCAGCTCGGCGCCGGGCAGGATCTCGTAGTCCGGGTCGTGGATGGTGCCCTGGTCGTCGTAGCGGTCGACCAGGTAGAGCATGCAGCCGCCAATGCCCTTGATCACCGGCGCGGCCACGGCCTTGCTCAGCTCGTCGGCCGGCTCGAACTCCTCGGCGCCGTTCTTCAGCGCCTGCACCCGCACCCACTCGGCCAGCTTGCTGGAGCGGATGGCGAAACCGCAGGCGCTGGGGCCGTGCTGCGCGGCGAAGCGCGCCGCGAACGAATCGGGATCCTCGTTGATCAGGAAGGTGCAGTCGCCCTGGCGGTAGGTGGTGATCGGACGGCTGCGGTGGCGCGCCACCTGCACGAAGCCGAGCTTGCGGAAGTAATCGTGCAGCTGCCCGGCCTGGCCGGCCGGCGCGGCGTACTCGACGAACTCGAAGCCGTCGATGCCCATCGGGTTCTCGAACGTCGCCACCTGGATGCCGGGCGACGGAGCGGTTTGTGACTGCGCTGTCATTGTGATAATCCTCTCGCGGGGGAGGGCACCAGGGCCTGTTTCGGTTGCCCATCTTACAGTTTCAGGCGCAACCAACAGCAAGGTGCACCGCATCATGTCCGACCAAGCCGTCTCACCGCAGCATGCGATCCTCGATCTGGAACGCTTCCTCCCCTACCGCCTCAGCGTGCTGTCCAACCGGGTCAGCAACGCGATCTCCAGCGAGTACCACCGCCGCTTCGGCCTGGCCATCACCGAATGGCGGGTGATGGCGGTGCTCGGGCGCTATCCGGGCCTCTCGGCGCGCGAGGTCACCGAGCGCACGGCGATGGACAAGGTCGCGGTCAGCCGCGCGGTCGCGCGCCTGCTCGAGCGTGAGCTGCTCAGGCGCGAGATCCACGGCGACGACCGCCGGCGCTCGGTGCTGACCCTGTCCGAGGCCGGCTACTCGGTCTACGACGAGGTCGCGCCGATGACCCTGACCTGCGAGCGCCACCTGCTCGAGCCGCTGTCCGAGGACGAGCGCGAGACCCTGTCGCGGCTGATCGACAAGCTCACCGGCGACGGCATGGATTCGATGCTGCGCCACATCTGAGGCGCGGCCGCCCGGAAGCCCTCCGGGCGACGCCTCAGGCCGGCTTGCTGCCCGAGCTGTATTCCAGCCCGTGGGCGTGCGGCCCGTTCTCGGCCCGCCACAGCAGCCAGGAGAACAGCAGGCCCAGCGCCGCCAGCGCGGTGTAGAACCACATCCCCGGCGCATAGCCTGCCGGGTTGTCCGGGCCCGCGGCGAAGGCGGTGTTGAAACGGCCCACCGCCAGCGGTACCAGGGCCACGCCGATCTGCTGGCACAGGGTCATCATCGAGTAGGCCGCGCCCAGCCGGCTCTCGCGCACGATGTAGGCAACCGACGGCCACATCACCGCCGGGATCAGCGAGAACACGCCGCCCAGCAGCAGCATCACCACCAGCAGGGTCAGCGGCACTTCGGCGCTGCCGGCGAACGGGATCCACACCCCGATCTCCGGCCCCGGCGGCGCATAGGTCACCAGCAGGAACAGCGGCAGCATCACCAGCGAACCGGCCGCCATGAACAGCGAGCGCCGCCCCACCCGGTCCACCCACAGCCCGAACAGCGGCGTGACCACGATCGCGGCCACCGGCAGCAGGCTGCTCAGCATGCCCGCGGTCTCGCGGTCCAGGCCGTGCGCCTGCTGGAAGTAGTCGATGGCGAAGGCGCGGAACGGGAACACCGTGGCGTAGAACACCACGCACAGGCCGACGATGTACCAGTACGAGGCGCTGAAGGCGTACATGCCGCGCAGGCTCAGCTTGTCGGTGGCGTCGGCCTGTCCCAGGTCGACGCGCCCTTCCAGGCGCGACTCGGTCATCCAGTACAGCATCGCCGCGCTCACGCCCACCGCCGCCACGCCGGTCGCCAGCCACAGCGGGTCCTGCCAGTTGCTGTACAGCGGGCTGGCGAACGAGGTCGACCAGTCGGCCGAGGCCGAGCCCAGCCGCGCGATCGACAGGTTGATGCCGAACGCGAAACTCAGCTCCTTGCCCTTGAACCACTTGGCCAGCGCTGCGGTGGCCGCCACGATCAGCGGCTCGGCGCCGATGCCCAGCAGGAAACGACCGGCCAGCATGGTCTCGAAGCGCGCGGTCGAGGCCATCAGCGCCGCGGCGGCCAGGCAGATCAGCGCGAACAGCGTGATCGAGCGCTTGGTGCCCCAGCGGTCGATCACGTAACCGCCCAGCAGCAGCACCACCACCGCGGCGACGCTGTAGGCGCTGAAGATCATGCTGATCTGGTCGTAGGTGAAGCCCTCCTGGGTGCGCAGGAGATCGACCACCGGACCGAAGGCGTCGTAGACGTAGTAGTTGCCGAACATCGCCACGCTGACCAGCACCAGGGCCAGCCAGCGCTGCGCGGGCGACGGACGCGGCAGCGCGCCCGAAGCGGATTGCATCATTTCAGGGACTCGTGCGGGAGGATCGCCGCCGCCCCCGCGGGACGGCGGCCCAGGCCGGACGCGCCGGCCCTTGGTCCGTGCAGCGGGCGCCGCGCACCCGGGAAGGTGCGCACCGCCCTACTTCACTCCGTGCATCAGCTTCTGGATCAGCGGCGCGATCAGGAACAGCAGCACGCCGGCGCCGAGCAGAGCCCAGAAGCCGAAGGTGTAGCCGGCCAGGGCCGAGGCGGTGGTCATGCCACCCTCGCCGCTGACGCTGGAAGCGAAGATGCCTGACAGGTTGTTGCCGATGGCGATCGACAGGAACCAGCCGCCCATCGCCAGACCGGTCAGCTTGGCCGGGGCCAGCTTGGTGGTCATCGACAGGCCGATCGGCGACAGGCACAGCTCGCCCACCGACTGGATGACGTAGACCATGAAGAGCGTCCAGAACGGGATCTTCAGCGTCTCCGGATCGACCAGGCTGGACAGGGCGAACATCAGCAGCAGGAACGCCAGGCCGTTGAAGATCAGGCCGAGGCCGAACTTGCGCGGGATCGACGGATTGGCCCGACCCATCGCCACCCACAACCAGGCCAGCACCGGCGCCAGGGTGATGATGGCGATGGAGTTGACCGACTGGAACCAGCCGACCGGGAAGATCCAGCCGCCGAGGTCGCGGTCGACGATGTTCTGCGCCAGGAAGTTGAACGAGCTGCCGGCCTGCTCGAAGAACATCCAGAACAGCACGTTGAAGCCGAAGATGATCAGCATCGCGATCACCATGTCGCGCTGCACCTTGCCCTCGCGGATGCCCTCCACCAGTAGCATGATCGCCGGCACCACGAACAGCGCGATCAGGATCCAGTTCAGCACGCCGGCGTCGATGGTGAGCAGGAAGTAGTACACCGGGATGGCGAACAGCGCGCCGACGGCGACCAGCAGCGTGCGGCCCATGCCGGTGGCGTTGGCCGGCGCCGCGCCGATGCCCTTGAGCTGGGCGCGGCCGAGCCAGAACCAGACCAGGCTGGCCACCATGCCCAGGCCCGAGGCGATGAACACGACCTTGTAGGCCGGCAGGTCCGGCGAGCCGCCGAACATGCGCTCGGCCAGCCAGCCCGTCAGGATCGGAGCGATGAAGGCACCGAGGTTGATGCCCATGTAGAAGATGGTGAAGCCCGAATCGCGGCGCGCATCGCCGGTGGCGTAGAGCTTGCCGACCATGGTCGAGATGATCGGCTTGAACAGGCCGTTGCCGACGATGATCGTGGCCAGGCCCATCTTCAGCCAGACATCGTCCGGGGCCATGATCAGGAACAGGCCCGCGGCCATGAAGAACGCGCCGAGCAGGATCGATCGCTGGTAGCCGATCAGCCGGTCGGCGACATAGCCGCCGAAGATCGCCGCCGCATAGACGAGCGCCAGGTAGGCGCCGTAGAGCTCGGCGGCCGGCGCCTCGCCGGTGGCCTCGCCGTTGTAGAACTGCGCCACGATGTACAGCACCAGCGCCCAGCGCATCCCGTAGAACGCGAAGCGTTCCCAGAACTCGGTCATGAACAGCATCCACAGCGGACGTGGATGTCCCAGGACCTGGGCGAACTCGGGAACGCGGCTGCCGGAAACGGGCGCCTCCACGCCCGGACCGGCGGGCTCGACGCGATTGGAACTCATGGAGAAAACTCCCCTGGACTGGCTGGATCGGACCGTTGCCGCCCGGACTGGGCGGCGCCGGCGGGCGCTACGGCCGCGCGTACGACGGTCGTTTCGGGCGCAACGTTAGCCGGAGAACGCCCCTTTTGGGAACCCGCCCGCCCGTCCGCGCCGCGCCCGGCAGGCCGGACGCGCCATCTCAGCCGGCCGGATAGGCGTAGCTGGCGCCGATCCCGAGCGGCACGCCCAGGGCCCAGAAGGCCAGCAGCAGCGCCGTCCACAGCACAGACAGGGCCACCGAGTAAGGCAGCATGAGCGAGGCCAGCGTGCCGATGCCGGCCGAGGTCACGTAGCGCTGGCAGAACACCACGATCAGCGGGAAATACGGCATCAGCGGGGTGATGATCGTGGTCATCGAGTCGCCGACGCGGTAGGCGGCCTGGGTCAGGTCGGGCGAAACGCCCAATTGCATCATCAGCGGCACCATGATCGGCGCCAGCAGGGCCCACTTGGCCGAGGCCGAGCCGATGAACAGATTGACCACACCGGTCATGATGATCAGGCCGATGATCGTCATCCACATCGGCAGACCCAGCGATTCGAGCAGTTCCGCGCCCTCCACCGCCATCAGCGTGCCCAGGCCCGAGCCGTTGAAGCCGGCCAGGAACTGGGCGATGAAGAAGGCGATGACGATGTAGTAGGCCATCCCGCCCATCGCCTTGGTCATCGCGGCGATGATGTCGCGATGGGTCTTCACCGTGCCGGCGACATAGCCGTAGACGATGCCCGGCACCAGGAACACCACGAAGATCAGCGCCACGATCGACTGCATCACCGGTGCCTGCGCCACCAGCAGCGGGTTGCCGCCTGCCAACACCGCCGGCGTGTCAGCGGGCGCGCGCCAGGGCGAGGTCTCCGGCATCAGGCTCAGGGCGAACAGCGCCAGCGCGGCCAGCATCGACAGCGTCGCCCACAACAGGCCACGGCGCTCTGCCGCGGTCAGCGGCTCCATCTTCGGCAGGTCCTTCGTATCGCCGTCGATGGCGGTGCGCGACAGGCGGGGCTCGATGATGCGGTCGGTGACGAACCAGCCGATGGCGACCACCAGCAAGCTCGAGACCGTGGTGAAGATCCAGTTGTTGAGCGGGTTCACCACCAGCGCCGGATCGAGGATGCGGCCGGCCTCCTGGGTGAAGCTGGCCAGCAGCGGATCCAGCGAGGACGGCACCAGCAGCGTGGCCGAGAACCCGCCCGACACGCCGCAGAACGCCGCGGCGATGCCCGCCAGCGGATGGCGGCCGGCCGCATAGAAGATCACTCCGCCCAGCGGGATCACCAGCACGTAGCCGGCGTCGACCGCGACGTGGCTCAGCACCGCCACCGCCACCAGCGCCGGCGTCAGCAGGGACCTGGGCGTGATCGACAGCATCCGCCGCAAGGCCGCGTTGATGTAGCCGGTGTGCTCGGCCACGCCCAGGCCCAGCATCGCCGTAAGCACCACGCCCAGGGGCGCGAAGGCCATGAACACCCGGTAGAGATTGGCCATGAAGGCGGTGAGCGAATCGCCGGCCAGCAGGTTGACGATGCGGATCGGCTCGCCGGTGGCGGGATTGAGCGCACTGAACTCCACGCCCGAGAGCAGCCAGGACAGCACCCAGACCAGCAGCATCAGGATCAGGAACAGCGCCGCCGGATCGGGGAGGCGGTTGCCGACGCGCTCGACGGTATCGAGTACGCGCGAAGTCAGTCCATTGCTTGGGGCTGGATCGAGGTGCGGATCGCTCATCAAAAACGTCTTCCAGGAGGCCGGGCAACCGCAGATGCTAGTTGATTCGGCCGGCGCGCGCCCCTGTGGCGGACCGCCGCGGGCGCGGATGCGCTACATCGGCCGCTGCGGCCACAGGTAGTCGCGGTCGTCGAAGCTGCGGCACCAGTGCGGGCGATACACCACCACCAGCACCATCACCGTGCCGGCGAAGAACGCCTCGGCGAACATCAGCATCGGCGTGGCCACGAGGTAGGCCGCCAGCGCGCGACCGCCCAGCAGCGCGGTCGCCGCGGCCTTGGCCAGCATCGAGGCGGCCATCGCCAGTGCCGCGCCGGCGAACGCATTGAACATGACGTAGGTGAAGACATTGCGCGGCAACCAGGTGCGCGCGAACGACGACACCAGCGCGGTCACCGCCACCGGCAGCGCGCCGGTGGCCAGGAAATCGAACGCCCAGCCGTGCCAGGCGCCGCCCATCAGTACGCCGACCAGGCTCACCACCGCCATCACCCAGCACGCGGTGCCCGCGCCGAACATCAGTGTGGCGATGCTGGCGCCGAGGAAATGCAGCATCACGCCCTGCAGTGCGGCGGTGTTGAACCAGCGCATCGCCGCCAGTGCGAGCGTGGCCAGCAGCAGGATCCGGCGCGCCTCGGCGTCAGCGCCCGCGACGTGGCGGCGCAGCACCGGCGCGCTGCGCGCCAACACCAGCGCCGCGACCAGCCATGCCAGCCACTGGGCCCAGTCCGGTGGCGATCCGTCCATGCAAGACGCCCGTGCTCAGCGCCCCGGCCCGATGCTGGTGCGCACGTCGAACAGTTCCGGGAAGAAGGTCAGGTCGAGCGCCTGGCGCAGGAAGCCCACGCCCGAGGAGCCGCCGGTGCCGCGCTTGAAGCCGATGATGCGCATCACCGTGCGCATGTGCCGGAACCGCCACAGCTGGAACTGCGTCTCCAGGTCCACCAGGTCCTCGCACAGCGCGTACTCGCGCCAGTAGCGGCCGGTGTCCTCGTAGATCGCCTCGAACACCGGCAGCAGGGCCTCGTCGCGCACGTGCGGACGCGACCAGTCGCGCTGCAGGTGCTGCGCCGGCACCGGGTGGCCCCAGCGCGCCAGGTACATCAGGAACTCGTCGTACAGCGAGGGCGCGTCCAGCGCCTCGCGCAGGCGTGCCTGTCCGGCCGGATCATGGGCGAACACCTTGAGCATCGCGGCGTTCTTGTTGCCCATCAGGAACTCGACCATGCGGTACTGCAGCGACTGGAACCCCGACGAGGGCCCCAGCACGTCGCGGAACTCCATGTACTCCGATGGAGTGAGCGTTTCCAGCACCGACCACTGCTCGGTGAGCTGGCGCAGCACCTGCTTGCAGCGGGCGATCACCTTCTGGCACTGCCAGACCTGGTCCCGGCGCAGGAAGGCGATCGCCGCGCCTAGCTCGTGGATGATCAGCTTCAGCCACAGCTCCGAGACCTGGTGCTGGACGATGAACAGCATCTCGTCGTGGTGCGCCGGATCCGACAGCGGATGCTGCGCGTCGAGCAGCCGGTCCAGGCGCAGGTAGCCGCCGTAGGTGATGCGGCCGTCCAGGTCGGTGTGGATCCCGTCCTCGAGCGGGCGTTCGTTGCGATCGATGGCCATCGCGCGAGGGTACCGCATCGTTCCCGGGCAACGTCACGCGCCCGCCATCGCCGTGGGGCACGATCGCCGGACCCGCCGCCACCCGGGTTTTCCGCGAGTCGAAGGAGCGTCACCGTACCCCACCGATCCTCCCCCGATCGTCCCCCCGGCCAGGCGGCGCCACTGCTGCACCGTCCGCTGGCCAGGACCAGGACCCAAGACGGGCGCGGCAGGTCCCCATGTGGCCCGGCCACAGCGGGACGCCGTCGAGACGCGCGCGCCAACGGGGTCGCCCGAACCGCCGGCCACGACACCACCTTCGTGCCGCTACCGGGACTGTCGCCGCGCCCGGCCAGCGGCGCCGGCCGCTTCGCTGCGGGTTGCACGGGCCGGGCCTTCCGGCGGTCGGGTTCAAGCCCGGCGGGGCCTGCCGGTCGGCCTCACGGCCACGGACCGCGCCGCGCCGCTGCCGGCGGCGAGATGCCTCTGTCCACTACCCCGCCCGGGCCCGGCGTCATGTCGCAATGCGCAACGGTTTCCTACGAAAGCACCTTTATGATGGCGCGTCCGACCACGAACGGATGATGTGATGACCGTAGCCGCACGCTTCGAGATCGAGTACCTGCAATACCTCGACCCGAACGGCCAGCTGGTCGCCGACCTGCCGCCGCACGCGCCCTCGGGCGAGGAGGTGCTGGCGCTGTTCCGGCAGATGCTGTTCCTGCGCACCTTCGACGGCAAGGCGGTGGCGCTGCAGCGCACCGGCAAGCTCGGCACCTACGCGCCCTGCCTGGGCCACGAGGCCACCCAGGTGGCGATCGGCGCGGCGATGCGCCCGGAGGACGTGTTCGCACCCAGCTACCGCGAGTACGGCGCGCAGATCATGCGCGGCGTGCAGCTGCGCGAGATCCTGATGTACTGGGGCGGCGACGAGCGCGGCAACGACTACGCCAACGAGCCGGCCCGCCACGATTTCCCCTGGTGCGTGCCGATCGCCACCCAGTGCCTGCACGCGGCCGGCGCCGCGCTGGCGTTCAAGCTGCGCGGCGAGAAGCGCGTGGCCGTGACCTGCTGCGGCGACGGCGGCAGCTCCAAGACCGATACCTACGCGGCGATCAACTCGGCCGGCGCCTACGCCCTGCCCTTCGTCCAGTGCATCATCAACAACGGCTGGGCGATCTCGGTGCCGCGCAGCGCGCAGACCGGTGCGCAGACCCTGGCGCAGAAGGGCCTGGCCGGCGGCCTGTACTGCCTGCAGGTGGACGGCAACGACCTGTTCGCCTCGCTCGAGGGCATGCGCCGCGCCATGGAGCGCGCGCGCAACGGCGAGGGCGGCACGGTGATCGAGTTCCTCACCTACCGCCTGCACGACCACACCACCGCCGACGACGCGCGCCGCTACCGCGACGAGGCCGAGGTCAAGGACGCCTGGACGCGCGATCCGATGACCCGCCTGCGCAGCTGGCTCGTCGCCAAGGGCCTGTGGGACGAGGCCCGGGAACGCGAGTGGGTCGCCGAGTGCACGCGCCGCGTGGACGAGGAGATCAACGCCTACCTGGAGACCAGGACGCAGCCGCCGGAAACCATGTTCGACTACCTCTACGCCGACCCGCCCCCGGACATCCTCGAACAGCGCGCGCAGCTGCTGGCGCTGGAGGGCCGCGCATGAAGACCACCGCCAATCCCGCGCCGGCCGCCGCCGGCGACGCCGCCACCGCCAGGCCCATCACCCTGATCGAGGCGGTCACCCAGGCGCTGGCCTGGGAAATGCGCCACGACGAGTCGGTGGTGGTGCTGGGCGAGGACGTGGGCGTGAACGGCGGGGTGTTCCGCGCCACCGCCGGCCTGCAGCAGGAGTTCGGGCCGATGCGCGTGCTCGACACACCGCTGGACGAGACCACCATCGCCGGGCTCACCGTCGGCATGGCCGCGACCGGCATGAAGCCGGTGGCCGAGGCGCAGTTCGACGGCTTCGTCTATCCCATGCTCGACCACGTGATCTGCCACGCGGCGCGCTTCCGCTACCGCACCCGCGGCCGGCTGACCTGCCCGATGGTGCTGCGCGTGCCCTGGGGCGGCGGCATCCGCGCGCCCGAACACCACAGCGAGGCCAACGAGGCGCTGTTCACCAACGTGCCGGGCCTGCGCGTGGTGATGCCCTCCTCGCCGGCGCGCGCCTACGGCCTGCTGCTGGCGGCGATCCGCGAACCCGACCCGGTGATCTATTTCGAGCCCAAGCGCATCTACCGCCAGTACAAGGAAGTGGTGCCCGACGATGGCGAGGCGCTGCCGCTGGACGTGTGCTACGTGCTGCGCGACGGCAGCGACGTCACCATCGTCACCTGGGGCGCGCAGGTGAAGGAGGCGCTGGAAGCGGCCGACCAGCTCGCCGCCGAGGGCATCAGCGCCGAGGTGATCGACGTGGCCACGCTCAAGCCGCTGGACTTCGCCACCATCGCCGAGTCGGTGGCCAAGACCGGCCGCTGCGTGATCGTGCACGAGGCCCCGCGCACCGCCGGCTTCGGCGCCGAGATCGCCGCGCGCCTGGCCGAGCAGTCGATGTTCGACCTGGTAGCCCCGGTCGAGCGCGTCGCCGGCTACGACACCCACATGCCGCTGTTCCGGCTGGAGATGAAGTACATGCCGGCGACCGCGCGCGTGGTCGAGGCGGCCAGGCGCACGCTGGCGCAGTCCTGACGCGCGACGCGCGTCCGCTGGCGGCGTCCGCGCCGCGCTACGAAACGAACCCCGGCGGGCCGCGGCCCGCCCACAGGAAGCAGACATGGGCGACAAGAAGACATTCCACCTCCCCGACCTCGGCGAAGGCCTGCCCGACGCCACCATCGTCGAGTGGTACGTCAAGGAAGGCGACACCGTGCGCCTGGACGACAACCTGGTGTCGATGGAGACCGCCAAGGCGGTGGTCGAGGTGCCCTCGCCGGTCTCGGGCAAGGTGCTGCGCCTGGCCGGCGGCGCGGGCGACGTGATCGTCACCGGGGCGATGCTGGCCGAGTTCGAGATCGACCCGTCGCAGCCGCAGCGTGCCGAAGGCCAGGACACCGGCCACCATCATGGCGCCCCCAAGGGTCCGGGCAGCGCCGATGCCGGCGGCGACGACCGCGTGGTCGCGTCCAGCGACGGCGGCGCGATCGAGGCGACCGCCGAGGCGCCGCCGGAGGACAAGTCCGAGGCCGGCGGCGAGCGCGCCGACAGCGGCACCGTGGTCGGCGCGATGCAGGCCTCCGACACCGTGCACCGCGAAGCGGCGGTGGCGGTGGGCGGGGTCAAGGCGATGCCGGCGGTGCGGGCGATGGCGCGCAAGCTCGGCGTCGACCTGGCGCGCGTGCGCGGCAGCGGCGCCGACGGCGTGGTGACCATGGCCGACGTCAAGCGCGCGGCCACCGAGGGCACGGCCACGGCGCAGCCGGGCGCCCCGGCACGGACGGCCTCCTCGCCGGCGCCTGCCCCGGCGGGCGCGCCGCGCGAACGCACCGCGGTCTCGGCCAGCGGCAAGCCGATGCGCACCAGTCCACCCTCGGTCAGCGCCAGCGGCCAGCCCGAGCAGCTCAAGGGCGTTCGCCGCAACATGGCGCGGGTCATGGCGGACGCGCATGCCAAGGTCGTGCCCACGACCCTGGTCGACGATGCCGACATCCATGCCTGGCAGCCGGGCAACGACCTGACCGTGCGCCTGGTGCGCGCGATCTGCGCGGCGGCGCGCGCCGTGCCCGCGCTCAACGCCTGGTTCGATGGCGACAACCTCAGCCGCACCCTGCACCCGCACGTGGACATCGGCATCGCGGTGGACACGCCCGAAGGCCTGTTCGTGCCCGCCCTGCGCAACGCCGACCTGCTCGATGCCGGCGCCATCCGCGAAAGCATCAACCGCCTGCGCGAGCAGGTGCAGGACCGCAGCATCCCTGCCTCCGAGCTCGGCGGCTACACCATCTCGCTGTCGAACTTCGGCATGTTCGCCGGGCGCTACGCCACGCCGGTGGTGGTACCGCCGTGCGTGGCCATCGTCGGCGCCGGGCGCGGTCGCCACGAGATGGTGCCGGTGGTGGGCGGCTTCGAGCCGCGCCGGATCCTGCCGATCTCGCTGACCTTCGACCATCGCGCCTGCACCGGCGGCGAGGCCGCGCGCTTCCTCAAGGCCCTGCTCGACGACCTCGCCCTGCCGTCCTGATGACGCGCCTTCCGGCGCAGGCGGCTTCGCGCAAGCGTTGCCGCCTGGCCGGGAACATGGAACAGGTGGCCTGCAGCGTTCCGCTGCCCGCTGGCCGATGGCGAAGCGTCCGGGTAGCGCAACCGCGCCCGGCACGGCCCTCGTGGCACCAGGGGCTACGCGTCGCCGGACGCGGACACGGCGGCCCTCGAGCGAACCCAGGACAGCGCGCGCATCCCGGCCGCCGCAGCGGGGCATGCGGCCGCCGAACCCGCCTTCGCGCCGCCATTCCAGCCCTGCGCGCGCCGATGGACGGGTGCCGCCCCCGGGTGGTCAATGCGTCCGCCGCCGGCCATGCTGCTGGCGGCAGCGCGACACCGACCTCGCGCCACCAGCCGACCATCCGCAGGCCTTCCCAACGGAGTGACCGCCATGCCGCATCACAGCCGACTGTGCAGCTTCGTGCTCGACTGCAACACCGACGACCTCGCCCCGCATGTCGAATTCTGGAGCCAGGCGCTGGGCAAGCCGATCGCCACCATCGACGAGGACGGGGACGGCAAGTACGCCAAGCTGGAGACCGCGGACGATGAGCCGATCCTGCTGCTGCAGAAGGTCTCGCACCCTTCGCGGATCCACCTGGACATCGAGTCCGACGATGTCCAGGCCGAGGTCGAGCGCCTGGTCGCGCTGGGCGCGCGTCGCGTGGAAGCCGTGCACACCTGGGTGGTGATGGAAGCGCCCAGCGGCCACCGCTTCTGCGTGGTGCGCCGCCAGCGCGCATCGATGGGGCCGCACCTCAACCGCTGGGACTGAGCGCGGGCCTCGCGTCGAGGCTCAGGCCTGGCCGTCGCGGGCCAGGCGGTCCAGCCACACCACCAGGCCCTGCGCGTTGATGTCGATGTCCCCGCCCAGCACCTGCGGCACCAGGCGCGCGGCGTCGGCAACGCCGTGGCGCTCGGCATGGTCCACGTACAGGGCAGTGAGTCCCTCGACCAGGTGCGCGTGGCGGTCGCCCAGGCCCTGCGCGCAGCGCGCCATCGCCGCCATCGCATCGACCAGGATCGCCAGATCCGCGCCCAGCCGCGCCGCCTCCTCGACCACGCCGAAGTGCGCGATGTGGATGCGCGCCGGCTCGCGCGCGAGCAGGCGCAGGAACGAGGCCTTCATCTGCGCGGGGTCGAACTGCACCGGCGAGGTGGTCGGCACGGCCAGCGCGCCGTTGCCGTTGTCGAACTCCCGGTAGGACAGGCCGAAGGCGTCGCCGGCGAACCAGGCGCGGGTGGCCGCATCCCACACGCTGTAGTGGTGCAGGGCGTGGCCGGGCGTGTCCAGGCACTGCAGCGGGCGGCCGGCCAGCGGCACGACATGTCCGTCCTCGGCGGACACGACCCGCGCCGCATCCACCGGCAGCATCCCGGCGTGGTCGCGTTCGAACATCGCATCGCCATACACCGCGCGCGCGCCGGCGATCAGGCGGGTGGGATCGATCATGTGCGGGGCGCCGCGCGGATGCACCACCAGCCTGGCATTGGGCAGCGCGCGCATCAGCGGACCGGCGCCGCCGGCATGGTCGAGGTGGACGTGGGTGACCAGCACCCAGTCCACCGCCTCGCGCTCGACCCCGGCCGCGTCGATCGCCGCCAGCACCCGCGGCGCGCAGGTCGCGGTGCCGCAGTCCACCAGCGCCGCGCGGCCGCCATCGCCGTGCACCAGCCAGGCGGCGCACAGGCCGGGGCGGACGTAACCGGTGTCGATGAGGGTGATGCCGTCGGCCTGCATCGCGGACTCCTGTCTGGATCGGAAGGCCAGTGTGGCCGCGCCAGCGAGGGCCGTCGATACGGCCTTGGTCCCAAGGCGCGGACGGCGCGCCGCGCGCAGTTCAGCGCCGGCGCGCGAACAGCCGCCGGCGCAGCAGGAAGGCGCTGCCCAGCACGACCAGGAACACCCCGTAGCCCAGCGCGGTGGCCAGGATCTGCGGCCACAGCCGGCCGTGCCCGGTATCGGCGTTCTCGATGGACCAGTACACGCTCCACAGGAAGGCGGCGGTCGACAGCGCCAGGGTCGCCAGGTCGTAGAGCACCCGCGCCGGTCCCCGCGGCTGGCGCGGGAATATCCAGTACAGGGTCGCCAGGATCGCGAACCAGGGCAGGAACAGGATCAGGGTCAGGTTGAGTTCGACCAGCGGATTCATGCGCCGCCGCCCGCCTTCGCGGCCTTCTCTGCGTCGGCCGCGGCCATGGCCGCGAGCGCGGCGAGCACCGCCTCGGCCGCCACGCCCTCGCCCAGCGTCGCCGGCGCGTCGGCCAGCGCGGTCTGGCCGCGGCGCAGCGCGGCGATGGCCTGCCCCGCCTCGCGCGGCGCATCGAAGCCGTGGCTCTGCAGCAGCACGCGCTCGCCCTCCACCAGCTTGAAGTAGAAACGGCCGTCGGCCTCGCGGTACTGCTTGAAGCTGGCCAGCGCCGGCCTGTGCGCCTCGTCGCGCGCTTCGCTGGCGCCCAGCTGGACGCTAGACAGGTCGCGCAGGCCCACCGCCTCGCGCAGCTGCGCCAGCAGCGGCGTGGCATAACGCTCGCGCAGGCGGCGCGCGCCATCGCGCAGGATGTCCTCGATGTCGCCCGGTCGCGCGACCAGGGCCAGGTAGCGATCGCGCAGCGGCGCGACCTCGCGCTCGACCCGCTCCAGCAACTGCTGCTTGGCCTCGCCCCAGCCGATGCCGTCGGCGTAGGCGCGGGCGAACGCCGCGGTGTCCTCGGGGCTGGCGAAGGCCTGGTAGAGCTGGAACAGCGCCGAGCCCGCGGTGGCCTTGGGCTCGCCCGGGGCGCGCGAGTCGGTGACGATCGAGAAGATCAGCCGCTTGAGTTCGGCCGGCGAGGCGAACAGCGGGATCGTGTTGCCGTAGCTCTTGCTCATCTTGCGCCCGTCCAGGCCGGGCAGCGTGGCCACGTGCTCCTCCACCACCGCTTCGGGCAGGACGAAGTACTCCCGCCCGTAGACATGGTTGAAGCGCTGGCCGAAATCGCGCGCCATCTCGATGTGCTGCACCTGGTCGCGGCCCACCGGCACGCGCTGGGCATTGAAGATCAGGATGTCGGCGGCCATCAGTACCGGGTACATGAACAGCCCCGCGCTGACCCCGGCATCGTCGTCCTCGCCCTCGGCGCGGTTGCGGTCGACGGCGGCCTTGTAGGCGTGGGCGCGGTTGAGGATGCCCTTGCCGGCGACGCAGGTCAGGTACCAGGTCAGCTCGGTGATCTCGGGCACGTCGCTCTGGCGGTAGAACCACACCTTCGACGGGTCCAGCCCGCAGGCCAGCCAGGCCGCGGCGATCTCCAGGGTCGATCGCTGGGTGCGCAGCGGATCCTGGGCCTTGATCAGGCTGTGCAGGTCGGCCAGGAAGTAGAAGCTTTCCACGCCGGCGGCGCGGCTGGCGGCGACCGCGGGCCGGATCGCGCCGACATAGTTGCCAAGATGCGGCGTCCCGGACGGGGTGATGCCGGTCAGGACACGGACGGGAGCGTTCGACATTGCAGGCTGCGCAGGCGTAGGGACGGGCAGTTTAACCGCTGGCCGGGCCAGCCCTGCCCCGCCCCCGTCCACCAAAAAGGGGCCGGATCGCTCCGGCCCCTCGTGCTCCTGCCGCGCGCGGTTGCGCTTGGCGGACAGCGGTCAGTCGAGGGTGCGCTCGAAATCGCGCACTTCCTCCTCGGCGCGCTCGCGTTCCCAGCCGTACTGCTCCTGCAGCTTGCCGGCCAGGTACTTGCTGTCGCCCTGCGCGACGTCGAACACGTCGTCGGTCAGGTCGCCCCACTTGGCCTGCGCCTTGCCCTTGAGCTGGGTCCACTTGCCGGAGATCACGTCTTTGTTCATTGCTTCGGTCCTCTGCTGCCTGGTGGGCCAATCGACGCGGCTGCGTCGAGGAGTCCAGCCTGCACGAGGGCGGGTCATGGGCCGATCAAGTTTCCATAAAGCGGCTTTCACGGGGCGTAACGCCTGTTCATCCTGGCCGCGAAGCAAAAAAAAAAGGCCGGCACTGCGCCGGCCTTCCTTCGATGCGCGTGATGCTCAGCGCGGATCGGTGCCGCCGGTGTCCTCGGCCTTCTCCTGGACCTTGTCGCCCACCTTCTCGACGTCCTTGCCCACGCCCTTCATGGTGTTGCACGCGCTCAGCGTGCCAACCGAGAACAGGGCCAGCAGCACCAGGGCCATCAAACGCTTCATCTGCATTCTCCTGAGATTAGTGCGTGCGCGGCCTCCCGCGCTCGTCCTCGCAATCTGAACCCGGCCGGCGTGAAAAACGCGTTGAAGCAGTCGCCGTCGCCGCGCCGGGGCACGGGGCCGTTCATCCACACGCGGGCGGGCGACGCCCATCAGTCCCGCATCAGGGTGGACTTGCCGAACAGGCTTTCCACCAGGTCCACCGCCAGCTGCGCTGTGGTGTTGCGGTTGTCCAGCGCGGGATTGACCTCCACCACGTCCAGCGATGCCAGCAGTCCGGTATCGGCGATCATCTCCATGATCAGCTGCGCCTCGCGGTAGTTCACGCCGCCGGGGATGGGGGTGCCGGTCCCCGGCGCGATGCCCGGATCGAGGATGTCGACATCGAAGCTCACGTGCAGGTGCGTGCGCGGGCCGAGACCGGCCAGCGCCTGCTCCATGGTCTGGCGCATGCCGACCTCGTCGATGTAGCGCATGTCGTAGATGTCCAGGCCGTGCTCCTTGACCAGGCGCTTTTCGTCCTGGTCGACCGAGCGGATGCCGATCTGGCGCACCTGCGCGGGGGCCAGCGCCGGCTGCGGGCCGCCCAGGCGCACCAGCGGCTCGGGACCGATGCCGCACAGGCAGGCCACGGGCATGCCGTGGATGTTGCCCGACGGGGTGATCGTGCTGGTGTTGAAGTCGGTGTGCGCATCCAGCCACAGCACGCGCAGGTCGCGGCCGCTGCGGCGGCAGTGCGCGGCCACCGCCGCGATCGAGCCGATCGCCAGGGCGTGGTCGCCGCCCAGCATCAGCGGCAGGCGGCCGCTGTCGAGGATCTCCGTGGACTGCTCGAACACCGCGCGGTTCCAGGCCACCACCTGGTCCAGGTGGCGATAGCCGCCGACCGGCGCCAGCCAGGGATTGCGTGGACCGGCGACATCGCCATGGTCGCGCACCTCCACACCGCGCGCCGCCAGCGCCTCGCCCAGGCCGGCCACGCGCAATGCCTCGGGCCCCATCGACACGCCGCGCGCACCGGCGCCCACGTCGGTCGGCACGCCGAAGATCGAAACGGGGGGATAGGCTCGGGCCATGGCGAGGTGGCTCCTGCATAAGGATGGGCTGGCCGAGTCTAGGCCAGGCGCGCATGCGCCGCGCGCCACGGCGCCGGCCAGGCGGCCAGGCGGCCAGGCGGCCAGGCGGCCAGGCGGCCAGGCGGCCAGGCAGTGCCAGGATGCAGGATGGTGCCGCTTGTCCGAATCGAACGGACGACCTACGGTTTACAAGACCGTTGCTCTACCAACTGAGCTAAAGCGGCGGGACCGGCGGCGATGGCTGCGCGAAAGGCGAGGCCATCGCCGGACGCGGCATTCTAGCGCGCGGCCAGCGATCCGCACGCAAGCGCCTCGCTGCGCTGCGCGCCGCTGGCCCGCTGCACGGCGGCCAGCCCGGCCTCCTCGCCGACCGAGACATCCAGCCAGTAGCGCGTCGGCCCCGCGTCGCCCAGCGGTTCGGCCTCCGCCGCGAAACCGGCAGCGGCCAGGGCCTGCTGGTGGCGGCGGGCGCCCGCCTCGCTGCTGTAGCGCCCCAGGGCGATCGCGACCGTCCCGTCGTCGGCGGCGGGCATCACGTAGTGGTCGCGGAATCCCGCGGCCTCCAGACGCGAGACCGTCGCGGCCGCGGCTTCACGGCCGGACTGTCCACGCATCAGCACGCGCCAGCCGCGTCCGCTCTCGGCCTGGACCTGCCGCACCGCCAGGGCGCGGACGCGGGGCCGCAGCTGGGCCTCGGCGCGCGCCGCACCCGCCGCATCGAACGGCCCCAGGCTGCGGCAGACCGGCGGCGCGGCTGGCGCAGGCGGCGGACCGGCCTGCACCACCGTGGGCGCGGGCAGCGCAGTGGCGGGCGGCGGGGCGACGGGGGTGGACGGCGGTACCGATGCCGTCGCCTCGCCCATCGGGGCGGTCAGCATTTCGAGCAGTTCGACCCCGGCCGCCGGCTGCGGCACAGGCGCGGGCGCCGGCGGCGCACGGCCGACCCACCACAGGGCGACGCCGAGGTTGAGGATCAGCAGCAGGACGATCAGGGCGCGGGCGAGCATCCGGCGATTCTAGCGGGCGCCGGCGCCGGGCCGGACCCAGCGGGCCAGGCCCTCGAGCACCAGCGAGGGGGCCAGCTCCGCCCCGGGCAGGTGCGCGAGCAGTGCATCGGCACCGCCGCCGTGCAGCAGCAGCGGCACTTCACCGCAGCTCGCCCGGGCCGCGCGGCGGCTGTGCTCGACCAGTCCCAGCGCCGCGCCGAGGCAGCCCGAGGCCAGCGCGTCGGCGGTGTCGGTGGCGAAGGGCGCGTACCCGCCGCCGCTGGCCGGCAACTGCGCGGCGCGCTGGTGCAGCGCCTGGCGCATGAGCGTGGGCGAGGGCGCGATCCGTCCGCCGTGGTGGCGGCCGGCCGCGTCGAGCAGGTCCACGGTCAGTGCGGTCCCCACCCCGACCACCAGCCGGCCGCCGCCGCGTGCATGCGCGGCGAGCAGGGCCAGGAAGCGGTCCACGCCCAGCCGCGCGGGGTCAGGGTAGGCGATGCGCAGACCCTGCCAGCCACGGCTGCTGGCGGCCAGGCTGATGCGCGTGGCACGCGTGGCCAGGGCTTCGAGCAGGGCCACGCGCAGGCCCGGGGCGGCGACGCTGGCCACGTAGGCGGCGTCGATCCGCGCCGGCAGCCGGTCGAGCCAGGCCTCGCCCAGACGGCCGTTCCCGTGCGGGAAGGCCTGCACCTCGCCCGGCCTGCCGTCGGCGCCCAGTGGCGCGCACTTGAGCCGCGAGTTGCCCAGGTCGAACAGCCATTCGCTCACGGTCCGCCCCCGGGGCGCAGGCTGACCTCGCCGGCGTGGAAGCTGCGCTCGCCCTCCGCGGTGCCCACCCGCAGCGCGCCATCGGGCGCCAGCCCCAGCGCGGTCCCGGTGTATTCGCCCTCGCCCGCCAGCACCCGGACCGGCTGCCCGGCCAGGGCGTCGTGTGCGGCGTAGGCCGGCAGGAAGGGCGCCAGACCCTCGGCATCGAAGCGCTCCAGCGCCGGCAGCAGCCCGGCCAGCAGCGCGCTGGCGACCGCGTTGCGCGACACGTCGGCGCCGAGCGTGCGCAGGTCGATCCAGGGCTGGTCGATGGTGGCGGCGGCCGCGGCCGGCATGCGTACGTTGAGGCCGAGGCCGAGGACCGCGCGGGCCGGCCCGGCGTACTCGCCGCCGCCCTCGACCAGGATCCCGCCCAGCTTGCGCAGCGCCCCGTCGCGCACCACCACCAGGTCGTTGGGCCATTTCAGCCGCGCCTCGGCCACGCCCAGCCCGTGCAGGGCCTCGACCGCGGCGATGCCGGCCACCAGGCTCAGCCCGCCCAGCCGCGCCAGGCCGGCCTCGAAGCGGCGCCCCAGCGACAGGTAGAGGTTGGCCGCCAGCGGCGAGGCCCAGGCCCGACCGCGGCGCCCGCGGCCACCAGTCTGGCGTTCGGCCAGCAGCACCTGCGCACCCGCGCCGGGGACGCCACGGCGCAGCAGTTCGGCGTTGGTCGAATCCAGGGTCCATGCCACGTCCAGCGCATCGATGCCGGCCCGGGCGACCGGCGGCAGCGCCGCGGCGATCCGCCCCGCATCGAGCAGGTCCAGCGGTTCGGCCAGTGCATAGCCGCGGCCGGCCCGGGCTTCGATCCTGAGCCCGGCCGCGCGCAGCGCCTCGATCCGCTTCCAGACGGCGGCACGGGTCAGCCCCGCCTCCCGCGCCAGGGCATCGCCCGACACCGGCCCCTCGCGCAGACGGCTGAGCAGGGCGCGGTCGGTGGCGGCGGTCACGTGCGGTCCCCGGGTGGCATGCGCCGATTATCGGGGATCTGCCGGCCTCCCGGCGGCGTTTTTCGCCGCTCGCCGGGCCCGCCCTGCAACCATCCACGCCCGTCCCGCATCCGGGTTATAGTGCGACGTTGCCGCCGCAACGACTCTGGCTTAAGGATGGTTGCCATGGCTTCCCGACTGATGCTCTGCCTGCTGCTGGCCTGTGCCGCGTTTCCCGCGGCGGCGCGCCAGCCCGCGATGATGGATGCCAACGGCGGCGGCAGCGCCGACTGCGAGGCCGTGGGCGAGGTCGAGGACGAGGTCCTGCGCCCGGGCGACAAGCGCACCGTGGTGCCCGACCGCAGCCGCGCCGTGCAGCCGCGCCGCGAGGCCGACGGCGCCGCCCGCCCGCCACGCTGGCACAGCTTCCTGCCGGGCATGATCCGCTGAGCGTCGGGGCTTGCCTGCAGGCCTGATCCGTCGGCTCCTGGGCGGCGTGCCCGAACCGCTCGACGACGCCACCTGGTCCCAGTTGCGCGCCCGCGTGCACTGGATCGATGCGCTCGACGACGCGCGCCAGCAGCGCCTGCGTTCGCTCGCCGGGCGCTTCCTGCAGCGCAAGACGATCACCCCGATGGCGCCGCTGCAGCTGGACGCCGTCCAGCGCGCGATCCTGGCCGCGCTGTGCTGCCTGCCGCTGCTGGAATTCGGCGAGGAAGGCCTGCACGGCTGGAGCCAGCTGATCGTCTATCCCGACGCCTTTCGCGTGAACCGCAGCCATGTCGACGCGGCCGGCGTGATGCACGAATGGGACGACGAACTGATCGGCGAGGCCTGGCAGGACGGTCCGCTGGTCCTGTCCTGGGCGGACGTGGAGGCCGACCTGGCCGAGCCGCATGCCGGATTCTGCGTGGCCGTGCACGAGATGGCGCACAAGATCGACGTGCTCGACGGCGTGCTCGACGGCACCCCGCCGCTGCCGCGCGGCTGGCAGCGCGCCTGGGCGCGCGATTTCCAGCAGGCCTACGACGCGCTGGCGGCCGCGGTGGATGCCGGCGAGGAGGTCGCCATCGATCCTTACGCGGCGGAGGCGCCCGACGAGTTCTTCGCCGTGTGCAGCGAATACCACTTCAGCGACCCGGCGCTGCTGCTAGAGCTGTTCCCGGCGGTGGCCGGGCACCTCGAACGCTTCTACGGCGCGCCTCCGTGCGTGCCGTCGGCCGCCGGCGACGTTGCGTCCGGCTGACGCCCGCTGCGCGGCCGTCGGGACAGGACGGCCGCAACCACCACCCGCCAACGGGCGCGGCGATTACAGTCCCGGCGGCAGTCGCACCTCGAAGCGCGCGCCACCCAGTTCGGTCGAGCGTCCCACGCGCAGTTCGCCGCGGTAGCTGCGGATGATGTCCTGCACGATCGACAGGCCGATGCCGTGGCCGTGCACGCGCTCGTCGCCGCGCACGCCCCGCTGCAGCACCATCGGCACGCGCTCGTCGGGGATGCCGGGGCCGTCGTCGTCCACCGCCAGCAGCAGGCCAGGCCTGCGGTTGGGCGCGGTCTCGCCGGGCTTGACCGTCAGCAGCACGCGCGAGCGCGCCCACTTGAACGCGTTCTCGATCAGGTTGCCCAGCAGCTCCTGCAGGTCGCCCGGCTCGCCGTGGAAGCGCGCTTCGGGGTCGATGTCGAACTCGCACAGCACTCCGCGACTTGCGTAGATCTTCTCCAGGCTCTGCACCAGGGCCTCGGCATGCGGCTCGATCTCCACCGGCGCGGCGAACAGCTTGTGCCCGCTCGATGCGGCGCGGCCGAGCTGGTAGCTCACCAGGTCGTTCATCCGCTGCAGCTGCGTGGCCACCTCGGCGCGCAGTTCCTGCTCGTTGGCGTCCGACTCCAGGCGCGCGCGCAGCACCGCCAGCGGCGTCTTGAGGCTGTGCGCCAGGTCGGACATGGTGTTGCGCTGCTGCTCGAGGTTCTCGCGTTCGCTCTCGATCAGCGCATTGATGCTGTCGGTGAGCGGTTCGAGTTCGCGCGGATGGCGCTCGCCCATGCGGTTGGCCTGGCCGCGCTGCACGCGCTTGAGTTCCTCGACCACCTTGCGCAGCGGCCACAGGCTCCAGCGCAGCACCAGGGTCTGCAGCAGCAGCAGGATCAGGCCGGCGATGCCGAGGTAACCCCACAGCGCGGCGCGAAACACCCGCACCTGCCTCGGCACCGTGCCGGCGTCCTCCATCACGTAGATCGTGTACGGGAACTCCGCCTCGGGCGTGCCCTCCTGCGGAGCCCACACCATGCCCAGCCCGTAGCGGTAGACATTGCCCGTGGTGCCGTCGCTGCGGGTCATCGGCAGCGGGCCTTCGAATTTCTCCTCGCCGCCCGACAGCGGCAGCGCCTCGGGCAACTGCGGCCCGGAAGCCGAACGCGAGGTCCAGCTGCCGTTGGGCAGCACGATCTCGGCGTAGAGGCCGCTGCCGGGACGGTCGAAGCGGTCGTCCGGACCATTGTCGGGTACGTAGATGTCGCCGGTGCGCAGGAATTCCACGTCCCCGGCGTAGGCGAACACGTAGTTGCGCAGGCGGTCGCGCTGGCCTTCGCTGGCCACGTCGAGGAAGGCGCGGTCGAGCGCGTAGCCGGCCAGCGCCAGGAACGCGACCAGCGCGAGGCTGGCCGCCATCAGCTGCCGGGCCTGCAGCGAGCGCGGGCGCCAGGGCAGGACGCGGGCGGACTTGCCGTTGTTCATCGGGTCGGAGGCGGTCAGGCGCGCGGCGGGACAACCCGCCTACGATATCGCATCGGATATCCCCGCCTCGCCAGACCGCCGGCGACGGCCCGCGCCGGGATCAGCCTTCGCCGTTGCGCGGGATCGCGAAGCGGTAGCCGCGGCCGCGCACGGTCTCGATGGGCTTGAGCGTGCCTTCGGGATCGAGCTTCTTGCGCAGGCGCCCGATGAACACCTCCAGCACGTTCGAATCGCGGTCGAAGTCCTGCTGGTAGATGTGCTCGGTGAGGTCGGCCTTCGAGACCAGCTCGCCGGCGTGCATCATCAGGTACTCGAGCACCTTGTATTCGTAGCTGGTCAGGTCGACGTTCTGGCCGTGGACGGTGACCGTCTGCGCGGCCAGGTCCAGCACCACCGCACCGCACTCCAGGGTGGGCTTGCTCCAGCCTGCCGCTCGCCGCACCAGCGCGTTGATGCGCGCCAGCAGTTCCTCGACATGGAAGGGCTTGACCAGGTAGTCGTCGGCGCCCTGCTTGAGGCCGTCGACCTTGTCCTGCCAGCTCGAGCGCGCGGTGAGGATCAGCACCGGGAACTGCTTGCCCTCGTCGCGCAGCGCCTTGATCAGCTCCATGCCGGACATCTTCGGCAGGCCCAGGTCGATGATGCCCACATCGAAGGGCACCTCGCGTCCCATGTAAAGGCCCTCCTCGCCGTCCTGCGCGGCGTCCACGGCGAAACCTTCGCGCTTCAGGCGCGCGGCTAGCGTTTCACGCAGTGGCGCTTCGTCTTCTACCAGCAGGATGCGCATGGACGACTCCGTTCAGTAATGTGATAGCGGCCAGTGTGGCCGGACTTTCCTGAACAGAATGCAGGCTCAGTCGTGGTCGCCGCGTGTAGGCGGACGCTCGCCGCGGAGCTGGCGCGGACTGCGCGGATCGTCGACATAGACCCGCACCCGCCCACGGTCGTCCATGGCCTTGATGCGCGCGACGTCGCGGCCATCGGACTGGATGCGTTCGGCGCTGAGCACGCGGCTGCCGCGGTTGGAACGCTCGAAGCGACGGACCGAGTCGGACAGCGAATCGCGCTGGCGCGGCGCCTGTTCCGCACCGCGCTCGCGCTCGGCGCCGCGGCCTCCGCGCCCCGGGTCCTGGGCCCACGCGGCCGACAGGCTCCCGGCCGCGAAAGCGGCGAGGAGGAGAATCTTCATGCGGGACGGCAGGCGGGACATGGCGGACGCGACGGCGGACCGGGATTCCGGAAACGGACTGGCATTCTTGGAAGATAGCGGTGAATCGGCCCTTAACTTTTCCTTCACCGCTTCTGTGGTGTTCATCCCTCTGAACACAACGCGCTGGACACAACGCGCTGGGGGGCGGATCAGGCCGCCGCGATGCCCGCTTCGGTGACCGCGATCGCGCGCTCCACCAGGTCCCAGCCCGCGCCCGGGCGGTGCGCGCCTTCGCTGAGCACCTGCCGGTAGGCGCGGCCACCGGGCTGCGCATGGAACAGGCCCAGGATGTGGCGGCTGATGTGCCGCAGCGGCACGCCGCCGGCCAGCTGCGCCTCCGCATACGGACGCAGCGCGCGCAGCAGCTGCGCGCGCGGTTGCGGCTCGACGCCGCGCAGCGCCGCGTCGATGCGGTGCAGGGTGTAGGGCTCGTGGTAGGCCGCGCGGCCCAGCATCGCGCCATCGACGTGCCCGAGTTGCGCCAGCGCCTGTTCGCAGCTGGCGATGCCACCGTTGACCACGACCTGCAGCTCCGGCCGCTCGCGCTTGAGGCGCCAGGCCCAGTCGTAACGCAGCGGCGGAACCTCGCGGTTTTCCTTCGGACTGAGCCCCTTGAGCCAGGCATTGCGCGCGTGCACCACGAAGCTGCGGCAGCCGGCGGCCGCCACGGTGTCGATGAAGCCGGCGAAGCGCTCCCACTCGTGGTCATCGTCCACGCCAAGCCGGCACTTCACCGTCACCGGCACATCGACGGCGGCGATCATCGCCGCGACCGCGTCGGCCACCAGCGCCGGCTCGCGCATCAGGCAGGCGCCGAAGCGCCCGGCCTGCACCCGGTCGGAGGGGCAGCCGCAGTTGAGGTTGATCTCGTCGAAGCCATGCTCGGCGCCGATGCGCGCGGCCTGCGCCAGCAGCGCCGGCTCGCTGCCGCCAAGCTGCAGGGCCACCGGATGCTCGACAGGGTGCATCGCCAGAAGCTTCGCCCGGTCGCCGTGGATCACCGCGTTGGCGTGCACCATCTCGCTGTACAGCCGCGCCGAGGGCGCGAGCAGCCGGTGGAAGACCCGGCAGTGCGAGTCGGTCCAGTCCATCATCGGGGCGACGGACAGGCGGATCGTGTCCGCAGGGGGCACGGCGGAGACGCGGTGCGCGGAGATGGAGGGGCGGAGCGGAGCGACAGACATGCCGCTATTGTCCCCGCCCGTCCCCCGCAGGTCGAATCGGAGGATGGGCGCGGGCGGCGCCCATCCTCGCCGGCGCCGCGAGGCCTTGGACCCTGCAGGCGCGATCAGGCACCGCGTCCGTGGCCGCAGCGCCGGGCCGGCGGCCTCACTCGGGCGGCATGCCGGCCACGTTCTGCAGTTCGCCCAGGCCCGACGGCGCCAGGTTGCGCAGCAGGTCCTCGAAGCCGAGGCCCACCAGGCGCTGCGCGCGACGCAGCAGGATCGGGACCGGGCTGGAGGGCTCCTGGCGCGCGTAGTACTCGCAGATCTCGTCGATGCGC
>Ga0233375_1000175_pt1 | contig 37666 bp, 30 predicted proteins | sample ElkDunMinimDraft_10_FD_191539 | JGI IMG/M metagenome (GOLD analysis project Ga0233375, IMG submission 191539) | Fecal eukaryotic communites from dung pellets of Tule Elk in California, USA - Elk Dung E16 | ecosystem: Host-associated > Mammals > Digestive system > Large intestine > Fecal | place...
ATGGACTCGTTGTAGCGGCTCATCGCCGCCATGACCTCGCTGAAGTCGAGCTTCTCGTAGGCCGCGAGACCCTCGTCGGTCCCGCGCATGATCAGCATGTACTTGGGCATCGCCGTCTCCTGTCGGTCTCGTCGTGCGTGCCGCGTCTCCGTCGGGCCAGGGCCGACCGGCTCAGAGCTGGCCGGTCTCCTCGCGCCACGCGCGCTCCTTGCGGATCCACTCGTTGTCCTGCGGGAACTCGTCGATCGAGGCGACGCGGCGGATCTCGGTCTTGATCCCGGGGCCGGCCATCGGAGCCCTGCGCGCCCAGTCGACGGCGTCGTCCTGCGTCGCGACGTCGAGCACCCAGTAGCCGTTGAAGAGCTCCTTGGTCTCGCCGTACGGGCCGTCGGTCACCACGGGCGGCGTCTGCGAGTAGTCCACGACCACGCCCTTGCCGGCGTCGTCGAGGCCCTCGGCGGCGACGAGCACCCCGGCGTCGATCATCTCGGAGTTGTACCGGCCCATCGCGTCCATCACCTGGGCGAAGTCGATGTTCTCGAACTCCGCGAGCGCCTCGTCGGTCGACCGCATGATCAGCATGTACTTCGGCATCTTCGTCTCCTGTGTCGGGAGCCCTCCGTCGGGCCCGGTCATCCCTAGGTCGAACGGCGTACGTGCGGATCGACACAGCGTCCCAGAAAACTTCGGCGATGCTCTTGCACAATCTGGCTAACAGTATTAGCTTTAGCGCTATGCCCATTAACCAGACGGTCCACCACCTCACGCGACCAGAGGGCCGCATCGCCTACACCGACACGGGATCCGGCCCGCTCGTCGTCGCCGTCCCCGGCATGGGAGACGTGCGCTCCACCTACGACGAGCTCGTCCCCCTCCTGACGGACGCCGGCTACCGCGTCGTGGTCACCGACCTGCGCGGCCACGGCGACTCGGACACCTCGTTCACCGTCCACGGCGACGAGGCGACCGCCGGTGACGTCGTCGCGCTCGTCGAGCACCTCGACGCCGGCCCCGCCGTCCTGCTCGGGGTCTCGATGGGCGCGTCCTCGGCCGTCGTGGCCGCCGCCGAGCGCCCGGAGCTCGTGCGCGGTCTCGTCCTCATCACGCCGTTCCTGCGCGACCCGCTGACCGGTGCCAAGGCCGGCCTGATGCGAGTCGCGTACCGCGTGCTGTTCGCCCGGCCGTGGGGTGTCGCCTTCTGGTCCTGGTACTACTCGTCGGTCTCCCGGGGACGCCGGTCTGACCGGCACGCCGAGCACGTCGCCGAGGTGGCACGCGCACTGCGCGCCCCGGGGCACCTGAGCTCGCTCCGCCGCCTCGCCCTCTCGCTCGACCACTCGGTCGTCGAGCGCCGCCTGCCCGCGGTCCAGGCACCGGCCCTGGTCCTGGTCGGGGCGAGGGACAGCGACTTCCCCGACCCGGCCACCGAGTTCCCCTGGATCCAGGAGCGGCTCGACGCGCGCTGCGTCCTCGTCCCGGAGTCCGGCCACTACTCGCAGCACCAGGCGCCCGACGTCGTCGCGGCCGAGGCGCTCGGCTTCATGTCGGCTCTGCCCGTGAGCGAGCGCAAGCATGCCTAGGGCCGGCCTGTCGCGCGAGGCCGTCGTGCGGATCGCCGTCGAGCTCGTCGACGGCGGCGGCGTCACCGGGTTCTCCGACCTCACGCTCGCGAAGGTCGCGGCTGCGGCCGGAGTCGCCACGCCCAGCCTGTACAAGCACATCGGCTCGCTGGCCGAGCTGCGGCGCGAGGTGGCGGTCGTCGCCGTCCGCGACCTGAGCGTCGCGAGCGCCGCCGCGACGGTCGGGCGGTCCGGACCCGACGCGTTGCGGGCCCTGGCCCGCACGTGGCGGGACTACGCCCAGCAGCATCCCGGCCGGTACGCCGCGGTCCAGGTCGCTCCCGACCCCGACGACCCGGCCGCCGCAGAGCACCGCGACGCAGCGGCGCAGACCGTGCAGATCGCCGCGTCCGCCCTGCGCGGGTTCGACCTGCCCGACGACCGGACGATCGACGCCGTTCGCGCCGTCCGGTCCGCCATCCACGGGTTCGTGGCACTCGAGCTCGACGGCGGGTTCCGGCTCCCCGAGGACCTGGACCGCAGCTTCGACGCCCTCGTCGACATGATCGTCGCCGGTGTCGCCGCGCTCGCGGCAGCCGGTCCCATCCCTCAGGAGGATCGATGAGCACCGCTCGATGGACCGCCGCCGGCGCCACTGCCGCCGCGCTCGCACTGCTCCTCTTCCCGGTGCTGCGGCCCTGGCCCGACGAGACCGTCGCGACGACGTCGCTCGCCCTGGGCTTCGCCTCCGACCGGTGGGTCGTGGCGCACCTGTGCGGCATCCTCGGCCTGGGGCTGCTCGCCCCGACACTTCTCGGGCTGCGTTCGCTCCTGAGTCGCACCGGCACCGTGAGCACCCGGCCTGCACCCCGGTCGGTACACCGGTCGCCGGCCGGACCGGCCACGGCCGCCGTCGTGACCGCCTGGGCCGGTGCCGGGCTGTCCTCGCTGTACTTCGGCGCGGAGACCTTCGGCATCCGGACCATCGCCCAGGCCGCGCTGCGCACGGGCGACCTCACGCTGCTCGACGAGGTCACCGCGCTGCGCGAGCAGCCCGTCGCGCTCGCGACCTTCGGGGCCGGGCTGCTCCTGGTCGCCGCGGCCGGCGTCCTCACCGCCGTGGCCGTGTGGCGCACGGGCCCGGGGACCCGCTGGGCGGGCATCCCGGTGGCCATCGCCCTGGCGCTGTTCGTGCCGCAGTTCTACGGCGGCCCGGGGGTCCGCATCGCGTACGGGGTGCTCGTGGCGGCCGCGCTCCTGGTGCTCGCGGCCGCCACGCTCTCGCTCGGCAGCCGGCTCAGTGTGCGAGGTAGCCCAGCAGGTCGTGACGCGTGAGGACACCGACCGGGTTGCCGCCGTCGACCACGAGGAGGGCGTCGGACTGGGTCAGCGCCGCGCGGACGGCGTCGAGGCCCTCGCCCGCCCCGACGAGCGGGAAGCGGTCCTCCATGTGGTCGGAGACGCGGTCCGCGAGGTTGGCCTTGCCCGAGAACACGGCGTTCAGCAGCTCGCGCTCGGTGACCGCACCCGAGACCTCGCCGATCTTGACGGGCGGCTCGGCGACCACGACCGGCATCTGCGAGACGCCGTACTCGTGCAGGATCTCGATCGCGTCGCGGACCGTCTCCTTGGGGTGTGTGTGCACGAGGTCGGGCATCGCACCCGACTTGCCCCGCAGCACGTCGCCCGCGGTGATCTCGGCGTCGGCGTCGAGGAACCCGTACGAGCGCATCCATGCGTCGTCGAAGATCTTCGACATGTACCCGCGGCCCGAGTCGGGCAGCAGGACGACGATGACGGCACGCGCGGCCGCCTCCGGGTCCTCGCGCTCGAGCCGGCGCGCGAGCCGCAGCGCGGCCTCGACCGCCATCCCGCACGACCCGCCCACCAGGAGGCCTTCCTCCTTGGCGAGCCGCCGCGTCATCGCGAACGAGTCGGTGTCGTTGACGGCGATGACCTCGTCGGGCACGGACGGGTCGTAGGCCGAGGGCCAGAAGTCCTCGCCCACGCCCTCGACCAGGTACGGGCGGCCGTCGCCGCCCGAGTAGACCGAGCCCGCGGGGTCGGCGCCGACGATGCGGACCGGGCCGCCGTCGGCCTCCGCACGGTCGGCCGAGACGTCCTTGAGGTAGCGGCCCGTGCCGGTGATGGTGCCGCCCGTGCCGACGCCGGCCACGAAGTGGGTGACACGGCCCTCGGTGTCGTCCCACACCTCGGGGCCCGTCGACTCGTAGTGCGACGCGGGCCCGTTCTGGTTCGCGTACTGGTTGGGCTTCCACGCCCCGGGAATCTCGGTCACGAGCCGGTCGGAGACGGAGTAGTAGGAGTCGGGGTGGTCCGGGGGCACCGCCGTCGGCGTCACGACGACGCGCGCACCGTACGCGGCCAGGACGTCACGCTTGTCCTTGCTGACCTTGTCCGGGCAGACGAAGACGCACTGGTAGCCCTTGCGCTGGGCCACGAGCGCGAGGCCGACGCCCGTGTTGCCGCTCGTCGGCTCCACGATCGTCCCGCCTGGCTGGAGCTCGCCCGACGCCTCGGCCGCCTCGATCATCTTCAGCGCGATGCGGTCCTTGACGGAGCCGCCGGGGTTCAGGTACTCGACCTTCGCGAGGATCGTCGCGGACAGGCCCTCGGTCACCGTGGTCAACCGGACGAGCGGGGTGCCGCCCACCAGGTCGGAGATGTGCTCGGCATATCGCATGCGCCTCATCCTTCCACCTCACGCACGCATCCCGGCACGAGACGGCGAACGGCCGGCCACCCGTCGGGGTGGCCGGCCGTGAGCCGTGGGCGTGAGCCGCCGGGGGCGTCAGTCGCTGCTGTTGAAGATGGCGATGAGGCGCAGGAACTCCAGGTACAGCCAGATGAGCGTGACCAGGAGGCCGAACGCCGCCGACCACGCGAAGCGAGCGGGTGCGCCCTGCTCGACGCCGCGCTTGATGGAGTCGAAGTCGACGATGAGCGACGCGGCCGCCAGGCCGACGGCGATCAGGCCGACGACGATGCCGATCGCACCGCCGCGCATGCCCCAGCCGTCCAGCACGCCCGTCCACACCAGGACGACGTTGACGAGCGAGAACGCGAGGTAGCCGACCATGGCGATGAGCAGCCACCGCGTGAACTTCGGCGTGACGCGCACCTTGCCGGACTTGAACAGGAAGAGCGACGCGGCGAACGTCGCGACCGTCGCGAGCACCGCCTGCAGCACGACGCCGTCGTAGAACGACTCGTAGAAGCGGGAGATGCCACCGAGGAACACACCCTGGGCCACGGTGTAGAGCGTGATCAGCACCGGGCTGGGGTTGCGCTTGAACGCGTTGACGAGGCCGAGGACGAGGCCCACGATCATGCCGCCGACCCAGAGCCCGGGCGCGAGCTGCCACGTGAGCGCACCGACGACGACCAGGAGGGCGAGCAGCCCGCCGGTCTTCATGATGACGTCGTCATAGGTGAGGCGCTTGGTGTCCGCGGTCGTGGCCGACGGTGCGGTGTACATGTTCTCCAGCGAGGCGGCGTCGGCCGCCTGCGTGCCCGCGGCGCCGAACTGGCCGTGCTGGGGCGCTGCACCCGTGGGCTGACCGTACGCCGAAGGCGCCGTCGTCACGCCACCGCGCCCGGTGCGACGCGGCTCACCGAAGACGTCGCTGTTCGAGAATACGGGGTTGGTCATGAACTCCTCCTGGTCGCGGCTGCCGGATGCGTGGCGACGGGACGTCGCCACCACAGAGCCGTGTCGCTGGCCGTGCTGTCCATCGTAGGGAACGCCATCAGGGCCGATTTGGTTCCCGCCGGAGCGCGCCCACGCCGAGACCTACGTCTCAAGCCCGAGGAGAATCCCTGTATCCCTGGGCGCGGCAGCGCCCTAGGCTCGGCTGCGAGGGCTCACGATCGCTACCAGAGGGGCAGCGGGATGATCGAAGCACACGGTCTGAGCAAGCACTACGGGGCCAAGACGGCGGTGGACGAGGTCAGCTTCACCGTGCGCCCGGGAGTCGTCACCGGCTTCCTAGGCCCGAACGGCGCGGGAAAGTCCACGACGATGCGCCTCGTCATGGGCCTGGACCGCCCGAGCGGCGGATGGGTCACGGTCAACGGGAAGCCCTACGCCCAGCACCGCTCGCCCCTCACCGAGGTGGGCGCGTTGCTCGAGGCCAAGGCGGTGCATCCCGGTCGCAGCGCCTACCAGCACCTGCGGGTGCTCGCCGCGACGCACGGGATCTCGACCGGGCGGGTGGACGAGGTCATCGAGCTCACGGGCCTGGAGTCCGTCGCGCGCAAGCGCGTCGGTGGGTTCTCGCTGGGCATGGGCCAGCGGCTCGGCATCGCGGCGGCCCTCCTCGGCGACCCGAAGACGCTCCTCCTCGACGAGCCCGTCAACGGCCTGGACCCCGAGGGCGTCCTGTGGGTGCGCAACCTCGTCCGGTACCTCGCGGGGCAGGGCCGCACGATCTTCCTGTCGAGCCACCTGATGAGCGAGGTCGCGGTCACCGCGGACCACGTGATCGTCATCGGCAAGGGCAAGATCCTCGCCGACATGCCGGTCAAGGACCTGGTGGACGGCGCCTCGCGGCGGATCGTGCGCGTGCGCACGCCCCAGGCGGCCGCGCTCGACGGGGCGCTCCGGGCCGCCGGCCTGACGGTCCAGCAGGGTGACGACGGCACCCTCGAGGTCGTCGACGCCGAGGCGGCCCAGGTGGGCGAGATCGCGGCGGCCGGCGGCGTCGTGCTGCACGAGCTCACACCTGTGGCGTCGACGCTCGAGGATGCCTACATGGCGCTCACGGCCGACTCCGTCGAGTACCGCACCGAAGCGCTGTCCGGCGGCGCGGGTGGGGGCGCCGGCGACGGCACCCCCGGCCCCGCCACGACCGCCGACACGACTGCCGACCCGACCGTCACCGAGGGAGCAGACCGATGAGCGCCGTCGCGACCACCCCCCGCCCCGCTCCCTCGACGCCCGCCGCGCGGAACGTGCGCGTCACCTTCCCGCGCGTCGTCCGCAGCGAGTGGCTCAAGTTCCGCACCCTGCGGTCCACCGTGTGGACCGTGGCGATCACCGTCGTCCTCATGGTCGGGATCTCGCTCATGTTCGCCGCGATCGTCCAGGTCGCCGCGTCCACGCCCGAGATGCAGGAGGGCATGGCGCAGGATCCCGACATGCAGGCGGCGGGCGGCCTGCGCGGCATCTTCGTGATCACGGTCGGCTACGGCTTCGCCCAGCTCGCCATCGCCGTGCTCGGTGCCCTGTCGATCACCAACGAGTACTCGAGCGGGATGATCCGGTCGACGTTCGCGGCCGAGCCCCGCCGCCTGCCGGTGCTGTGGGCGAAGCTGCTCGTGGTCGTGACCGTCACGGTCGTGCTCACGGTCGTCGCCCTGGCCCTGGCCTGGCTCGTGACCTACCCGATGCTCGACGCCAACGGCCTGACAGCCGACCTGTCGGACCCGGAGCAGGTCCGGGCCCTGGTCGGGACCGTCCTCTACCTCGCGACGATCGCGGCGTTGTCGCTGGGCGTCGGCGTGCTCCTGCGGCACACCGCCGGGGCGATCGCCACGCTCGTCGCGGTGCTGTTCGTGGTGCCGCTGATCTTCACGATCGCCACGCAGGCCGGGAACGTGGAGTGGGTGCGCACGGTCAACAAGTTCCTGCCGACCGTCGCCGGGGAGCAGGTCATCTCGACCGGCCCGGCGTCGGGCGACCTGCTCGAGCCCTGGCAGGGCTTCGCGGTGCTCGCGGCATACGCCGTCGCGGCGCTCGTCGCCGCCGCCGCCGCGCTCAAGCGCCGGGACACCTGACGCCGGGGGGTTCGTCCAGATGCGCGCGGTTCGCCGTCGTCGCAGGCTAGGGACGGTCACCGGGGCGGGCGTCTCGCACCCCGCCCCCTCCCTCGCACCCCGGAGGTGGACCCACGATGGCCAAGCCCGAGCAGTACGACCCCCGAGAGCCCTCGCACGAGCAGCCGGTACGCGGTGAGCGCCGGACCGGCCGCCTGACGACGGCACAAGGCTTGCGGGTCGACGACACCGACCACTCGCTCACCGCAGGTCCCCGCGGTCCGGTGCTGCTCGAGGACCACCACCTGCGCGAGAAGATCACGCACTTCGACCACGAGCGCATCCCCGAGCGGGTCGTGCACGCCCGCGGCTCGGGAGCGCGCGGCACGTTCGAGGCGTACGGCAACGCGTCATCGGTCACCAAGGCGGCGTTCCTCGCGAACAAGGGCGAGAAGACCGAGGTCTTCGTCCGGTTCTCCACGGTGCTGGGCTCGCGCGGCTCGGCCGACACCGTGCGCGACGTCCGTGGCTTCGCGACCAAGTTCCACACGCGCGAGGGCACGTTCGACCTCGTGGCCAACAACTTCCCGGTGTTCTTCATCCAGGACGCCATCAAGTTCCCCGACGTCATCCACGCGGGCAAGCCGCACCCCGACCGCGAGATCCCGCAGGCCCAGACGGCGCACGACACGTTCTGGGACTTCGTCTCCCAGCACACCGAGTCGGCCCACATGGTCATGTGGGCCATGTCGGACCGGGCGATCCCCCGCAGCTACCGGACCATGGAAGGTTTCGGCGTCCACACCTTCCGGCTCGAGGCGGCCGACGGGACGACGTCGCTCGTGAAGTTCCACTGGAAGCCGCTGCTCGGCACGCACTCCCTCGTGTGGGAGGAAGCCCAGATCGCCCAGGGTGCGGACCCGGACTTCAACCGACGCGACCTGGCCGACGCGATCGAGGCCGGGGCGTTCCCCCAGTGGGAGCTCGGCCTCCAGGTCATGCCCGACACGCCCGACGAGACGTTCGAGGGCATCGACCTGCTCGACCCGACCAAGATCGTCCCCGAGGAGCTGTGCCCGGTGCAGCGCGTCGGGATGCTCACGTTGCACCAGAACCCGGACAACTTCTTCGCCGAGACCGAGCAGGTCGCGTTCCACGTGGACCACCTGGTGCCCGGCATCCACGTGACCAACGACCCGCTGATGCAGGGACGCCTCTTCTCCTACCTCGACACGCAGCTGACGAGGCTCGGCGGGCCCAACTTCTCCCAGCTCCCGGTCAACCGGCCCCGGACCACGGTCGACTCGATGCTGCGCGACGGGATGCACCAGAGCGAGGTCCACGAGGGCGCGGTGACGTACAAGCCCAACATGCTCGACGGCGACCTGCCGGAGACGTCGTCCAAGGACGGTTTCGTCACGGTGCCGACGCCCGTCTCGGGGGTGAAGGGCCGCCACCACCCGGTGTCGTTCCTGGACCACTTCACCCAGGCTCGGATGTTCTACGCCTCGATGTCGCCGGTGGAGCAGGCGCACATGGTCGAGGCGTACACCTTCGAGCTCGGCAAGTGCATGAGCGCCGAGGTGCGCGAGCGCGAGCTCTCCGTGCTCGCACGGATCGACGCCGACCTCGCCGCCAAGGTGGCCGCCGGGCTCGGCGTCCCGGTGCCGCCGCCGTTCGAGAAGGAGGGCGTCGTCGGCCCGCTCGAGATGCCGCCGTCCCCCGCCCTGTCCCAGGTGCCGGCCGAACCGGGCCGCATCGACGGCCGGATCGTCGGCGTGATCGTGGCCGACGGGGGCGACCTGTCGGTCGTCGAGGACCTGCGGTCGGCGCTGGGCGACGAGAACGTGGTGGTGCGCGTCGTGGCCGCTCACGGCGGCGAGGTGACGTCCGGACGCACGAGCCTGACGGTCGAGCGCACGCTCCTGACCACCCGGTCGATCGAGTACGACGCGGTCGTGGTGGCCCACGGGACCGCGGGCACGCCCGCGGGGACCGACGCCCGGACGGCCGTGCTCCTCCAGGAGGCGTACCGCCACGGCAAGGCCATCGCCGCGGTGGGCGACGGGGTCGACGTCCTCACCGCCGCGGGCGTCACGGTCGGCGCGCCGGGAGTCCACTCCGTCGCGACGGCCGCGGAGGTCGCCGGGCCGGTCCACGACGCGCTCGCGCTGCACCGGTCGTGGGAGCGGCTCGCGTCCCTGGCGGCCCTCTGACGCCTCGAGCACGTAGCGCCGGACGGCGTCGCCGGTCGCGACGCCGTCCGGCGCAGCCGTGTCAGGCGCGCGCCGGCGTGGCCTCGGGCGTCTCGGTGCGCTCCTCGACGTCGGACGCGGCCCGGCGCCGGTCGGCACGCGCCTGGCGCCGCTCCTTGCGGCGCAGCGTCCGCCGCTCCACGAGCGTGTAGATCACGGGCACCATGAAGAGCGTCAGGAACGTCGACGAGACGAGCCCGCCGATGACGACGAGCGCGAGCGGCTGGGAGATGAACGCGCCACCGCCCGTCAGCCCGATCGCCATGGGCGTGAGCGCGAAGATCGTCGCGAGCGCCGTCATGACGATCGGCCGCAGGCGCTTGCGAGAACCCTCGCGCACCGCCTCGTCGAGCGACCGCCCTCGCTCCCGGTACTGGTTGATGAGGTCGATCAGCACGATGGCGTTCGACACCACGATGCCCACGAGCATCAGCACGCCGATCAGCGCCGGGACGCCCAGCGGGGTGTTGGTCACGAGCAGCGCGAGAAGCGCGCCGGTCGCCGCGAACGGCACCGAGACCAGCAGGATGAACGGCTGGGCCAGCGAGTTGAACGTCGCGACCATGACGAGGTAGACGATGGCGATCGCCGCGAGCAGGGCCAGGCCCAGGTCGGCGAAGGCATCCGACTGGTCGGCCGCCACGCCGCCCACCTCGACGGTCGCGCCGGCGGGGAGCTCGACGTCGTCGACGGCCGCGGTCAGGGCGGCCGACAGCGTGCCGAGGTCCTGCGTCTCGGGCGTCACGGAGACGGTCGCCGACCGCTCGCCGTCGACGCGCGAGATCGTCGTCGGGACGGCGACCTCCTCGACCGTGGCGACGTCCGTCAGCGGGATCATGCCCGTGGCGGTCGGCACCTCGAGGTCCTCGATCTCGGCGCGCGTCGCGGGCGCCTCGCCCGAGGCGACCACGACGTCGACCGGGCCGTCGCCCAGGTCCACCTCGCCGACCGTCTGCTCGGGGTTCATCGCCCCGGAGACGACGCCCGACACCTGCGTCTCGGTCAGGCCGAGCTCGGCGGCGGCACCGCGGTCGACGGTCACCTGGACGACGCTCTGCTCGGTCGTGAGGGCGTTGGCCACCTCCGCCACGCCGTCGACGTCGGACACCGCGGCCTGGACCCGGTCCGCCGCGTCGGCGAGCGCGTCCTGGTCGTGCGCGCGGATGACGAGGTCCACGGTCGAGCCGCCGAAGCCGGAGTCGCCGCCCGCGACGCTCACCTGGGTCGTCGGAGCCTCCGTGACGGACTCGACGGCCGCGCGGACGTCGGCCTGCGCGGCCACGCCGTCGGCCTCGGGGTCGAGCGTGATGGCGAACGTGGCCTGCGGCGTCGAGCCGCCACCGAAGAACGCCGCCTGTGCGGCGTCGCCCGTGCCGACGGTCGTCTGCACGCTCTCGACCGCGTCGACGCCCTCGAGCGCGTCCTCGACCTGGCGTGCCCCCGCGTCCTGCGCATCGAGCGAGGTACCCGGCTCGAACGTCTGCGTGACCGTCAGGGTGTCCTGCCCGCTGTCGCCGATGAAGTTGGTCTCCAGGCGCGGCACGAGCGCGACCGTGCCGGCCAGGACCCCGGCCGCCACGAGCAGCGCGATCCAGGGGTGACGCAGGGCGGCGCCCAGGCTCGGCACGTAGGCGCGCTGCCACAGCCCGCGGCGCTCCTTGGCCTCGGCGGCCGCGCGCACTCGGGCCTCCTCCTCGGGCGACGCGGCGACGGACGGAGCCTTGACGAACCAGTACGCGAGCACCGGGACGATCGTGAGGGCCACCAGGAGCGAGGCGAGCATCGCGATCGCGACCGTCACGGCGAACGGACGGAAGAGCTCGCCCACCATGCCGCCCACGAGCGCGATCGGAGCGAACACCGCCACGGTGCAGATGGTCGACGACGCGATCGCGCCGCCCACCTCGCGCACCGCGGTGAGGATCGCGGACTTCTTGTCCTCGCCGTACGACAGGTGCCGCTTGATGTTCTCGATCACGACGATCGAGTCGTCGACGACCCGGCCGATCGAGATGGTCAGCGCGCCCAGGGTGAGGATGTTGAGCGTGTAGCCCGTGACATTCATGACCAGGAAGGTCACCGCGAGCGACAGCGGGATCGAGATCGCCGAGACGAGGGTCGAGCGCAGCGACACGAGGAACACCAGGATCACGAGCACCGCGAACAGCAGGCCCAGCCCGCCCTCGGTCGCCAGGCCGTGGATCGACTCCTCGATGAACGGCGCCTGGTCGAACACGACCGCGGTGCGCACGTCCTCGGCCTCGAGCTCGGGCCCGAGGTCCGCGAGCGCGTCCTGGATGGCGTGCGAGACCTCGACCGTGTTGCCGTCGGGCGTCTTCGTGATGGAGATGCCGAGCGACGGCTCGCCGTCGAGCCGGGACAGCGACGTCGGCTCCACGGGCGCGACCGTCACCGACGCGACGTCCTTGAGCTGCACCGGCTCGGGCTGGACCTGCGCGGTGGGCACGGCGAGGGCGCCCGCGGCACCCGGCACCGCACCGGCCGCACCGGCTGCGCCCGGGCCCGCGGCCGGGGCGAGGGGCAGCGCGCGAAGGTCCTTGAGGCTCTCGATCTGCGATCCGGCCTGCACGGAGAACGTCGTGTCGTCCTCGGTGACCGTGCCCGCGGGCAGCACCACGCCGAAGTCCTTGAGCACGTCGGTCACCTGCGTCACCGTGAGCCCTGCGGCAGCGAGCTTCTTGGCGTCGACGTCGACCAGCACCTGGTCCGTCTCGCCGCCCGTGACCGCGACGGCCCGGACGCCCTCGAGGTCCTCGAGCGCGGGGACGACGACGGTGTCGATCGTGTCGGCGAGGTCGGCGTCGTCCTCGCCACCGGCGGCGGCGAGCTGGATGACCGGAAGGTCGTCGAGCGAGCCTGTGACCACCTGCGGCTCGACGTCCTCGGGCAGCAGCGACTGGACCCGCGTGATGGCGGTCTGGAGCCGCTGGGTCGCGGCGTCCATGTCGGTGCCGAACTCGAACTCGACCATCGTGATCGACATGCCGGTCGACGCGGACGAGCTGAGCGACTCGATCCCGTCGACCGTCAGCGCGGCTTCCTCGATGCGCTCGGTGACCCGATCCTCCACCACCTCGGGCGACGAGCCTGGGTAGGGCGCGATCACGGCGCCCGCAGGCAGCGAGAGCGACGGGATGAGCTCCTGCTTGAGCGAGCCGAGGCTCATGGTGCCGAACACGGCGATCGCGATCGTCACGAGCGCGACGACGGCACGGTTCGCCAGGGACAGGCGTGCGAGTCGGAACACGAGCACTCCAGAAGAGAGGTGGTGCCCGACGGCGCTGTCGTGGCGGTGGTGGTGGTCTGCTCAACGGAGGGTACGCGCAGGCAGTTCCTGACGACAGCCACGTTTCGGTCCTGGCACGCTACGGCCGGGCGCGTCGCTCCCGGTCGCAAGCACCGTCCCTGGACGACAGTTTCCCCGAAAACTGCAGCGAAGTGTTTGCAAAGAAACTCTTGCAAAGCACTCTTTGGACTCCTACGCTGGTGACTGCACCGCCACCCGCCCCCCGTCGTGCACCGCCAGGAGTCAGCGATGAGTACCTATGCCCCGTCCTTCCACCGCACGGCCGAGCTCCGCGCGACCGACCGCGCGCTCGTCCGGCTCGGCGAGCTCCTGACGGTCGCCGGCCGCCGGCGCGCCGAGCGGCGCGCCGAGCGGATGGCCGCGGAGGTTCTTCGCACCGCCACCCTCCGCCGCCGCGACGCCCACCACGAGTCCGTCGTCGAGCACCTGCGCGACAACACGGCCCAGATCAGCCCGCTCGGCTTGCGGTGAGCACGACCGTTACGGTCGAGCCATGACCACGCCCGACGGCCAGGACGAGGCCGCACGCACACCGAAGGACACGAGGCCCGATGAGCTGGGGCCCAGTGCGCTGCGCGGGCTCGCGCACCCGCTGCGCGTGCGGATCCTCGACCTGCTCTCGACGAGCGGCCCGCTCACCGCGAGCGGGCTCGCCAACCTGGTCGGAGAGTCGAGCGGTTCCACGAGCTACCACCTGCGCCAGCTCGCCAAGCACGGCTTCGTCCACGAGGTCGAGGGCAAGGGCACCGGGCGTGAGCGGTGGTGGCAGCGTTCCCGGGCCCACTTCAGCATCAACACCGACGTGAACGACGATGCCGGCATCCGGGTCGCGAAGGGTCTGGTCAACGCCGAGTTCGAACGCACTCGCCAGGAGAAGATCTGGGCGCTCATGCAGGCGATGGACAGCCCCGAACGGTTCCCCGAGTGGAGGCGCGCCTCCACGCTGACCACCGTCAACGGCTGGGCGACACCGGAACAGCTCCACGGCATCATCACGCGGGTGACGGAGGTCATCGACGCGGAGGTCGACGCGCTGCGCACCGACGAGCGCAGCCCCGAGGCCCGCCCGGTGCAGATCCACTTCAACGCGTTCCCGGTCCTCGGCGTCCCCGGTAACCCGGAGACAGGCACGTCGGGCGAGCGCTCGACGCCGTAGCGCCGGGCCGCGCGAAGAGCCGCCTCTGCCCTCGGCAGATGTGCCCACGGCAGATTTCGCCCCGCCCGGGCACGTCCGCGGCGCACCGTGGGTTGCATGACGACCCACGCAACCACGGCAAGCACCCCGGCGGCACCTCCCGCCGCACCTCTCGACGACCAGCTCGCGTTCCGGCTGCTGCACCAGCGCATCGTGGTGATCGGCAGCGAGATCGACGACGCGGTCGCCAACCGGGTCTGCGCCCAGCTCCTGCTGCTCTCGGCGGAGGACTCGGCGTCCGACATCGCCCTGTACATCAACTCCCCCGGCGGTTCGGTGTCCGCCGGCCTCGCCATCTACGACACGATGCGGCTGCTGCCGAACGACGTCGCGACCGTCGGCGTGGGCTTCGCGGCGAGCATGGGGCAGTTCCTGCTCACGTCCGGCACCAAGGGCAAGCGGTACGCGCTCCCCCACACCCGCGTGATGATGCACCAGCCGTCGGCCGGCATCGGCGGCACCGCCGTCGACATCGCGATCCAGGCGGAGAACCTCGAGTACGTCAAACGGGTGACGCAGGAGCTGACCGCCCAGCACACCGGCCACACGCGCGAGCAGATCGCCGCCGACAGCGACCGGGACCGCTGGTTCACCGCACACCAGGCCCTCGAGTACGGCATGGTCGACCGGATCGTCGAGTCGGTCGACGACGTGCGGCCGACGGCGACCGGCCGGAAGGCAGGGCTGTGACCATGGCGACCTACACGATCCCGACCGTCGTCGAGAAGACCCCGCTCGGCGAGCGCGCCTACGACGTCTTCAGCCGGTTGCTGCGCGAGCGCATCATCTTCCTCGGCACCGAGATCGACGACGGCGTGGCCAACGTGGTGATGGCCCAGCTGCTGCACCTCGAGTCCGAGGCACCCGAGCAGGAGATCGGGCTGTACATCAACTCCCCGGGCGGTTCCGCCACGGCCATGACCGCGATCTACGACACCATGCAGTTCGTCCGCTGCGACGTCTCGACCACCTGCATGGGACAGGCGGCGTCGGCCGCGGCCGTGCTGCTCGCCGCCGGCACGGCCGGCAAGCGGCGCGTGCTCGAGCACTCGCGCGTGCTGCTGCACCAGCCGTCGGGGCAGGGCCAGGGCACGGTCTCCGACCTGGCGATCCAGGCCAGAGAGGTGCTGCGGCTCCGGGCCGAGACCGAGCTGCTGCTCGCGCGGCACACGGGCCGGCCCGCCGAACAGCTCCGTGTCGACACCGACCGCGACCTCATCCTGTCGGCCCAGGAGGCAGTCGACTACGGGATCGCGGACGCGGTCGTCAGCTCGAGGAAGCCGAGCAGGGCGGTGGCCGCCTGATCCTCACCGGCGGATCCCCACCGGCAGGTCACACGGGGCAAGGTCAGCGGGCGCGGGTCACGCGGCGATGAGGACGGCGTCGCGCTGCCCCGCCCCGCTGCCCACCGACCGGGGGTAGCGCGCGGACGCATGGCGCACCGTGCCGTTGCTGTCGCCGACCGCGGTGAGAACCCGCACCCGGCCCTGCCCGGTGACGGCCGCGAGGGCGTCGTGCGCCTGGCCCACGAGGTCCACGAGCTGGATGTCGAGCGCCCGGCAGACCGCGGCCAGCATCTCGGACGACGCCTCCTTGCGCCCGCGCTCGACCTCCGACAGGTAGGCCGTGGACATGCGGGCGGTAGCGGCGACCTCCTGCAAGGTACGGCCTTGCCGCAGCCGGGCCCGGCGCAGGATCGCTCCGACGAGGTGCCGCAACAGCGGCTCGCGCACGTGCTCCATGGGGCGACGGTACTCGCGCGAAGACGCCGGCGGACGCTCTGTCGAGCGACCGCCGGCGTCGTTCCGCTACGGGCAGAAGCCGGGCGCACGCGTGCCCCCACCCGGGTTCGAACCGGGACTGGGCCGGGTTTAAGCCGGCTGCCTCTGCCAGTTGGGCTATGGGGGCTGCTGCGACCCTACCCAGGCTGGCCGGCGTCGGCCGTGGTCAGCCGCGCACCGAGTCGCCGGCGGGTGCCGCCGCGGCCTCCTGGCCGGTCGCCGCGGTCGCCGCCGACGATGTCGCCGCCTGCTTGAGTGCTCCGGCCCCGGCCTTGGGCGGCACGGACGCCTTGCGGAACTCGTCGCGCGGGTCGTGCAGCGAGCCGAGGGACACGATCTCGCGGCCCATCAGGAACTGGCCGACCCAGCCGATGAGGATGCGCAGCTTGCGGTTGCCGGTCGGCATCGCCAGGACGTGGTAGCTGCGGTGGGCGACCCACGCGAGCGGTCCGCGCAGCTTGACGAAGCCGAACAGCTCGGCCACGCCCTTGTACAGCCCGAGGGACGCGACCACGCCGATGTTCTTGTGCCGGTACTCGACGGGCTCGTCGCTCTTGTAGACCGCGACGATGTTGTCCGCCAGCCGCGTGGCCTCACGGATCGCGTGCTGCGCGTTGGGCGGGCAGAACTTGCCGGGGTTGAGCACGTCGGGCACCGCGGCGCAGTCGCCGGCGGCCCAGGCGTCGGGGATGACGTTGCCGTCCTCGTCCGCCACCTGGAGGGTGGGCTTGACGATGACGCGACCGATCTTGTCGACCGGGAGGTCCGACGCCTCCGAGAGGATGGGGTTCGCCTTGACGCCGGCGGTCCACACGATCGTCTCGGAGTCGAACTCCACGCCCGTCGACGTCACCACGTGACCGTCGACGCACGAGTTGAGGAACGTGTTGAGGTGGAACTCGATGCCTCGCTTCTTGAGCTCCTCGAGCGCCCACTGGCCCATGGGCTCCGAGACCTCGGGCAGGATGCGGCCCGAGCCCTCGATCATCACGAAGCGCAGGTCCTCGGGCTCGATCGTGGGGTAGTTGCGCGTGGCGTAGCGCGCCATGTCCTCGATCTCCGCGAGCGCCTCGACGCCCGCGAACCCACCGCCCACGAACGTGAAGGTGAGCATCTTCCTGCGCAGGTCGGCGTCCCACGTCGAGGACGCGACGTCCATCCGGTTGAGCACGTGGTTGCGGACCGCGATGGCCTCCTCCACGTTCTTGAACCCGATCGCGGCGTCCGCCAGGCCCGGGATGGGCAGCGTGCGCGAGACCGAGCCGAGGCCGACGACCAGCTGGTCGTAGGAGACCTCGTAGTCCGGGCCTTCCTCGGGGCGGATGGTGACCTTGCGGTCACCGTGCGCGATGTTCACGACCTTGCCCTGGAGCACGTCGACGCCCTTGAGCGCGATCCGGTGCGGCGCGACCACGTCGCGCGCATCGATCGACCCGGCGCCTGCCTCAGGGAGGAACGGGGCGTACGTCATGTACGGCCGCGGGTCGACGACGACGATCGCCGCCTCCCGCTTGGCGAGCTTGCGCCGGAGGCGACGGGCCACGTAGAGACCGACGGAACCACCGCCGAGCACTACGACGCGCGGCACCTTGCGTGGGCGCGGCGTAGGAGCCTGCGCCTCCTGGGCAGGGCTGACCGAGGTCAGATCGTTCTGAGGCATGAAAACCAGGATACGCCTGCCTCGAACGCTCACCTGCCGGGAGTCCAGAGTCCTTGGTCCTGGTCCGGCAGGGCCACTCGGCAGGGAATCTGCCGGTGCCCTGACTCACTCGACAGGGCTCACTCGACAGGGCTCGCCTCCAGCACCGACCCACCGGCCGGCGGCACGGTCCCGGACGCCGGAGCCTCCGCGGGCGCCGACGGTCCGGAGCCCGGACGCGTCTCCGTCACGCCCGGCTCCTGGTCACCCTGGGACAGCGCGTCGGGGGGCGTCGCCGGGGCGATCGCCGTCGGCGCCTTGAGGAACGGCCAGGGCATCGACTCGGGCCGCACCCCGACCTGCGGCTCCATCCTGGTGCCGTCGTCGCTGTACCCCATCTGCGACTCGAGGACCCCGCGCAACGGATAGACGTTCCATCGCTCGCGGCCGTCGCTCGCCAGTGCCGGGCGGAACAACCACAGACCCTCGACGTCGGGCACCGACCACTCGGCGGTCTCCCACCCGCGGGGAATCGTGCGGACCGGACGGCCGCGGTCGTCGAAGAGCTGGACGTCCTTGAGCGGGTCGCCGTTCGCGTCGTACGCGAAGAGGTTGGACACCTGCATCCCGTCGACCCAGACGCCCTGGTCCCTGGTGTCCTCGACGCTCTCGTGCGTGAACGAGGCCTGCGTCGCGTCGTCGTAGCCCGCCGCGTAGGAGTCTGCGACCCCCGTCGACCCGGTCGTCCCGTAGAGGACGGCCCGGTGCGTCGAGTCGACGAACGACGGCGTCATCAGGAGCGCGCCCAGCGACACCGCCACCACGACCCGTGGCATCCACCTCCACGCGAGCCAGCGCCCGCGACCCCACTGGACGCTCACCAGCGTGGCGAGCAGCGGGAAGACGAGGTCGCTCACCGTCGTCGGGACGAGCAGCAGCGCTTGGCCGTCGGCGAGCGCGTTGAGCCACGAGCCGACCAGCCAGCCGCGCGCGACCCACCACACCGGCCGCAGGTCTCGCGCGAACGTCGTGACCGCTGCCCACTGCGGCGTCGATGTCAGTGGGCGCCACTGCTCGGCCCAGCGCTCGGCGCGCAGACGCCAGCGGTGTGCGACCGCGGCCCGCATCCCCGGTCGCCGGCGGGGCGGCCCGGCCGGTGGCAGCCCTGCCGCCGCCCGCAGCTCGGCCGCGTACGCGGCGGGCGCCCCGAAGTGCGCCGCGAGGTCGAGGACGGCGTCGTCGTCGGAGCGACCCGCCGGGGCGGGAGCGGTGTCGGCGATCGCCTCCGTGAGGTCGGCCTCGAGGCCGTCCGTGAGGTCCTCGGTCACCTCCGGCCCGAGATCCGCGAGATGGAGCCGCACTGCCTCCGCATAGCCTCGGACGTGGGCGTCGAGGAGGGTTCCGGCACCGCTGCCGGCGAGCTTGCTGGTCATCAAGCGGCCTCATTCCTGGTCCCGAGGAGGCCGCCGAGCGTGCCGGCGAACTCCTGCCATTCCTTGCGCTGGATCGCGAGCACCTGGCGCCCGTGCACGGTGATGCCGTAGTACTTGCGGTGCGGCCCTTCTTCGGAGGGCATCACATAGCTGGTCAGCGCCCCCGTCGAGTACAGCCGGCGGAGCGTGCCGTAGACCGAGGCGTCACCGACGTCCGCGAGGCCGCGGCTCCGTAGCCGGCGCACGACGTCGTACCCGTACCCGTCCTCCTCCTCGACGATCGCCAGCACGGCGGCGTCGAGCACCCCCTTGAGCAGCTGCGTCGTGTCCACGGACCCTCCCGGTGGTCTCCTGTGCCGTGGACAGTACTACGCAATGCGCGATAGTGGCCAGAGAGTGTCCCCGCGAGTCGCGGCGACCCGCGAGGCTCAGGCGAGAGAGAGCGCGATGCCGTCCAGGATGTCGCTCTCGCTCGTGACGACGTCGGCCAGCTCGCCGCCCGCGGCGGCGACGTCGTCGTGCACGCGCCGCACGACCTCCGACCACACGAGCGCACCCGCCCCGATGACGTCGGCACGGCCCGGGTGCATGAACCCGAGCGCGAGCCGCTGCTCGCGCGTGCGGTGCAGCAGGTCGTCGCACGCCGCCAGCACCCGGTCGACCGGGAGGACCGCGCCGTGGACCCGTTCGCGCTGGTAGCTGGGCAGCCCGAGGGCGTGCGCGGTCACGGTCGTGATCGACCCCGCGAGGCCGACGAGGGTCGTCGTCCGGGCGTACGGCACGACGTCGGCCGCCGTGTCGAGCGCGGCGCGGACGTCGGCGCGCGCCGCGGCCTCCTCGGCCGGCGTCGGCGGGTCCGAGCGCAGGTGGCGCTCGGTCATCCGCACCGAGCCGACGTCGAGCGACAGCGCCGCCTCGGGCGCCGCGGTGCCGAGGACGAGCTCGGTCGACCCACCGCCCAGGTCGACCACGAGGTAGGGACCGGGGTGGTCCGACGCCGTCCCGCTGGTGGCGCCGCGGAACGACAGCAGCGCCTCCTCCTCCCCCGAGACCACCTCGGGCTCGACGCCCACGGCCGCGAGCACGCCGGCGACGAACGCGCCCCGGTTGCGCGCGTCGCGCGTGGCCGACGTCGCGACGAAGCGGACCCGGGTCGCGCCCAGGTCCTCGATGACGCGCGCGTACGCGCGTGAGGCGGCGAGGGTGCGGTCGAGCGCCTCGGGTGCGAACTCGCCAGTGCGGTCGACGTCCTGGCCCAGCCGCACGATCTCCATGCGGCGGTCGAGCTCGGTCAGCGTGCCGTCCGGCGCGACGTCCGCGACGAGGAGACGGATGGAGTTGGTGCCGCAGTCGATCGCGGCGACACGGGAGCTCGAGGTCACCGGGACACCCTCTCACCGGGCGCCGACACCGCGCCCGTCCTGGCGGCCTGCCCGCGCCTCAGCACGTGCAGCGCTCGGGGCTCCACGTGTCGGCGACCATGGCGAGGGCCTCGTCGCCGAGCGGGTTGACCCCGGGCCCGGCCGCGAGGGAGTGCGCCATGAGCACGTGCAGGCACTTGACCCGCGTGGGCATGCCACCTGCGGAGATGCCCTCGATCTCGTCGACGTGGCCGAGCTCCTCGCGCTGGGCGAGGTAGTGCTCGTGCGCGCGCCGGTAGGCGGCGGCGAGCTCCTCGTCGCCGGCCAGGCGGTCCGACATGTCCTTCATCACGCCCTGCGCCTCGAGGCGCGAGGCAGCGGCGACCGCACCCGGGTGCGTGAGGTAGAACGTCGTCGGGAACGGCGTCCCGTCGGGCAGCCGCGGCGCCGTCCGCACGACCGTCGGCCGGCCGCACGCACAGCGCGCGGCGATGCCGACGACCCCGCGCGGCTCACGGCCGAGCTGCTCGGCGAGCACCTCGAGGTCACGGTCGGACACGGCGGTGGCGGTGGGTTCGGTCACGGGTCCATTGTCCCCCGGCGCGTCCGGGGAACCTCACTGGTCGGCAGCCGACGAGCGGACGGTCGCCCGTCGGGCGGTCACTGCCGCGGGCTCGGACTCGGGCTCGGGCTCGGGCTCGGCGAGGAACCGGGCGACGGCGCCTCGCTCGGTGCGGGGGACGCCGCCGGGCCGTCGGCCACCTGGACGGACTCCCAGATCGACTGGTACCACGGCACGCCCGACGTCGGGTCGGTCCCCACAGGGCCTGCGTCGACGGGCTGGCCCGTGAGCGGGTCGATGTCCTCGACGACGGTGTCCGAGTCGAGCACGCGCCACACGGTGTCGCCGGGAAAGACGTAGTGCAGCCGCGAGCGCGCCCGCTCGACCACGTACGTCCGGTCCTCCCAGCGGTCGAGCTCGACCTGGAGCCGGTCGCGCTCGGCCTCGTGGAGCGCGAGCTCCTCGCGCAGCCGGTCGATGTCGGACGACTGCTGCACCGCTGCACGCACGGTCGGCAGGAGGAGCACCACGGCGAGCAGGATCACCACGGACAGCACGATGAGGCGGACCGTCAGGACCTCGGGGAGCACGAGCCCGTGCCGGCTCAGGCGCCGTTCCTCGCGAGCGGGCCCGGCCGGACGCCGCGACGCCCACGGCTTCCCTGGACGCTTGCCCGAGCTCGCGGCGCTGCCCGCACTCGCGGGCTTCCCCTTGACCGCCGGGGCGCTCTTCGAGGCGCCGGCGGGCCCGCTCGCGGTGCTGGTGGCCGGCCGGCCGGATGCCGGCGTGGCGGCGCCCTTGGACGTCCGGCCCGACGCCGGGCGGCCCCCTGCCGGGCGGGACGCAGGGCGACGGCCGGACGGGGAGGCGGGGCGACGAGACGACACGCCCTGATTGTGCCCAGGACCGGCGGTCGCGCCGCGCAGCACCGTCGGCGCGCCGGGAGACACGACGAGGCCCTCGGCACACTGCCGAGGGCCTCGTCGTGACGGCGCAGGCCGTCAGGTGCGTGCTCGAGCCGAGATCAGCCCTTGAAGCGCGGGAACGCTGAGCGGCCCGCGTACCGGCCGGCCTCGTCGAGCGCCTCCTCGATCCGCAGGAGCTGGTTGTACTTGTTGATGCGCTCGCCGCGCGCGGGGGCGCCCGTCTTGATCTGGCCCGCGTTGGTGGCCACGGACAGGTCCGCGATGGTCGTGTCCTCGGTCTCGCCCGAGCGGTGCGAGGTCATGGTCGTGAACCCGTTGCGCTGCGCGAGCGTGACGGCGTCGAGCGTCTCCGTCAGCGTGCCGATCTGGTTGAGCTTGACCAGCAGCGAGTTGGCGGCCTTCATCTCGATGCCGCGGGCGAGCCGCTCCGGGTTGGTCACGAACAGGTCGTCGCCGACGATCTGCACCTTGCCGCCGATCCGCTCCATGAGCGCGACCCAGGCCTCCCAGTCGTCCTCGGACAGCGGGTCCTCGATGGAGACCAGCGGGTAGTCGGCCACCAGCTGCTCGTAGTACTCGATCATCTCGGCGGCCTGGACGCTCTTGCCCTCGAAGCCGTACTTGTCGTCCTCGAAGAACTCGGTGGCCGCGACGTCGAGCGCGAGCGCGACGTCGGTGCCCGGCGTGAAGCCGGCCTTCTCGATCGCGGAGACGATCAGGTCGAGCGCCTCACGGTTGCTCGGGAGGTTGGGGGCGAAGCCACCCTCGTCGCCGAGGCCCGTCGCGAGGCCCTTGCTCTTGAGCACCGACTTGAGCGAGTGGTAGACCTCGGTGCCGGTGCGCAGCGCCTCCCGGAAGGTGGTGGCGCCGATGGGCGCGACCATGAACTCCTGGATGTCCACGTTGGAGTCGGCGTGCGACCCACCGTTGAGGATGTTCATCATCGGCACGGGCAGGACGTGGGCGTTCGGGCCGCCGACGTAGCGGAACAGGTCCAGGCCCGCGCTCTTGGCCGCGGCCTTGGCGACCGCGAGCGAGACGCCGAGGATCGCGTTCGCGCCCAGCTTGCCCTTGTTGGGCGTGCCGTCCAGGTCGATGAGCGTCTGGTCGATGATGCGCTGCTCCTCGGCGTCGTAGCCGATGAGCTCGGGGGCGATGTCGTCGATGACGGCGCTGACCGCGCCCTCGACGCCCTTGCCCAGGTACCGGCCGTTGTCGCCGTCGCGACGCTCGACGGCCTCGAAGGCACCCGTCGAGGCACCCGACGGAACGGCTGCACGGGCGAAGGTGCCGTCGTCCAGGGCGACCTCGACCTCCACGGTGGGGTTACCCCGCGAATCGAGGATCTCGCGTGCTCCAACGGCTTCGATGCTTGCCACGGGCTGCTCCTTCAAAGAGGGCTCGCAGGCACCGCCCGACCTGACCCAGGCATGGGGCCCGGGGTCGAAGGCGCCCGCGACGGTGCTGGGTTGACGTCCCCAGCCTAGACCGCGGTCGACCGCCCGGCGCCCGGGCCCGGCAAGTGGGCGCCTGCCAGCCCGTTTACCGGCATGCCGACCATGCGCTCGCACGGTGCCGAACATGGGGTTGGTCGGGGTTCACGGTCGTGAACCCCGACCAACCCCATGTTCGGCACGGAGGGTGGGGCGGTGGGGTTACCGGCGGGTCGCGACGACCGGGACGGTCGTCACCGTCACCGGCTCGAGGCCCCGGGCCCGAGCCGTCACCTCGACGGCGATCTCGTGGCCGCGGTCGGCACCCGTCACCAGGTAGGTCGACCCGGCGACCGACGCCAGGAGCGCCGGGTCCGCCTGGCCCCGCAGCACCTGCACCGTCAGGAGCAGCGCGCGGGCCAGGTCGGTCGCCTGGCCGGCCGTGCGCCGGACCGGCTCGCCGTCCCGGAGCCACTGGTAGGTGAACCGCACCCGCTCGCCGCCGGGCGTCGTCCACTGGCCCGGGTCGACCGTCAGGACCGCACCCGGGGCGGTGCCACGACGCTCGTCGGGCACGACCTGCGGCGCGACGACGTTGACGATCCCGTCGGGTGCCGCCGGGCCCACGAGCTGCCCGACACCCCAGCGTGCCGTCGACTGGTAGCCGGCGCCCGAGGGGTCGGCCCAGTTGCGGATCCCGGTGCGCGCGCCGCCCGAGGCGTCGTTGACCTGGAAGTCCAGGCCGTGGAACGTGCCCAGCCCGCCGTACTCGAGCAGCGAGACCGCGGCCTCGACCACGTAGCCGCCGTCCACGAGCGTCGTCGCCGACTCCACGCGGGCCCGCTGGAACGCCTCGTCACCGGTCCCGAACGACACGGCGTTCGCGGCCGAGATGCGGATCTGCGTGTCGTCGTAGCGGAAGGAGCCGTTCTTGGCGTTCCCCGGGTCGACGTAGATCTCGACCGAGTCCTGGATCCACGGGTCGGAACCGCTGACGTCCACGACCGGGTCGGCGACCTCGGCCAGCACGTACAGCGTGTTCTCCCGCCACAGCGTCCGCACGGTCGCGACCGCACCGCCGGTGCCCTGGACCTGCTTGTCCGTCGTGACGACGTCGGCGTCGGCGTACGCGGCGTCGGCCGTCCCGTCGACCACCGGCGCCTCGGGAGCCTCGACGACCTCGAGGTAGGACAGCTCCTCGAGCAGCGTGAGCGTGCCCGTCGCGCCCGGCGTGTTCCAGCCGGCGGTCGACCCGCCGTCCGTCACGCGCACGTCGAGGGCGAGCGTGTCACCCTCGCCGGCCGCGTCGAGCGGCAGGTGCGCGACGACGTCGTACCCGCCGTCGGTCGCCTCGACGACCGCGGTCGCGCCGTCACCGGTCACCGACCCGTCACGCCCGACGACGTAGGTCGCGCCGTCGAGCTCGAACGTCACGGCGTCGCTCGGCTCGGCGTCGGCGTCGTCGACCGAGACGTACGCGGTCAGGTGGTCGGGAGCCCAGCGGAGCTGGAAGTCCGCGACCTCGTCGACCGCGTGCAGCGGCAGCTTCGACCACTCGAGCGACGACGTCGCGTCGCCGTCCAGCGGCACGTCGCCCGCGAAGACGTTCGCGGTGCGCAGCCGCGCGGGCAGCTCGCCGTCGACGGCCCCGTAGTAGGCGGGCTTCGCCTGGAAGCCGTCGTCGAAGATCAGCGGCGCGCCCGACGACGAACGCCACGAGCGCCCGTCGGTCAGGCCCCAGACCGTCACGCCGAACAGGGAGTCCGTGTGCTCCCGGAACACGCGGAACGCGTCCCGGAAGTAGTAGCCCTGCTCGATGAGCTTCGCCTGGGTCACGGGGGTGCCGGTCGTGACGTCGAGCTCGGTCACGGCCTGCGTGACCGGAAGGGCCTCGAACCGCTCGATCGCGCCCGCGAGCGCCGAGACCGGCATGGCGAGCGACACGTGGAACTGGTGGCCCACGCCGTCGAGCGGCACGCCCCGCGCGAGGAGCCGCTCGACGAGGGCGAGGTAGCGGTCCTGCTTGCCGCCCTGCTCGGTGTTGTAGTCGTTGATGAAGAGCGTGACCGGGCGGTCGGCGCCCGGTGCGGCGTGCGTGGTGTTGAAGGCCTCGTCGGCGTACCGGAAGGCGAGGTCGATGAAGTCCTCGCCGAGGATCCGGTACCACTCGCTGCGGCGCAGGCCGTCGGAGAACTCGCCGCCGTCGGAGACGACCTCGTTGACCACGTCGAACGCCACGAGCGGGTTGGTCTCGGAACCGAACTGGCCGTAGTCGTCCGACATCCACTCGGCGATCGAGAAGATGTGCGTGCGCAGCCGGTCGCGCAGCACCTGCTGGTCCGCCTCGGAGTCCGTCAGCGGGTTGCCCGCGGAGTCCTGGAAGAACCATTCCGGGGTCTGGCTGTGCCAGACGAGGACGTGCCCGTAGACGCGCAGGTCGTGCTCGGCCGCGTAGTCCATGAGGGCGATCGCCTCGGGGTGGGGCCGGAAGTTGTGCTCGTCGTCGTACCAGGCCTCGGGCTTCATGTGGTTCTCGGCCGTGATCTGGTCGAAGTGGCGCAGCAGGAGCTCCGAGGCGGAGCCCAGCGTCTCGCGGCTGTCGATGGCCACGCCCATGGGGAAGTCCACCGTCTCACGGATCCCGGTGAGGTCCTCGACGACGGGCGTCTCGGGCACCTCGATCACGATGTCGTCGATGAGCCAGTCGCTCAGGTTGCCGCCCTCGTAGGCGGTCTCGAAGTAGAGCAGCGCGCTGTCGTGGGCGGGCATGGTGAACGTGGCCTCGACCTGCGTCCAGCCGTCGTCGGTCAGCCCGGTGAACTGGCTGAGCGTCGCAAAGCTCGTGGTGCCGTCGGTCGTGTTCGCCAGGCTCAGCCAGACGTCACCGGCCTCCTGCCCGTCCGCGAACCGGACCCAGGCCGAGATGTCGTAGGTGACGCCCGCCTGGAGCACGCCCGTCACGTCGTACCCGAGGCCGTCGCCCTCGGAGTCACGCCCCGACAGCAGCGCCGAGTAGGTGGACTCGTGCGCCTGTGCGTCCGTCACGGCCAGCGCGAAGTCGGACGTCTCGCTGCCCTCGCGCGGCACCCAGCCGCTCAGCGTGCCGTCCTCGAAGTCGGTGGTGACCACGACGCCCGGCTCGGGACCGGGTCCGGCGTCCGCCTCGGTCGTGACGGCGACGTCGTCGACCAGGAACGACGGGTGCGCGCCGGCGATCGGGGCGGCCTCGACGTAGAGCTGGGCGGCGGTCAGGGCCTCGGGCATGGTGTAGGTGCCGGCGATCTGGACCCACCCGTCGGCCGTCGTGGCGACCGGGCTGCCGACCCACGCGTAGTTGTCGCCCGACGCGGACGTCTCCTGCACCGTGAAGTGGACGTTCGAGGTCCCGGCCGTGCCCGCGGGCAGCTTGACCCACGCCTCGACCGCGTAGACGCCGCCGGGCTCGAAGAGCTCCAGGACGGAGGTGGCGGGGCCGTTCCAGTCGCCCGTCCGGCCCGTGACCGACAGGGCGCCCGAGCCGGTGTGCGCCTCGGCGTCGGTGACCGCGAGCGTCACCGGCCCACGGGCCTGCCAGGGAGCGTACGAATCCGTCTCAAAATCGTTTTCCAGAACGATTTCGGCGGCGGCCGCCGCGGTGCTCGCACCCCACGTGACTGCCGCTACGGCTCCGGTGACCGACAGCGCCGCTGCGGTGAACCCCGCCACGGCACGCGTGAATCTCTTCCTCATCGTCGCTCCCTTGCGATCCTTGCAGAGCATCGCTGCTCCCGGGCGCCTCGGCTCGGGCCCTGGCACATCACCGTGCCGATGGCTCAGCCTAGGGTCGGACGCTGATTACGCGCAACGGATGAACAAAGACCTAGCGACGGCCGGTCAGCGACTCGCCGTCGTGCTCGCCCTCGAGCAGGGCGAGAGCCCGTCGCAGCGCCGTCGAGGACGTGTGGACGGTGTAGGGGAAGTAGACGACCTCGACGCCCACCGCCGCGAACCGCCGCTCGAGCTCGGAACCCCTGGCGGTGCCCTTCCAGTCGTCGCCCTTGAAGAACACGTCGAAGGGACGCTCGCGCCACGTGGCCAGCTTGTCCGGCTGGGTCTCGACGAAGACCTCGTCGACGAACGCGATGTGCCGGACGATCTCGGCGCGCTCGGTCACGGGCACCACCGGACGCCGGCCCTTGGTGACCTCGAGCGTGTCGTCGTCGACCACGCCCGCCACGAGGTAGTCGCAGTGCGCCCGCGCGTGCCGGAGCACGTTGAGGTGCCCGACGTGGAAGAGGTCCCACGCGCCCGCTGCATAACCGACGACCATGACCAGGACGGTAAGTCGCGATCGGCGCGGAACGAAGTTCGGAGCCGGGTGAACCCGTGGTTTTCACCCGGTCGCGGAGGATTCGCACTTGCCCGGTTCGGCATGCTTGAGTGCGGTTGTCGACCGCGTGCCGAAGGAGCCCGATTGTCTTCCGAGTCCCCTGCTGACGCCCCGCCCGCCAGCGCGAGCGTCCTGGTCGTGTGCACCGGCAACGTCTGCCGTTCACCCGCCGCCCAGCTGCTGCTGGAGTCGCGGCTCGCCGCGGCCGGCCAGACGGGCGTCCACGTCATCAGCGCGGGCACGCGTGCCCGGCCGGGCGACCCGGTGTCCGGTCCCATGGCGACGCTCCTGCGCGCGGACGGCGTCGACCCCGACGCGTTCTCCTCGCGGCTCCTGGCGGACCTCGACATCGACGCGGCGGACCTGGTCATCACGATGTCCCGCGACCACCGTGCCGCCGTCGTGCGCGCCGTGCCGAGCGCCGTGCGCCGCACGTTCACGCTGCTCGAGCTCGCGCTCCTGCTGAGCACGGCCCCGCGCATGGACGGCACCCCGGACACCGCGGCGTCCCGGTGGCGCGAGCTGCGGGCCGTCGCGACGTCGCAGCGCGGACGGCACGCCGGGAGGCTCGACGACCTGGACGTCCCCGACCCGATCGGCAGGGGCGCCCGCGTGTACGGGAACGTCTACGGGACCATCGCCCGCGCGGTCGACGCCGTGTGCCGGGTCGCGATCCCCGGCACGCCCGGCTTCGAGCGCGACGTCCTGTCCCCCGCCGGGCCGGTCACCGGCTCGACGTCGTCGCGACGCCCGCCGCGGCACTCACCTCACCCAGGACCACAGCGTCGATGAGCTGACGCGCCCACTGCAGCACCTCGGCGCCGCGCAACGGGCGGCCACCGATGCGCGCCGTCGTGGGGAACGGCACCAGGACGGCGCGGACCGCGGGCTTGAGCACCGTGCCGGGGTAGAGCCGCTTGAGCCGCAGCTGCGCCGACTCCGGCAGGTCGACCGGCGCGAACCGCACGAACTTGCCCTGGGCCGTGACGTCCGTCAGGCCCGCGTTGCGGGCGTGGTTGCGGAAGCCGGCGACCTCGAACAGCGCGGCCGCGACGTCGGGCAGCGTCCCGTAGCGGTCGGTCAGCTCGGCGCGCACCTCCTCGAGCGCAGCGGCGTCGTGCGCGGCCGCGATCTTCTTGTAGGCCTCGAGGCGCAGGCGCTCGGTCGCGATGTAGGACTCGGGCAGGTGGGCGTCGACGGGTAGCTCGATCGTGACGTCGGGAAGCTCTTCCTCCTTCTCACCGCGGAACGCCTGGACGGCCTCTCCCACCATGCGCACGTAGAGGTCGAAGCCGACTCCCGCGATGTGCCCCGACTGCTCGCCGCCGAGCAGGTTGCCCGCACCACGGATCTCGAGGTCCTTCATGGCGATCTGCATGCCCGCACCGAGGTCGGTGTTCGCCGCCATGGTGGCGAGCCGGTCGTGCGCCGTCTCGGTGAGCGGGCGCTCCGGCGGGTACAGGAAGTAGGCGTACGCGCGCTCGCGCCCGCGGCCTACGCGGCCACGGAGCTGGTGGAGCTGGGACAGCCCGAGGAGGTCCGCACGCTCCAGGATGAGCGTGTTGGCGTTGGAGATGTCCAGGCCGGTCTCGACGATCGTGGTGCAGACCAGGACGTCGAGCTCCTTCTCCCAGAACTGCCGGATGACCTGGTCGAGCTGGTGCTCGTTCATCTTGCCGTGGGCCACGCCGACGCGGGCCTCGGGCACGAGCTCGCGCAGCCGGGACGCGGTGCGCTCGATCGTCTCGACCTTGTTGTGCACGTAGAAGACCTGGCCCTCGCGCAGCAGCTCGCGGCGGATCGCCGCGGTGATCTGCTTCTCCTCGTACGCGCCCACGTAGGTGAGCACCGGGTGGCGCTCCTCGGGCGGGGTCGCGAGCGTCGACATCTCGCGGATGCCCGTCACGGCCATCTCGAGCGTGCGCGGGATGGGGGTCGCGCTCATCGCAAGCACGTCCACGTTGGTGCGCAGCTGCTTGAGCGTCTCCTTGTGCTCGACGCCGAAGCGCTGCTCCTCGTCGATCACGACCAGCCCCAGGTCCTTGAACCGGACGCTGCCCGTGATGAGGCGGTGGGTGCCGATGACGACGTCGACCGTGCCGTCCTTGAGGCCCTCCACCACGGCCTCGGACTCCTTGGCGGTCTGGAAGCGGCTGAGCGCCCTGACGTTCACCGGGAAGCCCGCGTACCGCTCGGTGAACGTCTCGAGGTGCTGCTGCACCAGCAGCGTCGTCGGGACCAGGATGGCGACCTGCTTGCCGTCCTGGACGGCCTTGAACGCCGCGCGGATCGCAATCTCGGTCTTGCCGTAGCCGACGTCGCCGCACACGAGCCGGTCCATCGGGACCGGCTTCTCCATGTCGGCCTTGACCTCGTCGATCGTGACGGCCTGGTCGGGCGTCTCGACGTACGCGAACGCGTCCTCGAGCTCGCGCTGCCACGGCGTGTCCGGGCCGAACGCGTACCCCTGGGTCGCCATGCGCGCGCTGTAGAGGCGGATGAGCTCGGAGGCGATCTCGCGGACGTGCTTGCGGGCCTTGGCCTTGGTGTTCTTCCAGTCGGCGCCACCCATCCGGTTGAGGGTGGGCGCCTCGCCGCCGACGTACTTGGTCACCTGGTCGAGCTGGTCCGTGGGCACGTACAGCCGGTCGCCGGGCTGGCCGCGCTTGCTGCTCGCGTACTCGATGACGAGGTACTCGCGCGTGGCCGCGTTGGCCCCGGCGCCCAGCGTGCGCTGGACCATCTCGACGAACCGGCCCACGCCGTGCTGCTCATGCACCACGAAGTCGCCCGCGCGCAGCTGCAGCGGGTCGACGGCGTTGCGGCGCCGGCTCGGCATCTTGCGCATGTCGCGCGTGCTCGAGCCCTGGCGTCCCGTGAGGTCGGACTCGCTGAAGACCGCGAGCTGGAGGTCGGGCGCCACGAACCCCTTGCCCACGAGCGCCGGGGTCACCAGCACCACACCGCCCTCGGGCTCGTCGTCGAGCTCCGGGATCAGGCGAGCCGCGGTGTCGACCGCCGAGAGCTGCTCGACCATGCGGCGGGCCGGGCCGGGGCCTTCGGTGGTGAGCACGAGCCGCCAGCCGGCTCGCTGGAGCGTCTGGACGTCGTCGAGGGCACGCTGCACGTCGCCGCGGTAGGCCTCGACGTCGCGCGCCGCGATCGTGTAGGTCGTGACGCCGTCCGGGTCGTCGTCATGGCCGGCACGATCGGCACGGTCGGCACGGTTGGCACCGTCGTCGTCGGCGATCGCCCCGGCCTCCGGGTCGAGGCCGAAGGCCGAGAGGGTCCACCAGCCCAGGCCACGGCGGGCCGCGATGTCGCGGACCTCCGCGAACGTCTCGAACGACGCCGCCGACAGGTCGATGGGCGCCGCGCCACCGGCGACCGCGCCCGTCCAGGCGGCGGCGAGGAACTCCTCGGTCGTCGCGACCAGGTCGTGCGCGCGGCGCCGGACGCGCTCGGGCTCGTTGACCACGAGCAGCGCGTCGTCGGGCACGAGCTCGAGCACCGGCAGCATGCGGTCCACGAGGACGGGTGCGAGTGACTCCATGCCCTCGACGGCGACGCCCGCCGCGAGCTTGTCGAGCATCTCGACGGCGCCCGGCATGCGCTCGACGAGCGCCGCGGCGCGCTCGCGCACCGACTCGGTCAGCAGGATCTCGCGGCACGGCGGCGCCCACAGGCCGTGCTGGGCGATCTCGAGGGAGCGCTGGTCGGCCACGGCGAACCAGCGGATCTCGCTGACCTCGTCGCCCCAGAACTCGACGCGCAGCGGGTGGTCCTCGGTGGGCGGGAAGACGTCGAGGATGCCGCCGCGCACCGCGAACTCGCCGCGCCGCTCGACCATGTCGACACGCGAGTACGCGGCCGCGACGAGGCGGTCGGCGACGTCGGTCAGGTCGGCCGTGTCGCCGTCGTGCAGCTCGACCGGCTCGAGCTCACCCAGCCCGTCCACCACGGGCTGCAGGAGCGCCCGGACGGGCATGACGAGCACCCTGATCGGTCCGGTCTGGCCCGGCTCGGGGTTCGGGTGGGCGAGCCTGCGGAAGACCGCGAGGCGCTTGGCCACCGTGTCGGCGCGCGGCGAGAGGCGTTCGTGCGGCAGCGTCTCCCACGCGGGGAGCACCGCGACGTCGTCGGCCCGGTCGGCGGGCAGGTATGCCCGGACGCTCGCGGCGAGCTCGTCGGCCTCCCGGCCCGTCGCGGTCACGACGACGAGCGGCAGCTCGCGCGCGGCGGCCGCGAGCAGCGGCGCGCGGACGCCCACCGGGCTCACGACGTCGGCGAAGCCGCGAGCCTTGACGTGCTCGACGGCGGACGCGGCGCCCGGGTCGGCGAGCAGGGTGGGAATGAGGCCGGGGAGGTTCATGAACGTCCTTCGGGGCGGCTCGGGGGGCACGACCAGAGGCCCGAATTCCCGCCGACGGGGGTGGCGGCAGGGGTCCGGGCTTGCCGACCCAGCCTACGCCGCCCCGGTGACACGACGGCCCGGGAGGCGGCCTCGGAACGTCAGTCCGAGGAGGGGACCCGGCCGCTCAGGTCCTCGGGGAGCAGGCCCTCGGGAACGTTCCCCAGCAGGGTCTCGCACGACGCGAGGTCGCCCGCCTGGCACTCGTCGGCAGCGCCCCGGAGCTGGTCCAGCTCCCCCACCGAGCCGGCCAGCTCGCCGAGGTCCCCGAACGAGACGCCCTCGCTCAGCCCGCCCGCCACGAGGTCCAGGAAGGACAGGTCGACCTGCGCGAGCTCGTTCGCCTGCGCCACGGTCCGCTCCACCTCGGTCTCGACGGCGTTCCAGGCCGCCCACGCTCCGACCACGAGCGCCGCCGTCAGCACGACCTGGACCGACCCGAGCGTGAGCCCCGTGGCGGCCATGCCCCGGCCCGACGTCCCGCGGCGGCGCGTCCGGTCCAGCCCGATGCCGCCCAGGACGATCGCGAGGACGCCGACGAGCGGCACGAGGATCCCGAGGATCCCGCTGACGAGGGACGCGACGGCCGCCGGCTCGGTACGGTCCCGCTGCTCGGGGTATGCGTCTACCGCCACGTAACGCCGTCCCGGCGCGGGAAGTACCTGGGTGGGCGGAACGGGGTGGCTCACAGGACCTCCTCGGCAGGATATGCCTTGTCCGAACGTAACTCAGGAGCGCGGACGACCGGAAGCGCGACGCCCGACCGAAGGCATTGCAGTCCTCTCCCGGGTGAAACCCTCGCAGCAGGTGTTGAGGGACTGCACTCGGTCCACACTCGGTCGTATGGCATCCATGCGCGACGGACCGGTCGAATCCTCCAAAGGACGACAGGGCGGAACGGTGATCGCGTACAACGGTTCCAGTGCTGGGCTCGGCAACCGGATGCGGGTCACCCTCGGTGCGGCCGCCTACGCGACATGGCGTGGAGCGCGCTTCTACTACGTGTGGCCAACCACTTCACAGTTCCGGCCGCGCCTCAGCGATCTGTGGCAGGAAGAGCCGGGCAACCGGATGCCGCGCGCAGTCTCGCAAGCGCTCAGCAAGGTGACCGGCTACGCCGGGAGTGATCTGTCCGGCGCTGAGGGGCGGAAAGTCGTTCAGGTGAGGACTGGCGGGGAACTGGTGCTGCCCGCGGGTGCGCCGGACTGGAAACACTCCTTGCGCGTGCTGACTCCCGTGCCCCGGGTGGAGGAGGCCGTACGTCCCCTGCACGCCCAGTTCGAGGGCGATCCCTACGTCGGCGTCCAGATCCGGGCCAGCACACAGATCCACCAGAGAACCCGCGACTCGTCACCCGTGTCGTGGTTCATAGCTCAGATGCGTGAGATCGCGGCCGAGCGCCACGAGGCTCGGTTCTACGTCTCGTGCGACGTCCCTAAGGTCAAGCAGGAGATTCTGGCGGAGTTCCCGACAGCCGTGGGACTCAGCTCAGACGCTCACTACAACTCGACGGAAGCCGTGCAGACTGCCGTGGCCGACCTGTACCTGCTCGCGTCGAGCTCGTTCCTCATCGGTCCTCACGCCTCGAGCTTTATCGAACTCGCCGAGGCGCTTGCCGGTGGAGTGCTCCGGGCGGTCAAGCCCACAGAATCGATCCCAAGTCCAGAATGCTGGTGGGAGACGCCACCCGCGCGGGACCCCCTGCAGCCCGCTCTACGCCGCTAGTTGTTGCGAGCCGTTCCTCGGTGCTCGCGTCACACCGACCGAGCCGTGAAGTGAGTGACCGCCGCTGTGAGCGCCCGCGCCGCGCGGGACCGGGCGGACGTCACACGCCCGGTGGGACCACTGTGCGGCCCGAGCGTTCGGGCAGCGGGTGAATCCGCGCGCCCGCTGGTCGACGTCGGGCCGTCGACTTGTACGGTTGCTGGACCGATCCGGGGACTGCGGGCCGGTCAGCACCGGCACGCTCGTCCGTGTCTCTCACGAGGGGTCGCCCAGGCCGATGCCGAGCCCGCACGACGTCGCATGCGTCACCTACTTCCCCGCCGCCGTCACCGGGCGCGGCCCCAGCTACAGCTGCGCCTCGATCCTCCGGGCGTTCCCTGACGCCGGTCTGCGCACGCTGCTGGTCGCCCCGGTCGTGCGCATCCAGAGCCCGCCGGGCGTCGAGCCGCGCGAGGCGATGCCCCGCCCGCTCCGGGCACTGCCACGACGCTTCGCGAGGCGCTTCGACACGACGGCGGCCACGGGCCGGATGCTGCGCCGCGCCGCCCGGGAGCTGGACGGCCCGCGCGTCGCCTACTTCTGGCCCGACCCGCCCGTGGAGCTGGTGCGCTTCGCGCGCGAGCAGGGCTTCGTGACGGTGCGCGAGATGATCAACACCACCCGCGGTTCGGCGAAGCGCGTCCTCGACGCCGAGTACCGCCGGATCGGCCTGGAACCACAGCACGGCATCTCCGCCGAGTCGGCCGAACGCGAACGGGAGGAGCTCGCGGAGTACGACTACGTCTTCGCCTCCAACCCCGTGGTCGAGGCGTCTCTGGCCGAGGCCGGCATCCCGGCGCACCGGGTCGTCCCGACGAGCTTCGGCTGGTCGCCCGAGCGGTTTCCCGCGACCGTCGGCACCGAGCGCTCGGGCGCCGGCTCGGGTGCCGAGGACGCCGAGGGCGTCGAGGCCCTGTACGTCGGCAGGGTCTGCGTCCGCAAGGGTGCCCACCTGCTCCTCGAGGCCTGGGACAAGGCCGGGCTCCCCGGCACCCTGACGCTCACCGGTCACGTCGAGCCCGCACTGGCCGGACAGGTCGAGGCCGCGGTCGCCTCCGGCCGCGTCCGCCACCTTCCCTACGTCGACGACGTGAACCGGCTCTATCGCTCGGCCGACTTCTTCGTGTTCCCCACGCTCGAGGAAGGCGGGCCCCAGGTGACCTACGAGGCGGCCGGGTGCGGGCTGCCGGTCGTGACGACACCCGCGGGAGCAGCGCGTCTGGTCGTCGACGACAAGACCGGCTACGTCGTCGACCCGTCCGTCGAGAGCCTCGTCGTCGCGATGACGCGGCTGGCCGCCAGCCCCGAGCTCCGCCGTCGGCTGGGCGCGGCGGCGGCCGAGGACGCCCGCCGGTTCGACTACCGGGTCGTCGGACGAGAACGGGCCCAGGCGATGCGACAGGCGCTCGAGAGCCGCTAGGAGCGAGGGACGCGCCCGCCGGTCAGACGGCGACCTTGACGGCCGCTGCCCGGCGTCGGGCGATGTCCCGCCGCACCCAGACGTGGTTCGGCACGACCTGGAACACGAAGATCGCGACCGCCGACCCGACGAGAGGCCCGGCGGCGCCGAGGGTCGGGACCAGGTACCACGACAGCGCGACGTTCGAGACGCACATCAGGACGCACGGGAGGACCTGGAACCTCAGGCCGCGCTCGTCGGTCATGTACATGCCCGGCGGGTAGTTGACGGCCTGCACCAGGACGAGCACGGCGTAGGAGACGACGACCGGTGCGCCCAGCGTGATCTCGTCCCCGCCCACGAAGTCGGACAAGGGCTGGATGACCGTGGCGAGCAGCCCCAACATGACGGCCGCGCCGGCGACGAAAGGCCACGTCAGGCGCAACGGGTCGATGATCTCGCCCCGCGAGCGGGCGCGCGCGAGGTGCGGCCAGAGGGCGACCCCCGCCGCGAAGACCGTCTGCAGCACGATCCCGAAGAACTGGCTGGCGAGCACGTACTCCGCGAGCGCCTCGGCGTCGGCACGGTGCGAGATGAGCAGGCGGTCGGACGCGAGGGCGACGGGCGTGGCGACCGACAGGACGAGCGCGGGGACCGCGATCGCGGCGACCGGCACGCCCGGCACGCTGCGCACCCTGGGCACGTCGCTCGCCGCCCGGCCCAGCTGCGGCGCGATGAGCCGCGCCGCCACCGAGAGCGTCAGTGCCGACGTGACGGTCGCGGCCAGGTAGGACACGACGGCGACGTAGTCGCCCGCCGCGCTCCCGAGGAGCGTCAGGGCCAGGACCCCGCCCAGGAACACGGGCGAGACGAGCCCTGCGAGAACGGTCTGCTGGGCGTTGCGCCCCAGCCCGATGAGGACGCGGGCGCCCATGCCCAGCGGGAGCGAGAGGCCGAAGATCGCGAGGCACGCGGCCGCCATGATGTCGCCGCCGGGGGTCAGGCCGTTGCCGAGCAGCACGGGCCACCAGCCGAAGAGCTGGATCACCACCGCGGCGGCGGCGATGACGATGCCCGAGACCGTGAGGACCCGGAACGCCGACGTGATCGTCCGGCGCACCTTCTCGTCGCGACGCGGGTCGCCCGACGCCGCGATCGCGTTGAGCACGACGGCGCCGATCCCGAGGTCGGCGAACGGCAGGAGGTTGCGTATCCCGGCCAGGAGGCCGTACTGCGCGTACGCCTCTGCACCGAAATGTCCGATGATGAGCTTCGAGCTGACGATCCCGAGGATGCCGCCGAGGCCCATCACGGCGATCTTGGCGACGGCCGTTCCCGTCACCGCTCGCCACAGACTCATCGCACCCCCTCACGGTGGCTGGTGAGTCAGCCCCACGCTCGACCGGTCGATGGTAAGCCGGTGCCGCCGGGCGAAACCCCGTCAAGAGTGGGTGAATCCCGCCGCTGCGGAGGATTCGGTCAAGTACCGTTGTGATACTCGACCGGGCGTCTGCCTCGATCCGGTCATGACGAGCAGCGAGCCCACATGACGTTGAACGAGTACCTCGGTGCGATCATGAAGCACTGGGCAGTGATCACCGTGTGCGCGGTGCTCGGCGCGGTGCTCGGCTTCGGTTACGCGAAGACCCAGCCGCCCGTCTACCAGGCGTCGGCCTCGGTGATGGTGGTGCCCGAACAGGGCCAGAACTCCGCCGAGCTCGTCCAGGGGTCGAACTACGTGCAGAACCTCGTGGCCTCCTACGCGGTGCTGGCACGGTCGCCGTACGTCCTGGGGCCCGTGATCGAGCGGCTCGGGCTCGACGTCACCCCGACCTCGCTCGGCAACCGGGTCCTGGTCGACACCCCGATCAACACGGTGGTCATCTCCGTGTCCGTGCAGGACGGCTCCCCGGAGCAGGCGCAGCAGATCGCGGACGAGATCACCCGCGAGCTCGCCGTGGCGGTCCCGCAGCTGTCGCCCGAGCTGATGGACGACTCCCCCGCCGTGCGCGTGACGACCATCGCGAAGGCCGGGCTTCCCGTCAACCCCGTCGCGCCCAACACGCGTCTGCTCACCGCCATGGGCCTTGCCCTCGGGGCGGCCGTCGGCCTGTTCTACGCGGTGATCCGCCTGCTGCTGGCCCGGCGCGTCAGCAACTGGGCGTCGCTGCAGAGCCTGTCGGACGTGCCGCTCCTCGGACAGGTGGTCAGGGCACCCCGCGGGACGTCGCTCCCCGCGGCGGTGCTGTCCGCTCCCGGCGCACCGCCCGCCGAGTCGCTGCGGACGATCCTCGCCAACCTCCGGTTCGCGGACCTCGACAACGACCACCGCGTCCTCATGGTCTCGTCGGGCAACCCCAAGGAGGGCAAGTCGTCGGTGGCCACCGGTCTGGCCCTCGCACTCGCCGAGGAGGGCGGCAAGGTCCTGCTCGTCGACGCCGACCTGCGCCGCCCGACCATCGCGCACCTGACC
>Ga0233375_1000178_pt1 | contig 37339 bp, 36 predicted proteins | sample ElkDunMinimDraft_10_FD_191539 | JGI IMG/M metagenome (GOLD analysis project Ga0233375, IMG submission 191539) | Fecal eukaryotic communites from dung pellets of Tule Elk in California, USA - Elk Dung E16 | ecosystem: Host-associated > Mammals > Digestive system > Large intestine > Fecal | place...
GCCGCTGGTCTCCGGCCGCGCCGACGGCAGCGGCCTGGGCCTGGCGATGGCGCAGCAGGTGGCGCGCGAGCACCGCGGCTCGCTGGCCTACCGCTCGCGTCCCGGCCACACCGTATTCACGCTGCTGTTGCCGCTGGCCCCCGAGGCTGCCGGCGGCGATCCGGAGCAGGCCGCCGCGGCGGCCGGGCAATGAGGAAGGACATGGCCGAGACCGGCGCGAACGTATGGGTGGTCGACGACGACCGGTCGGTGCGCTTCGTCCTGGCGACCGCGCTCAGCGACGCCGGCTATGCGGTGTCGGGCTTCGATTCGGCCGATGCCGCGCTGGCCGCGCTGGCCTCGCGGCCGCCGCCGCAGCTGCTGTTCACCGACGTGCGCATGCCCGGCGAGGACGGCCTGGCCCTGCTGGACCGGATCAAGCAGACCATCCCGGAACTGCCGGTGGTGGTGATGTCGGCCTATACCGACGTGGCCAGCACCGCCGGCGCGTTCCGCGGTGGCGCGCACGAGTTCCTGTCCAAGCCCTTCGACCTGGACGAGGCGGTGGACCTGGCCGCGCGGGTGCTCGGCGAGCGCGCCGAGGCGGCGGACGTGCAGGTACCCGAGGTCGAGCCGGCCGGCGACGTGCTGGTGGGCGATTCGTCGGCGATGCGCCAGCTGTTCCGCGCGATCGGGCGGCTGGCCCAGGCGCCGCTCACGGTGCTGGTCACCGGCGAGACCGGCACCGGCAAGGAACTGGTCGCGCGCGCGCTGCACCGCGAGTCGCCGCGCGCGCGCAAGCCCTTCGTGGCGCTGAACACCGCCGCGATCCCGGCCGAACTGCTGGAGAGCGAGCTGTTCGGGCACGAGGCCGGGGCCTTCACCGGCGCGGCGCGGCGCCACATCGGGCGCTTCGAGCAGGCCGATGGCGGCACCCTGTTCCTGGACGAGATCGGCGACATGCCGGCCTCGCTGCAGACCCGGCTGCTGCGGGTGCTGGCCGAGGGCGAGTTCTTCCGCGTCGGGGGCCGCGAACTGATCCGGGTGGACGTGCGCGTGGTCGCCGCCACCCACCAGGACCTGGAGGCGCTGGTGCGCGAAGGCCGCTTCCGCGCCGACCTGCTGCACCGGCTGGACGTGGTGCGGCTGCGCCTGCCGCCGCTGCGCGAGCGCCGGGGAGACGTGCCGGCGCTGGCCGAGCGCTTCCTGCACGGCGCGGCCGAACGCTTCGCCGCCCCGCCCAAGCGCTTCTCGCCGGCCGCGATCCAGCGCCTGCTCGCCTACGACTGGCCGGGCAACGTGCGCGAACTGGAGAACCTGTGCTGGCGCCTGGCCGCCCTGGCGCCGGCCGACACCGTCACCACCGCCGACCTCGACGACATGCTGCAGGGCGGCGCGGCCAGCGCCGGGGCGTCGGACTGGGAGGAGGCTCTGCGCCAGTGGGCGCGAGGGCAGCTGGCCGCGGGCACCGGCGACCTGCACGCGCATGCGCGCGAGCGCTTCGACCGGGCGTTGCTGGAGGCGGCGCTGGAGCACACCGGCGGGCGCCGGACCGAGGCCGCCACCCGGCTTGGACTGGGTCGCAACACGGTCACCCGCAAACTCGGCGCCAGTCGCCGTCCGCGCCGCGGTTGAAGCCGGGCGCGGCGGCTCCCGGCCCGCCGCAACAGGAGCATGTTTCCCACCATGTCGCGCTTCCTTCCCCGCCTGCATCGTCCGCTCGCCATCGCCGCGACCGTCCTGCTGGCCGCCTGCGCCTCGGCGCCGCGCCCGGCGCCGGATCCGCCGCAGGCCAGCCCGGCGCCTGCCTCGGCCGCCGCGCCCGCCACCGTCGAGCATGCCGTGGCCAACCTCGCGGCCGCCTCGGGCAGCCTGGTCAGCGGCCGCATGCAGCTGTCCCGGGAAGCGGGCGGGGTGCGCGTGCGCGGCCAGGTCGGCGGCCTGGTGCGCAACGGCGCGCATGGCCTGCAGGTGCACGAGCGCGGCGACTGCAGCGCGGTGGACGCGCGCAGCGCCGGCCGCTACTACGACCCGCAGGGCGGCGCCGGCCGCGACGGCGCGGTCGGCCCGGATCCCGGGCGCATCGTCGCCGGCCCCGACGGGGTAGCGAACGTGGACCTGCTGGTGGCGGGCGCCGTGCTCGGCGGCGGCGCCGGCAACGACATCCTCGGCCGCTCGCTGCTGGTGCTGGGCGCGACCCCCGGCGCGATCAGCGCGCGCGTGGCCTGCGGGGTCATCACCGCAGCCCAATGAGCAGCCCGCTAACCTCTCCACCCCGTTTCATAAGGATCGTCCCCATGCGCCATGCCCACCTCCTGGTCCTGCCTGCGGCCCTGCTGATCGCAGCCTGCCAGCCGCAGTCGCCCACCCCCGCGCAGGACAGCGCCGCCGACACCTCCGCCCCCGCGGCCACGGTGCCGCCGCCCGCGGTCGATGCGACCGGCCAGGGCACGCAGCCGGGCGACGCGGCGATGCCGCAGGGCATGGGGGGCGCTCCGGCGACCGTGGCCGCGACCGCCGAACTCAAGCCGACCCAGGGCAATACCACCGCCGGCACGCTGCGCCTTGCGGCGGTTGACGGCGGCGTCCGCGTGACCGGCCGGGTCACGGGACTGGCCCCGGGCGAACACGGCTTCCACGTCCACGAGAAGGGCGATTGCAGCGCGCCCGACGCCAGCAGTGCCGGCGGCCACTTCAATCCCGGCAGCAACGCACATGGCCGGGTCGGCCAGGGCGAGCACCACGGCGGCGACAGCGACAACATCACCGCCAATGCCGACGGCGTGGCCGAGGTCGACACCCTGCTCGAAGGCGTGACCCTGGGCGATGCGACTGGCACCGACATCATCGAGAAGGCGGTGATCGTGCACGTCGATGCCGACGACTACGTCACCCAGCCCACCGGCAATGCCGGCGGCCGCCTGGCCTGCGGGGTCATCTCGGCCACGCCCTGACGGCTGGCCGCATCAGACCGGCACCGTCGCCCCGCGCGGGCGACGGTGCCGCGCCCCAGCGCTAGAGTTCCAGCGCCGGGACGGCGGCGTCGGCCGCCACGTACACCACCTCGATCCCGTGCGCGCCCAGCACCGCGGCCAGCTGCCGCTGGCGGGTCTCGTAATGGGCGAACATCCGCGCCAGCCGGTCGGTGTCCTCGCCCGCCGGCCGGTAGCGCTCGCGCCAGGCCGCCGGCGCGAACAGCGCCATTCGCGCCTGGCCGTCCACGTAGCGCAGCAGCGGCTCGGGCGGCGCGTCCAGCACCGCGCCATGCTGGGGCGAGAGCAGGGCGGTCTCGATCAGCGGCCACAGCGGCGCCAGCCCCAGGTGCTCGTACTGCAGCGCGACCATCGCAGCCAGGTCGTGCAGGGTCAGGTAGCGGGCGTGCTCGATGCGCGCGCCCAGGCCCTCCTGCAGCAGCAGCGCGGTGTCGGCGCCGGCCATGCCCGCCTCCAGCAGCTGCGCCTCGAAGGCATCGGCCACCGCGGACACGCTCTCTTCCCGACCGTGGAGCAGGAACGGCAGCACCCGCAGGCTGCCGCCGACCAGCGCCGGATCGGCGGCCAGCGGCTGCGGCACCTCGCCCTTGGCATCGGCACCGAAGGCGATGATCCGCGGCCCGCCGTCCTTGCCCGGCGCGCGCGCATGCAGGTCCAGCAGGCGCCGGTGCAGCGGCCAGCCGGGGCGCAGCGCCTCGGCCGGATCGAAGTGGGCGGCGGCCACGCACAGGTCCAGCTCGGCGACCTGCGGGACCTGCGCGACGAGGTCGCGGCCCACCAGCGCGGCAAGCCGCGCCGCCGCGTCCTGCACCAGCGCGGCCTGTTCTGTCGTGGTGCCCGGCGACAGTTCCATGGCCAGCAGGCCGGCCACCGCGGTGGCGGGCAGTCGGGCGGCAGTGTGATGCTCGTTCATCAGGCCATTCGCTGCAGTACGTTAGACTCGTCGATTATGCCTGTCGCTACCTGACCGGCCCGTCCCGAAGAGGTTGTCCCGATGCTGCAAGGTCGTCCCGTCGCCGTGCTGGGCGGCGTCCGCATTCCCTTCTGCCGCCAGAACACCGCGTATGCGGACGTGGGCAACCTGGGCATGTCGGTGCGCACGCTGGGCGCCCTGGTCGAGAAGTTCGGCCTGCACGGGCAGCAACTGGGCGAGGTGGCGATGGGGGCGGTCATCAAGCACGCCTCGGACTGGAACCTCGGGCGCGAGGCGGCGCTGTCCTCCGGCCTGTCGCCGCTGACCCCGGGCATCACGATGCAGCGCGCCTGCGGCACCTCGCTGGACACGATCAACCTGATCGCGACCAGGATCGCCACCGGCCAGATCGAGTCGGGCATCGGCGGCGGTTCGGACACCACCTCCGACGTGCCGATCGTCTATGGCAAGTCGCTGCGCCGGCGCCTGCTGGCGGCCAATGCCGCCAGGACCACGAGGGACCGGCTGGCCGCGTTCAAGGGCTTCCGCCTGCGCGAGCTCAAGCCCGACTTCCCCGGCGTGGCCGAGCCGCGCACCGGCAAGTCCATGGGCGAGCACTGCGAGGACATGGCCAAGGAATGGAACATCTCGCGCGATTCGCAGGACGAGCTGGCCGTGGCCTCGCACCACAAGCTGGCGGCGGCCTACGAGCGCGGCTTCTTCGACGACCTGGTGGCCAGCTTCCGCGGCGTCTCGCGCGACAACATCCTGCGTCCGGACACCTCGCTGGAAAAGCTGGCCACGCTCAAGCCGGCCTTCGACCGCACGTCCGGGCGCGGCACCCTGACCGCCGCCAACTCCACCCCGCTCACCGACGGCGCGGCCGCCTGCCTGCTGGCCAGCGACGACTGGGCCGCCGCGCACGGCCATGAAGTGCTGTGCCATATCCGCGACGTGCACGTGGCCGCGGTCGACTTCGTCCACGGCGAGGGCCTGCTGATGGCGCCGACCGTGGCGGTGGCCGAGATGCTGGCGCGCAACGGCCTGGCGCTGCAGGACTTCGACTTCTACGAGATCCACGAGGCCTTCGCCGCGCAGGTGCTGTGCACCCTGCGCGCCTGGGAGAGCGAGGACTACTGCCGCGCGCGCCTGGGCCTGGACGCGCCCCTGGGTCGCATCGATCCGGCCCGGATCAACCCGGTGGGATCGTCGCTGGCGACCGGCCACCCCTTCGCCGCGACCGGCGCGCGCATCGTCGCCACCGCCGCCAAGCAGCTCAAGGAGCGCGGCGGCGGCCGTGCCCTGGTCTCGATCTGCACCGCCGGCGGCATGGGCGTGGTGGCGATCCTGGAGCGCTGAGCCCGGCGCCTCCGGCCGTGCCGGAGCAGCTCCGAGCGCCGGCACCGCTGCGTAGGAGTCGATGGCGGCCAGCTGTCCGTGCGCCGCTGCCGTCCACCCGCCTGCACGCCGGGCGCGGCGCCGGTGCTGCTGCCGCACGATTCGCCGGGCCGCGTCGCGCTGTCGCGGCATTCCCCGCCAGCCTGGCGCCTGCCCTGGGATGCGAGGCGATCGGCCTCGCCGCCGAGGCCGCGCCCGCGCCGCGTCAGCTCACACCCGCACCGGCGTCTCCACCCGCCCGGCCCGGCCGAACACGCGCAGGTAGCGCGCGATCTCGTCCGGATCGCCGGTGGCCTTGGCCGGGTTGTCCGACAGCTTCACCGCGGGGCGGCCGTCGGCCGAGGTGACCTTGCACACCAGCGAGATCGGGTCCAGGGCCTCGCCGCCGAACGGCGGGCAACCGCGGAAATCGTTGGTCAGGTTGGTGCCCCAGCCGAAGCTCATGCGCACCCGGCCGTGGAAGTGGTGGTAGGTGCGCTCGATCGAATCGACGTCCATGCCGTCGGAGAAGATCAGCAGCTTCTCGCGCGGGTCGCGGCCACGCGCCTGCCACCACTGCAGGATCTGCTCGCCGGCCTCGACCGGCGGCAGGCTGTCGGGGCGGAAGCCGGTCCAGTCGGCCACCCAGTCGGGCGCGTCGCGCAGGAAGGCGGCGGTGCCGTAGGCATCGGGCAGCACGATCAGCAGGTTGCCCGAGTACAGCTCGCGCCAGTCCTCCAGCACGCGGTAGGGGGCGGCGCGCAGCGCGTCGTCGTCGTCGGCCAGCGCCGCCATCACCATCGGCAGCTCGTGCGCATTGGTGCCGATCGCCTCCAGGTCGCTCTCCATCGCGATCAGCACGTTGGAGGTGCCGATGAAGCGTGCGCCCAGGCCTTCCTTGAGCGCCTCCACGCACCAGCGCTGCCACAGGAACGAGTGCCGGCGGCGGGTGCCGAAGTCCGACAGCACCAGATCGGGCAGCGCACGCAGGCGCTCGAGCTTGTCCCACAGCCGCGCCTTGGCGCGCGCGTAGGTCACGTCGAGCTCGAAGCGGCCGCGCCCCTGCAGCGCGGCGCGCACGCGCAGCTCGTTGACGATCGCCAGCGCCGGGATCTCCCACAGCGTGGTCAGCATCCACGGCCCGGCGAACCGCAGCAGGTACTGGCCATCGCGCCGCGCCAGTTCGTACTCGGGCAGCTGGACGGTGGCCAGCCAGGCCAGGAAGTCGGGCGCGAACATCTGCTGGCGCCCGTAGAAGGTGTTGCCCGCCAGCCAGATCAGTTCGCGCCGGGAAAAACGCAGGCTGCGCGCGTGGTCGAGCTGGGCGCGCAGCTCGGCCTCGGGGATCTCGTCGGCCAGGCGCACCTCGCGGCTGCGGTTGATCAGCTCGAACGTCGCCTCCACGCGCGGATAGCGGCGCCAGATCATCTGCAGCATCAACAGCTTGTAGAAGTCCGTGTCCAGCAGGCTGCGGACGATGGGGTCCAGGCGCCAGTTGTGGTTGTAGGCGCGGGTGGCCAGGTCGGTCTGGAGCATGTCGGCGGGCGCGGCGTCGTCCGGGGTGGGCCACCAGCCTACGCGACCGGCCGCGCATGCCGCCTGAGAGACCGGCATCCGGACGCGCTGCCGTCCCGCCCGGGCCGGTAGAATTGCGCGATGTCCCTACTCCAACTCCAGCGCGTCGACTATGGCGTCGGCGGTCCGCTGCTGCTCGAACACGTCGACCTGAGCATCGAAGCGGGCGAGCGCGTGTGCATCGTCGGCCGCAACGGCGCCGGCAAGTCCACCCTGATGCGCCTGATCGCGGGCGAACTGAAACCCGACGACGGCGAGGTCCGCCTGCAGTCCGGCGTGGTGGTCGCGCGGATGGCGCAGGAAGTGCCGGACGACGCGCAGGGCAGCGTGTTCGAGGTGGTCGCCCAGGGCCTGGGCGAACTCGGCGCACTGCTCGCGCGCTACCACCATGCGCTCGATGCCGGCGACATGGAGGCGATGGGCGATGCCCAGGCGCATATCGAGGCCCAGCACGGCTGGGACCTGGACCGCCGCATCCAGCAGGTGATCGAGCAGCTCGAACTGCCGGGCGAGTCCGACTTCGCCGCGCTGTCGGGCGGCATGAAGCGGCGCGTGCTGCTGGCCCAGGCGCTGGCGCGAAAGCCCGACATCCTGCTGCTGGACGAACCGACCAACCACCTGGACATCGAGGCCATCGCCTGGCTGGAAGGCTTCCTCAAGTCCTTCCCGGGGAGCCTGCTGTTCGTCACCCACGACCGCAGCTTCCTGCGCGCGCTGGCCACCCGCATCGTCGAGATCGACCGCGGCCAGCTGACCAGCTGGCCCGGCGATTACGACAACTACCTGCGCCGGCGCGAAGAGCGCCTGCATGCCGAGGCGCAGGAGAACGCGCGCTTCGACAAGCTGCTGGCGCAGGAGGAAGTGTGGATCCGCCAGGGCATCAAGGCGCGCCGCACACGCAACGAGGGCCGCGTCACGGCGCTCAAGGCGATGCGCCGCGAGCGCGCGCAGCGGCGCGAACTGGCCGGCAACGTGAAGATGGCCGCCGCCGCGGCGCAGTCGTCGGGGCGCAAGGTGGTCGAGGCGATCGGCGTCAGCCAGTCGTATGGCGGGCGCGTACTGCTTGACGATGTCTCGACCACGATCATGCGCGGCGACCGCGTCGGCCTGATCGGTCCCAACGGCGCCGGCAAGTCCACCCTGCTGCGCATCCTGCTGGGCGAACTGCAGCCGCAGCGCGGCGAGGTCAAGCTCGGCACCGGGCTGCAGGTGGCCTATTTCGACCAGCACCGCAGCCAGCTCGACGACTCGCTCAACGCGCTGGAGAACGTCGCCGAAGGCCGTGAGTTCATCGAGGTCAACGGTGCGCGCAAGCACGTGATCGGCTACCTGCAGGACTTCCTGTTCACGCCCGAACGCGCGCGCGCCCCGATCACCCGGCTTTCGGGCGGCGAGCGCAACCGGCTGCTGCTCGCGCGCCTGTTCGCGCAGCCGTCCAACCTGCTGGTGATGGACGAACCCACCAACGACCTGGACGTGGAAACGCTGGAGCTGCTCGAGGAACTGCTGCTCGACTACAAGGGCACCCTGCTGCTGGTCAGCCACGACCGCGACTTCCTCGACAACGTGGTCACCAGCACCCTGGTGCTGGAAGGCGAGGGGCGGCTGGGCGAGTACGTCGGCGGCTACAGCGACTGGTTGCGGCAGAGCCGGGCCTCGCAGCGGCAGCGCCCGGCCGTGGTGGACCCGGCGCCGGCCGCGCCCGCCCAGCCCGGGCCCGCCGCCGCCGCACCGGTGCAGGCGGCTTCGGCGGCGGCCAGGCGCAAGCCCAGCTACAAGGAAATGCGCGAACTCGAGCAGTTGCCGGCGAGGATCGAACAGCTGGAAGCCGAGATCGCCGCGCGTGGCGCGGCGATGAACGACCCGGCCTATTTCCAGCAGGACAGTGCGGCCCTCGTCGCGGCCAACGAGGCCCTGGCGCGGCTGCAGGCAGAGCTCGACGCGGCCTACGCGCGCTGGGCGGAACTCGACGCCGGCTGAGCGCGCCGGCGCGCCTGCGCTAGCGCAGGTGCGGCACGCCGTTGGGGTCGCGCTCCTCCAGCATCGAGGTCGCCGGGGGCCGCACCGGTTCGCGTGGCGGCAGCGGCACCACCGCGCGCCCCTGCGCGGCGGCCAGCGCGTTGGCATAGCACTGCCGGGCGCGGGCCTCGTCGCCGCTGCGTGCATAGCCATCGCCCAGCGCCTCCCAGGCCTCGCTGCCGGCGCCTTGCCCCAGGGCGCGGTGCAGGGCGTCCTCGGCCTGCGGCCAGTCGCCCGCGGCGATCGCCAGGCGCGCCCGCGCCAGCAGCAGGGCGGGGCTGCCGGGGTGGGTCTTGAGCCAGCGTTCGACCTGGGCGCGGCGGTGGTCCACGCGTTCCACCGGCAGCTCGCCGTAGCGCGCGGCCAGTTCCTCGTCCCAGCGCGCGTCCAGGGCCTGCTCGATGCTGCGCGTGGCCGCGTCCTCCCAGCCGAACGCGGCCGCGCGCGTGGCATAGGCCTCGACCACGCCCGGCTCCACCCGCAGCGTCTTGGGCAGCGCATCCCAGCGCTCGGCCAGGGTGTTGGTGTCCGGGGCCTCGCGCAGCGCGGCCTCGGCCCAGAGCTGTTCGCGCTCATCCAGGACCGCCTGCGGCCACACGTTCTGCTTGCGCAGCACGCCCAGCAGGCCCCAGGCCTCGGCGGCCTGGCCACTGGCGGCGAGCGCGTCGGCGCGCAGCGCCAGTCCGCGCGGTGGCAAGGGCTGCGCCGCCGGGGCATCGAGCGCGACCAGGGCATCGGTGGGGCGCTGCTCGGCCAGCGCCAGTTCCGCGGTGCCGATCGCGCGCAGCGCCGGGTGGCGATCGCCGAAGCCCGCCAGGTGGACGCGGGCGGCGGCGTGGTCGCCGCGGGCCAGTGCCGCCTCCGCCGCGCCCAGGCGTGCGGCGGCCTCGACCTGCTCGTCCTCCGCCGCCTGCGACAGCAGCTTCTCGGCGCGGCTCCAGTGGCCCTGGCGCAGCGCTTCCAGGCCGTCGCCGATGCGCGCCCGCGCCCGCGCCTCGCGGTGCCGGCCCCAGGCGCGGAATGGCAGCGCGATCAGCGTCCACAGCAGCCAGAAGCAGAAGGCCCCGGCGAACAGCACGGCCGCGGCCACCAGCACGGTGGTGGTGTAGTCGTAGCCGCGCCAGCGCACCAGGACATAGCCGGGGTCCTGGCTCAGCAGCAACTGGGCGGCCAGCGCGCCGACCAGGGCCAGGACCAGCCAGAGCAGCAGCAGGCGGAACAGGTTCATGTCAGCTCCTCGTCGAAAACGCTCCCCGCGATGGGAGCCAGCCTCGCGTGCGCGGTGTTGACGTGGCGTCGACGGACTGAACGCGCGCTCAGCCTCCGCGCTGCCGCCGCAGCCGGGTCAGGGTACTGCCGAGTTCGGGCAGGTCCAGCGCCAGGTCCTGCTCCCGCAGTTCGCGCAGCAGCGCCAGCTGCGACCGGCGCGCGGCCGAATCCGGCCACAGCCGCAGCACCCAGGCATCGGCGCGCGCCAGCGCGGCCTGCCAGGTGTCGCGGTCGCGCCGCTCGACCGCCGCCTGGGCCAGGCCCAGTTCCAGCTGCAGCGCGGCCAGCGCCGGGGCGCGGTCGGCCGGGTCGGTCGCCAGCGCGGTGGCGCTGGGCTGCACCTGCACCAGTCCGGCCAGCGCGCGCCGCCACAGGGAGGGCGGGGACGCCGGGGTGGCAGCAGGTGCTGGCGCCTGCGGCAGCGCAGGCAGGGCGGACGCCAGGCGCGCGAGGCGCGCCCCCGCGGTCCCGCGAGGGTCCTCGCCAAGCGCTTCCAGCGCGGCCCGCTCCTGGGCCAGCGCCTGGCGCAGGTCCAGCCAGGCATGATCGGACAGGCCTTCGGACAGCTGCCCGGCCAGCGCGTAGGCGCGGCGCGCGCCCTCCAGGTCGCCGGCCAGCAGCAGGCGCTGCTGGCCCTGGGCCAGCAACAGTTCGATCTCGTCCAGGCGCAGCGCCTGTCCGGCCTGCAGCGCCGGGTCGGCCAGCTTGCGCAGGCTGTCCTCGAGCAGGGCCGCACGCTGGCCCAGGCCGATCAGTTCCTCGCGCAGCAGGCGATTGGTGGCCTCGGCCTGCTGCAGGCGTGTGGTCTGCGCGCGCTGGTTGCGGCGCATCGCATCCAACCGCTGCTCCAGCGCCGCGATGCGCTGGCGGTCGGCCAGCACGTCCTGCGCAAGCGCATCGCGCGCGGCGAGCCAGCGCTGCGCGCCCAGCGCCGCCAGCGCCAGCAGCGCGGCGACCAGCAGCCAGGCCAGGGCCTTGCCGCGGCGGGGCGTGTGGGCGGCGGGATCGGGCTGGCTCATCTGTCTGCGGCGCGGGGCGGGGTCGCGCATCCTAGCCGAGCGCGCGGCGCATCGGCTCAGCGGCGCGGCAGGCCGCTGGCGGCCAGCAGCGAGGCCGGGCGCGCATCGCTGGCGACGGTGACGCGCTCGAACCCCGCGGCCCGGGCCAGGTCGGCCAGGCGTTCGCTGGCGGCCAGCACCTGCGCGCCGCGCAGGCGCGGCAGCAGCGCGGCCGGGACGATCCCGAGCAGACGCTGCAGGGCCTCGCCGCTGCTCAACGCCAGGTACAGCGGCGCGTCGATCGCCCGCAGCCTGGCCAGCGCGCGCGGCGAGGGCGCGACCGGGACGCGCTCGTACACCTCCGCGCGCAACACGCGCGCGCCGCGCGCGGCCAGGGTCGGCGCGATGAGTCCGCGCCCGCCGGGCGCGGTCACCATGCCGACGCTGCGCCCCTGCGGCTGCTGCAAGGGCGGCAGGGCCAGCAGGCCCTCGCTGTCCATCCGCTCGGGTGCGGTGACCTCGGCCACGCCCGCGCCGTGCAGCGCCGCGGCCGTGCCCGCGCCGACCGCCAGCCAGGACTGGCCAGGGACGGCGCGCAATGGCATCAGCGCCGCCGCCGCCGACACCGCGGCAGGACTGGTGAACAGCACCACGTCCGCGGCCAGCGCTTGGGCCAGCGCGGCGCGGGCAGAAGCGTCGGCGCGGGTGCGTATCCGCCAGGGCGACAACGCCAGCACGCGCATGCCGTGCGCGGCGGCCGCGGCCCGCATCGGCGCGTGCGCGCCGGCCGGCCGCAGCGAGATCACGTAGGATGCGCGCTGCTCCGGCGCTTCGGTGTCCTTCGACATGCCTGCCAGCTTGGTCGCTGCACCGGCGCGCCGCAAGCCACCTTCCTCCGTTTCCGGGTGACCGCGCCGCATGACCGATCCGTCCGAACAGGCCCTGCAGGCACTGCAGTCGAAGCTGCTGGCGATGCCGCCGGCGCGCGCGCTGCAACCGCAGGTCCAGGGTTACGCGCAGGGGCGTCTGAGCCTGCACGCACCGCTGGCGCCCAACGTCAACGACAAGGGGAGCGCGTTCGGCGGCAGCCTGGCCTCGATCATGACGCTGGCCGGATGGGGGCTGACCGTGCTGCAGGTGGAAGCGGGCGGGTTCGACGCCGATGTGTACGTGGCCGATTCCCAGTTCCGCTACCTCGCGCCGCTGCGCGACGCGCTGCACGCCGAGGCCTGGCTGGATGCCGAGGGCGACGGCTGGGCGGTGTTCCTGGCCACGCTGCGAAGCCGCGGCCGCGCGCGCGCCACGCTCGCGGCGCGGGTGCTGTCGCCCTCGGGCGAGGCGGTGGCCCAGGCCAGCGCGCGCTATGTCGCCATCCTGAGGCGCGACTGATCCGGCGCACCCGCCTGCTAGCATGGCGCGCTGGCCGGGAGACGGGGACATGGCGATGCGGCGATGGCAATCGTGGGGGCTGTGCATGCTGGCGGCGCTGCTGCTGGCCGGCTGCGCCAGCACCGGCAAGCAGGCCGCTGAACTGCAGCGCGCGCAGTACGCCTGGTCGGCGGCGATCCGCTGGGGGGACTTCGAGGGCGCCTGGCACATGGTCGACCCCGCCCGGCGCGAATCCCACCCGCTGGGCGAGCTCGAGTTCGAGCGCTACCGGCAGGTGCAGGTCTCGCACTACCGCGAGCTGGCCGAGCGTCCCGGCGAGGCCGAGGCCGCGCGCGAGATCGAGATCGGCCTGATCAACCGCCACACCATGACCGAGCGCACCCTGCGCTACACCGAGCAGTGGCGCTACGACCCCGCCGCCGCCACCTGGTGGATCACCGGCGGCCTGCCGGACTTCTGGGCCGGCGAGTAGCCCCGCGCCACGGCGCCGCCGACCCGCCCGCGGGCCGCGCCCGCGCCCCTGTGCGACAATCCCCGCCCCCTTTTCGCAGCTGCCCATCGACGTGGACTTCCAGGAACTGATGGCCTTCGCCGGCCGCAACCAGATGCTCGCGCTGGCCCTGGCCGGCCTGACCGTCGCGATCATCGCGACCGAGATCGCGCGGCTGATGCGCAGCTACAAGGTGGTGCGTCCGGGCGAGGTGACCCTGCTGGTCAACCGCGACAACGCCCTGGTGGTGGACCTGCGCCCGATCGCGGACTTCGAGAAGGGCCACATCCCCGGCGCGAAGAACGTGCAGATGAGCCAGTTCGATCCGGAGAACAAGCGCCTGGCCTCGGCCAAGGGCCTGCCGGTGGTGCTGGTGTGCAAGACCGGGCAGAGCGCCTCGGAAGCGGCCAAGCGGCTGAAGAAGGCCGGCTTCGAACGGGTGTTCGTGCTCGACGGCGGCATCGGCGGCTGGCAGCAGGCCGACCTGCCCCTGGTCAAGGGCCGCGGCTGAGCCTGCGAAGTGCGATAATCGGCCTTTCCGCCCCAGATACCGGAGCAGTACCAGGATGTCCGAGCAAGCCCTCAACGGCGGCACCGAGCCCGCCCAGCAGACCGGCCCGCAGTTCAGCGTCGAGAAGATCTACGTCAAGGACGTCTCCTTCGAGTCGCCCAAGGCGCCGATGGTCTTCAACGAGCAGGCGCAGCCGCAGATCAACATGAACCTCAACCAGCGCGTGCAGCGCCTGGGCGAGAACGCCTACGAAGTGGTGCTGGGCGTCACCCTGACCTGCACCGCCGGCGAAGGCGAGGGCAACGCGGTGTACATGGTCGAAGTGCAGCAGGCCGGCGTGTTCGGCCTGGCCGGCTTCGAGCCCAACGTGCTCGACGCGCTGCTCGGCACCCAGTGCCCGAACGTGCTGTACCCCTACGCGCGCCAGCTGATCGGCGAGCTGATCCAGGCCGGCGGCTTCGCGCCCTTCCTGCTGCAGCCGATCAACTTCGACGCCCTGTACGCCGAGGGCCTGCGCCAGCGCCAGAACCAGCAGCAGGCCGGCGGCGACCTGGCCAGCAGCGAGACGGCCGGCAACGCCTGAGCCATGTCGAGCCCGGCCGTCAAGGTCGCGGTCCTTGGCGCGGGCTCCTGGGGCACCGCGCTCGCTTCGCTGATCGCCCGTCACGGACATCCCACGATCCTGTGGGGCCGTGACGCGGCGGTGGCCGAGGCCATCGACCAGCGCCACGAAAACCCGCGTTACCTGCCCGGCATTCCGCTGCCGGACGCGCTGCGCGCCACCACCGACCTGGCCAGCGCCGTGCGCGAGGCCGACCTGGTGCTGGTGGTCGTGCCCTCGCACGCCTTCACCCAGACCCTGCAGGCGCTCGCACCGCTGCGCCCGGCGCATGCCGGCGTGGCGTGGGCGGCCAAGGGCTTCGAGCCCGGCTCGGGCCGCTTCCTGCACGAGGTCGCGGCCGACGTGCTCGGGGCCGACGTGCCGCTGGCCGTGGTCACCGGCCCTTCGTTCGCCAAGGAAGTCACGCTCGGCCTGCCGACCGCGGTCACCGTGCAGGGCGAGGACGCCGCGTTCGTGCAGCAGGTGGCCGACGTGCTGCACGGCCCGGAATTCCGCGCCTATACCGGCAGCGACATGCGCGGCGCCGAGCTCGGCGGCGCGATGAAGAACGTGCTGGCGGTCGCCACCGGCGTGGCCGACGGCATGGAGCTGGGCCTCAACGCCCGCACCGGCCTGATCACCCGCGGCCTCAACGAGATGCTGCGGCTCAATGCCGCGATCGGCGGCCGTCCCGAGACGCTGATGGGCCTGGCCGGGCTGGGCGACCTGGTGCTGACCTGCACCGGCGACCTGTCGCGCAACCGCCGCCTCGGACTGGCGCTTGGCCGCGGCAAGAGCGTGGACGAGGCGGTGCGCGAGATCGGCCAGGTGGTCGAATCGGTGCAGACCGCCGACGAGGTGATGCGTCTGGCCGACCGCTACGGCCTGGAACTGCCCATCGCCAGCAACGTCCGCGACGTGCTGCACGGCGACATCACCCCGGCCGAGGGCCTGGCCCGGCTGATGGCCCGCGAGCGCAAGCCCGAATACCCCGCGCCGCTGTTCCAGCCCCAGTCCTGATCCCCTTAACCGCGCGCGCGCCGACGGCCGTGCGCGCCGGCGAGCCCGCGCGTCGGCCGGTCTTTTCGTCCACGCATAAAAAAGGGCCCGACCGTTTCCGGTCGGGCCCCCGCGGCGTCGGGAGGGAGGGAGCGCGACGCCGCATGAGGCGGGAAGGAAGCCCGGAAGGCTTCCGTCCTGCCGTCACCAGGTGAAACGCGGACCCACGAACCAGGCCGTGTCGTCGCTGTTGAACTTGACGTCCGCGCTCAGGCCCCAGTTCGGGGTGAACTTCACGGTGGCGCCGAGGCGGCCGTAGAAGTCGCCGTCGAACGCGTCGCCGTCCTCGTAGCCGGCCAGCGCATAGCCTTCCAGGTTGCCGGTCAGGGCGCCGCGGGCGCCGGCTTCCACGCTCCAGCCGTCGGCGTCGCCGTAGCGGCCCAGGTCGACCTTCTCGTAGGCCACGCGGGTCAGCAGGTCGGCGCGCGGCGAGATCTGGTGGTTGTAGCCCAGGCCCAGGCGCCACTGGTCGGCGTCGACGTTGATGTTGTCGATGTCCTGATGGCTGTAGTCGCCGAACACGTGGAAGTTCGGGTGGAAGGCGACCGAGGCGCGCGCGCCAAAACCATCGGCGTCGAGCAGGCCGTCGCTCAGGTCCGTGGCGGCGTAGCCGGCTTCGACATAGTTGTAGGAGATGCCTTCGGCGGCGGAAGCGGCGAACGGAACGGCGGCCGCGAGGGAAAGCACGAGCAGGGAACGCTTCATCAGGAATGTCGTCCTTGTCAGAAAGAGGGTGCCGCCCCCGGGAGCGTGGGAGAGAGAGCAAACCGTCAGGGGGTACGGTTCCACCCCCGAAAGGCGGCGTGAAGATTCTCGTGCACGGAGCACAACGGCGCCTGAATACTGAACTATCGGGTTCAGGAATCCTTACGGGACTGCGGCACCCCGCTGCTGCACCAGCGCGCGGTAGTCGCGCGGCGGCATGCCCACCGTGCAGCGGAACTGGCGGGCAAACGCGCTCTGGTCGGCGAAGCCGCAGCGCTGCCCGATCTGGGCGATGCTGGCCTCGCCATGCAGCAGGCGCATGGCCGCCTCGATCCGCAGCTTGGTGAGCATCTGCTGCGGCGAGATCTGGAACACCCGCTTGAACAGGCGTTCGAGTTGCCAGACCGAGACCCCGGCGGTCCCGGCCAGCGCCTGGACCCGCAGCGGCTGGTCGAAGTGTTCGCGCATGGAGTCGACCGCCAGCTGCAGGCGGGCGAACGAGGAATGGCCGCTGTCGGGCTGGCCGAGGTCGCGGGAGATGCCGATCAGGCCGACGATGCGCCCGTCCTTGCGCAGCGGCTGCTTGAGGGTCAGGCACCAGCCGCGGCTGCGGTTGGGATACAGCTGCAGTTCCAGCAGGTTCTCCACCACCTCGCCGCCCAGTACGCGCCGGTCCTGGGCGATGTAGGCCTCGGCCAGGTTGGGCGGATACAGTTCCAGCACGCTGCGGCCCACGACTTCCCCGCGCCGGCGCAGGCCCAGGCGCTGCACCAGGGTCCGGTTCAGGTGGACGTAGCGGCATTGGGCGTCCTTGACGAAGAACACCACGTCCGGGACCGCGTCGAACAGGCGCTCGAGTTGTTCGGGCGGCAGCGAAACGTCGATGGGCGGTCTCCGCGCGGTGGCGCGCCAAGTGGGATCGGGCCCGTCGCGGCCCGCCCGCATTATGCCTATCCCGGGCGTGGCAACGGCGTGCCCGCGACGCTGGCCAGGCGCGGCAGGCGGCTTGTCACCGCGTCTCAGCGCCCCGGGGGCAAGGGCGATGTGCGATGGCGTCCTGCAGATTCCCGCAAGGCGCGGGGGGCAGCGCGGCGTGGCGTGGGAGTCGCTCAGGCGCCGCCGGGGAAGCCAAGCTGGCGCCAGGCCTCGTAGGCGACCACGGCCACGGCATTGGACAGGTTGAGGCTGCGGTTGTGCGGGCGCATCGGCAGGCGCAGGCGTCGCGCATCGGGCACGCTGGCCAGGACCGTGGCCGGCAGCCCCGCGGACTCGGAACCGAACAGGAACGCGTCGCCTTCCCGGTAGCGCTGCTGGTCGTAGCGCTGGCTGTTGCGGGTGCTCAGCGCGAACAGGCGCGGCGGCGCGATCGCCGCAAGCGCGGCGTCCAGGCTGTCGTGGACCTGCATCGCGGCGTACTCGTGGTAGTCGAGCCCGGCCCGGCGCAGGTGGCGGTCGTCCAGCTCGAACCCCAGCGGACGGACCAGGTGCAGCCGTGCGCCGGTGTTGGCACACAGCCGGATCACGTTGCCGGTGTTGGGGGGAATCTCGGGCTGGTACAGCAGGATGTCGAACACGTCGGGCGGGTCGAAGCTCGTGGCGGACGGACTCCATCGACACGCCTGCGCGCGAAGGAGGGCGGCGCGATTCTAGAGGCAAGTCGAAGCCGGCTGCCGTTGCGCCACCGGTCACCTCACCATGGCATCGCGCGGCCGCGCCAGTCCAGGAAGCGGCCGCTGTCGGCCGGACGCAGTCCGGCCACGACGCGCAGCAGCGCCGCCACCGCCTCGGTCGGCGCGAGCGAGGCGCCCTCGCCGCCCATGTCGGTGCGTACCCAGCCCGGATGCAGGGCGACCACGGTGATGCCGCGGCCAGCCAGTGCCCGCGCCAGCAGCACGGTGGCCATGTTCTGCGCGGCCTTGCTCATGTTGTAGCTGGGCGTGCCGAAGCGGGTGGTGCCGGCGATCGAACCCAGTTCCGAGGACAGGTTGGCCACCCGCGCGCCCTCGGCCAGCACCGGCGCCAGCGCCTGCACCAGCAGCAGCGGGCCGAGCGCGTTGGTGCGGAAGCTGTCCTCGAAGTTCGCCGGCGTCAGGCTGCCGAAGCGTTCGCCCGAGTGCAGGACGCCGGCGTTGTTGACGAGCAGGTCGATCCGCGCGTGCGCGCCGACCGCCAGCGGCAGTTCGCGCAGCAGTTCCGCATGCGAACGCGCGTCGGCGACGTCCAGCGGCAGCACGTGCAGGCGCCCTGGATGCTCGCCTGCGAGCGTGTTGAGCGCGGTCGCGCGACCGGGGTGGCGGCAGGTCGCGACCACGTCGGTGCCGCCGCGCAGCAGCTGGCGCGTGAACTCCAGGCCCAGGCCGCGATTGGCGCCGGTAACCAGTGCGTGTCGTGTCGGCATCGGGCGAGTGTCGATGCGCGCCAGTGCAGGCCGCGTCGCGGCCATGCGGGCGCACGCGGGGGGCGCCCGGGACGCGGGGTCTAGAATGGAGCCTGCTGTTCACGAATCACCAACGGATCCTGCATGTCGATGTTCCCGTTCCAGCCGCGCGCGGCCCTGCTCCTGGCCGCGCTGGGCCTCGCCATGGGAACAGGCACGTTCTCGCCGCCATCGCCTGCGGCCGAGCACACTCCGGCCGTGGACATCGACCACGCCAGCTTCAACCTGCCCAACGGCCTGCGCGTGGTGGTCCACACCGACCGCAAGGCGCCGATCGTCGCGGTCAACATCTGGTACCACGTCGGCAGCAAGGACGAGCCGGCCGGGCGCAGCGGCTTCGCGCACCTGTTCGAACACCTGATGTTCCAGTCCAGCGAGCACCACCGGGGCGAGTTCTTCGACCCGTTCCGCGCGGTGGGCGCCACCAACCAGAACGGCACCACCAACACCGACCGCACCAACTACTTCCAGAACGTGCCCACCACCGCGCTGGACATGGCCCTGTGGATGGAGTCCGACCGCATGGGCCACCTGCTGGGCGCGATCGACCAGTCCGAACTGGACGAACAGCGCGGGGTGGTACAGAACGAGAAGCGCCAGCGCGAGAACCAGCCCTATGGCCAGGTCTGGGAACGCATGAGCCGCGCGCTGTACGGTCCGGATCATCCCTACGGCCACAGCGTGATCGGCTCGATGAACGACCTCAACGCGGCCTCGCTGGACGACGTGCGGCAGTGGTTCCATGCCTGGTACGGACCCAACAACGCGGTGCTGGTGCTGGCCGGCGACATCGACGTCGCCACGGCGCGCGAGAAGGTCACCCGCTACTTCGGCGACATCCCCGCGGGGCCGACCATGGCGCAGCCGCCGGTCGATGTCGCCGCGCGCCGCAGTTCCACCCGCGAACTGCTCCACGACAAGGTGCCGCAGGCGCGCATCTACCGTGCCTGGAACGTGCCCGAGGCCGGCAACCCGGAGCTCGACCAGCTGCAGATGCTGGGCTACGTGCTGGGCGGTTCGAAATCCTCGCGTCTGGACCGCCGCCTGGTCCACGGCGACCGGCTGGTGGACAACATCAGCGCGGCCGCGGGCAGCTCGCAGCTGGGGTCCAACTTCTACGTGGTGGCCACGGTCAAGCAGGGCGTGGACCCGGCCCGGGTCGAGGCCGCCATCGACGAGGAGATCGAGCGGCTGGTGGCGCAGGGGCCGACCGGGGACGAACTGGCGCGCGCCCACGGCATGATCCGCGCGGGCTTCATCCGCGGCGTCGAGCGCATCGGCGGCTTCGGCGGCAAGGCCGACGTGCTGGCCGAATGCGCGGTGCTGGCCGGCGATCCGGGCTGCTTCCGCACCCAGCTGGCCAACTACGCGGCCACCACCGCCGAGGACATCCGCGCGGTGGGCCGCAAATGGCTTGGCGCCGGCAGCCATACCATCCTGGTCGAGCCGGGCGAGCGCACCCCGCTGGTCGAGGCGCCGGCCGAGACGCCGGCGCCGTTCGACGTGCCGGCGCCCGATCCGCGCTACCGCACCACGCCTTCCACGGTGGATCGCAGCCTCGGCGTGCCGCCGACCACGCGCTTCCCGGACCTGGTGTTCCCGCGGCTGCAACGCGCACGCCTGGGCAACGGCACGCAGGTGGTGCTGGCCGAGCGCCACGACGTGCCGGTCGTGCAGCTGAGCTACGAGTTCCACGGCGGCTACAGCAGCGATCCGCCGCGGCAGGCCGGCCTGGCCGACCTGGCGATGGACCTGCTGGACGAAGGGGCGGGCGGGATCGACGCGCTGGAATTCGCCAACCGCGCCGAGGCGCTGGGCGCCAGCCTCGGTGCGTCCGCCAGCCAGGACGGCGCCAGCGCCTGGCTGTCGGCGCTGAAGGACCAGCTCGACCCGTCGCTGGCCCTGTTCGCCGACATGGTGCGAAGGCCGCACTACGATCCGGTCGAGATCGAGCGCATCCGCGCCAGCTGGATCGCCGGCATCCGCCAGCAGAAGGCGCGGCCGGCGGGCATGGCCATGCGCGTGCTGCCGGGGCTGCTGTACGGCCAGGGCCATCCCTACGGCGCTCCGGCCAGCGGCACCGAGGCCGCGATCGCGGCGCTGACGCGCGATGAGCTGCTCGCGTTCCATCGCCGCTGGCTGCGGCCGGAGGGCGCTACCCTGATCGTGGTGGGCGACACCACCCTGGCCGAGATCCTGCCGCAGCTGGAGCGCCACTTCGGCGACTGGGCGGGCGAGGGGCCGACGCCGCCGGTGCAGGTCGACGTGCCCGCGGTGGAGCTGCCCGCCACGCCGCGCCTGTTCCTGATCGACCAGCCCGGTGCGATCCAGGCCAACATCTTCGCCGCCCAGCTGGTGCCGGGCAGCCGCGATCCGGGCGCGATCGCGCTGGAGCTGGCCAACGGCGTGATCGGCGGCGACTTCACCTCGCGCCTGAACATGAACCTGCGCGAGGACAAGCACTGGTCCTATGGCGTGAGCAGTTCCCTGGGCGGGGCCCTGGGCCAGCGCCGGTGGATGGTCTCGGCGCCGGTGCAGATCGACCGCGCCGCCGAGGCCGTGGCCGAGATCCGGCGCGAGATCGGCGAATTCGCCGAAGGGCGGCGTCCGCCCACCGTGGCCGAGGTCGAGCGGATCAAGGCGATCCAGACCCTCAGCCTGCCTGGCGCCTACGAGACCGCCTGGGCGGTGCTGGGCGCGATCGGCGGCATCGTCCGCTACGAGCGGGCCGACGACTACGTGCTGTGGCGCAAGGCCCAGGTCGAGGCCGCCGGCCCGGACGAGGTGGCGGCCGCGGCCCGGACCATCCGGCCCGATGCGCTGACCTGGGTGGTGGTCGGCGACCTGGCGAAGATCGCGCCCGAGCTGCGCGAACTGGGGTTGGCGCCCGTCCAGGTCCTCGACGCCGACGGCCAGCCCCAGCCCCACTAGGCCTATCCTGAACGGAGCGCCAGATCCGCCGCCGGCAGCGCCCGGTGGCGGCCGCCGCGCCGTTCACAATGGCCCAGTACCGTCCCGAACCGAGGAAAGACCCCGATGCGCCTGCTCCTGATCCCCGCCCTGGCCACCGTCCTGTCCGCCTGCACCTGGGTCCACATGGCGCCCGGCGCCAGCGCGGTGCGCGTGGTCACCGGCCCGCCTGCCGGCTGCGAGAAGCGCGGCGAGGTCGAGGTGTCGGTGAAGCACTCGGTGGCCTTCATCGAGCGCAACGCGCTCAAGGTGCGCGACGAGCTGGAGACCCTGGCCCGCAACGAGGCCCCCGGCCTGCAGGCCGATACCATCCACCCGCTGGACGAGCCGCGGGCCGGCAGCCAGCGCTTCGCCGCCTGGCGCTGCGCGCGCTGACCTACTGACGGGGGCGGCTGGCGTCCCGGAGGGGTTCCGGGCGGGCCCCGGCGGCGGTCCGGCCGGGAAAACGGCCACGGGCCCGTTCAGTTCGTCCATGCGTCCCCGGGCCGAAGGCGGTACCCTATACGGCTCCGTATCTGTTTCGGCTTCCCACCCATGCTCTTCCAACACGTCGCCATCGCCGGCCTCGCCCACATCGACGCGCCGCGCCGCCTGTCCTCGGCGGAGATCAACGAGCGGCTGCGACCGACCCTGGAACGCCTGGGCATCCGCATCGACGTGCTGGGCGAAGTGGCCGGTATCCACTCGCGCTATCTGTGGGAAGACGACGTGCAGGCTTCCGATGTGGCCACCCTGGCCGGCGTCAAGGCGCTGGCCGACGCCGGCATCGATCCGGACAAGGTCGGCCTGCTGGTCAACACCTCGGTCAGCCGCGACTACCTCGAGCCGTCCACCGCCTCGATCGTCAGCGGCAACCTCGGCCTGCCCGACACCTGCCAGAACTTCGACGTGGCCAATGCCTGCCTGGCCTTCATCAACGGCATGGACATCGCCAGCCGCATGATCGAGCGCGGCGAGATCGACTACGCGCTGATCGTCGACGGCGAGACCGCGGACCTGGCCTACGAGAAGACCCTCGAGCGCCTGACCCGCGACGACGCCACCGAGGAGCAGTTCCGCAACGAACTGGCCACCCTGACCCTGGGCTCGGGCGCGGCGGCCATGGTCCTGGCCCGGGCCGAGCTCGCCCCGGGCGCGCCGCGCTACCGCGGCGGCGTGACCCGCGCGGCCACCGAGTGGAACAAGCTGTGCCGCGGCAACCTCGACGGGATGGTCACCGACACCCGCACCCTGCTGGTGGAAGGCATCAAGCTGTCGCAGAAGACCTTCGTCGCGGCCAAGCAGGCGCTGGGCTGGGTGGCCGAGGAACTGGACCAGTTCGTCATCCACCAGGTCAGCAAGGTGCACACCGCGGCCTTCACCAAGGCCATCGGCATCGATCCGAAGAAGGTCCTGACCATCTTCGGCGAGCACGGCAACATCGGTCCGGCCTCGGTGCCGATCGTGCTGTCCAAGCTGCGCGAGATGGGCCGCCTGAAGAAGGGCGACCGCGTGGCCCTGCTGGGGATTGGTTCCGGCCTGAACTGCTCGATGGCCGAAGTGGTCTGGTAAGACCCGCGCCAGCGGCATGAACCAAGGGCCGGCCTGTCCGGCCCTTGTCGTATGCGGCGGTCGCGACAGGCCCGCCGCAGGCCCTAGGGCGCCCCGCTCGCAACGGCCTCCAGCGCCTCGTCGACCGCCTTCCAGGCCTGCTCCAGCGCGACCGGCGCGCCGTCCATCCACACTGCCGCGACCTTGCGGCTGTCGGCGATCGCCTGCAGCGGATCGCCGTCGATGACGACGATGTCGGCGCGAGCGCCGGCTTCCAGCCGGCCCAGATCGTCGCGGCCGAGGATGCCGGCGGCCACCCGCGTGGCCGACTGCAGCGCCTGCGCCGGCGACAGCCCGGCCTCGACCAGCGCCACCAGTTCCTGGTGCACGGCCGCGCCCGGCAGCAGCTGCGGCGCGGCCGGCAGGTCCGAGCCGGTGCCGATCGCAACGCCGGCGGCCTGCAGCCGGGGCAGCAGCGCCTGCACCAGCCGCAGCTGCGCGCCCGTCCGGGCCTGCACCGCCGGCTGGTCGAGGCCGTTGCCCAGCATCGCCCAGTGCGCCAGGAAATGCGGCGCCAGGCGCTCGTGGCCGGGCAGGCCGGCCAGGGCGAAGCGGCCGGGCTCGTAAAAGTGCGTGTGGGTGGCCAGGGTCGGGACCACCGCGACCGCGCTGGCGGCGATGGAGGCGGCCAGCTGGTCGAGCAGCGCCTCGTCGAGCGTGGCGGCCATCGGGTCGCCGCCCAGGCGGCGATAGGCCAGGGCCACCCCGCCCAGGTGCTCCACCGTCGCCACGCCGGCGCTGGCGGCCTGCAGGATGTCGGTGCGCGCCGCCCCGGCATCGGCGGTGACCGCCGACCCCAGATCGACCATCACCGGCACGTCCGCCTGGCGCGCCGCCTCCACCGCGGCGGCGAAGGCGACCGGCGGCAGGTCGGTGTAGAGCTTGATCCAGTCCACCCCGGCGGCAACCAGCGCCTCGACCGCGGCGCGGGCCTGGTCCGCATCGGTCGCGGTGACCGGCGAGAGCGTGTCCAGCGGCGCGCTGCCCACTGGCGCCGGGCCCTGCGACCAGGGGCCGTCGACCCCGTCGAGCAGCGGGCCGCTGGCGATGATGCGAGGCGCGCCGGGCGTGGAGCGCAGTTGCGCGATCATCGCCAGGGTGTTGCCGGCATCGCGCACGGTGGTGACGCCGGCCGGCACGAAGGCGCCCACGTAGTGGGGTCGCGCATGCACGTGCAGGTCGATCAGGCCGGGCAGCAGCAGGGCGCGGCCGTAGTCGTGCACGGGGCCGCCTGCGTCCCACCGGCAGGCGGTCGCGGCGCCCGCGCACTGGATGCGGCCGTCGGCCACCACCACCACGCCGTGCTCCACCACCTCTCCGCTGGCGGTATCGAACAGGCGGCCGAGCAGGACGGCATCGGCCTGGGGCGGGGCGGCGGGCGCGTCCGCACGGCAGGCGGCAAGCAGGAACAGCAGGGCAAGGACGGTCAGGCGACGGCTCATGTCTCTCCAGGCATCGGCGAAGGAATGCGCGCACGCAGTCTCCCCGCGTCCGGCCCTGGCTCGGATGCGCGGGCGGGCGGGAGGGTTGCAGGGCCGCGGGACCGGGCACGCGCAGGCGCGTGCGCGCCTGCCGGTGCGGGGACCGGGCTCCGCGCTCAGCGCGGGAGACGGCTCAGTGCGCGCCGCAGCACTTCTTGTGCTTCTTGCCGCTGCCGCAGGGGCAGGGGTCGTTGCGACCGGGGCCGGCTTCGCGGCGGATCGGCTCGCGCGGGGTCAGCGCGTCGACGCGGTGGTGGTTGAGGTCGGCCAGCATGCCCGGCAGCGACATCACGATCGACAGGCGCTCGCGGTAGTCCACCGGCATCGGCGCCGCGGTCGGATCGTCGGGGTTGATCGACTCGCCGCTGGCGAGGCGGTCGAGGAAATCGAAGACCTCCTCCATCCACTCGTTCTCGTCCAGCCAGCGGTCCCACTCGGCCTCGCGCAGGGCCACGCCCTCGAAGAAGCCCAGCGCCCAGTCGCGGCCGACGTCCAGCTCGTCCTCGTGCAGCGCGTCCTCGCCGGTCAGTTCCGGGTCCTCGGGCAGCCACATCAGCGGCGCCAGGTGGTCGGGCAGGCTGTCCTCGTCGTGGCGCACGCGCGCCGCGCACATGTTCCAGTGGCCCTCGAGCAGGCGCTGCACCTCGGCGGCCTCGGCGTCGCTGTCCCAGCGCGGCGGCTTGCCGCCCCAGACCAGCGGCTGCCACTCCTCCGGCGGCACCGGCGAGGGCGAGAGCACCAGCGCCGACAGGAAGCCGTCCAGGGCCTCCAGGTTGAAGCCCTTGAACGGGACCGCGCGCTGGTCCAGCAGCTCGGACAGGCGTTCGATCTGGGCGTCGTCGAGAAGGGTCTGGGGTGCGGACATGGCGGCGGTATCGGGCGGCGGGGCGAGCATGGTAGTCGCTGCCGCCGCCCTTGGCCCGCTACAGCACCCAGCCGCCGTCGACGGTCAGTTCGGCGCCGGTGACGAAGCCGGCCTCGGCGCCGGCCAGATAGGCCACCGCGGCCGCGATCTCGTCGGGCTGGCCGACGCGCTTGAGCGGCGTGGCCTCGATCCCGGCCTGGTTGGCCTCGGCGCTGTTCCTGTCGATCATCGGGGTCTCGATGAAGCCCGGATGCACCGAGTTGACGCGGATGCGGTCGGGCGCCAGCTCCACCGCGGCGGTCTTGGTCATGCCGCGCACCGCCCACTTGGTGCCGACGTAGGCCGCGGCGCCCGGGAAGCCGAGCAGGCCGGCGATGGAGCTGATGTTGACGATGTTGCCGCCGCCGGCCGCGCGCATCGGCGCCTGCGCGTGGCGCATGCCCAGGAAGGTGCCGAACTGGTTGACCCGGATCTGGCGTTCGACCCCGGCCAGGTCGGCCTCGGCGATGCTGCCGGGTTCGTAGATGCCGGCGTTGTTGACCAGGATATGCAGGCCGCCGAGGCGCGCCACGCAGGCCTCGACCACGCCGGCCCAGGCGGCGTCCGCGGTCACGTCGTGCTCGAAGAAGGCGGCGCGTTCGCCCAGCGATGCGGCCAGCGCGCGGCCTTCGTCCACAAGCACGTCGGTGATCGCCACGTTGGCGCCGTCGGCGTGCAGCCGGCGGGCGATGGCCGCGCCGATGCCACGGGCGCCGCCGGTCACCAGGGCGGTCCTGCCTGCGAGGGGTCGGGTCATGCGTTGCTCCAGGATGATGGCCGACCACTATCGCAGCATCGGCCCGGCAACGGCATCGATCGCCCGCGGGGCGGCGGCGCAGGGAGCGGCCGCGGCCGCCCCGCGCCTTCAGTGCGCGGCCACGCTGGAGGCGTCGATCAGCGACTGCAGTTCGTCTTCGAGCTGCGTGATGCGCTCGGACAGCTGCGCGGTCTCGGCCGGGCCGACGTGGACCATGCCGTCGAGCAGCTCCGACAGCTGCGCCAGCCGGTCGCGGTGGTGGCGCACGTCCATGCGGCTGCGTCGGCCCTGCAGGTCGCCGACCTCGACCAGCGCGCCGGCGCGGCGGGAGTACTCGCGCAACAGCAGCCCCAGGCGCGAAGCCGCGCGCAGGTCGGCATCGCTCCAGGGCAGGGCGCTGCCGCGCACGGTCTCCTGCCAGGCCTCGAAGCTGCTCCGCGGATCGATCCGGCCATTGCCGCCCACGATCTTGGCCGCCTCGTCCGGGCGACCGGCCCAGCGCACGTCCTCGACCTGCTCGCAGCGGAAATAGAACAGCCATTCGCCGCGCGCCGGGTCGGTGGGCACGGCCAGCACGCCGGCGATGCCATCGACCGCCTCGCCCGACGGACTCCAGTCGGCGGCATGTCCGGTGCGGGCCGGACTGCCCGGGTTGGCGCTGCGGCCGACCCAGGCCATGAGGTCGTCCATCGACGACTCCGGCGGCGCGCGCCCGGCGCTGTGCCAGTGCCCCGACTGGAGCAGGGCCACGCCGTCGGCGCGCACCGCGCGGCGCAGCAGGTCCAGCTCGCCGCCCAGGGCCAGGCGCGCGTCGCTGACCTGGCCCAGGCGCAGGGCCAGCGTGTCGCACACGCTGCGCGCGTCTTCCTCCACCCGCGCGGCCTCGTTCTGCTCGCGCGCGGCCACCCGCATCGATACGAAAAGGCCGAACAGGTCCGCCGCGGCGCGGATGCCCGGCGACAGCAGGCGCGGACTGCGGTGGTGGCAGGCGATCAGGCCCCACAGGCGGCCGCCGGCGACGATCGAGATCGACATCGACGCGGCCACGCCCATGTTGGCCAGGTACTGCAGGTGCACCGGCGAGACGCTGCGCAGCGCCATCTGGCCCAGGTCCAGCGGCTGGCCGCCGGCCGTGCGGTCGGGCAGCAGCGGCACCGGCGCGTAGCCGGTGTCGGGGATGATGCGGATGCGGTTGTGCAGGTACAGGCGGCGGGCCTGGGCCGGGATGTCGGAGGCCGGGTAGCGCAGGCCCAGGTAGGGCGGCAGCGCCGGGTCGCGCGCCTCGGCCACCACCTCGCCCGAATCGTCGTGCTGGAAGCGGTACACCATCACCCGGTCGTAGCCGGTCAGCAGGCGCACCTGCTCGGCCACGCGCTGGTGCAGGTCCTCGTCGCCGCCGCCCTGCGCCACCCGCGCGATCATCGCCTGCGCCACCACGGTGGGCGAACGCTGGCCGGCGCCGCGCGGCTGTGGCTCGACCTCGATGTGCACCAGGCCGTCGGCCACGTGCACCCCCACCTCGCACAGCGTGGCCAGCGGACCGATGTTGGCCACCGCCGCGCGCTGGGCCGGGGCGCCCGGGCCGCTGAAATCCACCGCCTCGGCGATCGACTGGATGACATCGCCGGTGATGAACTCGCGCAGCGAATGGCGCAGCATCGCTTCCGGTGCGAGTCCTGTGAGCTCCTCGATGTTGGCCGAGACATGCTGGATCGACCAGTCGGGCAGCCGGCAGCTGACCAGGTAGCCGTGCGGCTGGATCGCGCCGGACAGGTGGATCGGCTCGCTGGCGCAGATCTCCAGCGCGCGTCGGGTTTCAGGATTCATGTCGGGCTCCCGGTTCGTCCTTGGGGAATTCGTTCGAAGCTGCGCCCGAAGCAGTCGAGCACCAGGGCGAAGGCGGCGCAGGCGCCGGCCTCGGCCTGGGCCATGCGCGGCGCGTCGTCGGCGTCCAGCGCGTCCAGCCGCTGGCGCATGGCGTTCCAGTCATCGCAGACGGCGTGGCGGGCCAGGAAAGTGGCCCCGGTGCCGTCCTGGTAGCCCAGGCCGCAGGCATCGCGCAGCATTCGCCGCGCGCCCATGCTGCTGCCGGCCATCACGTACTCCCAGCCCAGGCAGGTGGCGGCCAGCGCGGCCGGCCGCTGCGTCGCCCGCGCGGACAGCGGCGCCAGCGCCAGACGGCTCAGGTCGTCGGCCAGCCAGGCCGAGTGGCGGGGCAGGGCGCGCACCGCGATCTCGTAGTCGGCGGCGAAGCGGTGCATGCCCAGCACGTAGCGCCCGTAGCTGCAGCGCGAGTCCAGGCCCCGGGCGAACATGCCGTCCACGCTCTCGTGCAGCTCGCGGGTGGCCGCGCGCAGGCGCGCGCGGGCCGCACCCGGAGCGGGGGGCGGCATCGCATGGGGGGCGGGGATCATCGACGGAGGATACGCGGTCGGCCCGCCCGGACCGGGAACCGCTTGTTTATTTTCGTGAAAGCGGAGTGGCCACGGCGGCCCCGCTTACAATGCGCCCCCGCTCCACGCTGCCTTGCCCGTGCGCTATCCCGACTACGACTTTTCCAGCCACCGCCTCGAGGTCCGTCCGGGCATCCAGCTGCACTATCTCGACGAAGGTCCCCGCGACGGCGAGGTCGTGGTCATGCTCCACGGCAACCCGTCCTGGAGCTATTACTGGCGCCACCTGGTGCGCGGCCTGCGCGACCGCTACCGGGTGATCGTGCCCGACCACGTCGGCATGGGCCTGTCGGACAAGCCCGACGATGCGCCCAATGCGCTGCCGCGCTACGACTACACGCTGCAGTCGCGGGTGGACGACCTGACCGCGCTGCTGGACCACCTGGGCGTCGACGGGCCGATGACCCTGGCCGTGCACGACTGGGGCGGGATGATCGGCTTTGGCTGGGCGCTCTCGCATGCCGCCCAGGTGCGGCGCCTGGTCATCACCAACACCGCCGCCTTCCCGATGCCGGTGGACAAGGCGATGCCCTGGCAGATCGCGCTGGGCCGCGACTACACCGTCGGCGAGATGGTGATCCGCGGCTTCAACGCCTTTTCGTCGGGCGCGTCCTGGCTGGGCGTGGAACGGCGCATGCCCCCGGACGTGCGCCGCGCCTACGTGGCGCCCTACGACAGCTGGAAGAACCGCATCTCCACCGTGCGTTTCATGCAGGACATCCCGCTGTCGCCCAAGGACCGCGCCTGGCCGCTGCTGGAGGCCGCCGGCCGCGCCTTGCCCGCGTTTGCCGACCGTCCAGCCTTCATCGGCTGGGGGTTGAAGGACTTCGTGTTCGACCGGCACTTCCTCGCGCGCTTCCGCGCCGACCTGCCGCAGGCCGAGGTGATGGCGTTCGAGGACGCCGGCCACTACGTGATGGAAGACCGGCACGAGGTTCTGGTACCGGCGATCCGGCGCTTCCTCGACGCGCACCCGATCTGACGGGGGCGCCGCGCGGCTCAGGCCGCGATCGGCGGCAGGCGCGGGCTGGGCGGGCTGTTGCCGCTGTCGTCGGGCTGGTCGTCGTTGTCGGCCGCGTCGCGCCAGCGCCAGTCGGCGGCGGTGAGCGGCGGCAGGCCATGGGCCACGCGCGCCTTGTCGCATTGCGCGCTGGGCCGCCCGTACTCCCAGGACGCGTCCACCTCGCGGCAGACCGAGGGCCGGTCGGGGTGGATCGTGCAGCGCGAGTACACGCCGATGTCGGCGTCCAGGGCCACGCAGCGGATCGGGTCGGAATAGGTGCCGCGCATGCACAGCCGGTGCGCGTCCAGGCGCTCGGTCAGCGCGGCGGGCACCCCCCCCTGGCCGCCCTCGTCCGATTCCATCCAGTGGAAGGCCACCCGGTACTGCGTACAGCAGGCGCCACAGCTCAGGCAGGGATGGGGCATGGCGGCGGCGCTGGCAGGAGGGACGCGGATTTTTCCCGGGCGCGGCCCCCGCGCGCAAGAGGGAGATCAGGCGCCGGCGTCCAGGCCCATCTGCCAGAAGCCGGCCTCCAGCCGCGCGGCCTTGGCGAAGATCGCCACCAGCTCGGGGAAGCGGGCCGGGCCGCCGTAGCGGCGGTCCAGGTCGTCCAGCCAGTCGCCGGCCTGGCGCGCGACCGCCTGGAAGGGCTCGCCGGCATATTCGCCGATCCATTCGCGGTACGGATGCGCCGGGTCCAGCGCCGCGGCCCCGGCGGGCGCCAGCTGGCGGCCGATCTCGGCATAGCCCAGGGTGCAGGGGGTGAGCGCCACCTGCAGGTCGAGCAGGTCGCCGGACATGCCGATGTCCAGCACCCAGCGCGTGTAGGCCACGGTGGCGGCGTGCTCGGGCGTGGCTTCCACGTCGGCGGCCGACAGCCCCCAGCGTTCGCACAGGCGCAGGTGCAGTTGCATCTCCACGTCCACGATCGCCGCCAGCCCCTCCTTGGCCGCGCGCATGTCGGCCAGGCTGCGCGCCTTGCACGCGGCCAGCGCATGCGCGCGCGCGAACTGGATCAGGAACAGGTAGTCCTGCACCAGGTACTGGCGGAAGCAGGCCGGCGGCAGGCTGCCATCGCCCAGGCCGCGGACGAAGGCGTGGCCGGTGTACGCGGCCCAGTCCGCGCCGGCGGCGGACTTGAGGCGTTCGAGCAGGGACATCAGGGGGACTCCGGTGCGTAGACGGCGTCGAAGAAGGCCAGCTCCAGCGCCACCGCGCGCTCGAAGAAGCTGCGCGCCAGTGCCTCCTCGGCCGGTCCCACCCTGTCGAGTTCGGCGCGCAGGAAGCCGACGAAATCGGCGAAGAACGGATTGTCGTGGAGGGTGATCCATTCGGCGTGGACGAAGCTGGGCGGGCGCGGCTGCGGCGCGCGCTGCGCCCAGTCCAGGTACAGCCCCTCGGCCACGTTGAGCACGGCCAGCGCGGCGGCGTAGGAGCTGCTGGCCGCCGCTTCGCGCATCAGCGCCTTGAAGGCCGCGGTCGGCGCGGCATCGGGGGCCTGCGTGCGCGCGACCTCGTCCACCCCCAGCGCCTCGAAGGCGCGCAGGAAGTAGTCGTTCTCCTCGCTGCAGACCATGCCGGCGAAGCGGCCCAGGCGCAGGCGCGCGGAGAAGTCGTCGGCGCCGGCGATCGCCGCGCCCAGCAGGGTCACGAAGGCGTCGATGAAGCGGTGGTCCTGCACCAGGTAGCGCGCCATGTCGGCATCGGCGATGCGGCCTTCGCACAGTTCGCGCACGAAGCGGTGCTCCACCGCGCGGCTCCAGGCCGGCCCGGCGGCGGCGCGCAGGCGCTGGCTGAAAGATTCCATCGGCATGTCCTCCCTGATCCCGCGGCGGCCGCGGCCGGCGCGATTGTCCGGCAGCCCGCGCGCGGCGTCCATGCGCGCGGCGCCGGTCGGCGATAATCCCCGCATGAGCCGAACCTGCAACATCGCCGCCGCGCTGCCGCGGCTGGCCGCCGAGGATCCGGCCCGCGTGGCCATGCGCTGCCCGGGCCCGCGCGGCGACTACGCCGTCCCGCTCACCTATGGCGAGCTGGACGCGCGCAGCGACGCGATCGCCGCGGGCCTGGCGCGCCACGGCATCGTGCGCGGCACCCGCACGGTGCTGATGGTGCGGCCGACGCCGGAGTTCTTCCTGCTGATGTTCGCGCTGTTCAAGGCCGGCGCGGTGCCGGTGCTGGTGGACCCGGGCATCGACCGGCGCGCGCTGCGCCAGTGCCTGGACGAGGCCGCGCCGGAGGCCTTCATCGGCATCCCGCTGGCGCAGCTGGCGCGGGTCCTGCTGGGCTGGGCGAAATCGGCGCGCGTGCGCATCACCACCGGCCGCCGCGCGCTGCTGGCCGACGCCACACTGGCGCAGGTGGAGAGCGACGGCGCCGACGCCGGCGCGCAGCTGAGCGACACCGCGCCGGACGACGTGGCCGCGATCCTGTTCACCAGCGGCTCGACCGGCGTGCCCAAGGGCGTGGTCTACCGACACCGCCACTTCGTCGCCCAGATCGACATGCTGCGCCAGGCCTTCGGCATCGCCGCCGGCGGCCTGGACTTCCCCACCTTCCCGCCGTTCGCGCTGTTCGATCCGGCGCTGGGGCTGACCTCGATCATCCCCGACATGGATCCCACGCGCCCGGCCGACGCCGATCCGCGCAAGCTGCACGCCGCCATCGCGCGCTTCGGGGTGGACCAGCTGTTCGGCTCGCCGGCGTTGATGCGGGTGCTCGCCGAGCACGGCGCGCCGCTGCCCACGGTGAAGCGGGTGACCTCGGCCGGTGCGCCGGTGCCGCCGGAAGTGGTCGGCAGAATGCTGGAACTGCTGCCGGACGACGCGCGGTTCTGGACGCCGTACGGGGCGACCGAGTGCCTGCCGGTGGCGGTGATCGAGGGCCGCGAACTGCTGCAGCTGCGCGCGCGCACCGAACAGGGCGCGGGCACCTGCGTCGGCCGCCCCGTGGCGCCGAACGAGGTGCGCCTGATCCGCATCGGCGATGCGCCCGTCGAGGACTGGTCGGACGCGCTGCTGGTCGCGCCGGGCGAGGTCGGCGAGATCACCGTGGCCGGGCCCAGCGCCACCGATGCCTACTTCAACCGCGAGGCGCAGACGCGCCTGGCCAAGATCCGCGAGCGCCTGGCCGACGGCAGCGAGCGCATCGTGCACCGCATGGGCGACGTGGGCTGGTTCGACGACGAAGGCCGGCTGTGGTTCTGCGGGCGCAAGTCGCACCGCGTGGAGACGGCCGAAGGCCCGCTGTATACCGAGCAGGTCGAGCCGGTGTTCAACGTGCATCCGCAGGTGCGCCGCACCGCCCTGGTGGGCCTCGGCGCCGCGGGCGCGCAGCGTGCGGTGCTGTGCGTGGAGCTGCAGCCGGGCGTGGCGCGCCGCGAGCAGCCGCGCATCGAGGCCGAACTGCGCGCGATCGGCGCGCGCCTGCCGCATACCGCGCGCGTGGACGCGTTCGCGTTCCATCCGCGCTTTCCGGTGGATATCCGCCACAACGCCAAGATCGGCCGCGAGGCGCTCGCCGCCTGGGCCGCGCAAAGGAGCCGGGCATGAAGATCCTCGTCACCGGTGGCGGCGGCTTCCTCGGCCAGGCGCTGTGCCGCGGGCTGGTCGAACGCGGGCACGAGGTGGCGAGCTTCAACCGTGGCCACTACCCGCAACTCGATGCCCTGGGCGTTCGCCAGTTGCGCGGCGACCTCGCCGACCGCGACGCGGTGCTGGCGGCGGCGCGCGGCATGGACGCGGTGTTCCACAACGCCGCCAAGGCAGGCGCCTGGGGCAGCTACGAGAGCTACCACGCGGCCAATGTCACCGGCACCCACAACGTGCTCGAGGCCTGCCGCGCGCATGGCATCGGCCGGCTGGTCTACACCTCCACGCCCAGCGTCACCCATCGCAAGACCCATCCGGTCGAGGGCGGCACCGCCCAGAGCGTGCCCTATGGCGAAGGCTTCAAGGCGCCCTATGCGACCACCAAGACCATCGCCGAGAAGGCGGTGCTGGCGGCCAACGGCGCGCAGCTGGCGACCGTGGCCCTGCGCCCGCGCCTGATCTGGGGACCGGGCGACCAGCAGATCCTGCCGCGCCTGGTCGAGCGCGCGAAGGCCGGGCGCCTGCGCTTCGTCGGCGACGGCCGCAACCGCATCGACACCACCTACATCGACAACGCCGCGCAGGCGCACTTCGACGCCTTCGACCATCTTGCGCCCGGCGCGGCGTGCGCCGGCAAGGCCTATTTCATCAGCAACGGCGAACCGCTGCCCACGCGACAGATCGTCAATGCCCTGCTGGAGGCGGCCGGCGCGCCGCAGGTGCACGGATCGATCCCGTTCGGGCTGGCCTATGCGGTGGGCGCGGCCTGCGAAGCCCTGTGGCCGCTGCTGCGGCTGCGCGGCGAGCCGCCGATGACGCGCTTCCTCGCCGAGCAGCTCAGCACCACCCACTGGTATTCGATGGAACCGGCGCACCGCGATTTCGGCTACGTGCCGCAAGTGTCGATCGAGGAAGGCCTGCGCCGGCTGCGCGCGGCCTGGCAGGACGGCGCGCGCTGAAGTCCATCGCGACGCGGAACCGAGCACACTAAATCTTTCACGGCGATCTCACTCCGTTCTCACCGGTTGGCGACCGGGCCTGTCTTAGCGTGGACGCGCAGATCCCCTTCCACGCCTACGGGCCATCCAACGGAGACTTCCATGCTCAGGTACGCCGTCATCTTCTTCGTCATCGCACTCATTGCCGCCGTGCTCGGTTTCAGCGGCGTCGCCGGTGCCGCCACCAACATCGCCTGGATCCTGTTCGTGGTGTTCGTGATCCTGGCCATCGTGTCGATGCTCCGCGGCCGAAGGGTCTGACCCCGCCGCGTTGATTCCGGGCCCGCCGCAAGGCGGGCTTTTTTTATGGCGCGCGCCCCCCGCGCGCCGCCCGAGGACATGCCCGCCCGACGGCCGCAGCGTGCACGCGCCGGCGCCCGGCGCGCCGCTACAATGCGGCCCATGGCCAGCCTTCCTCCTTCGCCCTTCGACGCGCTCAAACCCATCGCCGGACGCGCGCTGGAGGCGGCGCTGGCGCGCGCGCTGGCGCTGGATGCCGATGCCCGCGAGTCGCTGGCGCGGCTGGAGGGACGGGTGATCGAACTGAGCCTGGCGGCGCCGCCGCTGGCGATGCGGCTGCAGGTGCGGGACGGGCGGTTTGCCGTCGGTCCGGCGCGCGGCCATGGCGAACCCGACCTGGCCGTGCACGCCACCCTGGCCGGCGCGCTGGCGCAGCTGCCGTTCCTGCGGCGCGACGATGCGCCGGCGGTCGGGCGCGTGCGCGTATCCGGTGACGCGGAACTGGCGCGCACCCTGCAGCGCATGGCCGAACGCTTCGATCCGGACTGGCAGCAGCCTTTCGTGGCGGTGCTGGGCGAGGTGCTCGGCGTGCAGGTGGCCAATGCCCTGGCCGCCTCGCTGACGCAGGCGCGCTCGCTGGGCGGCGATTTCGCGCGCAGCGCCGCCGAATACGTGACCGAGGAATCGCGCGACGTGGTGGCGCGCGCTGAACTCGATGCCTTCCTGGACGATGTCGACACCCTGCGCGACGACGTCGACCGGCTCGCCGCACGGGTCTCGCGGCTGGCGGGCGGAGGCGCGGCTTGAACGGCCTGATGCGGGCCGCGCGCATCGGCCGCGTGCTGCTGCGCTACCGCCTGGACTCGCTGCTCGACGGCACGCCCGCCGAGCGCTGGCTGCGGCTCATGCGCCCGTTCGTGCCACGCGCCTCGGCCGCCGTGGCCGCGCAGCCACGCGGCGCCCGGCTGCGGCTGGCGCTGCAGGAACTGGGGCCGATCTTCGTCAAGTTCGGACAGATCCTGTCGACCCGCCGCGACCTGCTGCCACCGGACATCGTCGACGAGTTGACCCTGCTGCAGGACCAGGTGGCGCCGTTCGATGGCGATGCGGCGCGCGCGATCGTGGAGGCCTCGCTGGGGGCGTCGATCGACGTGCTGTACGCGCAGTTCGACACGGTACCGCTGGCCTCGGCCTCGATCGCGCAGGTGCACCCGGCGCGCATGCACGCGCGGGACGGACAGCCCGGGCGGGAGGTGGTGGTCAAGGTGCTGCGGCCGGGCATCGGCAAGCAGATTTCCGGTGACATCGCCCTGCTGCGCAGCCTGGCCGCGCTGGTCGACCGCACCCATCCCAACGCCGACAAGATCCGCCCGCGCGCGGTGGTGGCCGAGATCGAGAACACGCTGGCGGCCGAGGTCGACCTGTTGCGCGAGGGCGCGAATGCCTCCGTGCTGCGCCGCTTCTGGCTGGCCTCGCCCGACCTGTACGTGCCCGAGCCGGTGTGGACCCACACCGCCGACAACGTGCTCACCCTCGAGCGCGTGCGCGGCATCAACAGCGACGACGTGCGCGCCCTGGACGCGGCCGGCATCGACCGCCGCGCGCTGGCGGCCAAGGGCGTGCGGGTGTTCTACACCCAGGTGTTCCGCGACAACTTCTTCCACGCCGACGCCCACGCCGGCAACATCTGGGTCGATCCGGACCGCAAGACCGATCCGCGCTTCATCGCGCTGGATTTCGGGATCATGGGCCAGCTCTCCAGCGAGGACCAGTACTACCTCGCCGAGAACTTCATGGCGATCTTCAACCGCGACTACCGGCGCATCGCCGAGTTGCACGTGCAGGCCGGGTGGATGCCCGCGCACATCCGCATCGACGAACTCGAAGCGGCGGTGCGCTCGGTGTGCGAGCCCTACTTCACCCGTCCGTTGTCGGAGATCTCGCTGGGCGAGGTGCTGGGCAAGCTGTTCCGCACCGCGCAGCGCTACGAACTGACCCTGCAGCCGCAGCTGATCCTGCTGCAGAAGACCCTGCTGACGATCGAGGGCATCGGCCGGGTGCTGGACCCGAGGATCGACATCTGGGCGGTCGCGCGACCGGTGCTGGAGCGGATCCTGGTCGAGCGCTACAGCCCGCGCAAGCTGGTGTCGGAGTTCCGCCGGCGCCTGCCCGAGATCATGACCCGCGCGCCGGAGATGCCGCACCTGCTGCACGCCTGGCTGCAGCAGCAGGTCGAGGGCCGGCATGAGGTGCGCGTGCGCTCGCGCGAGATCGAACACATCGCGCGCAGCCTGCAGGCGCTGCAGCGGCGCATGGTCGCGGCCATCCTCGGCGTCGGCCTGCTCGTGGTGGCGGCGGTGCTGTACGGGCTGGAGGCCGGCGGTCCGTCCTTCCTTGGCGTGCCGCTCTCTGCGTGGGTCGCCGGCGTGGGCGGCATCTGGGCGCTGCTGGCGGCGTTGCCGCGGCGCGGCGCGGGGCCGGGCCCCAACTACTAGCGCGACGGCCTGCGGCGCCTGCGTTGACGCGCGATGGACGTTTCCTTCGCGCTGGCTGAGCGCGTGCGTCCCTAGTGTGGGTCGCTCCTTCCCGACAGGAGCAGACGATGACCCAACTGACAGGCAAGCGCGTCGCCATCCTCGCCACCGACGGTTTCGAGCAGTCCGAACTGCTGGAGCCGATGCGCGCGCTGCGCGAACACGAGGCCGAGGTGGACGTGGTCTCGCCCAAGGGCGGCGAGGTGCAGGGGTTCAAGCATTTCGACAAGGGCCAGGCGGTGCCGGTGGACGTGGAACTGGCGCAGGCCGACGCCGCGCGCTACCACGCGCTGGTCATCCCCGGCGGGCTGTTCAATCCCGACAGCCTGCGCGTGGACGAGCAGGCGCTGGCGTTCGTGCGCGCGTTCTTCGAGGCCGGCAAGCCGGTGGCCGCGATCTGCCACGGCCCCTGGGTGCTGGCCAATGCCGATGTGCTCGAGGGCCGCACGGTGACCTCGGTGCCCAACATCCGCCGCGACCTGGAGAATGCCGGCGCCAAGTGGG
>Ga0233375_1000180_pt1 | contig 37175 bp, 40 predicted proteins | sample ElkDunMinimDraft_10_FD_191539 | JGI IMG/M metagenome (GOLD analysis project Ga0233375, IMG submission 191539) | Fecal eukaryotic communites from dung pellets of Tule Elk in California, USA - Elk Dung E16 | ecosystem: Host-associated > Mammals > Digestive system > Large intestine > Fecal | place...
GACCGTGCCCGCTGCCAGGATGGCCGCGAGCAGGTCCGACGCGGGGGCGGCGTGATCGAGCGCGAGCTCGTCCGCCCGCCCTGGAACCGCGAACCAGGCGGACTCGCCCGTGAGCCACAGGCTCACACGTGCCCCGCCGGCGACGGCTGCAGCGGCGACAGTGAGCGCCTGGTTGGCCGCCTCAGGCCGGTCGAGGCCCGACGTCGTCTTGACGACGAGGCTGCGCAGGGCTGCGGCTCCGGGTGCTGGCTGGGTGGGTGCGTCCGACATGCACGCGACCTTATCCGCCACGCGTTGTGACACTCGTTACGCCCCGAGGCACGGCGGGGTGACCCCTAGGTAGGATCGCCGCATGTCCTACGAAGCTCTCGAGGCCGTCTTCATCGGCCTGCTGGTGGCCGCCACCGTGACCATCGTCTGGTTCGCCGGCTACGTCGTCTACAAGCTGTTCCAGGGTCAGCGCTGATGCCCTTCGCCTTCCCCGAGGGCCTCGCGCCCGAGGTGTACCCGCTCGCCTGGCTCGTGGGCCGGTGGCGGGGCGAAGGCGTGATCGAGTACCCGGGCATCGACACCACGCCGTTCGTCCAGGATCTCGTCTTCGACCACGACGGCGGGCCCTACCTGCGCTTCGAGTCGACGCTGCGGGTCCTCGACGACTCCGTCCCCGAGACGGTTCCCGACGAGGACGAGTGGCCCGCCGGTGAGCAGGGCCGCGTCTGGTCGACCGAGACGGGGTACTGGCGCGTGTCGACCGACCGGCCGGACGGGCTCGAGGACGACCGCCATGTGCTCGAGGTGCTGCTGACCGACGCGTCGGGCCGCCTCGCCCTGTACCTGGGCGCCGTGGGCAACGGCCGGATCGACCTCGCGACCGACTTCGTGGCACGCACGTCGACGGCGGCCGAGGTGACGGCGTCCAAGCGCCTCTACGGCCTGGTCGAGGGCGAGCTCATGTGGGTCGAAGAGCTCGCCGCCTTCGGCCACTCCCTGCGTTCCTACGCCTCCGCCCGGCTCGGGCGGGTCTGAGAGAGCACCCATGAGTGACGACCAGGTCTACGCCAGCCCGTTGTTGTCGCGCTCCGGCGCCGTGGCCGCGACCGGCCCGGACGCGGGGATCGCCTGGCACTACGGCGAGCCGGTCGCGGAGCAGCGCGCGCTCGCCCGCGGCGGAGCGGTCGTCGACCAGTCCCACCTAGGGGTCGTGCGGGTCGCGGGGCCGGACCGCCTGACCTGGCTCCACTCGATCACGTCCCAGGACGTGCAGGCCCTGCCGCCGCGGCGGTCGACCGAGCTGCTCGTGCTCTCGCCTCAGGGGCACGTCGAGCACGCGGCAGGCGTGGTGGACGACGGCGAGGCCACCTGGCTGATCACCGAGCGCGACCACGCCGCGCCGCTCGCCGGGTGGCTCGATCGCATGAAGTTCATGATGCGCGTCGAGGTCGCGGACGTGACGAGCGAGTACGCCGCGCTCGGCGAGCCGGTCGCCGCCGAGGGTGCGGAGGGCGAGCCCGTCACCTGGTGGGACACCTGGCCGCGCATCGCGGAGGGCGGTACGCGCTACGGCCCTGCCGAGGCAGAGCACCCGGGCATGCAGCGGCCCTGGCGGCTCGTCCTGGTCCCGCGGGCCGCGCTGGTCGACGCCGTGCGCGAGCGGGAGGCGGCCGGCTGGCGGCTCGCCGGCACGTGGGCCACCGAGGCGCTGCGCGTGGAGGCGTGGCGGCCGCGGCTCGCGTTCGAGGTCGACCACCGCTCGATCCCGCACGAGCTCGACTGGCTGCGCACCGCCGTGCACCTGCAGAAGGGCTGCTACCGCGGCCAGGAGACGATCGCTCGCGTGCACAACCTGGGCCGCCCGCCGCGGCGGCTGGTGATGCTGCACCTCGACGGGTCGCAGCACGTGGTGCCCGATGTGGGTGCCCAGGTCCTGGACGGTCCCGGCGGCCGAGCGGTGGGCACACTGACGTCGGTCGCGAGGCACCACGAGCTCGGGCCCATCGGGCTGGCCGTGGTCAAGCGGTCGCTGCCCGAGGACGCCGAGGTGGTGGTCGCCGGTTCGGCCGGCGGCACGCCGCTCGAGGTGGCGGCGACGCAGGAGGTCGTCGTCGCCGGGGACGGTCTCTCGGTGGACCGGCCCGGCTCGCACGGGCCGCTCGCCCGTGGCCTGGCCCCCCGCGGCTCGGGCACGCCCCAGAGCCTGCTGTGAGCTAGCGGCCGTGACCACCGCGCGCCCGGCCACCGACGTCGCACGTCGGGCGTTGCGCTCGCTGGTGATCCGCACGCGCGTGCGCCAGGGCTTCGCGCGGACGCGGACCTCGTTCTGGCCGATCGTGCAGGCGTCGCTCGCGGCCGGTGCCGCCTACGCCATCGGCTACTACGTGCTCGGTCACGAGCAGCCGTTCTTCGCGGCGGTCGCCGCCTGGGTCTGCCTCGGTTTCACGTTCGACCGCCAGGTCCGCCGGGTCGCCGAGGTCGCCGTGGGCGTGGCCGTCGGCGTCGGCATGGGCGACCTGATCGTGCACGTCATCGGCTCGGGCTGGTGGCAGCTCACGGTCGTCCTGCTCTTCTCGGCCCTGCTGGGCCGGTTCATCGACCGGGGCGCGCTGCTCGCCACGCAGGCGGGGGTGCAGGCGATCGTCGTCGTCGGCCTGCCGGCCGTGTCCGGTGACGCCCTGGGCCGCTGGACCGACGCGATCGCGGGCGGCGCGGTCGCGCTCGCCGTCGCGCTCCTCACGCCGGGTGACCCGCGTCGCAGGCTCCGCGCGCTCGCCACGGACGCCACGGTCGAGCTCGCGCGCACGCTCGAGACGGTCGCGCGCGGGCTGCGCACGCGGGACGAGGACGAGCTGGCGCGGGCCCTCGTGCGCGGGCGGGCCAGCGAGCCCGCCCTGGAGGAGTGGCACGACGCCGCACGCAACGCCGGCGAGATCGCCAGGGTGAGCGTCAACCGGACGTTCCGCTCGCAGATCGGGCGGCTCGAGGAGCAGTCCGTGCTGCTCGACCGCGCGATGCGCAGCGTGCGGGTCCTGGCGCGCCGCTCACCGCCCGTCGTCCGGCTGGCGGAGGCCCCCGACGTCGAGCCGCTCGCCGACCTGGTCGACAGGTACGCCGCCGGGGTGCGGCTGCTCGCGTCCGCGATCACCGCGGGGCAGGACCCGGTCGACGCGCGGCGCGTGCTCGCGGAGGCCGCGGCGGAGGCCGACCCGCGAGCGATGGGCGACGGGGAGTGGCAGGTCCAGGCGCTGGTGGTGCTGCTGCGCTCTCCGTTGGTCGACACCCTCGAGGCCGCGGGCATGGGCCCGGCCGACGCTCGCGCGGCGCTGCCCGAGCTGTAGCCCGTCCGCCTGCCAGAGCAGAGAGATCCGCGAAGTTGTTGTCATCCAGTAGTTGATCACATACAGTACTTGGTGTGATCCAGTCCACCGACGCCTCCACGGCCGACGATGCGTTCGCGGCCGATCTGCTGCGCGGGCACACCGACACGATCGTGCTCGGCGCGCTGCGCGGCGGTGACAAGTACGGCTTCGAGATCTACCGCGACATCCGTGACGCCACGGGCGGGGTGCACGAGATCAAGGAAGCCACCCTCTACGCCACCTACCGGCGCCTGGTGCGCGACGGGCTCGTCGAGGCGTACTGGGGCGACGAGTCGCAGGGCGGCCGGCGCAAGTACTACCGCATCACCGACGCCGGTCGCGCCGTGTACCGGCGCAACGTCGAGGCGTGGGTCGCCACGCGCGACGTCATCGACTCTCTCCTCCGCCCGGAAGGCCGCTCATGACCACCGTCCACCGTCTGCTCGACGGCGCCTTCTCCGGCGTCGTGCTCACACCTGAGCTGCAGGACCTCAAGGAGGAGATGCGGGCCAACCTGCTCGCCCGGGTCGCCGAGCTCGAGGCGGTGGGCGTCCCGCCGGCCGAGTCGGCGCGCCGCGCGTTCGACGAGCTCGGCGACGTCCAGGCGCTCATCGAGACGGAGTCCGGTCTCGGCCCGGATGCCGGGTCGCCGGCGTCTGCGTCTGCGCCGACGTCTGCGCCGACGTCTGCGCCGACGTCGCGATCGGCGCCGGCCCGCCCTGCGCAGTCCGTCGCCGCGGCGGCGCAGCGCAACAAGGTCCGTCCGCACCCCGGCTTCGTCGTCGGCGTCGTCCTCGCCGGCCTGCTGGCACTGGGCGCGGCCACCGTGCTCGCGCTGACGGTCGCCGGCGTCGTCACGGGGGCCGCGCTCCCGCTGTGCGCCGCGGCCGGCGCCGCGCTCGCTGCCGGCTGGATCGTCACGACGTCGCTGCTGCAGGAGACGTCGTCGAACCACCCGCTCCCGTCCGGACGCGCGCTCGGCTACGGCCTCGGCAGCGCGGCCGTGGTCCTCGGCCTGGCACTGGTCGCCTCGGGCCTGGGGCTGGGGGACGCGCTCGTCGCCTGGTTCGTCCCCGCCGGGGTCGCGCTCGTGACCGGAGTCGTCGTCCTGAGCTGGCTCGGCGCGACGCAGACCAACCGCAAGAAGGCGTGGGTGCGCGAGATCGCGGCCGAGCAGATGGCCGCGGGCAACCGCTTCGAGGAGGATCCCGACGCCGCCGCACGGTTCGGCGTCTACACGGCCGTGATCTGGATCGTCGCGTTCGCGGCGTTCCTCGTCCTCGGCTTCACCGCGGGCTGGGCATGGTCCTGGCTCGCCTTCGTGGGCGGGTTCGCCCTCATGATGCTCGTGCTCGCCCGGCTGCTGTTCGGCGAGCGCAAGGACCAGGACCGGGGCTCTCACCGGGACTGAAAGACCGGCCCCCGGGCGACTGGCATCGCCCGGAGACCGGACCACCGCGCCCGCGTCCGCCGGCTCCGGTGGTGCACCTCGGAACGGATGCATCACCAGGCTACGGCGTGCGGCGGGTACCAACGCAGGACCCCGACCGCAAGGAGCGTCACCATGACTGCTACGACACGCTGGGACCCGGCGATCCACGTCGCCGGACTCACCAAGACCTACCGCAGCCGCGACCGCGAGGTGCGCGCACTGGACGGCATCGACCTCGAGGTCCGGCCCGGTGCGGTGCTCGGGCTGCTCGGGCCCAACGGCGCCGGCAAGTCCACGACCGTCAAGATCCTCGCGACGCTGTCGGAGCCCGACGCCGGGACCGCGCGCGTCGCGGGCTACGACGTCGTCACGCAGGCCGCCTCGGTGCGCCGGGCCATCGGGTACGTGGCCCAGAAGCCCGTCACCGACCCGATGGACACGGGCCGCGAGAACATCGTGCTCGCCGGGCGCATGCAGGGCCTCAGCTCGCGTGACGCCAAGGCCCGTGCGGCACAGCTGCTCGACCGGTTCGGCCTGACCGAGGCCGCCGACCGGCTCGTGAAGACCTACTCGGGCGGCATGGCGCGCAAGCTGGACGTGGCCGTCGGCCTCGTCCACCGGCCGCGCGTGCTGTTCCTCGACGAGCCCACCACGGGACTCGACCCCGAGGCGCGGACCGAGATGTGGGCCGAGATCGCCCGGCTCGGCGCCGACGGCGTGACCATCCTGCTCACGACCCACTACCTCGACGAGGCTGACCGTCTGGCCGACGACCTGGCGATCGTGGACCGCGGGCGGATCGTCACGCGCGGTACCCCGGATGAGCTCAAGGACCAGCTCCACGGCGACGGCGTCGTCGTCGAGCTCGCCGACGCCGCGAGCGTCGCGCGGGCCGCCGACGTCGCGACGGCCGTACCCGGGGTCCGCGAGGTGGTCCCGGACGGCCGCGGCCTGCGCGCCCGCGCGACGTCGGGCGCGACTGCCTTGCCCGCGCTGCTCGTCGCGCTCGAGGGCGCGGGAGTGTCCGTGCGGTCGGCAGTGCTGTCACGGCCCAGCCTCGACGACGTCTACCTGCGGCACACGGGTCGCAGCATGGCGGCCGCCGAGCGCGACGGCGTCGCCGGGGCGGGGGTGGCAGCATGAGCGCCGTCGCCCAGACCGTGTCGCACACGGTCGCTCTGACCGCTCGCCAGGCGCGCCAGGGCGTCCGGATCCCGGTCTTCCTGGTCATGAACCTCGTCCAGCCGATGGTCTGGCTGGTCCTGTTCGGCCAGCTCTTCCGGTCGGTCGTCGAGATCCCGGGTTTCGCCGGCGGCTCGGACGCCACCTACCTCGAGTTCATCACCCCCGGCGTCGTGATGATGACGGCCATGGGCGGCGCGGCGTGGGCCGGCACCACGTTCGTCCAGGACATGGAGCGGGGCGTCATGGACCGCTTCCGCGCGTCACCCACGAGCAGGGGAGCGCTCGTCACCGCCACGATGGCCTGGTACGCGATGCTCGGCTCGGCCCAGGCGCTCGTCGTGCTCGGCGTGGCGTGGCTCAGCGGTGCGCGGTTCAGCGGTGGCTGGGCGGGGGTGCTGCTCCTGCTTGTCGCGGTCGTGCTGCTCTCGGCGCTGTTCGCGGCGCTGTCCGACGCCGTCGCGCTCGTGACGCGTCAGCAGGAGGCGCTCATCGGCGTCTCGCAGCTCATCATCCTGCCGCTGATGTTCCTGTCGTCCGCGATCATGGACACCCGGCTGGCCGCCGGCTGGGTCGAGACAGCCGCGCGGTTCAACCCGTTCGACTGGGCCGTGGTCGTCGGGCGCCAGGCGCTCGCGGGCGTCCCCGACCCCGGGCTGGTCTGGTCGCGGCTCGGCCTGCTCGCCGCCGCGGTCGTCGTCATGACGTCGCTCGCGGCGGCGGCGTTCCGGACCTACCGCCGCGCGTCGTGAGCATGCGGTAGCCCGCCGTCGAGCATGTGGTTGTTCGGGTTTCCGGACCCGGAAACCCGAACAACCACATGCTCGGCAGGGCGGTGGTCCCGTAGGCTCGGGGCGTGCTCTTCGGATCGATCCAGCTCTTCATCCTCACGCTCCTGGCGATCGCGGTGTTCGCGGTGCAGGTCGTCGCCTTCGTCGACGCCGTACGCCGCCCGGCCAGCGCCTACACCGCCGAGGGGAAGCTCACCAAGAACCTGTGGCTGATCATCCTCGGCGTCGCCGCCGTCATCGGACTCCTGGGCCTGCCGCCCGCCCGCCTGACGTCGATCTCGTTCCTCAACCTGATCGCGGTCGCGCCCGCGATCATCTACTGGGCCGACGTGCGTCCGCGCCTCCAGCCCTACGGCACGGGCGGACGGCGTCCGCGCGGCCCGCAGGGCGGCTGGTGAGCGCCCCGGCCGGCTCCGTCGTGCAGGCTGCCGGGACGCTGGCGGAGGTCGTGCGCGGCGGCGTCGTGGAGTCCGCGCACCTCGGGCACCTCGTGGTGCTCGACCCCGACGGAGCCGTGATCCTGAGCGTGGGCGAGCCGACGACGACGATCTGGCCGCGGTCGTCGGTCAAGCCGCTCCAGGCGGTCGCGATGCTGCGCCACGGGCTCACGCTGCCCGACCGGCTGCTCGCGCTCGCGTCGTCGAGCCACAACGGCGAGCCGCAGCACGTGGCGGGCGTCCGCGAGATCCTCGAGTCGGCGGGCCTGGGGCCCGAGCACCTGCGCAACACGCCCGACCTGCCGCTGCACGCGCCGTCGGCCCAGGCCTGGCAGCACGCGGGCCACGGCCCCGACAGCCTCACGCAGAACTGCTCGGGCAAGCACGCCGCGATGCTCGCCACGTGCGTCGCCGCGGGCTGGGACACCGAGTCCTACCTCGACCCGGAGCACCCGCTGCAGCTCGCGATCCGCGGGACCATCGCCGAGCTGACGGGCGCCGACCCCGCGCTGAGCACGGTCGACGGGTGCGGCGCGCCGCTCTTCTCCACCTCGCTCGTGGGCCTCGCGCGCGCCTTCGGGCGCCTGGCCGCCGGCGACGACCCGCACCTGGCCCGGGTCGCGGCGGCCGTCGCGGGCCACCCCGACATGGTCGGCGGCACCGACCGTGACGTCACGCTCGCCATCCGGGCCGTCCCCGGCCTCGTGGCCAAGGACGGCGCCGAGGGCGTCTACGCCGCGGCCCTGCCGAGCGGCGCCGCGGTCGCGTTCAAGGTGCTCGACGGCGGCGGACGGGCGCGGCCCGCGATCCTCGCGGCCGCGCTGCTCGCCGCCGGGGCCGGCAGCGTCGCGGGCGTGGACCACGAGGCGCTCGACGCGCTCGGGCGCGTCCCAGTCCTGGGCGGCGGCCAGCCCGTGGGAGAGGTGCGCACGCCGCTCGGAGCGGCGGCATGAGAGCGGTGCTCCAGCGCGTCACGCGGGCGAGCGTCACGGTCGACGGCGAGCTCGTCGGGGCGATCGACCGCCCCGGCCTCGTGGTGCTCGTGGGCGTGACGCACGACGACGGTCCGGAGCAGGTCGCGACGATCGCTCGCAAGGTCGCCGAGCTGCGCATCCTGCGTGACGAGCGCTCGGTCGTGGACGAGGGCGCTCCCGTGCTCGTGATCAGCCAGTTCACGCTCTACGGCGACGCCCGCAAGGGTCGCCGTCCCACCTGGATCGCGGCTGCGCCCGGTCCGGTCGCCGAGCCGCTGGTCGACGACGTCGTGGCCGCGTTGCGCGCCCGCGGGGTCGAGGTGGCGACGGGGCGGTTCGGGGCCGACATGGCCGTCGAGCTCGTCAACGACGGACCGGTCACGCTCGTCCTGGAGGCGTGAGCCCTCCTGACATGCGGGGGCCGGCGGCGGAGCTTCCGCCGCCGGCCCCCGTCGTCTGTCAGGCCTTGCGCGTCTGTCAGGCCTTGCGCCGGCGCGCGACGCCGACCGCCACGCCACCCACCGCGAGCAGACCCAGCCCGACGGCCGCGATCGTGCCCACGTCGGAGCCGGTCACCGCGAGGCCCTCGGGCGTGCCGGGGACGTCGGAGGACGGGGACGGGCCCGGCTCGGGGCTGCCGGGCGGGTTGCCGGCGCAGTTCGGCGACGACGGCGGGTAGTCGGCGGCGAGGGTCAGCTCGGGGTTGACCTCCATGCGGACGTCGACCGACGGGCGCACCCAGTCGAACTCGTCGCCCTCGACCCACTCGCCGTTCTCGAAGCGCCAGCCTGGCCAGTCGAGCGGGTTGCCGTTGGCGTCGACCTTGGCCCCGGGCCACAGCACCCGGCCCGACAGGGGCAGGTCGGCGTAGACGACGTCGTCGCCCGTGGGGTTGATCCACGTGATCGTGACCGTGTTGCTCGTGGTGCCGGTCGCGACGACCGAGTACTGCAGGTACGGCACGTTGCCGTCACAGACCGGCTGGAAGATCTCGGCCGTGAGCGTCGGGACCTCCGGCGGCTGGTAGTCGCTCGGGCTCGGCGACGGAGAGACGTCGGTGCTGACCGACGTGGACGTCGTGGCGGACACCGGTGCGGCGAGCGCGAGCGCAACACCGGCTCCGACGCTGACTGCGAGCGTGGCGCGGGTGAACGCGCGTCGTGCGGTAACCATGGTGGTGCCCCTTGATCGACGGTCGACTACTCGTGCGCGTTCACGCTAGCGACGAATCGTCTCGGAAGAATCACCCTCACCCGGGTGAAACTGCAGGTACGCACCAATATCACCCGGGGTCGGGCACCGGCGGTGTGGTACGGCTCTCGTCAGCCGCAGGCCGGTACCTTGAAGGTCTGGAGGCCGCCCAGGGTCGTGGTCGGGGTGGACCAGAGGTCGACCGTGCCCGCCTCGGCCGTGGACCCTTCGGCCGCCGCGACCCGCACCCGAACCGTCGTCGACTCGCCCGGCGCGAGCACCACCGTGAAGCTCGTGACCGGCCGGCCGTGCGCCGTGGCGCTCTCGCCGCCGAACGCGTTGCCGTCGCGCTCGAGCCGCGGCATGGCCCCGTCGCGCGGGCCCGCGACGTCGACGTTGAGGCGGATCGTGCCCGGCGGGCTCGCGCCGCCCGGCCGGCCCGCGACGTAGGCGGGCAGCGAGGTGGCGGCGTCGGCCGGTGCGGCCGACCGGAGCCGCAGCTCGAGCTCGTCGACGCGCCCTTCCGCGGCGCACTGCGAGCGGACGTGCTCGAGGTTCGCGTCGAGGTACGACGACATCTTGCCCGCCACCCCGTCGGCGAAGAAGACGCCGACGGCGTCGGCGGCCTGCGGCGCCTCGGTGAAGGTGCCCGCGAGCACCGTGCCCTCGAGCCGTGCCTGCTCGCCGGGGTCCGCGGACCACACGCGCACGCGGTGCTCGGCGGACGCGGCGCGCAGCGCGGGGACGAGCCCGCGGGCGTCGACGTCCTCGCCCATGACCCGGTCCATGACCGTCGACGCGACGACAGCGAAGAAGCGGTCGGCCTGCTCGGCGTCGAGATGGTCGTAGACGTGCCGGAGCACCAGGTCGACGACGTTCCGGTCGGTCACGCGGATCCGGTCGGAACCCATCCCCGCGGCGAGGTCGGGGTCGAGGTCGACGCGGACGGGCCCGGTGGCACGCAGCAGGTACGCGAGCGCGACCGGGTCCGTGGCGAGCACGCCGTCGACCTGCTCGCCCTGCCGCTGCGCCCACATCGCGGCCGCGAGCCGTGCGGTCGTCGGGAAGTCCGGGGTCGCCGTCACGTCCTGGACGAAGGTGCCCAGGCGCTCCGAATGCACCGCGACGTCGTCGGGGTCGAGCGGCAGCACCGGCTCGGGGAACCGCCCGAGGGCCGACGAGGGCACCTGGCGCACGACCTGCGCCCGCCCGTCCTCGACGCGCAGCAGCACCAGTGCGCCGGGGATGCCGCCGGCAGCCCGCAGCTCGGCGTTGGTCAGGGCCAGCAGCAGGAAGGTGCGAGGCTCGTCGGCGCCGAGGAGCGTGGGCAGGACGGTGGTGGCCCGGTCGGCGGTCGCGAGGACGCCGTCGAGGTCCGCGAGCCTGTCCTGCAGCGCGGACACGGAGTCGGCGAGCTCGGGCCGCAGCGTCGCGGGGTCCAGGGCGTCCAGCCGCTCGCGCGCGTCCGCGAGCGTGGCGTTCGCGACGGCGACGGGCCCCGCCGCGTTCTGCAACGGCGCGAGGTCGAGCCCGCCGTCGGCCGTGCGCTGGGTCGCGGCCACCGCGTCGCCCGTGCCGGCGAGCGCGGGGATGACGACGTCGCTCACGTCGTCGAGCACCGTGGAGACCGTCGTCGCGGCGGCCGCGGTCGGACCGATCACGGGCAGGCGTCCGGCGAGCTCCCACAGCAGCCCGTCGGTGCTCGCCCGCGCGACGGTCGTGTGCTCCTGGAGGGCCGCGAGCTCGGGGAGGTCGGTGATCTTGCCCGACGTGCCCGGCTCGACGACGCCGTCGAGGATGGCCTGCTCGACCGCCGGGACGTCCTCGGCGGCCTGGACGAGAGCGTCGCGCGCCGCGAGCGCGTCGCGGAGCAGCAGCCCGGCGCACACGCCCAGGACGGCCAGCAGCGTGAGCAGCGCGACCAGGAGCCAGCGGGCCGTGCGCCGCCGGCGCCTCGGTCCCGGCCCGGCGCCGCCGGCGCGCGTGGCCCTCGGTTCGTCGCCGGCGCCGGCTGAGGGCACGGTGGTCGGCGGCACGATGTTCGTGGGCATGACCGCACGGTAAGTGCCTCGAGCGGCAAAGTGGGGGTGAATCCGCGGGTGAGTTCCTGCAAGGACGCGTTTGCGCACGACACAGGGACAGTGAGGTGTGCGTTCGCGCGCCCGCGGACGCGACCCATGCTCCATCGCTGGAGATGGCAGGAGGCTCGGTGACCACAGGTGAGGTGGCCCTGCGCGACGACGCGTGGTTCGACGCGCTGTTCGCCGAGCACGCCGGCACGGTCCAGCGGTACTTCCTGCGCCGCCTGCCGGTCGGGCTCGGGGCGCGGGCCGACGACGCCGAGGATCTCGCCGCGGACGTCCTCGCGACGGCATGGCGGCGGCGTCAGGACATCCCGGCCGGCGCCGAGCTGCCGTGGCTCTACCGCACGGCGGGGTTCGTGCTGGCCAACCACCGGCGCAAGGTGCGGGCGCTGCCCGTGGCGATCGTGCCCGACGAGCCGGACGACGTCGACCCCGCGACCCTCGCGCTCGACGACGACCGGGTCCGGCGGGTGCTCGAGCGCCTGTCGGCTCGCGACCGCCGGGTGCTCCTCCTCGTGGCGTGGGACGGGCTCGACGGTGCGGCGCTCGCCGAGGTGCTCGGCGTCTCGCGCGGCGGCGCGGACGCCGCGCTGTCCCGGGCGCGGGCGCGGCTGAGGGCGGCATGGGAGGCGGTCGGCGCGCACTCGGACGCCGACGCCGACGACGGGGCATCGGCGCTGCCTGCGGGAGACGCGCAAGCCGAGCCTCGCTGAGCACACAGAAGGGGTGCGGGCCGCGGGGCGGCCGCGGCCCGCACCAGGAGGACGAGATGGACGACCGGAAGAACATCACCGGTGACGACGCAGCCCAGCCGGCGGAAGGCCCGGACGAGGCGTTCGCGAGGCTGCAGGCAGCCGACCCGGCAGCGGGTGCCGCGCCGCGACCGGGAGTGCTCCGGGCCAAGGTCGACGACCTGCGGGCCGCGGGCGGCACCGCTGCAGATGAAGCGCGTGCGGACGAAGCGCGTGCGGACGGACCGCGTGCGGACGAAGCGCGTGCGGACGGACCGCGTGCGGACACGGCCGGGACCGACGAGGACGACCTCGCGGTCCGCCGCGCGGCGCGGCGCCGTCGTGGCTCGTGGCTCGTCGCCGCGGGCGTGGCGGGTGCGGTGGCGGTCGGTGCCGGAGGCTACGTGCTCGGCGGCGCCACCGCGGGTACACCGCTGGCCGACGTCGGTGCGCTGCACGATCCGGAGTCGACCAGTGCCGCGGAGCCCGCGATCACGCTCGGCGGGCCGTCGGCGCGGTCCGGGGTGCCCGGGGCGATGGGCGGGGAAATGGGCGGGGCCGAGAACAGCGCGGGAGCGGCGAGCGACGCGGGGACGGCGGCCCAGTCGAGCGCGGCCGCGGACATCGCCTACCCGGGCTGGTACTCCGGCCGGGCGCTCTTCACGGCCGACGGCCTCGGGACCGCGCGCGGTGTGGCCGAGGCGTACGCGCTCGACGCGCGCGAGGCGACGACCGAGGACGCGGTCCGGCGGCTCGCCGAGGCGCTGGGCGTCGAAGGGGAGCCGAGCTGGAGCTACGGCTCCTGGTCGGTCGGGAGCCAGGACGGCACCTCCCGGACCCTGTGGCTCTCGGCCGACGGCACGGCGTCCTTCAGCTACAGCGACCCCGCGGCCGACCCGTGGCGGTGCGAGGGCGGCGGCGGCGACGGTGTCGACGCGACCGAGGACGGCCAGGACGAGCCCGCGATCCAGGGCATGGAGTGCCCGACGGCGTCGGCCTCGGAGGTCTCCGACCGCGAAGCACGGCTCGGTCTGCGCGAGCTGCTCACCCGCATCGGGGTGGATGCCGACGGGTACGAGATCGAGCTCCAGAAGGCGTCCGAAGGTGACCCGGCGCGCTGGGTCGTCGCCCACCAGGTGGTCGACGGCACCCGGTCGGGCGTGACGGTGTCGGCGACCGTGGGCCCCTCGGGCATCGTGTGGGCCGACGGCACGCTCGCCATGCCCACGAGCATCGGCACGTATCCGGTCGTGAGCGAGGCGGAGGCCGTCGAACGCCTGGGCGACCCGCGGTTCGCGAGCTCGGTCTACCCGATCGCGCTCGCCGAGCCGGCACGCATCGACGAGCCGGTCGACCCCGGCCCGGGCACGCCGACGCCCGCACCTGCACCGCCGTCGTCCGGCAGCGCGATCACCTGGCCGGTGTCGGACGTGACGATCACCGAGGCGAGGCTCGGGCTCGCACAGCACCGCCAGGAGGACGGCGCCGTGCTGCTCGTCCCGACCTACGAGCTGCGCGACGCCCAGGACAACGCGTGGTCGGTCATCGCGGTCGCCGAGGACGCCCTCGACTTCGCGTCCTGAGCGAAACATGCCGGGGCGAGTGTCGGGCGGGCAAACCTGGCGATACGGTCGGAGTGACCCGTCCGTCGAGCATGAAGGAGCGACCTATGCCCACCCGCACCGCACGCACCGCCTGGAACGGCACCCTGCAGGATGGCTCGGGGCAGGTCGAGCTCACGAGCTCGGGCGCCGCGACGTTCGACGTCTCGTTCCCGCGCCGCGCCGCCGACGAGGCCGGTGGCGTCACGAGCCCCGAGGAGCTGATCGCCGCGGCGCACACGTCGTGCTTCGCGATGGCGTTCGCGGGTGAGCTCGCCAACGCCGGCGGCACCCCCGAGCAGGTCGAGGTCAGCGGCGACGTGACCCTCTCGCCCGACCCGGCCGGCGGCTTCCAGATCTCGAAGATCGCCCTGACCGTGCGCGGCTACGCGACCGGCCTCGACGAGGCGGCGTTCCGGACCGCGGCCGAGGCGGCCAAGGCAGGGTGCCCCGTCTCCAAGGCGCTGTCGGGCGTCGGCGAGCTGACCCTCGACGTGACCTACGAGGGCTGACCTCCGCCGCAGCATCGACAACGGGACCTGCCCCCTTCCGAGGGGGCAGGTCCCGTTCTGTGCGACGGGCTACTTCCCCCGGGACGACGGATTCAGCGGCGGCGTCGACGTCCGCGCGCGGTCGACGATCGCGTCGACGACCTCCAGCACCGCCTGGCTCGTGGTGCGGGTGGGAGCCCAGCGCAGGACCGACCGTGCGCGCGACGCGTCGAGCATGGGGATCGAGGTGCCCAGGTCGAACCAGCCCTCGTCGATCGCCGCCAGCCGGACCCTCCAGGCGGCGGCCAGCGCGGCCCGCAGCGCACCGCGCGACACCTCGACCAGCCGTCCGCCCGCGAGGAGGTCGGCCATGTCCTGGGCGGTGAGCACGTCGTCGGGGGCGAGGTTGAACGCGCCCGGGTGCCGGCCGACGATCGCGGCCCGGAACGCCTCGCCGGCGTCGTCCGTGTGCAGGGCCTGCACCCGGACGCCGGCCGGGAAGGGCAGGAACGGGAAGCGGGCGCCGTCGTCCTCGGGGCCCGGCGGCGGACCGCCCACCGAGTTCCAGCCGCGGATGAGCCCACCGACCACCTTGCCCGGCGTCCGGCCCGCGGCACGCAGCGCGAGGGTCGCGGGGCCGCCGAGGAACAGGCCGGCGATCTCGCTCCCGGCGTCGTGCTGGAACATCAGCGCGGGCCGCAGGCGGGTCACGACGACTCCGGGGTGCGCGGACTCGAGCGAGTCGAGCAGGCGCTCGACAGCCGCCTTGTGCACCGAGTACGACGACGTCGGCACGCCCTGGGTGGGCCACGTCTCGTCGACGCGGTGGCCGTCCGCCGGGCCGGCCGAGTAGGTGCCCACGGAGGACGCCACGACGAGGTGCGCGACGCGGTTGCGGACGACCGCGTCGATCACCGCGCGGCTGCCGTCCACGTTGACCCGCCGCAGGTAGCCCTGGTCGTGGCTCGGCTGCACGGCCCACGCGAGGTGGACGACGGCGTCGGCGCCGGCGAGCGCGCGGTCGAGCCCGCGCACCACGACGTCGGCGGTGTCGGTCAGATCGACCCGGACCCATTCGGCCTCGCTGTGGGGGAAAGTCACGGTGCTCGACCCGTCGGGCCGGGGCACGCGGCGGGCGACGCCCACGACCGACGTCACCGCCGGCTCGCGCACCAGGGCGCGCAGCACGGACGTACCGACATTTCCGCTGGCTCCGACCACGACCACGCGCACGCCACCGACGGTAGCCGGGCGACCGCCGTCTCGCTCGCGGGGCGGACCTACCAGCATGCTCGGGGCGACGATGCGAGAATCGCCCCGTGCCTGCACAGACCCGGACGCCCCAGCCGCCCGAGCGTACCAGCGACGTGCGCGAGGCCCGTCGTGCCGCTGAACGTGCCGCTGAACGGGCTGCCGACGAGGCCAGGAACGCGGTCGCCGCGGCGTTGCGCACCGTGGTCACCGGTGAGGTCGACGCGAGCGCGCGACGGCGCGCCGAGTACTCGACCGACGCCTCGAACTACCGCGTGATGCCGGAGGTCGTGGTGTACCCGCGGACCACGGACGACGTCGTGCGCGCGCTCGAGGTGCTGCGCGAGCTCGAGGTCCCGGTGACCGCACGCGGCGCGGGGACGTCGGTCGCGGGCAACGCCGTCGGGCCCGGGGTCGTGCTCGACTTCTCCCAGCACCTGAACCAGGTCGTCGAGATCGACGCCGAGGCGCGCACCGCCGTCGTCCAGCCAGGCACGATCATGACGACGCTGCAGAAGGCCGCGGCCCCGCTCGGCCTGCGGTTCGGGCCCGACCCCTCGACGCAGAACCGCGCGACGCTCGGCGGGATGATCGGCAACAACGCCTGCGGCCCGCACGCCGTGGCGTACGGGCGCACGGCCGACAACGTGATCGCGCTCGACGTCGTGGACGGACGGGGCCGCCGGTTCACCGCGGGCTCGGGGGACCCGACGTTCGCGGCCGTCCCGGGGCTGGCCGAGCTCGTGCGCGAGAACCTCGCGCTCATCCGCACCGAGTTCGGCCGCTTCGGCCGCCAGGTGTCCGGCTACTCGCTCGAGCACCTGCTGCCCGAGAACGGGTCGGACCTCGCCAAGGCGCTCGTCGGCACCGAGGGCACGGTCGTCACGGTGCTCGGCGTGACGCTCGCGCTCGTGCCCGTGCCGAGCGCGCCCACGCTCGTGGTGCTCGGCTACGCCGACATGCACGCGGCGGCCGACGACGTCCCCGCGCTGCTGGGCCACGACCCGCTCGCGGTCGAAGGGCTCGACGCGCGGCTCGTCGACGTCGTGCGCGCGGCCAACGGCGACGCCGCGGTGCCCCCGCTCCCCGACGGCGGCGGCTGGCTCATGATCGAGGTCGGCGGCCAGACGCAGGCCGACGCGTTCGAGCGTGCGGAGCGCATCGTCAAGGCGTCGTCCGCCCTGTCCTCCGAGATCCTGCCCGCCGGCCCAGCCGCCAGCGCGATGTGGCAGATCCGGGCCGACGGCGCGGGGCTCGCTGGCCGGACGCCCGCGGGGGAGCAGGCCTGGCCGGGCTGGGAGGACTCCGCCGTGCCGCCCGAGCGCCTGGGCGACTACCTGCGCGACCTCTCGACGCTCATGAAGCGCTACGGCGTCGACGGCCTGCCCTACGGGCACTTCGGCGACGGCTGCGTCCACCTGCGCATCGACCTGCCGCTCGAGGCGTCGGGCTCGGTCCTGCGCACGTTCATGATCGAGGCGGCCGAGCTGGTCGCCCGGTACGGCGGCTCGCTGTCCGGTGAGCACGGCGACGGGCGCGCCCGCTCGGAGCTGCTCCCGCTCATGTACTCGCCCGAGGCGTTGCGGCTCCTGGAGCGGTTCAAGGCGCTGTTCGACCCGGACGACGTGCTCAACCCGGGCGTCGTGGTGCGCCCGAACGCGGTCGACGCCGACCTGCGGCGGCCGGCCGCCGCCGCCGTGCCCTCGCGGTCGCCCGTGGGGGAGGGTGGCCGCGCGGGCTCCGGGCCGCTGCACGGCATCGCCAGGCGTGCGGGCTCCGCAGGCTTCAGCTTTGCGCACGACCACCACGACCTGACGACGGCGGTGCACCGGTGCGTCGGCGTCGGCAAGTGCCGGGCGGACACCTCGGCCGCGGGCGGGTTCATGTGCCCGAGCTACCAGGCGACCAAGGACGAGAAGGACGTCACGCGGGGCCGCGCCCGTGTGCTGCAGGAGGCCGTCAACGGCACCCTCGTGGGCGGGCTCACCGCGCCGGAGGTGCACGAGTCGCTCGACCTGTGCCTGAGCTGCAAGGCGTGCTCGTCCGACTGCCCCGCGGGCGTGGACATGGCGCAGTACAAGTCCGAGGTGCTCTACCGCACCTACAAGGGCCGGCTGCGGCCTGTCGACCACTACGCGCTCGGGTGGCTGCCGCGATGGGCCAGGCTGGCCGGCACCATGCCGCGGCTGGTCAACGGCCTGCTGGGTGTGCCGTGGATCGCCAGGTCGGTGCTGTGGGCGGGCGGCATGGACACGCGACGGAGCATGGTCACGTTCGCGGAGACGCCGTTCCGCACGTGGTGGCGCCGCGGGTTCGCGACCCACGGCGTGCCGGGCCTGAGCCTGGGGCAGGTGCCGGGCAAGCCGGCCCGGAGCCGCGTGCCCGTCGTGCTCTGGACCGACTCGTTCAGCGACGCGATGTCACCGTCCGTGCCCCAGGCCGCGCTGCGCGTGCTCGCGGCCGCCGGGTACGACGTCATCGTGCCTGACCAGCAGGCCTGCTGCGGCCTGACCTGGATCTCCACGGGCCAGCTCGACGGCGCTCGTCGCCGGCTCGAGTCCCTGCTGGGCGTCCTGGGCCTGTACGCCGTCAACGGGATCCCGATCCTCGGTCTGGAGCCGTCGTGCACCGCCGTGCTGCGGTCGGACCTGCTCGACCTGTTCCCGGACGACCCGCGCGCGCACGCGGTCGCGGGTGCCACCCGCACGCTCGCCGAGCTGCTGACGTCGCCCGAGACCGCGCCGCGGCCCGAGGCGGGGTGGACGATGCCCGACCTCTCGGACCTGACCGCCGTCGTGCAGCCCCACTGCCACCACCACTCCGTCATGGGTTTTCGCGCGGACGAGGACCTGCTGCGGTCGGCCGGCGCGCAGGTCAAGGTCCTCGCCGGGTGCTGCGGTCTGGCGGGGAACTTCGGCATGCAGAAGGGCCACTACGACGTGTCGGTCGCCGTCGCCGAGAACGCGCTGCTGCCCGCGCTGCGCGAGCGTGCGGAGGGTGACACGTTCCTCGCGGACGGCTTCTCGTGCCGGACGCAGGCGCTCCAGCTCGAGGGGGTCGAGGGCAAGGCCCTGGTCGAGGTCATCGCCGAGCGGCTGCCCCAGCCCGAACCGCCCAAGCGGCCCTGGCGCGCGGGGCACCACTAGTCTCGCCCCCGCCGGTGCGGCAGCGTCACCTCAGCGGAGCGGCCCCACGTTCTGCGCGATGAGCGCCCGGACGGTGGCGAGGTCCGCCGGCGTCAGCCCGGCCTTCGACAGGCACACGACCGTGGCGCCCGGTCCCTGGACGGTGGTGAACGCGACGAACCGTTCGGTCTCGACCGTGGCTGCCACCGCCTTCCACTCGAGGTGGAAGGTCGCCAGCTCCGACGTCGTGGTGACCCCGCCGGCGTCGACGCGGACCCGCTCCGTCACCCGTGCGAGCGGGTTCACCTTCCAGGCGGACCTGCCGGCGTTGCGCGGGTAGAGCGCGACGGTGACGGCGAAGTACAGGACGACCACCGCGGAGGCCGCCGCGGCCCCGAGGCTGAGCGGTGATCCGGTGGTCATCAGCAGGATCGGTCCCGGCAGGCCGACGACCAGGATGAGAGCCGCGAAGAGGTAGTAGCCGCGGCCGCCCAGGAAGTAGGCCATCGCCCGTCCGAGGTCGCGACGTGTCGGCTCCCAGGTGGACTCCACGGCGCGGGCGCCGTTCACGTCGTCGGCCACGCTCGCATCATGCCCGAGGGCGAGGATCTCCGGAAGCACTGTCGCCGGTTTTCGACGGCGGACCTGGGAGCATGACGCCCATGGAGTTCCAGGACGTCGTGCGCAAGCGCCGGATGGTGCGCAGCTTCACCCATGAACCGGTCGCACCGGAGACGGTCGACCGCATGCTCCGCAACGCGGTGCGTGCCCCGAGCGCGGGCTTCTCCCAGGGCTGGGCGTTCCTCGTCCTCGACAACCCCGCGGACCGCGAGCGGTTCTGGGTCGCCACGACGCCCGCGTCGTCGGAGCGCGACATGGGCGGGTGGCTGGCCGGCATGCGCACCGCACCGGTCCTCATCGTGGCCCTGTGCTCCCAGGCCGCCTACCTCGGCCGCTACGCCGAGCCGGACAAGGGCTGGACCGATCGCGACGAGGCCCGCTGGCCCGTGCCGTACTGGCACGTGGACGCCGGCATGGCCGCGCTGCTCATCCTGCAGACCGCCGTCGACGAAGGTCTCGGCGCATGCTTCTTCGGCATCGGGGCCACGGAGATCCCCGCCTTCCGCCAGGAGTTCGGGATCCCCGACGAGTGGGTGCAGACCGGCGTGGTCGCGGTCGGTCACCCCGCCGACGGCGGCGCCGTCGGGTCGCCCGCGCGCCGCAAGCGCAAGGCGATGGACGACGTCGTGCACCGCGGGGGATGGTGACGACGATGACAACGACGATGACGACGACGATGACGACGATCTGGCACCTCACCGACCCCGGCACCTGGGAGGCTGCGCGGGCAGCCGGCACCTTCGACGAGTCGACGCGCGGTGCGACCGTCAGCGAGGTCGGCTTCATCCACTGCTCCGACGCCGACCAGCTCGCTCGGGTGACGAGCGTCGTCTACGCGGACGTCACGGGCCCGATGGTGGCCCTGGGCCTCTCGCCCGAGCTGCTCGCCGAGCGTGGCTTCGAGGTCCGCCGTGAGCCGGGCGACCCGGGCGACCCCGAGCCGTACCCGCACGTCTACGGCGGTCCGGTCCCGCTCGACGTCGTCACCGACGTCCGCGACGTGACGGTCACCGCGGGCGTCCTGGCGGACTGGCCGCCGGCCTGACCGGAGCGGACCAGATCCCTGGCGTGCGGTGACCGGCGGCCCTAGAGTGCCGCGCACGTGGGTATCCACGTGTTTCGCGTCACACCCAGGGACATCCCGGGAAGGACCCTCCATGGGACGAATTCGCTCCACCCTCGCCGCCGCCGCCCTGACGATCGGGCTGGCCGCGGGCGCCGCGATGCCCGCGGCCGCCATCACCGGCGGGGAGCCCGACGGGGAAGGCCACCCCAACGTCGGCCTGATCCTCTACTACACCGAGGACGGCCGGTTCCGCTGCTCGGCGACGCTGGTGTCACCGACGGTTCTGCTCACGGCCGCGCACTGCACCGACGGCGCGCTCGGCAGCACGCTCGTCACGTTCGACTCCGTCATCGCCGAGGAGGCGCCGAGCGGGTTCCCCGTGGCCGCCGACCCGTCCGAGGGCTACACGCCCGAGGAGCTGGAAGCGGCCGGCTACCTGTCCGGCACGGCGTACACGCACCCCGACTACTCCGACTTCACCGACCAGGACAACTGGAACGACGTCGGCGTCATCGTGCTCGACGAGCCCGTCACCGGCATCGAGCCCGCCGAGATCGCGGCGCTCGGGACGCTCGACACGGTCGCCCGGCGCGACCTCGCGCACACGCTGTTCACCGCCGTCGGGTACGGCACCGAGGTGCGCAAGCCCGACGAGGGCCCCCAGAAGCCCACGCCCATGACGTACCCGCTCATCCGGCGGGTCGCCGACATGCCGGGGCAGAAGCTGACGCCGCAGATCCTCCAGACGAACGGCAACATCAACGACACGCGCGGCACCGGAGGCACGTGCTTCGGTGACTCGGGCGGCCCGGTGTTCTACCAGGGTGAGGTCGTCGCCGTGACGAGCTATGGGTACACGGAGAACTGCCGGTACCTCGGCGGCTACCAGCGCGTCGACATCGCTGTGGTTCAGGACTGGCTGGCCGAGTTCGGCCTCTGACGGCCTGACGAGACCCTGATCGAGGCGGTCGCGCGGACCGCTGCCGCGAGCCGCGCGACCGCCTCGTCGACCCGTGCGTCGGCGAGGTTCCCGTAGCCGAGCACGAGCGTGGTCGACCGTGCGGCGGGCCGCCCCTGGTAGCGCCGCAGGTCGACGACGGCGACGTCGCGCGCGGCCGCCTCGCGGGCCACGTCGGCGGCGTCGGGAGCCGGCCCGGCGCCCGCGGGAAGGTCGAGCAGCAGGTGCATCCCGGCCGCGATGCCGCGCACGCGCGCCCCCGGCAGCTCTCTGCTCAGTGCCGTGAGCACGGCGTCCCGCCTCCGTCGGTACCGCGTGCGGGTGGCGCGCAGGTGCCGGTCGTACGCGCCCGACGCGACGAACCGGGCGAAGGCGAGCTGGTCGACGACCGACGGCGCTCCGGTCGTCCACGCCGTGCCGGGGCTCGATCCCGTCGAGACCATCGACGCGCGCCACCGGGTCGGCACGACCATCCAGCCCGTCCCGAAGGCCGGCGAGAGCGTCTTGCTCACCGAGCCCAGCAGCAGGACCCGCTCAGGGTCCAAGCGCTGCAGGGCGGCGACGGGCCGGCGGTCGTAGCGGAACTCGGCGTCGTAGTCGTCCTCGATCACGAGCCCGTCCACGTCGCGTGCCCACGCCGCGACCCGGTGGCGTCGCTCGGGAGCGAGCGGCACGCCCGTGGGGAACTGGTGGGCGGGGGTGAGCAGGGCGGCCCGCGCGCCGGTCCGCCGCGCGATCGCGACCAGCGCGTCGACGTCGACCCCGCCGTCGTCGACGGGGACCGGGACGGTCTCGAGTCCTGTCTGCCGCGCGACCTCGTGCAGCACCTGCCAGCTCGGGTCCTCGACCAGGAGGTGGGTGTGCCCTGCCTCGACCAGCGCGGTGCCCGCGCGCGCCATCCCGTGCGTCGCGCCGTGCGTGAGGACGACGCCGTCGTCCGTGCCCGCGATGAGCCGGGCTCGGCGGAGGTGACCCGCGACGGTCGCCCGTGCCTGCGGGTGCCCGGGCCAGGGCTGGGCGCCGAGGTCCTCGCGGGAGGCCACGGCGAGCGCCTCCCGTGCGGCGCGCAGCCAGGCGTCGCGCGGTACGTGCCGCAGGTCGGGGACGCCCGGCGCGAGGTCGAACGAGGCCCGGGAGGGAGCGGCCGGCAGGGGCATCGCGGCCGGCACGGTCGCCGTCGGGCCCGGCGACGCCCACGCGACGCCCGCAGCGACGCGCGTGGCGGACCCGGAGCGTGCCTCGAGCACACCTTCGGCCGTGAGCTGCCCGTAGACCTCCGTCACGACCCATCGGGACACGCCGAGGGCCTCGGCGAGGCGCCGGCTCGCCGGCAGCGCCGCTCCCGCAGGCACGCGCCCGGTGCGCACGGCGTCGCGCACGGCTCGCTCGAGGCGCTCGACGAGGGGACCAGGCTCGTCACCGACGTCGAACAGCGCCTCCCACGCGAGCCGTGGGTCGGAAGCGGTCTGGTGGTGTGCCATCGAATTGGACCGTACACCCAGACCGTTCCGTTCCTAGGTTGGTGGGTATCGCAGCCGCGATCCACACGGAGGAACCATGCGCGACAGCACCATCGGAGACGACGACCGGGCGAGCACGGTCTCGGCCCTCTGCCTGGCCACCATGTTCAGCGGTCGCGAGGCGGCCTTGCTGCTGGCCATCGTGCCGGACCGTGAACCCGAACCGACCAGCTCCTAGGTCGTCCGCACCCAGAACCGCACGCAGAACCACACCACCACGCAGAACCACGCCACACGGAGGAACCATGCAGTACCGCACGATCGGAGACGGCGACCGGGCGATGGAGGTCTCGACCCTCTGCCTGGGGACCATGTTCATGGGCACGCGCACCGACGAGGAGACGTCGTTCGCCATCCTCGACCGGTACGTCGAGGCCGGCGGCACCTTCATCGACACGGCGAACAACTACAACGCGTGGGTCGGCGGCTACGGGCGCGACAGCGAGGACGTCATCGGGCGCTGGCTCGCGAGCAGGGGCGTGCGCGACCAGGTCCGCATCGCGACCAAGCTCGGCGCCGCGAAGAAGGACCCGGACCAGCCGCTGTCGAACACGCCGCCGACCAACTACCAGGGCCTGGCGGCCGAGACGGTCGACCGCGAGGCGCACGAGAGCCTGCGCCACCTGGGCGTCGACCGGATCGACGTCCTCTACGGGCACGTGGACGACCGCGACACCGCGATCGCCGAGACGGTCGCCGCCTTCGGCAAGCTCCAGGCCGAGGGCGTCGTCTCCCTCACGGGCATCTCCAACGTGCCGCTGTGGCGCGTGGTCGAGGCTCGGGAGGAGGCCGTGCGCCAGGGCATCGCGCCGTACAGCCTGGTGCAGCAGAGCTACTCGTACGTGTACCCGACACCCGACCCGGACCGGATCAACTTCGCCTCGGCCGAGCTGCTCGACTACGCCCGGTCCACCGGCACGCCCGACCGGCCGTCGCTCGCGGTCGTCGCCTACTCGCCGATCCTGCAGGGCGCCTACGTCCGGCAGGACAAGCCGTTGTGGGACTGGCTCGACCACGCCACGACGCGCGAGCGCCTGCGCGTGCTGCATGAGGTCGCCGGCGAGCTGGGAGCGACCCCGAACCAGGTCGTCCTCGCCTGGCTGCTGGGGGGCAAGGTGCCGGTCATCCCCGTGATCGGGGCCAGCACGGTCGAGCAGCTCGACGAGCTGCTGGCGGCCGCCGACCTCGAGCTCGACGAGGACGTGCGGGCACGCCTCGACGCGGTGTAGTCCGCTCGCTCGCGCTCACTCCAGCCACTCGGTGACGAACGTGTCGCTGCTGTGGATGTGCACGGCTTCGTAGAGCTCGGGCCCCAGGACCGTGAACTTGTGCGGCACGTGGGGCGGCGCGACGAGGATCTGCCCACCCGTGGCGACGATCTCGTCGTCGCCCACGCGGAACAGCGCGCGTCCGGACCGGATGACGAACGTCTCGGAGTACGGGTGCCGGTGCAGCCTCGGGCCGGCGCCGTCGCGGTCGGTACGGCTGAAGATCACGGACACGGCCGACCCGTATGCGCCGCCCTCGAAGCTCGTGCCCGGCAGGGCCGACTGCTCGATCAGCTGGATGCTCATGGTCGTCAGACCGGCCGGCGCGGGATATCTGAGCGGCGCGAGCTCAGGGAAGGGCTGGTCCGACGGCCGCGCGCACGCGGTCCCGCACGCCGGGCGGGAGGTCGGCCCAGTCGTCGATCGTGTCGAGGTCGGCCACCGTGCCGGGACGTCGCACGACGACGGCCCGCAGGCCGTGGCGTCCGGCCTCGGCGACGTGGGCGGCACGGGAGGCGGGCCCGAACCGGAACTCGAAGTCCCTCGGCGGGGCGAGGGGGACCAGGAGCAGGTTCGTCCCCACGTCGTGGCGGTCGGTCGCCACCACCACGTCGGCCTCCTCGGCCGCGGCCAGGACGGCTTCGACGTCGTCGGTCGCGAGCGCGGGGAGGTCGGCGTGCGCCACGAGCATCTGCGCGGCGGCGCCGACCCGGACATGGTCGCGGGCGAGGTCCAGGGCGGCGTTGAGGCCCGGCGCGTCGGCGGGCTGCTCGAGCAGCTCGGCCTCGCGCGGTGATCCCTCGCCGCGCGTCCCGACCACGCCCGCCAGCACCTCCCGGGCGAACGCGACGTCGGCCGTCACGACCACGACGCGCGCCACACCGGCACTGTCCAGAAGCGTTCCCACGACGTGGCGTGCGAGCGTCCCGACCACGCGCCGCCGGGCGGCGCCGTCGAGCGCGTGCGCGAGCCGCGACTTCCCGGACACACCGTCCCGCAGGGGGACGACGGCGACGGCCCCGGCCTCGCCCGTCACGGGCGTGCGACGTCGAGCAGCGAGCGCGCGAGCCGTTCGCGCCCTCCCGGGCCACCCATCACGGTGTCGGTCACGACGACGTCCAGGCCCAGCCGCTCGATCGCCGGGGCCAGCCCGGCGTCCGCCTGGTCGATGCACATCACGTCCACCAGGCCGGCGTACAGGCGTGCCACGCCCAGCGCGGAGACCTCGTGGCCGAGCGTCTCGAGGATCTGCGCGGCCGGGCCCTTGATCGCCCGCCCGCCGACGATGGGGCTGACCGCGAGGGTCGGCGCGGCGGCGTCGCGGACGGCGTCGCGCACGCCGGGCACGGCGAGGACGGGCTCGACCGACAGGAACGGGTTCGACGGCGCGACGACCACGAGGTCGGCCGCCGCGACGGCGTCGAGGACGCCCGGGGCCGGCGCGGCGGAGCCGATCCCCTCGAAGGCCAGGCCGAGCACGGCGTCGGCGTGCCGGCGGTGCACGAAGTACTCCTGGAACGCGACCCGCCCCGACGGGGTGTCGACGAGCGTGCGCACGCGGTCGTCGGTCACGGGCAGCAGCCGCGCACGGACGCCGAGCGCGGTCGCGAGGCGCGCGGTGACCGCACTGAGCGGCAGCCCTTCCCGGAGCCGGGCCGTGCGCACGATGTGCGTCGCCAGGTCCCGGTCGCCCAGCGTGAACCAGGTGTCCTCGCCGAGGCGGCCGAGCTGGTCGAGCGTCGCGTAGGTCTCGTGCTGCAGGCCCCAGCCGCGCGCCTCGTCGCTGACCTCGGCGAGCGTGTACATCACGGTGTCGAGGTCGGGGGAGATCGCCAGGCCGTGCAGCTCGGCGTCGTCACCCACGTTGACGACGACCGTCAGCGAGGCACCGCCGTCCGGCAGGGCGAGCGCGAAGCCGTGGGCGAGACGGGCGCCGCCGACACCACCGGCCAGGACCGTGACCCGGGGCGGCACAGAGGAAGGGCTCACGTCGTCGAGCCTACGGCTCCCGCAGGGCAGGATGGGGCCATGGCCGTCTTCGCCTTCTCCGTCGCCCCGCTCGGTACGGGGGAGTCCGTCACGGACTCCGTCGCCGAGGCCGTCCGCATCGTCCGCGAGTCCGGGCTGCCCAACCGCACGAGCGCGATGTTCACCGAGCTCGAAGGGGAGTGGGACGAGGTCATGGCCGTGGTGAAGCGGGCGACGGAGGCCGCCGGCGCGGGCGGCCACCGCGTCTCGCTCGTGCTCAAGGCCGACATCCGGCCGGGCTACACGGGCCAGCTCGACGCCAAGGTCGCCCGGGTCGAGGAGCGCCTTGCCGCCGACGAGCTGGACGGCGGCCACTCCTGACCGGTGCGGTCAGCCCTGCATCAGCATCACGGCCGCGAGCACGACCATGAGCCCGGCTGAGGCGAGGGCCGTCCCGAGCCGGCCCCGCGGGCCGCTCAGCACGCGCCCCAGCGCCGTGCCCGCGGTCACGAGCACGAGCTGCCACGACGCCGACGAGACGAACGCCCCGAGCCCGAACAGCACCGCGGCGGTCGCGCGCCCGGCTCCGCCGTCGGGCACGTGCCACCCGGCGACCACGACCACGAAGAACAGCACGGTGGCCGGGTTGACGGCAGTGATCGCCACGAGCCTGGCGTAGGTGCGCCACGCCGACGTCGGGGCGGCGGCGTCCCCGGCGCTGCCGCCGGCCCGGTGCGTGCGCCACTCGCCCCAGGCCTGGCGAGCGGTGACCGCGGCGAACCCGACCAGGACGACGGCGGAGACGATGCGCAGCGGCGTCGCGACCGGGGCGACGAGCCCGGCGACGGCGGCGCCGCCCAGGGCCGCGAGCAGCCCGTAGGTCCCGTCCACCGTCGCGATCCCGAGCGCGCCCGCCGCCCCGACCCGCCACGGGTGACGGGCGGCGAGCCCGACGAGGTAGGTCGCGACGGCGCCGACGGGCAGCGCGATGGCGTAACCGGCGACGACACCTGCGAGCAGCGCGGCAGTCATGGTGGCGGATCATGCTACGCCCGGGCCGTGCCGCTGCCATGCCCCGGAGTCGATGGCCAGCGCGTACGCGCAGGTTGGACGCGTGCTGGGCGCCGGCTGGACGGGTCAGGCCGGCACCTGGCGCGTCGTAGGCTATGCGCGACCGGACGCGGTCGAGAACCGAGGCAGGGGGAGAGTTCAGCGCATGCCACTGTTCGAGGTCGACGCCCAGCGGCCACTGCTCGTGCAGTCCGGCCGGCCCCGCGCGGCTCGGGAGCCAGGTGTCGGGACGAGTGCCCACCAGGTCGTCGAGACGCACATCGACGGTCTGCTCGGTGAGCAGATCTTTCCGGTCGCGCAAGGTCGCGGACCCGACGAGCCGCACCTGCTCGCGCTCGACGCGACCGGGTCGCCCGTCGTCGTCGAGCTCGTGGCCGAGCTCGACGAGGCCGCGCTGACGCGGGCGCTCGACCACGCCGGCGCGGCCGGCCGGATGACGCGCGGCGAGCTCGCCGATCGGTACATCGGCGGCTCGTCGGCGTTCCAGCGGGACATCGCGTCGTTCTACGACAGCGTGCCCGTGACCCGCTCCCAGCCCGGGCGCAGCGGCGCCCGCCTGATCGTGATCTGTCAGGAGGCGAGCGACGACATCCTCAACGCCGTCGACTTCCTGCGGCAGCCCACGATGCCCGTCGAGGTGCTCAAGCTGGGCGTGCTGCACTCGGCGGACGGGCGACGGTTCGTCGACGTCTCGCCGCTCGTGGTGCACCCGGCGTCCGACCCGGGCGCGCCGCGCCTGACGTCGGCGGACCCTGAGCGGCCCACGCCCGAGCCGCCGCCGATCGAGCGGACGTTCCGCCGGTCGGTGCCGGTGCCCGACGTCGAGCCCGAGGTCTTCGCGGAGGGCGTCGCGGTGGGCCTCGCGCTCACGGGCCGCATGCCCGCCGTGGTGCAGGCACCGCGCGGCTCGTCGTCGGACGGGGCGAACCGGGGCTCGCGCGCGAGCGGTACGCCGGGCCGGGCGGAGCCGCTGCGGGCCACGCGGTCCGCGGCGGACCGGTCGTCGAACGCGGCCACCGGGCTGCCGCTGCCCGGTATGCCGGCCCCGATGCCGGAGCCGCCGGAGCCGGCCCACGACAGCTTCCTGCCTCCGGTCCCGGAGCCGCCGGCGCCCCCGATCCGGCGCCGCTCGCGCGCCGAGCGCTTCACCGAGCGCGAAGAAGCGACGACCGCTGGGACGACCGGTGGCCCGACGCTGGCGGAGACGTTCGCGAGCACGAGCTCGGCGGCCTTCGACCGCCCGTCGCCGGCACCGTGGGACCCGCCGGCGTACGACTCGCACGAGCCGACCCGGTACGGCTACGACCCGCTGACGGACCCGCTCGCCGACCCGCTCACCGACCCGCTCACCGACCATGACGCGGCCTACCGGCCGCCGACCTACCGGACCGTGCCCGACGACGACCTCTCGGGCGGCTACGGGCACACGGACCACGGGTCGGGCTATGCCGGGCACTACGACACACCGGCGTCGTCCTACGAGCCGGAGCCCTGGACGACGCCGACCACGGCCGTGCCCATGCCCGTGGACGAGGAGGTCGACCCCGACCTGATCGCGCTCGCGAGCAGCATCGGGCACTCCGTGCCGCTGGTGTGGTCCCGGCCCCGCCGGCGCCAGCACTACGAGGCGACGCTGCACCCGGACGGTCTGATCGAGCTGACCGACGGCAGCCGGTACCGGCACCCGGACCTCGCGGCCTCGATGGCGTCCGGCTCGCCCACCGCGGACGGCTGGAGCGTGTGGCGCATCGGCCACGACGGGCCGACGCTGACCGAGGCGTTCCGCGACCGCTTCGCCTGACCCGGCCGAGCCCGTCGAGCCCGTCGAGCCCGCCGAGACGATCGTCTCGGCGGGCTCGACCTCTGTGACGCAGGGTGGCGGCCCTCAGTCGGTCGTGCGGACCATGGTCCGGATGCCGACGGCGAGCCCCACGGCCGCGGTCACGGCCGCGGCGACCCATCCCCACGCGACGGTGCTCGTGCCCAGCTCGCCCGCGAACAGCGCCCGCTCGGCGTCGACCACGTACTTGAGGGGGTTGACGTCGGCGACCACCTGCATCCACCGCGGCCCGGTCTCGAGCGGCAGCAGCATGCCCGAGAGCAGCATCGCCGGGAAGAGCAGCGTCTGCTGCACCATCCAGAACATCCACTCCTGCTTGCGCACGGCCAGGGCCAGCGCATAGGAGAGCGAGCCGATACCGACGCCGAGCACCGCGAGCAGGGCGAGCCCGAGCGCGGCCCCCGCGACGTGGAGCTCGAACCCGAACGGGATCATCACGAGCACCACGATCACGGACTGGGCGACGATCGGCACCATCTCCTTGAGCGCCCGCCCCACCAGCAGCGACGACCGCGTGAGGGGAGCCACGAGCATGCGTTCGTGCGAGCCGGTCTGCAGGTCGAGCTGCAGGTTGGAGCCGGTCGTCGACGTGCCGAACAGGGTGGTCATGACCAGGATCGACGGCACGAACCACTGCCACACGTCGCCGCCGATCCCGCCGGACCCGCCCATCGAGCCGACGAGCAGCGGGCCGAACAGCGCGAGGAAGAACAACGGCTGGACCAGGCCGAACACGACCGAGAACGGGTCGTGGAGCACGGGGCGCAGCTCGCGGGCCAGGACGATCGCGGTGTCCCGCGCGAACGAGCGGCGTGGGCCGGCCGTCGTCGGCACGGCGGGCGCGGTGCCAGAGGTGGACGGCGGGGAGGCGAGGGTCGTGTCGAGGGTGTTCATGCTGCTGCCTTTCCGGTCGAGACGGTCTGGCCGTCGGGGAAGGTCTGGATCGCGTTCTCGCGCAGGCTGCGCCCGGTGAGGGCGAGGAAGACGTCGTCGAGGGTCGGACGGTGGATGGCGACCGTCGCCACGGACAGGCCGTCGGCCTCGGCCGCGCGCAGCAGCCCGGGCACGGCGGCCGGGCCGTCGGTGGTGCGGACGTCCACGACGTTGCCGGTCACCCGCACGGCGCGGGTCCCGGGGGAGTTGGTCGCGAGCTCGGCGAACCGGGCCACGTCGGGCTCCGCGACCCGCGCGACGACCCGGTCTCCCGCCAGCCCGGCCTTGAGGTTCTCGGCCGTGTCGTCCGCGATGACCTCGCCGTGGTCGACGACGACGACCCGCTCGGCCATGGCGTCGGCCTCGTCGAGATAGTGGGTCGTGAGCACGATGGTCATGGGCGCCGCGCCCGAGGCGGCGCGGTCGGCCCGCATCCGCAGGATGTGCTCCCACAGGTTGGCGCGGTTGTGCGGGTCGAGGCCCGTGGAGGGCTCGTCGAGGAACAGCAGCGCGGGCGCGTGGACGAGGCCCATCGCGACGTCGAGCCGCCGCCGCTGCCCGCCCGAGAGGTCGGACACCTTGCGCCCGGCCGGCTCGACCAGGTCGAGCGCGTCGAGAAGCTCGTCGGCCCGGCGTCGGGCGGCCTGCCGGTCGAGCCCGTAGACCACGCCCTGGGTCACGACCTCGTCGCGGGCGCGCTGGACGTGGCCCGCGGCGTTGCCCTGCCCGACGTATCCGATCGCGTGCCGGACCTGCGCGGGGGAGGCGAGGACGTCGTACCCCGCGACCTCGGCCGTGCCGGAGGTCGGAGCGATGAGCGTGGTGAGCATCCGCAGCGTCGTCGTCTTGCCGGCGCCGTTGGGGCCGAGCACGGCGACCAGCTCGCCGGGCTCGACGTCGAGCGTGATGCCGCGCACCGCGTGCACGGCCTGGTTCTTGCCGGTCACGAAGTCCTTCGTGAGCCCTCGGGTCCTGATCACGGGTCCTCCTCCTGGCCGGCGGTGCCGGCCGGCCTGCGCTGCCGGCGGTGCCGGTCCGCCTGTGCTGACAGGACCCACGCTTCCAGCGGTAGAGGTCAGGTTCTGTCCTCTACCTCGTGGCATCCTGATCGCATGCTCGAGACCTCGGGACGGCTCCTGACGCTCCTCTCGCTGCTCCAGGCGCGGCGGGACTGGCCCGGTCTCGCGCTCGCCGACCGCCTCGGCGTCAGCCCGCGCACCGTGCGGCGCGACGTCGACCGGCTGCGCGAGCTCGGGTACCCGGTGCAAGCGACCAAGGGACCCGACGGCGGCTACCGGCTCGACGCCGGGAGCGAGCTGCCGCCCCTGCTGTTCGACGACGAGCAGGCCGTCGCCGTCGCCGTCGCCCTGCGCACGGCCCAGGCACCGGGCGTCGAAGAGGCCGCCGTGCGCGCCCTCGCGACCATCCGCCAAGTCATGCCCGCCCGCCTGCGCGCGCGGCTCGACGCGCTCGAGGTGACCTCGGTGCCGCGCGGCCGGCGTGAGCGAGACCTGCCGCACGTCGCTCCTGACGTGCTGCTCGCCGTCGGCACCGCGATCCGCGCGCGCGAGGTGCTGCGCTTCGACTACGAGGGCGGCTCGGGCGAGGTGATGGGCACGGGCGATCAAGCGTTCCGTCCGCCGCGCCGGGCCGAGCCGTACCACCTCGTCACCTGGGGCGGCCGCTGGTACCTGGTCGCCTACGACCTCGAACGTGAGGACTGGCGCACCTTCCGCGTCGACCGGATGGCGCCGCGCACCCCGACCGGGCCCCGCTTCGCACCGCGCGAGCTGCCCGCGCCCGACGTCTCGGCGTTCATCGCACAACGCTTCTCGCGTCCGTCATCGCCCGTCGAGGGCGAGGCCGTGCTGCATGCGCGCGCGCAGGATGTCGCACCGTGGGTGGGCGAGCGGGGGACGGTCGAGGAGCTGCCCGACGACGAGCTCGACGGCCGCCCACGCTGCCGGCTCGTCATGGGGTCGTGGTCATGGACGGGCCTGGCATCCCACCTCGCGCTGTTCGAGGTTCCCTTCGAGATCGTCGGCCCGCCCGAGCTGCGCGACGCCGCGGCCGAGCTTGCCGAGCGCTACCGCGCGTCGACGGAACGGGCGCGCTAGGGGACGAGCACGACCTTGCCGAACTGCTCGCCGGACTCCAGCCGGGCCAGGCCCGCGCGCGCCTCGGTGAGCGGGATCACCTGGTCGATGGGTGGCCGCACGCCGCTGCGCACCAGGAAGTTGAGCAGCGCCGCGAGGTCCTCGCGCGAGCCCATGGTCACGCCCCGCACGGTGAGCTCGGTGAAGAAGATGCGCGTGAGCTCGGCCGGAGGGGCGTCGCCCGTGGTCGCGCCCGCGACCACGATCGTGCCGCCCGGCCGGACCGACCGCACCGAGTGTGCCCAGGTGGCCTGCCCGACCGTCTCGATGACCGCGTCGACGCGGAACGGCAGGCGGGCGCCCGGCTCGACGGCGTGCGCGGCGCCCAGGCCGAGCGCGCGCGTGCGCTTGGCCGGCGTCCGGGACGTGACCACGACCTCGAGACCCGCGGCCGCGCCGAGGATCGTCGCGGCGCTCGCCACTCCGCCGCCCGCGCCCTGCACCAGCACCCGGTCGCCCGGGGCGAGCGCCGCCGTCGTGAACAGCATCCGGTACGCGGTGAGCCACGCGGTGGGCACGCACGCGGCCTCGACGAACGTGAGCTCCGACGGCTTGGGTACCAAGTTCGCCGTCGGGACGGCGACGCGCTCGGCGAGCGTGCCGGGGTAGCGCTCGGAGAGCAGGCTGCGCTGCTCGCGCGGGCCGACGCCGTGCCCGTCCGCCCCGATGACGCCGTGCACCACGACCTCGGTGCCGTCGGGCGCGATCCCCGCGGCGTCGGTGCCGAGGATCATCGGGAGCTGCTCGGGGCGCAGGCCCACGCCGCGCAGCGACCACAGGTCGTGGTGGTTGAGCGCCGCGGCCCGCACCTCGACCGTGGACCAGTGCTCGCGCTCGTCCGGCTCGGGCCGGTCACCCACCTCCAGACCGTCGAGCGGTGAGTCGGGCGAGAACCGGGCGACGGTGGCGGCGAGCATGTGCCCCAACCTAGCCGCTGGGCGGTCCGGCGCCCGGCGCAGCGGCGTCGTCCTGCCGTCCTACGAGGAGCCGCACGACGTCGGTCCCTGCCTCGAGCAACGCACTCGTGCGCTGCCCGATGTCGGTGAGTCGCGCGCTGAGCGCCTCGAGCGTGTCGTCGACGTCGAGCCTGCGGACCGCGTCGATGGCGTGCCGGACGGCGGGGATGCGATAGCCCGCGGCCCGCAGCGCGGCCGCGACACGGGCGTCGCGCACGGCGTCCGGCGGATAGCGGCGTGCTTTGAGCGACGTGACCCGCTCGGGGCGGACGAGGCCTTCGTCCTCCCAGAACCGCAGCGTGGAGGGCCGCACGCCCAAGGCGCCGGACAGCTCGGTGATGGTCATCGAGGCGCCGGGCTCGTCGCGGGGCTCGTGCTGGATCGTCTGCAGAGCGCGCCGCGCGACCAGGGCGTCGTCGCGTTCCTTGGCCAGGCGCACGTGCAACGAGCCGACCAGTGCCACGGCCTCGTCGAAGGGCAGGGTGCGCGCCTCGCGCAGCGTGCGGCGGGCGACGTGCGGCCCGACCGCCGTCGCCAGGCTCCGGTAGGCCCTCAGGGCGACCAGGTGCGCAGCCGAGAAGCGGCGATAGCCGTTCGCCGAGCGCCCGGAGGGCGGGATGACGCCGAGCCGCTCGAGGTCCCGGACCTGCTGCACCGAGTATCCCGAGGCCCGCGCGACGTCGGACGTCCTGAGGTGCTCCGGACCGGCGGGCACGTCGCCGTCCGTCACGGACCCTCCATAGGCACGTGAACCAGACACTTGAACCATGATGCTGCACCAGATCCTCGAGACCGTGCGTTCCTTCGACGGCGTGCTGATCCTCGCCCCGGACGCCTCCAGCGGTGCCCCGGCGATCGCATGGGGCGACTACTTCTTCTACTACGCCCCCGACGGCCGGGTCCCGTCCGGCCAGCCGTACGGCACGATCGTCACGAAGGACTACCCGGACGACACCCGTTCGGCGCTCGACGGCGAGGGCCGGTGGAGGGTCAACGTCCACGTGGGACGCGCCGCGTTCCAGGAGCTCATCGGCAGGGAGCCGCGCGAGGCAGCGGCAGAACCGGACGCCTTCGACGTCGCGGCGACAGACGTGATCGTCCCGCACCCCGTCCACGGCGCCCTCGGCTGGGTCGCCGTCGTCAACCCCGGCGAACGGACGTCCGGGACCGTGCGGGCGCTGCTCCGCGACGCGCACGACGCGAGCCGGGCTCGCGCGCTGCGGCGTGGCGGCGTGGCTCCCCGGGAACACTCCTGACCCCTGGGCCGGGTCGGCTACGTTGAGGCCCATGTCGCACGCCGCGTCCTTCGACCCCACCGCCCCGCCGGACCCCTCCGCGATCGAGTCCGAGCTCGCCGCGGCCCAGCAGGCGGTGCACGAGCACACGTACCAGCTCGCCCGGCGTCGCACCGCGGCCGAGGCCCTCGAGGCCGCACGGGTCACACTGAGCGCGGCCCGCAAGAAGGTGGCCGACGAGTCCGCCGACGTCGAGCGGCTCGAGTCGCTCAGCCCGACCCGGATCTGGGCCGGGCTTCGCGGCGACCGCGCGCAGCGCCTGGACGTCGAACGGGCGGAGCAGCAGGCCGCCGAGTACGCCGCGGCGAGCGCGCTGGCGAAGGTCATGACGGCCGAGCGCGAGCTCGCGGTGATCGACGCGGCGATCGGCGCGCTCGGCGACGTCGAGGCGCGGCGGACGCGCGCGCTCGCTGCCAAGGAGGCGTGGGTGCGGGGCGGCGGCGGCGCGGCGGCCGCCGAGCTGGCCGACATCGCCCAGCGGCTCGGTGCCGCGCGGTCCGAGCTGACCGAGATCGACGAGGCCGCGGTCGCGGCCGACCAGGCGCTCGCCGCCCTCCGTGCCGCGGCCGAGCACCTGCGCAGCGCGGATTCCTGGGCGACGTACGACACGTTCATGGGCGGCGGCATGTTCGCCGACATGGTCAAGCACGACAAGATGGACCGCGCCGCGGCCCTCATCCGCGCGGCCGACGCCGAGCTCGCGCACCTGGCGGTCGAGCTCGGTGACCTCGGCGAGCGTGGCGTCGGCGGCCTCGGCATCGACGGCATGACGCGCACGTTCGACATCTGGTTCGACAACATCTTCAGCGACTGGTCGGTCAAGAACCGCATCGCCGAGGCACGCGAGCGCGTGGACACCGCCGGCCGTGCGGTCGACCACGTGCGATCACGGCTCGCCGCACGGCGACGCGACGCCGAGGGGACCGTGGCGGCCATGGCCGCGCGGCGCGAACAGCTGCTCCTGGGCTGACCGGGCGCTCACCCGGCGCTCACCCGGCGATCACTCGGGGCCGACGTCGAACATCCAGCTGATGCCGAACCTGTCGTCGACCTGGCCGTAGTAGTCGCCCCAGGGTGCCTTCTCGAACGGAACCGTGACCTGGCCGCCCTCGGCCAGCCGCTGGCACGCTGCGGCGATGTACTCGTGGTCGTCCGGACCGCCCGTGAGCGCGACGGTGATGCCACTGGTCGGCGCCACGTACGGCATCATCGAGCCGGTGTCGGCGGCCATGATGGTGAGCCCGCCGGGGGCGTCGAGCTGACCGTGCATGACGAGGTCGTTGTCCGACGGGTTCTCTGACATGCCGGGCATCTCGCCGAACGTGCTGATGGCGAGCTCGCCGCCCAGCACGGACTGGTAGAGCTCGAGCGCCTGACGGGCCTCGGTCTGGAAGCTGAGGTACGGGTTGAGCCTGGCCATGGTCTACCGCCTCCGGTGAACGTGTGCAGGTGTCCTCATGGCCGACGACACCGACGACACCGACGACACCGTCGACCACGTCCCAGGCTAGGCAGGACCGGCCGTCCCGTCACCGGTTCTGCCGCGCGACCTCCCGGTCGGCCAGGAACTCGCGCACGATGGGACCGAGCTGGTCGAACTCGACGAGGAACCCGTCGTGCCCGTGGTCGGAGGTGACGATCCGCAGCTGGTCGGCGTTCGGCACCCAGGCGGCGATGCGCCCCGACTGTGCCGGCGGGAACAGGCGGTCGGAGTCGACGGCGACGACGAGCGCGCGGGCGGTGATCTGGGCGAGCGCGGCCTCGACCCCGCCGCGGTCACGGCCCAGGTCGTGCGTGAGCATCGACTCGGTGAGCACCAGGTACGAGTTGGCGTCGAACCGCCGAGCGAGCTTGTCCCCGTGGTGGTCCAGATACGACTGCACCGCGTACCTGCCGTCGGCGAGCGGGTCCTCGCCTCCCTGCGGCAGCCGGCCGAACCGGACGTCGAGCTCGAGCGCCGACCGGTAGGTGGTGTGGGCGATCTGCCGGGCGATCGCGAGCCCGGCGTGCGGCCCGTCGCCGTCCGCGGCGTCGTAGTAGTCGCCGCCGCGCCACCGCGGGTCGAAGCGGATCGCGCCGAGCTGCGGGTGCGCCCACGCGATCTGGTCGCCCGAGGTCTGGGCGGTGGTCGCGATGGCGGCGATGCTGCGCACCTCGATCCCCGCTTCGGGCCCGAGGATCGCCCACTCCAGCACGCGATGGCCACCCATCGACGCACCGACCACGAGCTCCCAGCCGGTGATGCCGAGCTGCCGGGCGAGCTCGACCTCGACCGCGACCTGGTCGCGCGTCGTGATGCGCGGGAACCGGCCGCCCCACGGCCGCCCGTCGGGCGCCGGGGACGACGGCCCGGTCGTGCCCTGGCACCCGCCGAGCACGTTCGGCACGACGACGAAGTACCGGTCGGTGTCGATGGGGGCGCCCGGCCCGACCATGACGTCCCACCAGCCTGCCGTGGCGTGGCCGTCGCCCGCCGGCCCGGTCACGTGCGAGTCGCCCGTGAGCGCGTGCAGCACCAGGACGGCGTTCGACCCGTCGGGCGCGAGCTCGCCGAACGTCTCGTACGCCATGCGGACGTCGGGGAGCAGCGTGCCGGTCTCGAGCTCGAACGTGCCGACGTCGGCGAACCGCCGGGCGCCCACCGGGTCGCCGTCGCGCCATGCGCCCGACGCCGGCGGTGGGGTGAGCGCCCCGCCGCGGCCCGGCGCCGGGGGCGGCGTCTGCCGACGGTCGACGGGCCGCGACGTCGGCCGAGACGTCGGAACGCTCACGCGGCCGTCTCCGCGCCCGCTGCCGCGGGCTCGCGGACGGCGTCGCGTGCCGCTGCGAAGCCCAGCTCGAGGTCGGCGAGGATGTCCTGCACGCCCTCGAGCCCGACCG
>Ga0233375_1000181_pt1 | contig 37061 bp, 36 predicted proteins | sample ElkDunMinimDraft_10_FD_191539 | JGI IMG/M metagenome (GOLD analysis project Ga0233375, IMG submission 191539) | Fecal eukaryotic communites from dung pellets of Tule Elk in California, USA - Elk Dung E16 | ecosystem: Host-associated > Mammals > Digestive system > Large intestine > Fecal | place...
CCGCCGTGTACGCGCAAATCGCCCTGCTCATCGCCATCCAGCCCCGACGCAGTCACTGCCAACTGCCCGTCCTGCGGCTGTTTGGCGATCGCACTGCGCGAGTCCGGGCGGGTGAACGGCTGCGCATGAGCGGTGAGTAGCGCATCTAGACGAATACTGGGAAGGCTCATTGGGCGTCTCATGGGCTTGGGTGAAGGTCAGGGGATGTCTGGTAGCAGACCACAGGACGGCGTTCCCGACCGGGCGATGAAAACAGCAGGTCTGGCACAGGCCGTGGCTCGGCACGTCCGTGCTGCGCTGCACTTGGCTGAGCCGGTCAACCCGCACGACTCTATCAGCACGCCATCCCCAGCTCTGCAGCTGAACACTGACGTCCGGCCGAAGCAACCCCGCTCCTGGCATGCGCCACGGAATCGAATAAGCGTTATCACCGTAGATAACGATACAGTATAACGTTATCATTTCAGTCGGAGGACAGCCGACACTGGCAAATGGTTGAGCTTTGTCCAGACACTCCGACCGCAGCTGAATCCCTTATGTATCAATCGCTTGAAACCAATTAGAACGAAACATTAGGACCCTGCATGAAAGCCACCTCGGCCTCCCTAGCTGCCTTGTCAGCACTGCTCATGACCAACCTCCACGCTGCTCCGTCGGCAAACTCCACCGTCTCGCTCGGCGATGTGTTCATCACTTCCGACGACACTAAAGGCGCGCCACGTACCGACAGCATCCTGACTTCGGTCGATGTCATGGGCAGCGACAAGATCGAAGATAAGCAGGTGATGAATAGCTGGGAACTGCTTGGGCAGATGCCCGGCATCCAGCTGACCGAGACGCGCATGGGCGCCGAGTCCGGCAAGGCGACATTTCGCGCCTTTAACGGTGAGGGCTATATCAACGGCATCAAGGTGCTGATCGATGGCATCCCCAGCAACGTCAACAGCGGCAACCAGCGCTTCATGGACATGCTGTTCCCGCTGGATCTTGAGTACATCGAGGTGGTGCGCGGCACCAACGACCCGCGCTACGGCCTGCACAACATCGGCGGCAACATCAACTTCGCCACCCGCCAGGGCGGCAATTACACCGACGGCCGCCTGACCTACGGCAGCTTCAACACCCGCGAATTCCAGTTGGCGGTTGGCCACGAGGAAGGCAACTTCGCGCAAAACTACATCCTCGCCAAGCAGGATTCCGACGGGCATCGCGACCACAGCGAATCCAACAAATACTCGCTGGGGGGCAAATGGTTCGTGACCAATGACGAGCAGACGATGAAACTCGGGCTGATCGCCCGCCTCTACCACCACCAGGCAGAGGAAGCCGGCTTTCTGACCGCGCAGGAACTGGCCGCCAGCCGCTCGCAGTCGCCGGCAAAGAATGCCAATGACGGCGATGACCGCGACATGAAGCACCTCAGCGCGCACGCCGACTTCCAGCTCAATGACGACCTGAGCCTGAGCAACAAGCTGTACTTCAACAGCTACGACGACGACCGCACCATAACCTTCACCAGCTACCAACCCGGCAACGCACCGCGCCAGCGCCGCCAATGGGAAGAACGCCAGACCGGTGTGCTGAGCAGCCTGACCTGGCGCGCGCACGAAATGCTGACCCTGGACGGCGGCATCAATTATGAGCAGCAGGACAACGAATACCGCCGCTATCGCTACGCGTTCGGCATTCCCACCGACTTCGACGCCACGCCGGCGCGCACCCAGAACGACGACAGCCACACCCTGCGCAACACCGGCGCCTACGCCCAGGCGATCTTCCAGCCGAGCGAGTCGCTGAAGATCGTTCCCGCATACCGGGTGGACAAGTTCTCCGGCAATACCGAGTTGCCGAACGGCGTGAAAGCCGAGCTGCAGGACTACGGCTGGATCGAGCAACCCAAGCTCAGCGTGGTGTACAGCGTCACGCCGGACATCAACGTCTACGCCAACTGGGGCCGCACCTTCCAGATTCTCACTGGCTCCACCGCACCGGCTTACCTCACGGCTGGCCAGGCTGCGTACAAGCCGTCGATCAATACCGGCAAGGAGCTGGGCGTGAAGTTCAAGCCCTTCAGCGGCGCCGAGGCGCGCATCGCCGTGTGGCAGCAGGACGCCACCGATGAAGTGGCCAACATGCCCAGCACCGGGACCACCGTCGGCCTCGGGGAAACCAGAAGGCGTGGCGCCGACATACAGCTCAGCGCGCAGTTGAACGACCAGTGGACGGTATGGGGATCGCACGCCATCCAGGAAGCCAAGGTGGTCAGCGCCTTTGCCGCTGATGGCGCGTCTTTGGCCGGCAAGGAGGTGTTTTCCACACCGCGCTACATCAGCAACCTGGGCGCCGATTACCAGTTCAACCACGCCTGGCGCTTTGGCCTGCAGGCCCGCGCCCAGGGCGACTACTACATCGACGAGCAGAACGACCAAGGCAAGTACGGCGGCTTCGCGGTGCTGGACGCCAATGTGCGCTACCAGCTCTCCGCCACCACCAGCATCGACCTGCAGCTGAAGAACCTGACCGACCGCGAGTATGAGTACGTGTGGTTCGACAACTTCTTCTGGGGCGGCGACGACCAGGCAATGTTCTCCCCGGCGCCCGGCCGCTCGGCTTATCTCTCCGTGGACATGAAGTTGTAGGCCCGAGGTAGAAAACAAAAAACCCAGGCTCACCCCTGGGTTTTTTCGTTGTGCCTTGTCTATGGAAATCGCTACAGATACTTCAACCAGCGAACATCACGTCGCCGCGCCTTGAGCCGGGCGAACCACTGCACCGGTGGGAAGAGCACCACGGCCAGCATCAGCGCGGCCAACCAGACAGCCAGAACCGAATCGAAACCGAAGTAGCTTCCCTGGTTCGCGCCCCAGATAGCCAGGGCAGCGATGTAGAACAGCTTCAGCACATACAGATGTAACAGATAGAAGAACATTGGCGCCGCGCCGAACACCGCCAGGGTTCGTACCAGGCGGCCGTCGTTACGGCGCTCAAGACAGGCCAGAAGCAGCAGCCCGATGCCCAGCGTCAGCGCCAGAAACAGCAGGGACGGCGGGTACTTGGTGATGTTGAAGAAACTCATCAGCGTCTGCAGCCAGGTCTCCCCCATTGCCCAGGGTTTCTCGCCGTAACCGTTTACCAGGCGCAGCAGCAGGAACAACGCCAATGAACCGAAACCGGCGATACACAGGTACCGACGACGCTGCTCCGGCGAGCTCGACGCGCCGCGAAACCAGGGGCCGATCACATAACCCAGCGCGATGACGCCGACCCACGGCAGCACCGGGTATGACGTGCGCAGGCGCAGCATGTCCGAGAAGATGATCCAGCCGCGGTCATGCAGTACCGCCCAGGGAATGTGCATCGCCGATTCCACAGGAAAATGCAGCCCGTCGAGCAGGTTGTGCCCTGCCACCAGCACCAGCCCCAGCACGCCAAGCAGCGCGCGCGGCAGCCACAACAAAGCAGACAGCGCCAGCATGCTCAGGCCGATGGCCCAGATCACCTGCAGGTAGATCACCGTAGGCGGGAACTGCAAGGTCCAGGCGAAGTTGACCAGGGTGAACTCCAGCACCACCAGAAACAGCCCACGCTTGAACAGAAAGGCGCTGGCCGCTGCGCGGCTGCTCTGCTTTTCGCCATAGAGAAACGCCGACAGACCGGTGAGCAGGATGAACAGCGGCGCACATAGATGCGCCAGGGTACGGCTGAAGAACAGCGCGGGGTCGGTAGTGGCCACCTCCATCGGGTCGGCCACCTGCTGATGCAGGTAGAAGGTTTCCCGGACGTGGTCCAGCAACATGAAGAGGATGATCAGGCCGCGCAGGGCGTCGATCGAGAGCAGGCGACGGGAAGGCATGGGAAGGAAAGCCGTGAAGTGAAACGTAATACTGTAACGCCTTCACTTCACCAACGCGACTCGGCTTTCACCGTCGCACGAACTTAAGGACGAACCTGAAAGCGGGAGCTGAGCCGATGCAGGCGCTCGGTAAGGGCCTGCAGCCTTTCGCTTTCCTCGCCCAAGCGCTGAGCGTCGTCCGCGTTACGTTCTGCCACCTCGCGGATGCTGCGCAGGTTCTGGTTGATCTCAGCGCTGACGTGGCTTTGTTCCTGGGTACTGGAGGCGATCGCCGTGTTCATGGTGGTGATCGCCTCGACTTCCTCACCCATGGCGCTCAGCAAGGCGCCGGTGCGCTGGCTCACGGCGACGCATTCCAGAGCGGCTTCGCGGCTGCGGTCCATGACCTGAGCGGCTGCCTGGCTGCCCTCCTGTAGACGAGCCAGGATGTCATGGATCTCGCGAGTGGAATCGCCGCTGCGTTGCGCCAGACTGCGCACCTCGTCGGCCACCACCGCAAAGCCGCGACCCACCTCACCGGCGCGCGCCGCCTCGATGGCCGCGTTCAGGGCCAGCAAGTTGGTCTGGCCGGCAATGCTGCCAATCACCGCCAACACCTTGCCGACCTCATCGGACTGCTCAGCGAGCATCTGCACGGTCTGATTGGCTTCGTGCAGTTGTTCGGCGAGTTCATTGATGGCCTGTTGCGAGATGTTGAGCAGCTGGTTGCCGTTCGCCGACTTCTCGTTGAGCCCCTGTGCCGCCCGTGCCGCCTGGCAGGCATGGGCGGCGACCCCTTCGATGCTGGCGAGCATCTCTTCCATGGCGGCGAGCATCTGAGCGGTCTCGCTTAGTTGCCGGTTGGTGCCGCTGTGCATCTGCTCGGTGGTGATGGCCAGATGATCGGCGGATTGTTCAAGTTGCTGGCTGTCGCGCACCACCTCGCCGGCCAGCTTGTCCAGCTCATCGATAAGGCTGTTGAAGCGAGCGGCAACGGGGCCTGGGCTGGGTATCCGATAGGTCAGGTCGATCCGCCCGTCCTCGGTGATGAGCCGGTCCGTCGCCGTGGTCAGCTGCGCGCCCTCGGCGGCCTCGGCGTGGCTCTGAAGGGCCAGGTAGACGAGGATCACCGTTTCCAGCACCACATAGAACGCATGCAGGAAGATGGTGCCCCAACTGCCCTGCTGGATGATGAACAAATCAAACCCTTGCGTCTGCAGCGCATAGAAGGCCAGGTGATGCGCCGCCGCCGTGGCCGCGGCTACGACGATGGGCAACCAGTCCCGGTAATAGAGCAGGAAGGCCAGCAGCACGAAAATGCCGAAGTGGAACTCGAGCACACCATGGGTAATGTGGATCTGCAGGGCAGCCATCACCATGAACGCGCCCCCCATGAAGCAGCGCAGCAGGCGCTCGCCAGGAATCAGGCGCCGAAGCAGGCTCAGCGCAATGCAGGTGATCCCACCAACAAGCAATACCTGGCCCCAAGTGTCGAACCACAGGCCCACAGCCAAGGAGTAGGCAAACATGCCCCAGAGCACAGCGCTCAGGGCACGGTCGGCTTGGAGGTAGTGGCGTTGCAGGGTGGTGAGCGTTGGATTCATGTTCTGCCTGACATAGCAAACCGCGCGCGCGTAAAAATAGGCGCACGGCGCCGAATTGAAGGGTTCATGAAGGGTATCTGGGTGGCGCCTGCGAGGCGCCGGGAAGCGAAGGCCAATTGACCCTCAGCCAAGTGTGGGAATACTGTGGCATTCGAAGCCGCAACTCAAGCCGGGCATGCAGTTACGAACGTTCCAATAGCCAGATGATCATTCACCTCCGTGTTTCGGCCAGCAGGTATAAACACACAGCCTGGCTGTACGTATGCCGAGCAAGAGCGGGTCAACTCGGGATGCTGGCCTTTCAGCTCGTTACTGTTAAAAACAAGCCGGCCATCAGGCCGGCTTTTTATTGGCCGTTGAGCTACCAGCCGGCGCCCTCGCCGCGTTGCCTGGAAAACTCCAAGACAGGCCAAGGGCGCGCAGCTCCCGAATGGCTGAGAACGGCCCTCACACTGCCTGAACGCTCAGATCCAGCGGCTTGAGCAGCATCTTCGCCACCCGCCGATCCTTGACCTCGACCACGATCAGCTTCCAGCCGGCGTACTCGATCTGGTCGCCAATGATCGGCAGGCGATCCAGTTCGCTCATCACCAGCCCGGACAGGGTCTGATAATCGTCGGTGGCCTTGGCGTGGAAGCCCAGGCGCTCACGCAGGACCGCCAGATTGATGGCACCGCTCACCCGATGCCCGCCGTCGACAGGCTCTATATCCGGGCCATCGATCTCGCTGGCGTCGGGGAGCTCGCCAGCGATGGCCTCGAGAATATCGGTCAGGGTCAGCAGCCCCTCGAACTGACCGAACTCACTGACCACGAAAGCCACGTGGGTCGAGGCCTGACGCATCTGTTCCAGCGCGTTGAGCACCGAGCAGCTGTCGGGCAGGTAGATCGGCGCCCGCACCAAGCTCGCGAGGTCGGGCTGCTGATGGCCCTTGAGCAGTTCCTTGAACAGCTCTTTCTTGTGGATATAGCCCAACGGCTCATCCATGGAGCCACCGCGGATCACCACCAGCCTGGAGTATGGCGATTCCAGCAGGGCCTGATGGATCTTCTCCAGCGGTTCGTCGAGGTTGACCCGGTCCACTTCCATGCGGTCGGTCATGGCCTTGCGGATCGACTGTTCGGCCAGGCTCAGCACGCCGCTGATCATTACTCGCTCGCGGCGATCGAACAGCAGTTTATCGTCGCCCATATCACCGACCATGTCGGCAATGTCGTCTCCCACTTCGTCCGCCTCGAGCCGCCCACCCAGCAGACGCATCACTGCGTGGGCGGTGCGCTCGCGAAGGGGGCGTTCGCCCTGCAGGCTGCGCTTGCGGCGGGAACGCGCGAACTGGTTGAAGAACTCGATGAGAATCGAAAAACCGATGGCCGCGTAGAGGTAGCCCTTCGGAATATGAAAACCCAGGCCTTCGGCAGTCAGGCTGAAGCCGATCATCATCAGAAAGCCCAGGCAAAGCATGATGACGGTCGGGCGTGCATTGACGAAGGCCGTCAGCGGCTTGCTGGCCAGAATCATCAGGCCCATCGAGATCACAACGGCGATCATCATCACCGGAAGGTGCTCGACCATGCCGACGGCGGTGATCACCGCATCCAGCGAGAACACCGCGTCGAGCACGATGATCTGTGCGACTACCGGCCAGAATGCTGCGTAGCCTTTGCTGCCAGCGGCCTGATGCGTGCGCCCTTCGAGCCGCTCGTGCAGCTCCATGGTGGCCTTGAACAGCAGGAACACACCACCGAACAGCATGATCAGATCGCGCCCGGAAAAAGTGTGACCGAAGACGTCCAGCAGCGGTTCGGTGAGCGTCACCAGCCAGGCAATACTGGCCAGCAAGCCAAGGCGCATAATCATCGCCAGGCTCAGGCCGATCAGGCGTGCCCGGTCACGCTGCTCGGGCGGCAGCTTGTCGGCAAGAATGGCAATGAATACAAGGTTATCGATGCCCAGGACGATTTCGAGGACGATCAGCGTCAGAAGGCCCAGCCACGCGGTTGGGTCAGCAATCCATTCCATTTCAAAACATGCTCTTGCAGGAAAGACGGGTACGGCCAGACGCTTCGGACACTACGGCAGTAGTGAGAGCGAACAGTCGAGGGAAGAAACGAGGAGTAGGTAACGAAGGCCCCGTAGGGGCTCGGCATCGAGAAGCGTTGCCGGATATCAGAGGTGCTCTCGGCCTGCAAGGCGAGAGCGAACTACAACTGTCGCTGTCCATAAAACTCTAAGCGAAGAAAAGGGACCGGCAGACTAATGGAATTCGGCGCCCATTTGTTTGGCAATCGTTACGATGTTTTACATCACTTGCGGCAAACGCCTGCCGTTGGCGCCAGCGGAAGTTTCCGACGAAAGGTATAGAACCACCGAAATGACGCCAATCACTTGGCATCCTTCGCCTCCCTCTCAGCCCAAAAGCGCCTTGCGATAATCAGCGGGAAACCCCGCGGCATCCGCCTTTCAGGCTTAATCCGTTCCGTTTAAGCGCAACGCAATCACTGCTGCAAGCACACCCGGGAAACCCGACAAATAGCGCGAGCGGCCCTGCGCCGCATGTCCGCCGTCAACTGTCGTCCGGAACAAGATCCAGGAAGTCGGGTCAACCCTGCGTCTAAACAGGCGTGCCTGCTTCCAAGGGGCTCGCAAATGTCTTTTTTTGAGGCTTTCCGCCATCCGATGAGCGCGACCAAGACCCTATATCAGAAGCTTCGGCTGTATCTGTTCAATACCTCGTGGATGATGGGCGAGCGTATGTTGCATATCGGGGTGGGCTTCGCCATCGCGATTGTGCTCGCACGCTACCTGGGGCCAGAACAGTTCGGCATCCTGTCCTATGCAATCTCGGTCACGGCGATCTTCGCGTCTGCCGGGCACATGGGGCTGGCGGGCCTGGTGGTTCGCGAGGTGGTACGCGAACCCGAGGAGATCCCGAAGATTCTCGGCACCACCTTCATGCTGAAGCTAACCGGGATGGCCATCGGTTTCGTGCTGGTGCTGGGCTATGCCCTGGCGTTCGAGGAATTCGGCAGTAATACATTCTGGATGCTGCTGATCGTCGCCTCGGCGATTTTCTTCCAGACCTTCGATGTCATCGAGTACTGGTTCCAGTCCCAGGTGCAGGCCAAGTACCCGGCGATCGCCAAGTCCTGCGCCATCCTGCTGGCTGCGGCGCTGAAGGTCGGATTGATACTCTCCGGCGCCGGCCTGCTGGCCTTTGCCTTCGCCCATACAGCGCAATTTATCGTCGCGGCGCTGATCCTCGCCTACCTGTACAACAGTACGACTCGGCTATCCGTCATCAGCTGGCAGGCGAACCTCGCCAAGGCCAAGGAGCTGCTCGGCCAGGGCTGGATCATCTATCTGGGTTCGATCTTTGCGGTGATTTACATGAAGATCGACCAAATCATGCTCAAGTGGATGGTCGGCGTGCAGGAGGTCGGCGTCTATGCGGTGGCCGCTCAGCTGTCGGAGGCGTGGTATTTCCTGCCGGTGGCGGTGGTAGCGTCGTTCTTTCCCAAGCTGATCAAGCTGCGCGACAGCGACAACGAGCTGTTCAACCGGCGCCTTCAACAGCTGTTCGATTTTCTCTTTCTGGTCGCTGTCGCGGTGGCGATAGTGGTGACACTGATTGCCGGGCCGTTGATCAGCATGCTCTTTGGAGCCGAATACCAGGGCGCTGCCCCGGTGCTGACCATCCATATCTGGGGCGGCGTGTTTATCTTCATGCGCGCGCTGTTCAGCCGCTGGATCCTGATCGAGAACGCCTTGATGTTCTCGCTGATCACCCAGGGTATGGGGGCGCTATTCAACATTGGCCTCAACTTCCTGCTGATTCCGCGCTACGGCGCCGAAGGCGCCGCCATGGCGACGGTGATTTCCTATGCCATCGCCTCCTATGGTGCGCTGCTGGTACACCGCAAGACCCGCCCGGTTTTCTTCATGATGACCCGATCCATTTTCAGTCCGTTTCGCTATGCATACAGCGCCGTAGGAGCGACCCGATGAGCCTCAAGTCAATCGCCAAGGCGTTACCCGAACCGCTCAAAACGCTGATAAAACAGATCCGCGACGGCAGCGGCCTGGCTCTGGTCAGACTGTTTTCCGTCAACGGTTTCATGGCCTCGTTCTACTACTGCTTCCTGAGCCGTGAGTTCGATCGCGAGCACCGCGCCGTACTGCTGGGGCGCCTTCAGTTCGCTCGGCTGATGCGCAGCAAGGGCGAGAACGATGCCTTCCTGCGACGCAATGTGCACCGCCTGGAAAAGGGCCTGATCATGCGCCCGCGACGCCCCACCTTCGCGGAGGATTACATAGGTGCGACAGCGCGTTGTTATGCCGATGCCGCACTCAGCAGAGACATGACCAACGGTCAGCAGCGTTGGGCCGGCGATGTGCTTAACAACTATTTCACAGCCGTCGGCAGCACGCCGCGCATCGACTCGGCGAGACGCACCTTTGCCAGCGTGGAAGGCGCCACCGCCGCCAGCCATCGCGTGCCCTATCCGCACAGCGAACTGCCAGCCTGCCCGGTCAGCTATGAGCAGTTGATGGTGCTGTTCCGCCGCCGGCGCTCGGTGCGCTGGTATCTGGACAAGCCCGTGGACAAGGCGCTCATCCAGCAGGCCGTCCGCGCCGCCAGCCTGGCTCCCTCGGCGTGCAACCGACAGCCGTTTCGCTTTCACGTGGTCAACGACCCGTCCAGGGCCGCGGATATTGCCAGTTGCGCCGGCGGCACCGCCGGTTTCCACGACAATCTGCCTTGCGTGATCGCCGTGGTCGGCGACCTGGGTTCCTATCCAGAAGCGCGTGACCGGCACGTCATCTACATCGACGGCTCGCTGGCGGCGATGCAACTGATGCTCGCCCTGGAAAGCCTCGGACTCTCCAGCTGCTCGATCAACTGGCCGGACATTGAGGACAAGGAGCGGCGCCTGGCGCGCAAGCTCGACCTCGCCTTTCACGAGCGCACCGTGATGCTGATGGCCGTGGGCTATGCCGACCCAACCGGCGGCATCCCCTATTCGGACAAGAAGACCGACGAAGAATTGATCGTATTCAAATGAGGTAAATCATGTTCATCGAAATCAGAAAGGCCGGCTTCATCAACAAGGGTGCCGAGTTGATGCTGCATGCTGCCTTGCAGAAGCTGAAGGCAAGATATCCCGAGGCCACCTTCGTCATGGCGCCTACATCCAAGCGTGCCGAGCATCCTTTTCACAATCTGGTACAGCTGGGTTTTTACCCCAAGGCCTCGCTCTGGCGCTACGGCATCCAGTGGGGCAACTTGGCCAATCTGGCGCCCCGTCAGTTGCGAGAGATGTACGGCGTGGTACTCGACCGTGAGGTCGACGTGGTGATCGACGCCGCCGGTTTCGCCTACAGCGACCAATGGGGCGACGCCCCGACCAGCGAACTGGCCCAGTCAGCCAAACGCTGGAGGAAAAACGGCACCTGCGTCATTCTGCTGCCACAAGCGCTGGGCCCGTACGCCTCGGAGCGAAATCGGAAGGCGATCAAAACGGTGGTGGATAACGTCGACCTGATCTTCACCCGCGAACGGGTCTCCTATGAACACCTCACCGGCGTGGTGGGCGAACAGCCGAAGATTCGCCAATCTCCGGATTTCACCAACCTGATTACCGGCGTTCTGCCCGCCAACTTCGATACCGAGCAGAATCGCTTCTGTATCGTTCCCAACTGCCGGATGCTCGACAAGACGGACCAGGCCACACGTGATGCCTACCTGCCGTTCCTGATCAAGTGTACCGAGCACCTGCTACGCAAGAACGCCAAGCCCTTCGTACTGGTCCATGAGGGCAAGGACGATCGTGCACTGGCTGAAAAGCTTTCCGCGGCCGTCGGCGGTATTCCGGTAATCCAGGAAAAAGGCGCATTGCAGATCAAAGGCATTTTGGGTGCCTGCAGCGGCACACTGGGCAGCCGCTTCCACGGCCTGGTCAGCGCGTTGTCCCAGGGCGTACCCGCCTTGGCCACTGGTTGGAGCCACAAATACCAGATGCTGTTCGAGGATTACGGCATCCCCGAAGGCATGCTCAAGGTCGGCGCCAGCGATGCCGAGATCGAACGCAAGGTCGCCTGGATCACCGACGACCGCGAACAGATTCAGACTGAACTCAAGGCGCGTGCAGAGCACCTCAAGGCTCAATCCGAACAGATGTGGCAGCAGGTATTCGAGGTAATCGACCAGCGCACCGCACACCGGCAGGCGCGGCGCTCGGCCTGAGCGCAATTGGAAAAGTCGCCTCCGCGATGGGGCGATTTTTCTTCTTAGCCAAGCTCTCGTGCTCGCCCCAGCCCCGTAAGTTCCCGCGAACAACCTCCACAGATCGCGGGCCCTTGGCTAAGCGCAACGGCGGCGTTAACCTGCCTCTTTTGCCGCGAGCGCGCCATGCCTCTGTTCGACGTATTGCTGCTAATCACTGCAGGCTTTGCCGCAGGCGGGATGAACGCACTGGCTGGCGGCGGCACTTTCTTCTCCTTCCCGGCGCTACTCGCCATCGGCCTGCCACCGGTGACGGCCAATGCGACCAACGCCGTCGCGCTCTGGCCTGCGAGCCTTGCCGGTGCGTGGGCAGCGCGCACCAGCTTGCGGCCGCTGGGGCACTACCTTTTGCCCTTATTGCTGGCCGGCCTCGGTGGTGGCCTGCTGGGTGGTGTCTTGCTGCTGGCCAGTGGTGATGATGTGTTCAGCCTGCTGATTCCCTGGCTACTGTTGCTGGCTACCGTCCTGTTTGCCGCCAGTCCCCTGCTCAGCCGCTGGCTGGCGTCGCGTCGCAAGGAGGCCGGCGAAGTACCACCGCATGCGCCGATGTCCCTGGCTGCACACGGGCTGGTCTCCATCTATGGCGGTTACTTCGGCGCAGGCATGGGCATTCTCCAACTGGCGGCCTTTTCCATTGAAGGCCATCCGCTGGTGCGTGCCAACGCGCTGAAGAACCTGATTTCGGCGGCGATCTACAGTGTCGCCACCGCAACCTTTATCATTGCCGGACGCGTGAGCTGGGATGAGCTGGCAATCCTGCTGATCGGCACCACCGCGGGTGGCTATGCTGGCGGTACACTGAGCCAGAAGCTGCCGGCCAATTGGTTGAGGGCCTTCGTTATTCTGGTCGGTGCAAGCATGACCCTCTATTACTTCTGGGCAACCTACGGAAGTTGAGCATCACAGAACCGGCGTTATGGCTTCTGCTGCCCAGCTCTGCTAGTGTCGCGACCGTTTCAAAGCAGCCGGAGAACTGATTCCGCCATGGCCCGCAAGAAAGTCGCCCTCGATTTCGAACAATCCCTCGCCGAGTTGCAGCAGCTGGTCGAACGGCTGGAAAGCGGCGAGCTGTCGCTGGAAGATTCGCTGACCTGTTTCGAGCAGGGCATCGGCCTGACGCGCGACTGCCAGGCAGCGCTCAGCCAGGCCGAGCAGAAAGTACAGATCCTGCTTGAGCGCGACGGCAAGCTGCAGGAAGCCCCGTTCGAGGTGGACCCCGAAGCATGATCGCCTACCAGCAGCGCTGCCAGGCGCGTGTCGATAACCGCCTGAGCGCCCTCTTCGTCGCGCCTCGCCCCCAACTCGAACGCCTCTACGAGGCCATGCGCTACAGCGTGATGAACGGCGGCAAGCGCGTGCGACCGCTGCTGGTCTACGCCGCCTGCGAGGCGCTCGGCGGCGATGCTGCCCAGGCAGATGGCGCCGCCTGTGCGGTGGAACTGATCCATGCCTACTCGCTGGTGCACGACGACCTGCCGGCGATGGATGACGACGACCTGCGCCGCGGCCAACCGACCACCCACAAGGCATTCGACGAAGCCTGCGCCATTCTGGCCGGCGACGGTCTGCAGAGCCTCGCCTTCGAAACGCTGGCCGCGCCGGCGCACAATCCCGCGGATGCCGCGCTGCGTCTGGAAATGTTCAGCAGCCTGGCCCGCGCCGCTGGCCCGGCGGGAATGGTCGGCGGCCAGGCCATCGATCTAGGTTCGGTTGCGCTCAAGCTCGACCGCGAATCTTTGGAGCTGATGCACCGGCACAAGACCGGCGCCCTCATCGAGGCCAGCGTGCGCCTGGGCGCCCTGGCCAGCGGGCGTGCTGACGAGGCCAGCCTGGCCGCGCTGCAGCAGTACGCCCAAGCGATCGGCCTGGCCTTCCAGGTGCAGGACGACATCCTCGATGTGGAAAGCGACACCGCCACGCTCGGCAAGCACCAGGGCGCCGATGCCGCCCGGGACAAGCCCACCTACCCGGCGCTGCTGGGGATGGATGCGGCAAAGGCCTACGCGCTTGAATTGCGCGATACGGCCCTGGCCGCGCTCCAACCGCTTGAAGCAAGCGCCGAACCGCTGCGCAACCTGGCCCGTTTCATCGTCGAGCGCCGCAGCTGAGCGTGAGCGGACCGCTCGCGCTAATCCTGGTCGCTGGTCAGGCTGTCCATGACCGTTAGCGCCGCGGACATTCTTATCGTTGAGCCCATCGGGTAAACTGCGACTCTTTTTTCAGATAAAAACGATTAGCCCGATGCTCAAGACGTTCCATGAGATCCCTCGGCTTCGCCCCCAAACGCCCATCCTTGATCGCGCCGCCACGCCCGCGCAGCTGCGTCGCCTGGGCGAGACGGAACTTGAGGAGCTCGCCAACGAACTGCGCCAGGAGCTGCTGTTCAGCGTCGGTCAGACCGGCGGGCACTTCGGCGCGGGTCTCGGCGTCATTGAACTGACCATCGCGCTGCATTACGTTTTCGATACGCCCGACGACCGTCTGGTCTGGGATGTGGGCCACCAGGCCTACCCGCACAAGATTCTCACCGGGCGCCGCGCGGGCATGGCCAGCCTGCGCCAGAAGGACGGCCTGGCCGCCTTCCCACGCCGCAGCGAAAGTGAATACGACACCTTCGGCGTGGGGCATTCCAGCACCTCTATCAGCGCGGCACTGGGCATGGCCATTGCTGCCCGAATGCAGGGTCAGTCGCGCAAATCCATCGCCGTGATCGGTGACGGTGCGCTGACCGCCGGCATGGCCTTCGAAGCGCTCAACCATGCGCCGGAAGTCGGTGCCGACATGCTGGTGGTGCTCAACGACAACGACATGTCGATCTCACGCAACGTCGGCGGGATGTCGAACTACCTGGCGAAGATCCTCTCCAGCCGCACCTACACCAGCATGCGCGAAGGCAGCAAGAAGGTTCTGTCGCGCCTGCCCGGCGCCTGGGAAATTGCGCGCCGCACCGAGGAGTACGCCAAGGGCATGCTGGTCCCCGGGACCCTGTTCGAAGAGTTGGGCTGGAACTATATCGGCCCCATCGACGGCCACGACTTGCCGACCCTGATCGCCACGTTGCGCAACATGCGCGACCTGTCGGGCCCGCAGTTCCTGCATGTGGTGACCAAGAAAGGCAAAGGCTTCGCCCCGGCGGAAGTCGACCCCATTACCTGGCACGCAATCAGCAAACTCGAACCGCTGGATGCTCCCCAAAAACCCAAAGAGCCGTCCGGCCCTCGCTATTCCAACGTGTTCGGCCAATGGCTGTGCGATATGGCCGCGACCGATCCCCGCCTGATGGGCATCACACCGGCGATGAAGGAAGGCTCGGACCTGGTGGCCTTCAGCGAGCGCTTCCCCGAGCGCTATTTCGACGTCGCCATTGCCGAACAACATGCAGTTACGCTCGCCGCCGGCATGGCCTGCGAAGGCGCCAAGCCGGTGGTGGCGATCTACTCCACCTTCCTCCAGCGCGCCTACGACCAGCTGATTCATGACGTCGCGGTGCAGAACCTTGACGTGCTGTTCGCCATCGATCGCGCCGGCCTGGTAGGCGAAGACGGCCCGACCCACGCCGGCAGTTTCGACCTGTCCTATCTGCGCTGCATCCCCGGCATGCTGGTGATGACCCCCAGCGACGAGAACGAGATGCGCCGAATGCTCACCACCGGCTATCGGTTCCAAGGCCCGGCGGCGGTGCGCTATCCACGCGGTACCGGCCCCAATGCAACGCTTGAGCCTGGCCTGGAACCACTGGAGATCGGCAAGGGCGTCATCCGCCGCCAGGGTTCGAAGGTGGCGCTGCTGGTATTCGGCGTGCAGCTGCCCGAAGCGCTGCAAGTGGGTGAAAAGCTGGATGCGACCGTCGTCGACATGCGTTTCGTCAAACCGTTGGACGAGGCGCTGGTGCGCCAACTGGCCGACACCCATGAGTTGCTGGTGACCATCGAGGAGAACAGCGTCATGGGCGGAGCCGGCAGCGCGGTAAACGAATTTTTGGCGCATGAAGGCGTGCTAAAGCCGATCCTCAACCTGGGCCTGCCCGACTACTATGTCGAACATGCCAAACCGACGCAGATGCTCGCCGAGTGCGGACTGGATGCCGCAGGAATTGAAGCGGCGGTGCGTGCACGGCTAGCGAAGCTGGCCACCAACGCCCACGGCCCACACCAAGGCAACTGAACACGCCGTTTCGGCCTTCCCTTTGCGGGAAAGGCCGATCCGAAGGACATGCTGCGCGCACCGGCATCTGCACCGCACCGCACAGACGCCCATGGTGCGCGCAGCAGGCCCTACGAACCGCTCCGCCCTGGGCTTGTACCGCGCAATTTGCAGCGGCTAAAGTGCGCGCTTTTTCCTTCTCCTGATTTCCTTGCGGCCCGGTCTGCCAGTCCGCACCAGCGGTACGATCCCCATGCCCTCTTTGCCAGTCTTCACCATTCACCGGCCTGATCTTGCGCTGCTTCCCGAGCTACGCCACAAGATCGATCACAAGACCAAACCGCTGGGCGCACTGGGGCAACTCGAAGCGCTGGCGCTGCAGATCGGCCTGGTCCAGCAGAGCCAGACACCCAGCCTGCGCCGGCCCAGCCTGACCATCTTCGCCGCCGATCACGGCCTCGCACGAGCCGGCGTCAGCGCCTACCCGCCAGAAGTCACGCCGCAGATGGTTTTCAACTTTCTCGCCGGCGGCGCAGCCACCAACATCTTTGCCCGCCAGCATGGCTTTGCGCTGCAGGTTGTGGATGCCGGCGTAAACGCTGACTTCCCCAGCGATCTGCCGCTGCGCCACGAGAAGCTCGCGCATGGCACCGCCAATTGCCTGGAAGGTCCGGCCATGAGCTGCGCGCAAGTCGTCCAGGGCCTAGAAACCGGACGACGCATCGCCCATGAGGAAGCGGAAAAAGGCAGCAATGTGCTGGCCTTCGGCGAGATGGGCATCGGCAATACTTCGAGCGCCACGTTACTCGCTCATTTCCTCGCCGATCTGCCAATCGCTGCCTGCACAGGACGGGGCACCGGGCTGGACGATACCGGCCTGGCGCGCAAGATCGCGACCCTCGAAGCGGTTGCCACGCGTGTCGGCCAAGGCCCTCACGATGTACTCGATGTACTGGCGGAGGTAGGCGGTTTCGAGGTAGTGATGATGACCGGCGCCATGCTCGGTGCGGCGGAAAAAGGCGCCCTGATCATCATCGACGGTTTTATCGCCAGCGCCGCCCTGCTGGCGGCCATGCATATTTCACCAGCCGTTCGGGACTACGCGGTGTTTGGCCATCGCTCAAACGAAGGCGGCCACCCGCTTTTGCTGAAGTATTTGCGCGCCACCCCGCTACTGCAACTGGACTTGCGCCTCGGCGAAGGCAGCGGTGCGGTACTGGCCTGGCCTCTGCTTCAGGCCGCCTGCGGCTTTCTCAACGAGATGGCCTCCTTCGAAGAAGCCGGCGTGAACGGCGCGGGTGCGCCATGAACGAGCGACCCTTGTTCCGGCGGGAGACTGATCGCTTCCTGCTCTCGCTGCAATTCTTCACCCGCATTCCTATTCCGGCCCGGGTGCCCTATTCCGAAGATGAGCTCAACCAGGCGGCGATCTACTTCCCCCTGATCGGCACCCTGATCGGCGGGCTCTGTGCCTTGGTGTACTGGGGTGCGACCTTTCTCTGGCCAGAGTCGGTGGCGATCTTCCTGAGCATGGTGTTCGGCCTGCTGCTGACCGGATGCTTCCACGAAGACGGCCTGGCCGACTGCATGGACGGCATGGGCGGCGGCTGGGATCGCGAGCGCATCCTCACCATCATGCAGGACTCGCGCTTGGGGACTTATGGCGCGGCCGCACTTATCGGCACGTTAGGCGGCAAATTCCTGCTGCTGAGTTCACTGCCGCCCGCGATCATCATTCCGGTCATGATGCTGGCGCACACGGTCAGTCGCCTCAACGCCGCGAGCATGATGCTCACCGAAACCTACGCACGCCCCGAGGGCAAGGCCAAGCCGTTGGCGGTGCGCATGTCGGCACCAGGGTTGTTGATCGCGGCCGCCCTGGCGCTGCTGCCCTTTCTCTGGATCGATATCCCGGCGCTCTTCTGGCTGGCGCTGCTGCCTCTGGTCGCGCTGCGCTTCTGGTTTGCCCGCTGGCTGCGCAAGTGGATCGGCGGTTTCACTGGCGACTGCCTCGGCGCGCTGCAACAGCTGAGCGAGCTGACCTTCCTGCTGGGAGTCCTGGCACTGTGCCGCTTTGTCTGATTCGCCACACCCGTGTGACAGCCCGCGGCCTGTGCTATGGCCGGATGGACGTACCGCTGGCGGCTAGCTTTGCCACAGAAGCCCAGCTAGTCCGCGAAGCGCTGACTCTACAATTTCCACAAGGCTTGCCGCCCATCTGGAGCAGCCCGAGCCTGCGCTGCCGCCGCCTGGCCGAAGCACTGGACGCTCCGTTTCAGCTCGACGCACGCCTGCAGGAGCTGAATTTCGGCGACTGGGAAGGCCGCAGCTGGGCCGAACTGGACTCACCGGCGGCGCGCCATTGGGGCGATAACTGGCAGACTGCCGCGCCACCGCAGGGCGAAAGCCTAGCCGCATTGCTGGACCGTTTGCGTGCATTTCTGGCGGAGCTGGACAGCGCGAATGCGATCTTGCTGACCCACGCCGGCCCGATTCGCGCCCTGCATCACCTGGTCACAGGCCAGTCACTGGAGGCCGCATTCAGGCTGCCGGTGGGCCATGGCGATCTCATTTTGCTACCTCGTCCCTGACGTTTTCATTGCGCCCAAGCCTGCCGCCGGCTATGGTGCGCGCGTTTTCCATTCAGGTGTGCCGCCGCAAGGCGCGCATTAAACGGGAAGCCGGTGCGTTCGACAGAACAATCCCGGCGCTGCCCCCGCAACGGTAATCGACCGCGATCCTGTGATCGCCGTCCGCTCAACCGCCACTGTGCCTCGGCATGGGAAGGCGAGCGTGATGAGAGTCGAGAGCCCGGAGACCGGCCTGTGCGGATTCGACTGGTGTTGCGGAGGGCAGCACCGTCAAGCGCGGCGCCCGCACTCCGGATTCCACGCTTGTTCCTGCCCTCCTCAAAAGCTGAAATCTTTTGAGGATCTTTGATGAAGTTGTCTCGTATTGCCTTGGCTGTCGCTCTGACGCCAAGCCTGGCACTGGCGCAAGCCTCATCCCGCGAGGATGCGCTGAAACTGCCGGAAACCCTGATTACCGCCAACCGCGACGTGGAGCAGCGCAGCGAGAGCAGCGCCGCCAGTACGGTATTCACCCGTGCGGATATCGAGCGGTTGCGTCCAGCCAGCGTGCCTCAGTTACTGACCCAGGTGCCCGGTGTTCAGGTGGCCAACTATGGTGGTCGCGGCGCAGCTTATGGCCTGTATATCCGCGGTACCAGCACAGCCCAGACGCTGGTGCTGATCGACGGCGTGCGAGCCGGCTCAGCCACCGCCGGCGGCGCAGCGTTGCAGTTTCTCAGCGTGGATCAGATCGAGCGCGTCGAAGTGCTGCGCGGATCGCGCTCGGCCATACATGGGGCCGATGCCATGGGCGGCGTAATTCAGATTTTCACCCGTCGCGGTGGACCCGACGGGCTGCGCCCCTACGTACGTGTCGCCGGCGGCAGCGACAACACCTGGGAGCGCACCCTGGGACTGTCCGGGGGCGATGAACGAACCCGCTTCAACCTGTCTGCCGGATTGGATGAAACCGCGGGCATCGACCGCACCCGCACGTCCTTCGAGAGCGACGCGGACCATGACGCCTACCGCAATCGGTCCCTTGCCATGAGCTTGAGCCACCGTTTTGCCGACGATCTCGAAGCGGGCTTCACCCTGCTCGATCAAAGGGGCAAGACCGAGATCGACAACCCCTTCGGTCGCTGGGACCCGACAGTTGCCCCCTGGGGCGCATCGGTTGCGGCCAAGCCCTACGATGAATACAGCGTCAGCACCAGCACCGTCTGGCTGGACGGGAGTCTCAACGATAGCTGGCGCAGCCGGCTGGAACTCGGCCACAGCGAGGACAAGCAGGAAAACTTCGATAAGTTGTTCCCCGGCAGCACGGTCAACAACACCTACCGCGACTCGGCCAACTGGCTCAACCGTCTGATTCTCGGCAATGGCCACAGCTTGCGACTGGGCGCCGACTACCTGAAGGACAAGGTCCGCAGCAGCAACGACTTCGGCGTGGACAGCCGTGACAACAAGGCCGCTTTTATCCAGCACAGCTTCCAAGGCGAGCGCTTCGGCAGCGAGCTGGGCATGCGTCATGACGATAACGAGCAATTCGGCAACGAGAGTACCTTCAACGGGGCGCTCAGCTATCAGCTCGATCTGGACAACCAACTGATCCTGTCCTACTCGGAAGGCTTTCGCGTACCGACCTTTGCCGATCTCTACTGGCCCTTCGACGGTTTCTACAGAGGGAACCCCAATCTCAAACCGGAAAAGTCGCGCAGCTACGAGCTGCAATGGCGCAGCCAGCTTAGCCCAAGTACCCGCTTGGAGACCTCGCTGTATCGCACCGACTTCCACGATCTGATTACCACGACATCGGACTGGAGCACGGTGGACAACATCACCCGGGCACGGGTCAACGGCTTCGAAGCAACACTGAAGCAGGAGCTGTTTGGCTGGCATGGCGATCTGGGCATCGCCATCATCGATCCGCGCAACCTCGAAAACGGCCATACGCTGCCTAATCGAGCCAAACGCACGCTTATTTTGAATCTGGACCGCCAGTTCGGCGCCATTGGCCTGGGTGCTGGCTTCACCGCCGTCAGCAGCAGCTACAGCAACGCCGACAACACCTCGGAACTGGCCGGCTACGGCGTGCTGGATCTGCGTGCCAGCTGGCAGGCCAGCAACGAACTGGCCTTCGATCTAAAGCTGGCCAACGTTCTGGACAAGGATTACAGCCGCTTGGCGTATACCTACGATGGCAACGAATACGGCTATCAGGAAACCCCCTCAAGCCTGATGATTGGCGTGACTTGGACGCCCCGGCTTTAAACTGCTGAGGTTGCCGGCTCGCTCGGCAACCTTGCCCCTCTATCAAGGCTCTTTCTTCCATGCTGCGTCTGGCCATCTCACTGCTGATCCTGTCCCTGGCGCTGCCGGGCGGGGCTCATGCAGCCACACCCCAGCGCATCCTCTCTCTGGACCTCTGCCTCGACTGGCTGGTGGCTCATCACGCCGACCGGCAGAACGTCGTGGCGCTGTCGCCACTGCAAAAACGTTATCCCATCGACTGGATAGACACCGCCTGGCCGCTGCATGACGGCAGCCTCGAGCAAATCTATGGCTTGCAGCCCGACCTGGTACTGGTCGGCCAGTTCGCGGCGGTCATGCTTCGCCAACGCCTGCAGAGCCTGGGTGTGCGCGTGGAAGTGCTGCCGCTGCCCGTCTCCCTGCAGCAGGTGGTGGAGTACGAGAAACAGTTCCTGCGCCATCTGCACTTACCGCAAACGCGTGCCAGCGAAGTACCCGCGCCATTGCCGCGCCCGGCCAGACCACAGCGGCTGTTGCTGCTCGGCTCCAACGGCATTGGCACCGGTACCGGCACGCTGGAACATGAAATCCTCGAACACGCGGGCTGGACCAACTACCTCACCGAGCCGGGGTATCAGCGTCTGGATCTGGAACAAATCGTCAGCGACCCGCCGGATGCGATCCTGTGGGCCGCCCCCGAACATCACGCCCTGGCCAATCAGTTCGCCGAGCAGCCGGCGCTGACCAATGCCGTACCCGCCGAGCGCTGGCTGGCTACCGATTACTGGCGTTGGCAATGCCCCGGCCCATGGACTTGGGACCTGATAGGACAACTGCATCAATGGCTCGACTGACCACCCCCCTGCTCGGCGGGCTATTGCTGATCGCAACCCTGCTCTCACTGAACCTGGGCTCAACTTCGGTGAGCGTCGCCGGCGGGCTGCTCGACTGGCTGAGCGGAACGGAATCGCTCCGCGCCATCGTGGTGGGTGACATCCGTCTACCGCGCACCTTACTGGCCATCTGCGTTGGTGCAGCGCTGGGCCTTTCCGGCGCCGCGTTGCAGGGGCTGCTGCGTAACCCGCTGGCCGACCCCGGCCTGATCGGCGCCAGCCAGGGTGCGGCGCTAGGCGCAGCAGCAGTGTTCTACTTCGGCCTGCTGTCCTTCGCCGGCGAGATGGCCCCGGCACTGGCCGGGCTGCTTGGCGCTGGCATTGCGCTGGTTATGATGCTGGCGCTGGCGGGCTCCTCACGCCCGTCCATGGTGATCATGGCCGGGCTGGCGATCTCCACGGTCAGCGGCGCACTGCTGGCCATGGTGCTGAATTTCGCACCCAACCCCTACGCCATGCAGGAGCTGGTGTTCTGGCTGCTCGGTTCGGTTTCCGAACGCGGCCTGGACCATCTGCGCATTCTGCTGCCGGCCTTGCTGATTGGCAGCGTGCTGATCCTGCGGCAACGGCCGCTGCTGTATGGATTGAGCCTGGGCGAACGAACCGCGCAAAGCCTCGGCCTGAACGTCAAGCGCGGCAGCCGTCTGATCGTCTTAGGCGCCGCCGTACTGGTGGGCTCGGCGGTCGCCGTGGCGGGCGCCATCGGTTTCGTCGGATTGATAGTGCCGCACCTGATCCGACCGCTGGTCAAGCATCGTCCCGATCGCCTGCTGCTGCCCTCGGCATTGGCCGGCTCGACGCTGGTGCTCTGTGCCGACCTCGTGGTTCGGCTGATGCCACCGGGCCGCGAGCTCAAGCTGGGGGTGCTGACTTCGCTGATTGGCGCGCCGCTGTTCATCTGGCTGGTCTGGCGGGAGCGACAAAGATGGAGCTGATACGCGCGAACCAACTCAGCGTGGAAGACCGCCTGCGGGGAGTCGATCTGTCGCTGAACACCGGCGAAGTGATGGGCATCATCGGCCCCAACGGCTCTGGCAAATCCACCCTGCTCAACTGCCTGGCCGGCATTCAGACGCATCTCGGCCAAGTGCACATCGACGGTACGCCCAGCCAGCGCCTGAGCAGCATCCAGCGCGCGCGTCAGGTGGCGCTGTTGCCACAAAGCAGCCAGAGCGCCTGGGCCTTGAGCGTGGAAAACATCGTCACGCTCGGCCGCCTTCCCTGGGGTGACGAGGATGCCGACAAGATTCACCATGCCATGCATCAAGCCGGAGTTTGGCAGTGGCGCGAGCGGCGCATCGACCAACTGTCCGGCGGCGAACAGACGCGCGTCTGGCTGGCCCGCGTGTTGGCCGGCGAACCGCGCGTGCTGATTGCCGACGAGCCCATCGCCAGCCTCGACTTGTACTACCAACGGCATATTCTGGACCTGCTCAAAACCTACGCCGGCGAAGGTCGCGGCGTGCTGGTGTCGATCCACGATCTGGCCCTGGCCGCCCGTTATTGCGATCGGCTATGCCTCATGCACCAGGGTCGCCTCTATCGAACGGGCACACCGCAACAGGTACTGACACCGGAACATCTCACCGAAGTATTCAACGTCGAGGTCCACGTGGATTTCCGCGTGTGGCCGCCCATCATCCAACCCAGGTGAACCCATGACGCTGAAACTCAGCAGGAACCGGAACGAGATCTGCTACCCCTTCATTCAGGACGCTTCGCTGCTGTGCGATTTCGAGGTTCTGACCGATGAGCTGTGCGGACATATCGGCGAGATCATCGACCTGACGCCTTTTGACGACCTGCGCGCCGATCTGGAACGGCTGCAGCCGCTGGCTTTTCACGTCAACGGCTCGATACGCGGGCGCCTGGCCGTGGAGGAAGTCGACCTGGACTGGCTGCACGGCCGGCTGAGCCATTATCAGGCCGAGGTGAGCGAGCGCTTGCAGGGATTTGTCCTGCCGCGTGGCAGCGCGCCGGTAGCGCAGCTTCATCACGCCCGCTCCTGCGCGAAAAAAGCCATCCGGGCGATGGTGCGGGTGGATCAGGAAGGCATCGAAGTGCCACCGGTCCTGCCGCGCCTGTGCAACATTATGGTGAATTTCTTCTTCGTGCTGACACTGGTGATCAACCAGCGCCGCGGCATCCGTGAAGTGCCCTTCGTCAGCAAGAGCTACGGCAGGCTCTGAAAGCTCAGAGCACCTGCCGCGGAATGCGGTACAGGATGACAGTCATCAGGCTGCCGCAGACAAGCAACAGGCAGGCGACGCCGCCCAACCCAGACAGTGCGCCCAGCGCCGCCAGCCAAGCTGGCAGGCTGGCCCAGTAAAGGCCCATCACCTGAGCTCGCTGCAGAGCGGCCCAGCGCTCGCGCTCCCCTGCCGCGTCACGCTCTTGCAGGGCAAACAGCGCACGCTTGAATACCGAAAAGGCCTTAAGGCTTGGAAAAAGCGCCAACAGCCCGGTGACGAATATCGCGATGGGCGGCAGCCCGAGATTCACCTTGAGCGGCCCGAATAACAGCCAGGGCAGCAGGCACAATGCCAGCCAAAACCACCAGAGTCGGTTCAGCCGAGTCCTTTCGTCGTCACGCGTCATGATTGTTTTGCTTCGCCTTGATGGATTTCACCCAGCATATGTCCCAATTTTCCAGCCTTGGTGGCGAGGTATTTGCGGTTGTACGGGTTGTGCGCGATCTGCAACGGCCGGCGCTCGGCGACACGGATACCGAAGCCCTGTAGCGCCTTGACCTTGCGCGGATTGTTGGTCATCAGCTTGATCTCGGATATGCCCAAATGGTCTAGCATCGGCAGGCAGATCGCGTAATCGCGCATGTCTGGCGCAAACCCCAGGCGCTCGTTGGCTTCGACGGTATCAGCGCCTTGATCCTGCAGCGCATAGGCGCGAATCTTGTTCAGCAAGCCGATGCCACGGCCTTCCTGGCGCAGATACAGGAGCGCACCACGCCCCTCTTCGGAAATGGCGCGCAACGCCGCTTCCAACTGGAAGCCGCAATCGCAGCGCAGGCTGAACAGCGCATCGCCGGTGAGACACTCGGAGTGCAAACGACCCAGCACGGGCTTGCCGTCGGCGACATCGCCCATGGTCAGAACCACATGTTCCTTGCCCGTTTCCTGATCGAGAAAGCCATGCATGGTGAACACGCCGAACGGCGTCGGCAGTTGAGAGGCGGCAACGAACACGACAGACACCGGAGAAACTCCAGAAGGCGGAAAAGCGGACATTGTATCAGCAGAACGCCGTCGCGAACTGGAGCTCAAGCAGTAAGCGTGGACCGAAATCAGCGGTGCCTCGCTTCAGATCTTCGACTGGAGCTTCAGCACGCCCTGGTCTTCCCGCCAGCTGACCCGCCCGAGAAAACTCATCCCCAGCAGCGCCTCGGTAGGCGAACTTCCCTCCACTACCACGGCCTCGACCCCGACCACGTCGATCGCTCCGACCTTGACGCTGCTCAGATGCACTTGCCAGGCCTTGGCCGAGCCGCTGGCGGTACCGACCACGATGGGCTTGCCGTTGACGCGATAGTCGATCCCTAAGCGCCGCGCCTGGATTTCATTGATTGCCACCGAGGTCGCGCCGGTATCCACCAGAAACTGTACTGACTGACCGTTGATGGAACCGGCCACCCAGTAGTGACCGCCCCGCCCTTTGGCGATGCTCAGCTGCTTGCGCTCGGGTTCGGCAAAGCCCGCGCTCAATTCGCGGGTGAGCCCATAGCGTCTCTCCACGTCCTCGACGCGCAGTACCGCGCCACTGGAGTCGACACTGATCACCTCAACGCCGCCCGGCCCCATTTGCCCAACCCGCACCAGCTTGCGTTCGCCGCCCACATTGAGCACCGCCGCACCGGGGAACAGGCCGACCACCTGCACCCGTGGCGTGGCATGCACGTTCATGAAAGAGAGCAACGAAACAGCGGCGATCAGCAGGACGAGGATGCGCATCGGGCGGACTTCCATGAGGCACGGGCGGAGCGGCATTCTTCCATGAGCCGCATGCTTGTTTCAGCGATCAGCCGCACAGCGCAATCAGCCAATCAGCCAATCAGCCAATCAGCCAATCAGCATGACGGCCAGATGCACCACCGCACAGGCGGCGAAGCCGGCGAGGATGTCGTCGAGCATGATCCCCAGGCCGCCCGTCACGTTGCGATCGATCCAGCTCAGCGGCCAGGGCTTGAGGATATCCAGCACACGGAACACGACAAAGCCCAGCAGCAGCCATTGCCAGCCGGCGGGCACCAGCCAGAAGGTGATCCAGATGCCGGCGAACTCATCCCAGACGATGCCCTCATGGTCATGCACGCCCAGATCCTGCGCGACCTTGCCGCACAGCCAGATGCCGAACAGCATGCTCGCAACGATCACCAGCCCGTAGGCCCAACCTGGCAGGGTCTGCCACAGCGGCACGAAGGCCAGCGCCAGCAGCGAACCCCAGGTACCGGGCGCTTTCGGCAAGGTGCCGGAGCCGAAACCGAACGCAAGGTTGTGCCAGGGATTGCCCCACACCGACAACGGCATCGGCGCGGTGGAGGGCTGCAGCGAATCAGTCAAATGGCTGTCCTTTCTGGGATTGCCGAGCGGCATATGGCTGCTCAGGCGTTGAAATGATTGTAACCATGGAGGCCGACAGCGACGGCATTGCCGCCCGCATCCGCGAGCCGCACGCCCTCGCCGGCCTCGACGTGGCCAATCACCCGAATCGGCCAACCTGCGGCCAGCAGGCCTTGCAGTTCCCCAGCCGGCAGGGTGAAGACCAGTACATAGTCGTCGCCGCCGGACAGGCCGCATTGCAACGCCCGATCCTGACCTGCCCAACGCACCAGGGCGTCGGACAGCGGCACGCGCTGCTGCTCGATGCAAAGCTGCACGGAGGATGCCGCGGCGATATGTCCGCAGTCGGCCAGCAATCCATCGGAAATATCCAGCGCCGCCGTAGCCTTGCCCCGCAACGCCTGCCCCAGAGTCAGTTGCGGCTGTGGCGACCAGTAGCGATCCAGCAGCACTTGGGCGTCAGCGCTGTTGCTCGCGCTTTCGCGCTCATCCAGCACCAGCGGTAACGCGCCGGCCGCAGCCCCGAGCGTTCCGCCGACGCAGAGCAGATCACCCGCTCGGGCACCGCTGCGCAACAACGCCTGTCCGGCAGGCACGCGGCCGAATACGGTCACGGTGATGCTCAGCGGGCCACGTGTGGTGTCGCCACCGATGAGGCGCATTGCGCAGTTGGCTGCCATCGCATCCAGTCCACGGGCGAAGGCTTCCAACCAGCCGGGCTCGGCCGTAGGCATAGACAAGGCAAGGGTAAAGCCGACAGGCGCCGCGCCCATGGCTGCCAGATCGCTGGTGGCCACCGCCAGCGCACGCTGGCCAAGCAGGCAAGGATCGCAAGGGTCGGGGAAATGCACACCGGCCACGAGCGTGTCGGTGGAGATGGCCAACTGCTCGCCAGCGGGAATGGCGAGCAAGGCACAATCATCGCCGATGCCCAACATCACATCGCCGCCAACCCTGGCGCAAGCGGCGGCGGCGAAGTAGTGACGGATCAGCTCGAACTCGCCCATCAGGGTCGAATCAGCGCTTGTGGGCGCTGACTTCGGCGCTGCGCAGGCTGGGGGCCAGCTTGTCCAGCACGCCGTTGACGAACTTGTGTCCGTCAGTGGCGCCGAACACCTTGGCCAGCTCGATGCCTTCGTTGATCACAACACGATAGGGCACGTCGATACGCTGCATCAGCTCGTAGGTGGACAGGCGCAGAATCGCCAGTTCGACCGGATCGAGCTCCTCCAGCGGACGGTCGAGATGGGGCACGATGGCACCATCGACTTCAGGCTTGGCGCGAGCGACGCCGACCAGCAGCTCGTGGAAGTAATTGCCATCGACCCCGGAGAAATCATTGTCGACGCGAAATTGCGCCTCGATTTCGTTCAGGCTCTGGCCCGCCATATGCCACTGATACAGGGCCTGCATCGCCAGGCTGCGCGCTACACGGCGCGTAGCGATCTTACCCTTGGCCTTTGGCTGGGGTTCCTGGCTATCGTCGCGATTAAGGCTCACTTGGCCTCCAGCTGCGCCAGCAGGCTTACCATTTCAAGAGCGGAAAGTGCTGCTTCAGCACCCTTGTTGCCGGCCTTGGTGCCGGAACGCTCGATGGCCTGTTCGATGGAATCTACGGTCAGTACGCCGAAAGCTACCGGCACGCCGAATTCCATGGAGACCTGAGCCAGGCCCTTGGTGCATTCGCCAGCGACGTACTCGAAGTGCGGAGTGCCGCCACGAATGACCGCGCCCAGGGCGATGATGGCGTCGTACTCGCCCTGCTGGGCAACCTTCTGTGCAACCAGCGGAATTTCGAAGGCACCCGGCGCACGGATGAGGGTGATGTCGTCCTCTTTCACACCGTGGCGTACCAGTGCATCAACGGCGCCGCTAACCAGGCTCTCGACAACAAAGCTGTTGAAGCGGCCAACTACCAGGGCGAATTTCCCTTGCGGGGCGATGAAGGTACCTTCGATGGTCTTCAGGGTCATGAAACAGGTCTCGTATAAGCGTTAAAGAGCGTGGGCAAAAAATCGGTGGCCCTGGAGCCGCGCAGTAGCGCGGCAGTCTTACTCAGCGGGCAGGTATTCTACAACTTCCAGGTCAAACCCGGATATCGCGTTGAACTTCATCGGCGAACTCATCAGGCGCATCTTGCGCACCCCGAGGTCACGCAGGATCTGCGAGCCCGCGCCCACGGTGCTGTAGATCGCAGGCGTCGGCGGCACCTGGCGATTGAGCTGCGTCAGCAACTGTGGGCCGGTAAGCGGATTGCCCAGCAGCAGCACCACGCCGCTGCCTGCCTTGGCCACCTCGCTCATTGCCGCACGCAGGCTCCAGCGACCGGGAACGTTGACCAGCAGCAGGTCGCGCAACGGCTCCATGTTATGCACACGCACCAGCGTGGGCAGGTCGGGGCCGATTTCGCCCATGGTCAGCGCCATGTGCACGGTGTCCTCGACCTCATCGCGGTAGGTCACCAGATTGAACTGCCCCAGCTCGGTATCCAGCGGCTGCTCGGAAACCCGCTCGATGGTGCGCTCGTGAATCATCCGGTAGTGGATCAGGTCCGCGATGGTGCCGATCTTGATGCCATGCTGTTCGGCGAAGGCTTCCAGCTCCGGGCGGCGCGCCATGGTGCCGTCGTCGTTCATGATCTCGCAGATCACACCGCTGGCATCGAAACCGGCCATGCGCGCGAGGTCGCAGGCCGCCTCGGTGTGGCCGGCACGGGCCAGCACACCGCCAGGCTGGGCCATCAGCGGAAAGATGTGGCCGGGGCTGACGATGTCTTCGGCCTTGGCGTTTTTAGCGGCAGCGGCCTGCACGGTGCGCGCGCGGTCTGCGGCGGAAATGCCAGTGGTCACGCCCTCGGCGGCTTCGATAGAGACAGTGAACTTGGTGCCAAAACCGGAACCGTTGCGCGGTGCCATAAGCGGCAATTGCAGGCGCTCGCAGCGCTCCTTGCTCATTGGCATGCAGATCAGGCCACGGGCAAAGCGCGCCATGAAGTTGATGTGCTCGGGCTGGCAGCATTCGGCCGCCATGATCAGGTCGCCCTCGTTCTCGCGATCCTCGTCATCCATCAGGATGACCATCTTGCCGGCGCGGATGTCTTCGAGCAGTTCGTCTACGGTATTGAGTGCCATCGTCGCCTTTTCCTTAATTCTTCAGGAAGCCGTGTTCGGCCAGAAAACCTTCGCTGATACCGCTGGACGTCGGCTCGGCGGCCTTGTCGCCCTGCAGAAGACGCTCGAGATAACGCGCCAGCAGATCCACCTCCAGGTTCACCTGCCGCCCGGGGCGGTAGTCGGCCATGATGGTTTCGGCCAAGGTGTGCGGCACGATGGTCAGCTCGAATTCAGCGCCATTGACGGCGTTCACCGTGAGGCTGGTGCCATCGACGGTGATCGACCCCTTGAATGCGATGTACCTGGCCAGCTCGCGCGGCGCGCGAATGCGGAACTGCACGGCGCGGGCGTTTTCTTCGCGGGAGATGATTTCACCTACGCCATCCACGTGCCCGCTGACCAAATGCCCGCCGAGGCGGCTGGTGGGAGTGAGGGCTTTTTCCAGGTTGACCCTGCTGCCGGCCTTGAGATCGATGAAGGCAGTGCGGGCCAGGGTCTCGCGACTGACATCAGCCCAGAAACCGTTTCCCGGCAGCTCTACCGCCGTCAGGCAAATCCCGTTCACGGCAATGCTGTCGCCGAGCTTGACGTCGGCCAGGTCCAACTTGCCGGTATCGACAAGCACCCGCACGTCGCCGCCTTTTGGCGTGAGGGCGCGGATAGTGCCGATGGCTTCGATTATTCCAGTGAACATGCGGCCTCCCACGGAAGGCTTAAGAAACGATGCATATGACGAACTCCTGTTTTGAGAAAAAACAGGGCGCTGCAGATCGAAAGGGATGAAGCGCGCGCACGGAAGGCGCCCGCTGGAAATCCCGCTCTCTCTCATCCGGACTTACACGCCATGAAGGCCTGCTTACCGTCGGCCCCGGAATCACACCGGGTCTGCTGACCTTGCCAGCGTCACTGGCAAGCGCTCGCGGGCTAGGCTCAAGCCATCACCGCCGGTGGGGAATCGCACCCCGCCCTGAGAACGTGGGCCGTTTCCGGCCCGGCGCAGTTTTTACCACAAACAGGCGCAAGATGCAGCGCGCGTGCGGTTTAGCAAGCACTATGGCGACTAGAGGTTGGGTCTATTGAAAGATGAGGCCCAGCATCTGCGAGGATTTGGCTCAGCTAACAGGCACGGCGATGATCTTCCAGTCGTCCCCTACCGCACGGATATCGACGATCTTCAGCTCAGGTGCCTCATTCATGCGCTCCAGCGGCAGGTCGAGCAGCGGTCGTGCGGCCGAGCCGAGGAATTTCGCCGCGACGAAAAGCTGGTACTCATCGATCAACCCCTGCGCGGCGAACGCTCCGGCCAGCCGCGGACCGGCCTCGAGCAGCACCTCGTTGGCGCCGCGCTCCGCCAGCGCCGAGAGTAGCGCCGGCAGATCGACACGCCCTTCGGCAGTGGCCAGCACCAGCAATTCATGGCCGGCCTCTCGGTAATCCGCCGCCCGCGCCTCGGAGGCGGAAACCACCAATGCCGGACCAGCCTGGAAAAACGGCGCATCCAGCGGCACCCGCTGGCGACCATCTATCAGCACGCGCAACGGTGGACGCCGGAGTGCCAACTCGGCCTGCTCCGGCTCCAGGCCCAGCTCTGCAGCCCGTACAGTGAGCCGCGCGCCGTCCATCAATACCGTATCTGCACCGGTGAGCACCACGCTGGAACGCGCGCGCAAGCGCTGCACCTCAGCGCGCGCTGCAGGGCCGGTGATCCACTGGCTCTCACCACTGGCCATCGCCGTGCGCCCATCCAGGCTCATGGCCAGCTTCGCGCGCAAAAAGGGCCGGCCGGTTTCCATGCGCTTGACGAAGCCTGCATTCAATTCCCGCGCCTCGGCCTCCAGCACGCCGCTGGCCACTTCAATACCCTGGCTGCGCAACAGCGCCAGCCCACGACCGGCCACCAGCGGATTGGGGTCTTGCATGGCCGCAACGACTCGCGCCACTCCGGCCTGCACCAGCGCCTCGGCACACGGCGGCGTGCGGCCGTGATGACTACACGGCTCGAGCGTCACGTAGGCCGTTGCACCGCGGGCCCGTTCGCCAGCCTGACGCAGCGCATGAACCTCGGCGTGCGGCTCGCCAGCGCGTACATGCCAACCCTCGCCCAGCAACTGGCCGCCGCGCACGATAACGCAGCCAACCCGGGGGTTCGGGTGAGTGGAGTACAGCCCCTGACGCGCCAGCTGCAGCGCACGGGCCATCCAGGCGTGATCGGAACTGGTCATTGGTGCTTCGAGGGTTCGCGGGACAGGCGTTCGATTTCCTCGCGGAACTCGTTCAGATCCTGGAAGCGGCGATAGACCGAAGCAAAGCGGATGTAGGCAATTTCGTCCAGCTTCTGCAGCTCAGCCATCACCAGTTCGCCGACCACCAGCGATTTGATTTCCCGCTCTCCGGTGGCACGCAGCTGATGCTTGATATGTGCAATGGCCGCTTCCAGGCGCTCGACGCTGACCGGGCGCTTTTCCAGCGCGCGCTGCATGCCGGCACGCAGTTTGTCTTCGTCGAAGGGCTGACGGCTGCCGTCCTGCTTGATCAGCCGGGGCATCACCAGTTCAGCGGTTTCGAAGGTGGTGAAACGCTCGCCGCAGGCCAGGCATTCGCGGCGACGACGGACCTGATCGCCCTCGGCGACCAGACGCGAGTCGATGACTTTGGTGTCATGTGCAACGCAGAAGGGACAATGCATGGGTTGGGGTGGTCAGAACGTATGAAGGTGGCCATGGTAGCGCATCCGACCGGCAAGACAAGCTGGGGGGCTTGCTGCTATACAGGCGACCGCTCACCTATCCTGAGGAGCCGCCCATGCCATTACGTTCAGTAGTTTCATTTGTCCTCATCGCCTTGCTCGCCGCCTGTTCGAGCCAGCCTTCCAAGGTGCCCGAAGTTGATGCTCCACCCATGGAGCCGAGCCAAGCCCCTCAGTCCAAATCGCTCAACCAACTGACCGGGGCGCTGGCCGGCGTTCCTGCCGGTAGCGAAGTGGAGCTGGCGTTGCTGGAGATCGACCGTGACGGCCAGCCGGATCGCCTATTGAGCAATGTGGTGCTGAACGGGACGGGAGGCACCCTGCCTTTTGTTCTGCAGTTCAACCCCGACAGTTTCCCCAAAAATCAGCGCGTGGAGCTACGCGGGCGGGTGACGCTGGAGGGTCAGCTGATCATGCTCATGCTGCCCCGGCAGATACGCACCTCCGCGAGCCAGACCGTCGGCGTGATGCAGCTGGTGCCGGCTCCATGAATGCGCCCGTCGCCCTGGAAGGCGCGCTAGGCGGCTTGCTGGGCGGCGCGCGCCTGGGCATCGAAACCCTGCCGGGAACCGATGTCAGGCTGTGGTTGATCGACCCGGCCAACATGGATCGGGCCTTCAGTCCCGAGGAGACCCGTCGAATTCTGGACGAGCCGCCCTACTGGAGCTTCTGCTGGGCCAGCGGACTGGTGCTGGCCCGCTGGCTGGCCGAGCATCCCGACTGGGTTCGCGGCAAACGGGTACTGGATTTCGGCGCTGGTTCCGGCGTGGCGGCTATCGCGGCGGCCAAGGCTGGCGCGGCCGAAGTGGTGGCCTGCGATCTCGATCCGTTGGCACTGCAGGCCTGCCGGGCCAATGCTGCGCTCAATGAGGTGGTGCTGGGCTACTCGGAGGATTTCTTCGCTGAAGCCGACCGCTTTGACCTGATCATCGTCGCCGACGTGCTTTACGACCGCGCCAACCTGCCACTGCTGGACCAGTTCCTCAGCCGCGGCCACGAGGTGCTGGTGGCCGACTCGCGGGTACGCGACTTCCAGCATCCCCTTTACCAGCGCCTCGCCATCCTGGACGCCTGCACCTGGCCGGATTTGGCCGAGCCAGCGGAGTTCCGCCGAGTCAGCCTGTACCACGCGCGGCGAGCTTAATGGTGGAGAGCCACCTCTCCAACCCAGGAGCCGCTGGAAAAAAGCCTAAGCTTCACGCCGAGGGCGGACCTCCCGCAGGCAGAGCCCTCACCGCACCACTCTCAAGGTCGGGAGATGAATGAAAATGGCAATTGAAAACACCCTGCGCCTGTTCTTCGCCCTGCCCTGCCCGCCCAGGCATGCGGCTGCCATCTGCGATTGGCGAGACCAGCAGTCGTTTGGCGGCCGTCCCGTTCCAGCGGCCAATCTGCATCTAACCCTGGCCTTTCTTGGCGCGCAGCCTGGCGAACACCTGCAAGCGGTCCGGCAGCTGGCGGACGGTATCAATTGCCAGGGCTTCGAGCTGGTGCTCGACCGGTTGATCACGCTGGGCAAGGGCTTCGTCTGCCTGCAGCCGCAAACACCTCCAGCGGCGCTGATGCGACTTGCCACCAGCCTTGTGGAGCGACTGGGCGCGGCGGGCCTGGTGCTCGACAGCCGTCCGTTTCTGCCGCACATGACGCTGACACGCCAGGCGGACGCGAAGGTGCAAGGCCCAGCGGCTTCGTTCAGTTGGCAGGTCGAGCGCTTCGTGCTGTATCAGTCGCAGAACACCTTGGACGGTGTGCGCTATGACGAACTGGGCAGCTGGCCGCTGCGGGTGCCCTAGGAGCGCAACATAGGCACCGAATGGGCCTGCTCCCGGATCGCCGAAAATGCAGCGAAACAGGAGCGCCCCATGACGTCAGGCCGGCACTTGGATCAGAAAGCGAAACAGTGGGCCGTGCTGCTCCACGGCCAGGCAGTTGTACCCCTTGAGCTTGGCGTCCTCGGGAATGCCCTGTACCGATTGCGAACAGTCGGTCACCACTTCCAGCAGCTGCCCCGGCAGCATGGTTTCCAGAGTTTCCAGCGTGGCGATGGCGTTGTAGGGACAATGTTCGCCCCGCAGATCAAGCGATAGATTCGGTTTGGGCTGGCTCATGGGCAGCACTCCTCTTGGGTTGGAAACGACGGGCATTGAGGTGCACCAGCAACATGGCCAAAGCCAGGCCGGCGAAGCTGGCCAGCAGACCGGCACCCGGCCCCATGCTTTCCAGCAGATCGATCTTCGGATAGGGCAGCGCCAGCGCGGTGCCCAGTTCGTCCCAGTAAACAGCGACCAGCGTGCCACCGATCACGTTGCCGATGCCAACCACCCAGAAATGCACCTGTCCTTCCATCGCCCGGTACATCCAGCCGGTCTCGCAGCCGCCAGCGAGGACGATGCCGATCCCGAACAGCAGGCCGCCTATTACGGCGTTGGGTCCCATCCAGAAAATCTTCGCATCGGCGCCGAGCATGATCGCGCCGAAAGTGCCCACGCAGGCCACGGCCATGCCAAGCAAAATGCCGAAAGCGACCTGAGTACGACCTGTGGTCCAGAGATCACGGGCGGCGCTGGTGAAGCAGATTTGCGCGCGCTCGATCAGGCCACCGAATACCACGCCGAACAGCACCGCCATGCCCAGGGCAATCGATACACCGAAACGCCAGCCGGCGAATGCCAGGGCGATCAGCGCCACGGCCACACCCAGGCGCACCTGCAAGCGGTTGCGCTGCTCGCGCGCCTGCGGATCGGCGAACAGCGAACTGGCCTGGCTCCCCACCTTGAGCGGCACGCGCAACACCGGCAGCAGGCAGATCTTTACCCCGACCCAAGCCCCGCCTACGGTGGCCAGCATGAACGCCCAGGCATGCAGCGAGAACATCGGAATACCGGTGAAAAATGCCGCCAGGTTGCAGCCCATGGCCAGGCGGGCGCCGAAACCGGCAATGATCCCGCCGATCAGCCCCTGCGCCAGGCGCCGCTTGCTGGTGGGCCAGCGCAGGCTGACGTTGTTGGCCCAGAGCGCCGTGCACAGCGCGCCGAGCAGCATGCCGATGATCATCACCCCATCGATGCGATCCAGCGGCGTACCCTGCAGGCCGATCAGTTTGAAATAGCTCCACTCCTGCGGCTGGAGGCCGAACCAGGCCAGCACGTGGCCACCCCATCGGGTGAACTCGCCGGTCACGGCCCAGAAGGTCCCGGTGATCGCGAAGTAGTAGGCTGAAGCGACACCCAGCGCGACGAGCGCGGGCACGGGTGACCAGAAGCGCACGAGATAGCGCGCCCGGAAATCGGACAGAACGGACATCGGTAACTCCTTTTGCGCGACTGCAAACGCCGCACCGAGAAAAGGTGATGTGAATTCTATCGCTCTATGTCGCGCCTTGCCCGGACATTCCGTCGATGCGCTGGCGGGCTCGCGCTTGCTTCCCGTAACCCGCGTCCCCACATAACATGTACCACTTCACAGCGCCCATTCGAGAACCCTGATGAGCCAGACCCCCTTCATCTTCGACGTCACCAGCGCCAACTTCGAGCAACTGGTGCTGGAAAACTCTTTTCACAAGCCGGTACTGGTGGATTTCTGGGCCGAATGGTGCGCGCCGTGCAAGGCGTTGATGCCGCTGCTGGCGAAGATTACCGAGGAGTACCAGGGCGAATTGCTGCTGGCCAAGGTCAACTGCGACATTGAGCAGGACGTCGTGGCCCGCTTTGGCGTGCGCAGCCTGCCCACCGTGGTGCTGTTCAAGGATGGCCAGCCGGTGGATGGCTTTGCCGGTGCGCAACCTGAATCGGCCATTCGCACCATGCTCGAACCCCATGTCCAGCTCCCGCCGGCGCCCGAGGCGGACCAACTGGAGGCCGCCCAGGCGCTGTTCGCCGAAGGTCGCATCAGCGAGGCCGAAAATCTGCTCAAGCAGGTACTCGCCGACGATAACGAGAACGCCGCCGCGCTGATTCTGTATGCACGCTGCCTGGCCGAGCGTGGCGAGCTGGCCGAAGCCGAGACGGTGCTCAACGCGGTCATAGGTGACGAACACAAACAGGCCCTGTCCGCCGCGCGCGCGCAGCTGACCTTCCTGCGCCAGGCCAACGACCTGCCCGAAGCCGCCGACCTCAAGAGCCGCCTGGCGCAGAATCCCGAGGATGACGAGGCGGTATACCAGCTGGCTATCCAGCATTTGGCGCGCCAGCAGTACGAAACCGCTCTGGACGCCCTGCTCAAGCTTTTCGTGCGCAACCGTAACTACGCCGACGGCCTGCCCCACAAGACGCTGCTGCAGGTATTCGAGCTGCTGGGCAACGACCACCCGCTGGTCACCACCTACCGGCGCAAGCTGTATCAGGCGATTTACTGAGAAACAGAAGGGGCAGCCATCAGGCTGCCCCTTTTTTTTACCGTGGATACGGCGTGGCACCGAGTTCGCAGGGTGGATGTCGCTTTTCACATCCACCCATCGGCCGCCACCTGATGGCCCCGATGGACCGCCAAAGGTGGATGATCAAGCGCGATCCACCGTACACGGCTCTACCCAACCAGCATCCGCCGCAACTGCCAGCAATCGACGGCATGCAGATCGGTCAACTCCGGCCAGGGATTCTCTGGCAGGTTGACCAGTACTCCACGGGCCCCGGCCGCTTTCGCGCAGGCCAGGTCGAAGCGGTAGTCGCCGACCATCACCAGTGCCTGCGGCGCCACCTGCCACTTGTCCGCCAGATACAGCAGGCCACCCGGATCGGGCTTGGGCGGCGCTTCGTCGCGGCCGAGGATGTCTTCACTGGCGAAGCAATCGCCCATACCCACCGCGTGAAGGGTGACCAGCGCCAACTCATGGGCGTTGCGCGTCAGCACACCGAGGTGGCAACCGCGATCGCGCAGTTCGTGTAACAGTTCGAGCGCGCCCGGTGCGGGCTTCGCCGCGTAGGCCAGCTCGCGTTCGTGCGCCATCAACCAGGCACGCTTGCTGGCCGCCTCAGCGGCCGGCAACGCGGCCAGATGATGAAGAATGTCGTCTTCCGGCGGGATATCCAGCGCGCGCTTGATCGCCAGGAAA
>Ga0233375_1000182_pt1 | contig 36945 bp, 35 predicted proteins | sample ElkDunMinimDraft_10_FD_191539 | JGI IMG/M metagenome (GOLD analysis project Ga0233375, IMG submission 191539) | Fecal eukaryotic communites from dung pellets of Tule Elk in California, USA - Elk Dung E16 | ecosystem: Host-associated > Mammals > Digestive system > Large intestine > Fecal | place...
CAGGACCTCGACCCGACGACGACGCTGTTCATCGTCGCGTCCAAGACGTTCACGACCCTCGAGACCCTCACCAACGCGCGCCTCGCGCGGCAGTGGCTGTGGGACGCGCTGGTCGCCGGCGGGCACATCGCCGACACCGACGAGGCCCGCCACGCCGCGGTCGCGCAGCACTTCGTCGCGGTGTCCACAGCCCTGGACAAGGTCGCGGACTTCGGCATCGACCCCGCCAACGCGTTCGGCTTCTGGGACTGGGTCGGCGGGCGCTACTCGGTGGACTCCGCGATCGGCACGTCCCTGGCGATCGCGATCGGCCCCGACGCGTTCGGTGAGCTGCTCGACGGCTTCCACGCGGTCGACGAGCACGCACGCACCACGCCCGTCGCGCAGAACGTGCCCTTCCTCATGGGCCTGCTCAACATCTGGTACGTCAACTTCCTCGGTGCGCACACCCACGCGGTGCTGCCGTACGCCCAGCTGCTCCACCGCTTCCCCGCGTACCTGCAGCAGCTGACCATGGAGTCGAACGGCAAGTCGGTGCACTGGGACGGCACGCCCGTCACGACGCAGACCGGCGAGGTGTACTGGGGCGAGCCCGGCACGAACGGCCAGCACGCGTTCTACCAGCTCATCCACCAGGGCACGCGACTGATCCCGGCGGACTTCATCGCCGTCGCCAACCCCGCGTACCCGCTGAGCGACGGCGGCACCGACGTGCACGGGCTGTTCCTGGCGAACTTCTTCGCCCAGACCAAGGCGCTCGCGTTCGGCAAGACCGCCGACGAGGTGCGCGCCGAGGGCACACCCGAGGAGATCGTCCCCGCGCGCGTCTTCTCGGGGAACCGGCCGACCACGTCGATCCTCGCGCCCGCGCTCACCCCGTCGGTCGTGGGGCAGCTCATCGCGCTGTACGAGCACATCACGTTCGCGCAGGGCGTCGTGTGGGGCATCGACTCGTTCGACCAGTGGGGCGTCGAGCTGGGCAAGAAGCTCGCGATGGAGATCGCGCCGGCCGTGCAGGGCGACGCCGCGGCCCTCGCCGCGCAGGACCCCTCGACGCGCGCGCTCATCGAGAAGTACCTCGAGCTGCGGGGCTGACACCCGACGACGACCCGCGGACCGGGTGGCCCACCGGCGACGGTGAGCCGACCGGTCCGCGGGTCGCGGTGCGTCCGGGCGGTCAGCGGGCCGTGCAGCCGACCGCCCCGGGGGTCGGGCTACCGGTGCCCTGGAAGCCGAGCTCGGTCGACGCGCCGGCGCCGAGCGTGCCGTTCCACGCCGCCGGCGTGAACGTCACCGGGCCCGTGCCGGACACGGTGCTGCTCCACGCGTGCGCGACCTGACCGCCGGGCAGGTCGACCCGCACCGTCCAGCCGGTGAGGAGCGTAGGCCCGCTCGTGACCCGCACGCTCGCGACGAACCCACCCGGCCACTGGCTCGCGACCGTGTACGCGGCCGTGCACGACGCGCCGCCGGGCGAGACCGTGGGCGTGGAGGTCGGCGTCGGCGAGACGGTCGGCGTCGGCGAGGCGGTCGGCGTCGGCGAGGCGGTCGGCGTCGCGGACACCGCGGGCGTCGGGCTGACCGTCGGCGTCGCACCGCCGACGAGCGCGAGCGCACGCTGTGCGGCGGGCAGCCACGTCGCTGCCATGCGCGCGGTGCCCGCATCGTTCGGGTGCACACCGTCGGAGGTGTCCCGCGCGGGGTCCCAGCCCGTCGCGTGGTCGACGACGAGGACCGGCGACGCGGCCGTGGAGGTCGCCGTGGCCCAGGCGGGCACCGCGGCGTTGAACGACGACGTGCGCGCGGGACACTGCGCGCACGTCGGCGGCGCGACGGGGATGATCTGCGCGACCACGACGACCACGTGCGGGTCGACCGCGCGCAGCTGCCGCACGAGCGTCGTCCACGCGTCGAGGATCTGGGCGTTGCTGCGGTTGCTCCACACGTCGTTCGTCGCGAAGTGCATGAGGACGACCTGGGGGCGCGTCGCCGCGAACCACGCCGCCGCCTCACCGGACGCCGCGACGTGGGTGACCAGGGCGCCGCCGTGGCCCTCGTTGTCGCCGTCGTGGGCGATGCCGCAGCCTTGCGCCGGCAGCGTGCCGACCATGTCGACCTGGTGTCCCGCGGCAGTCAGGTCGCGGTGCAGCAGCGCGCGCCAGCAGCCGGGCGACCCGGTGATCGAGTCGCCGAGCGCCATGACGCGCACAGGGTCGGCGGCGACGGCGCCCGGTGCGGTGGCCAGTGCGCCGGCCAGGACGAGCAGGACGAGGCCGAGCAGCACCGCACCGGTGCGGCGCAGCGGATGGTGGGTCATGCGACCGGCTCCTTCGACGACGACGGGACCCGCGCACCGAGGGCTGCGGGCGGGCACCTCAGGGGCACCCGCGGTCGAGCGTGGTGTCCGCGACAGGCACGAGGGGACCGTCGAAGCGTTTCGTCGTGCAACCCGTCGCCTCACGCCGCGTGGCGGGCCGACGTCCGGGGACCAGCACGCCGAGGTCCTGGGACGGCGGTGCGCGGTGGCCGAGCCGCAGGGGCGGGTGGGGGTCGGACACCCCCTGTCCCCCGAGCGAGGGACCTGCAGGTGTCCGCCGGGCGGGGACCCGCCGGGCACCCCCCGCTTCCTAACCTCGAGGAACACGGCCACGAGGCCGTGCGCACCCGTGGAAGGACCGTCATGCACATCGTCGGACAGTTCGTCGTCGTCGTCGCCGTCTGGATGGCCGGGGGCCTCACCGTCACCTCCGTCCCCGGCCCGGGGGTGGTGCAGCTCATCGCCGGCGTCCTCGCCGCGGTGCTCGCCGTGGCCGCCTACAGGTGGGTCGTGCGACGCACCGAGCGTCGCGCACCCGCCGAGGTCGCGCTCAAGGGTGCCGGTCGCTCGCTGGCACGTGGCACCGGCGTCGGCGTGCTCATGTTCGTCGCCGTCATCGCCGTCATCGCGGCGTTCGGCGGGTACCGCATCGAGTCGTGGGGCTCGGTGACGGCGGCCGCCGGGCTGCTGGGGCTCGCGGCCGCAGCGTCCGCCACCGAGGAGGTGCTGTTCCGCGGCCTGATCCAGCGGCACCTCGAGTCCTGGGCGGGCACCTGGGTCGCGCTGGCCGTCACCGGGGCGCTGTTCGGTGCGATGCACCTGCTCAATCCCGCCGCGACGGCCTGGGGCGCGTTCGCCATCGCGGTCGAGGCCGGTCTCATGCTCGGCGCGGCGTTCGTCGCGACACGCTCGCTGTGGCTGCCCATCGGGATCCACATGGGCTGGAACTTCGCCGCGTCGGGCATCTTCGGCACCGTGGTGAGCGGCAACCTCGACGCCCGGGGCCTGCTCGAGGGCGTGACCTCGGGGCCGGTGCTCCTCGCCGGCGGCGCGTTCGGCCCGGAGGCAAGCCTCGTGGCGGTCCTCTCCGGAGCGGCGCTCACCGTCGTCCTCATGGTGGTGGCGTACCGGCGTGGGCACGTGGTGCCGATGCGCCGGGCGGCGCGTCGACGCACGGAGGACGCGGCTCCTGTCGCTACCTTGTCGGCGTGAACGCGCGCCTGCAGGACGTGTGGCGCCGCCTGCCCGCCACGGGCCGGGAGCTCCCCCCTGCCCTGCTGCTCCTCGGTGCGTCGTACGTCCCGGCGCTCGATGCGCAGGGCACCCGGCTCGGGGAGCTCCCGGACCGGGCGCTCGACGGCTGGGGCGCGGTGGTCATCGCGCTGCAGTGCCTGCCACTGGCGGTCCGCCGCCGGTGGCCGGTCGCGTGCCTCGCGCTGGTCTCCGTCGGGTTCGCGCTCGACCAGCTCCGCGGCTACCACACGTTCGCCGGCGCCGCGCTGGCGATCGCGCTGATCAGCGGGGGCGCACACGTCGAACGCCACCGGCGCGCGACCGTGGTCGGTCTCACGGTGGCGTACGTCGCGCTGGCAGTCGCGCTCGACGCGCGTGGAGGCACGGAGGAAGCAGTCGGCTACGTGACGTTCTACCTGCTCGTGTCGGCCGCGTGGGCCGCGGGTGCGTGGCTGCGACACACCCGGTCCGTCGAGGCCGGGCGGCGGCAGCAGGTCGCCGAGCGCACCCGCACCGCCGAGCGCACCCGGCTGGCACGCGAGCTGCACGACGTCGTCACCCACCACGTGACGGCCATGGTCGTGCAGACCGAGGCCGCCCGGTACCGGACGTCCGACCCCGAGGGCCTCGACCGCACCCTCGAGGCCGTCGCCGACACCGGGCGCAAGGCGGTCGCGGACCTGCGGCACCTCCTCGACGTCCTCGACCCCGGCCACGGCCCGGACCAGCGCACACCGGCCGTCGGTGACGTCCTCGACCTCGTCGAACGCACCCGCCGTGCCGGGCAGCCGGTCGAGTACGTCGAGGAGGGGGTGCCGTCACCCACGCCGAGCGGCGCCGAGCTCACCGTCTACCGGGTGGTCCAGGAGGCGCTGACCAACGCGCTCAAGCACGCGCACGGCAGCGCCACGGCGGTCCGCGTCCGGCACGACCACGAGGAGATCAGCGTGCACGTGAGCACCGAGGGTCCGGCCACCACCCCGCCCGCACCCGGGTCGGGCCGAGGGCTGGTCGGCCTGCGCGAGCGGGTCGCGATGCTCGGCGGCGAGCTGCGCGCCGAGCCGCGCCCCGACGGGTTCGACGTGCACGCCCGCATCCCGGTCGACGGTGCGTCATGACGACCCGCGTGCTCGTGTGCGACGACCAGGCGCTCATCCGCACCGGTTTCACCACGATCATCGACGCCCAGCCCGACCTCGAGGTCGTCGGCGAGTGCGGCGACGGGCGGACCGCCGTCGCGCTGGCCGCCCGACTGCGCCCGGACGTCGTCGTCATGGACGTCCGGATGCCCGTCCTCGACGGCATCGAGGCAACCCGGCTGCTCGCCGGTGCGGGCGCCGCCGACCCGGTCAAGGTGCTCGTCGTCACGACGTTCGACCTCGACGAGTACGTCTACGAGGCGTTGCGCGCCGGCGCGAGCGGCTTCCTCCTCAAGGATGCTCCCCCGGCCCGCCTGCTCGACGGCATCCGCGCGGTCGCCGCCGGGGACGCGCTCCTCGCCCCCGAGGTGACCCGCCGCCTCGTCGGCCGCTACGCCAGCCGCGTGGCCCCACCCCCCGTCGACCCCGACGCGTCCCCGCTCACCCCTCGCGAGCTCGACGTGCTGCGCCTCGTCGCCGACGGCCTGTCGAACGCCGAGATCGCCGCCACCCTCGTCCTCAGCCACGAGACCGTGAAGACCTACGTCTCGCGCATCCTCACCAAGCTCGACCTGCGCGACCGCGTGCAGGCGGTGGTGTGGGCGTACCGGACGGGGGTGGTGGGCTGACGACGTCGGTGAGGACTCCCACCGAGTCCCGGTCCGCCACGCGGCGCTGCGTCTCGTCGTGCGACCCGTCGGCTCGCGCGGCGTGGCAGGCTGACGTCCGGGACCAGCACGCAGAAGTCCCGGGACGGAGGTGCGCGGTGGCCGAGCCGCAGGGTCGGGTGCGGGTCGACGCCTGGACGTGGTCCGTCCGCCTCTTCCCCACCAGGTCGGCCGCCGGTGCGGCGTGCCGCGCGGGGCACGTGCGCGTCAACGGTGAGCGCGCCAAGCCGGCGACCCAGGTGGTCCCCGGAGACGAGGTGCAGGTGCGCGGCGGTGCGCGCGAGCGGCTGGTCGTCGTGCAGCGCCTGCTCGTCAAGCGCGTCTCGGCCGAGGTCGCGCAGGCGTCCTACCTCGATCGCTCCCCCGTCCCGCCGCCGCGCACGCAGGTCGCGGTCGCCGGGCAGCGGGACCGCGGTGCGGGCCGTCCGACCAAGCGTGACCGGCGCGCGATCGAGCAGCTGCGCGGGCACTGAGCGGGTCAGCGACCGATCGCGGCCATCCACTCGCCGACGCCGGTCTGCTCCAGCAGGTAGTCGACGCGCGGGCTGAGCGCGACCAGACGCAGCGGGAGCCCGCGCTCGGCGGCGTCGCGCGCCAGGCGCACCAGCACCGACAGGCCGCTCGAGTCGAGGAACGTCACGGCACCCGCATCGACCTCCACGGCCCGCACCTGCGGGTCGTCGAGCGCCTCCCACAGCGCGGGCGTGTCGCGCTCGCGCACCACGAGGTCGACCGCGCCGCCGAGCACGACCCGCAGCACCGCGGCGTCGCGGAGCACGACGAGGCGACCGCTCGCGGGGCCCAGGAACGCGTCCATCGGCGCAGTGTGCCGCGCGCGCCGTCCCCGCGCACCCCGACGCGTGCACGATCCGCGCACGACCGCGGGACGGCCCGGGCCCCGCCCGCGCGGGTGCATCCTGGTGCCGTGACCGCTGCCCCGACCGGTGACGCGCACGTCGTGGTCGCGTGCGCGCCCGGGCTCGACGTGCGCGGCACGCTCGCCCGCCTGCGACGCGGTGCCGGCGACCCGACGTGGTCCTGGTCGCACGACGCCGTGTGGCACGCGGCACGGCGCGGCGACGACGTCGCGACGCTGCGCCTGGCGCCCGTGCCCGGGGGCGTGCGCGCCGACGCGTGGGGGCCGGGCGCGCAGGCCCTGCTCGGTGACGCACCCGGCCTGCTCGGTGTGCTCGACGACCCCACGGGCTTCGCGGCCCATCTGCACCCCGTCGTGGCGCGCGCGCACCGCACCCACGCCGGCCTGCGCCTGGGACGCGGGGGCGACGTATGGTCGGCCGTCGTGTCCGCGGTGCTCGAGCAGCGGGTCGTCGGCCTCGACGCCAAGGCCTCGTGGCGGCGGCTCGTGCTCCGGCACGGCACGCCGGCGCCCGGTCCGGCACCCGAGGGGCTGCGCGTCGCGCCGCCGCCGCGGGTCTGGGGCGCGTTGCCGGTGTGGGAGTGGCGCAGCGCGGGTGTCGACGCCCAGCGCTCGGACACCGTGCGCCGGGCCGCGGCCGTCGCGCACGCGCTCCGGGCCGACCTCCCGCCCGCCGAGCTCGCGCGCCGGCTGCGCACCGTGCGGGGCATCGGGCCGTGGACGACGGCCGAGGTGACCGCGCGGGCCCTGGGCGACCCCGACGCCGTGCAGGTCGGCGACGCCCACCTGCCGCACCTCGTCGGGTGGGCACTGACCGGCCGACGCGCCGACGACGCGGGCATGCTCCACCTGCTCGCGCCGTGGCAGGGGCACCGCCAGCGCGTGCTCGTGCTCCTTGAGGTGACGCACCGCGGGCAGCTGCCCACGTACGGCCCGCGGGCTCCGCGCGCGCTGCCCCTGCGCTGAGGCCGCGGCCACGTCGTGGACCGACGTGCCCGCCCCCCGCCGCGAGGCGATACTGGCGGCGGACACCGTCACGACGCAGGAGGACTCATGGCACACGACCACATCACGGACACCACCGACGCCGCCCCGGAGGCTCCCTCGCGTGCCGCGACCGGCGTGCTGTGCCTGCTGCTGTTCGTGGGGTCGTTCGTGCTGCTGACCCTGGGCTTCGACGGCGACTCGACGACGGGGCCGTGGCTCGTGTCCGCCGGGATCGTGGCGTTCTCCCTGGCGTTCGCCGTCCCGACGACGATCCTGCCGGCACTCGAGGAGCGCGGCCGCCGGTGACGGCACGCGCCCTGCCGACGAGCCTCGTGCTCGTGCGCCACGGCGAGAGCGTCGGCAACGTCGCGGCGACCCGCGCCGAGCGCGAGGCCGCGCTGGTCGTCGACGTGGCGACCCGCGACGCCGACACCCCGCTGTCGCCGCGCGGCGAGGACCAGGCCCGGGCGCTCGGTGCCTGGCTCGCACAGCTGCCGCCGTCCGATCGCCCCGAGGTCGTGTGGTGCTCGCCCTACGTCCGGGCACGGCAGACCGGAGGGATCGCCCTGGAGGCCGCCGGGCTCGACCTGCCAGTGCACCTCGACGAGCGCTTGCGCGACCGCGAGCTCGGGATCCTCGACCGGCTGACGTGGCGCGGCGTCCAGGAGCGGTACCCCCAGGAGGCCGAGCGCCGCCGCCACCTCGGCAAGATGTACCACCGCCCGCCCGGCGGCGAGTCGTGGGCGGACGTCGCGCTGCGGCTGCGCGCGGCGCTCGACGACGTGCAGCGCCGCGAGGCCGGGCGTCGGGTCCTCGTCGTCTCGCACGACGCGGTCGTCATGCTGCTGCGCTACGTGCTGGAGGAGCTCACCGAGGACGAGCTCATGACGATCGTGCGCGAGCGCAGCGTCCGCAACGCGTCGGTCACGCGCCTCGACCGCGTCGACGACGCGTGGCTGCCGGCCGTGTTCGACGACGTGTCCCACCTCGCCGAGCTCGACGCACCGATCACCGAGCACGAGGGGACGGGTGACACCGGTGGCTGACGACCAGCCGCGCACCGCGGTGCTCAGCCCCGCGCTGCTGCGCGAGCACCCGCTGCCCGAGCCGACGGGCGGCAAGGACGCGCGCGGCGGCGTGCTCGTGCTCGGGGGGGCGCGCTCGACGCCCGGTGCCGTCCTGCTCGCCGGCCTCGCGGCCCTGCGCGTGGGTGCCGGACGCCTGACACTGGGCGTGGCCGCCTCCGTCGCCGGACCGCTCGCGGTCGCGACGCCCGAGGCGGGTGTGGTCGGGCTGCCGGAGGACGCCGACGGCTCCGTCACGGGGCCCGGCGACGGGCTGGGTGCCGAGCTCGAGCGTGCCGACGTCGTCGTGGTGGGCCCCGGGCTGGACGCGCCCGCGGGGACGCTGGCCCTGCTGCGCGCCGTCGTCGCGGGGGTGACGCGCACGACGCCGCTGGTGCTCGACGCGTTCGCCCTCGGTGTGCTGCGCGACGCTCCCGACGTGCGCGAGGCGCTGCGCGGGCGGGCGGTGCTCACCCCCAACACGACCGAGGCCGGCCACCTGCTGGACGACGACGCGCACACCGGCGACGAGGGGCACGACGACGCCGAGGTCCCGCTCGCCGCGCGGATCGCCGACGAGTTCGGCGTGGTCGTCGTGTGCGCGGGCGTCGTGGCCGAGCCGCACGGACGGCGCTGGCGGTCGTCGACCGGGTACTCGGGCCTCGGGACGTCCGGCAGCGGCGACGTGCTGGCCGGCGCGGTCGGCGGGCTGCTCGCGCGTGGCGCGAGCCCCGCACGGGCGGCGTGCTTCGGCGTCGAGGTGCACGGTGTGGCCGGTGACCGGCTCGCCGCGGCGGTCGGCCCGCACGGCTACCTCGCGCGCGAGCTGCTCACCGAGCTGCCGCGCGTGCTCGTCGAGCTGCGCGCCCGCTGAGCGGCGGACCGGGCGCCCGACCTACGGACGTACGCACCCGGGAGCGCCGCGTGCCGCACACTTGTCCGGTGGACACACCGCGCATGAACGTCGAGTCGTTCAACCTTGACCACCGGACCGTCGTCGCGCCGTACATCCGGCTCGCGGACCTCAAGGAGCTCCCGCACGGGGACGTCATCTCCAAGTTCGACGTGCGGTTCACGCAGCCGAACGTCGGGCACCTCGAGATGGACGCCGTGCACTCCCTGGAGCACCTGTTCGCGGAGCACTCGCGCAACCACTCGGACCGCGTCCTGGACTTCTCCCCCATGGGCTGCCAGACGGGCTTCTACCTCATGCTCGAGGGCCGCTGGTCGCTCGACGAGGTCCAGGACCTCGTGGCCGCCACGCTCACCGACGTCCTCGGGGCGAGCGAGGTGCCCGCGGCCAACGAGGTGCAGTGCGGCTGGGGCGCGCACCACACGCTGACCGGTGCGCAGGAGGCCGCGCGCACGTTCCTCGCGGCCCGCGACGCGTGGAGCACGGTGACGGCGTGAGCGAGCCGCTGTCCGCCCTGCCCGGGGCGCGCGTCGACGCGGTCGTCGTCACGGCGATGGGTGCCGAGGCGTCCCCGTTCCTCGAGCGCGCGACGGCCGTCGGCGACGAGGTCGAGGTCGCGGGCGCCCGGCGGCGCGTGCTGGACCTCGGCGGTCCGCGCGTGCTCCTCGTGACCTGCGGCATCGGCCTGGTCAACGCGGCGACCGCTGCGGCCCTCGCACTGCACGGGTCGGGCGCACGCGTGGTCCTGAGCGCCGGCTCCGCCGGTGGCATGGGCCTCGACGTACGCGTCGGCGACGTCGTCGTGGGGGCCACGACCGTCTACGGTGCCGCCGACGCGCGGGTCTTCGGGTACGCGCTCGGGCAGGTGCCGGGCATGCCGGCGCGGTTCGACGCCGACCCCGGCCTGCTGGCCGCGGCGGCGGGCGTCGACGCGGGCGGGCTGACGGTGCGCACGGGCACGATCCTGTCGAGCGACGTGTTCGTCGACGCCGAGCGGGTCGTCGGCCTGCGCGAGTCGTTCCCCGACGCCCTCGCGTGCGACATGGAGTCGACCGCGCTCGCGCACACCGCCCACCTGGCCGGCGTGCCGTTCCTGTCGGTGCGCGGCATCTCCGACCTGTGCGGGCCCATCGCGGGTGTCGACTTCACCGCGCACGTCGACGACGCCGCCGAGCGCTCGGCGACCGTCGTGCTCGGCCTGCTCGACGCGGCCCTGACGACCGCCTGACGCCGTCGGCTCGCAGCCGGTGACCCGGCGCCTCGGCGCCGGTCGGTACGACGGGACGGAATGAGGTCGACCCGCCCGGGGTTGGCCTCACAGACTGGCGGTGCGCGTGCGCGCACCCGACGGTCCGGACCGTCCCGACCGCCCCCACCGGGGCCCGATGCGACAGGCGACCACGTGACCGACCGCAGCGCCCCGCCCCGCCCCGTGGCGGACCCGACGACCGACGTGCTCGAGGCACCGCAGGTCATGTCGGCACGCGACCGCCTGGCGGTCGCGCTGCTGCTCGCGTCGACGTTCGTCGTCATCCTCAACGAGACGATCATGGGCGTCGCGCTGCCGCGGCTCATGGACGACCTCGCGATCACCGCGAGCACGGCGCAGTGGCTGACCACCGCCTTCCTGCTGACGATGGCCGTGGTCATCCCCGTCACCGGGTTCTTCCTGCAGCGGACCACGACCCGCGCGGCGTTCGTCACCGCGATGGGCCTGTTCTCCCTCGGGACGCTGGTGTCCGCGGTGTCGCCCGGGTTCGAGGTCCTGCTCGCCGGGCGGGTCGTGCAGGCCATGGGTACCGCCGTGATGCTGCCGCTGCTGATGACGACGGTCATGACCGTGACCCCGCCGGCGTCCCGCGGACGCACGATGGGCAACATCTCGATCGTCATCTCGGTGGCCCCGGCGCTCGGCCCGACGATCTCCGGTCTCATCCTGTCCGTCCTCGACTGGCGGTGGATGTTCGGGCTCGTGCTGCCGATCGCGCTCGCCGCGCTCGCGCTCGGTGCCCGCCGGCTGCCGAACGTCTCCGAACCGCGCTGGGCGCGCGTCGACGTGCCGTCGATCCTGCTGTCCGCCGTCGCTTTCGGCGGCCTGGTGCTCGGCATGTCCCGCATCGGCGAGGTGGCCCAGGGCGGGGTGCGGCCCGTGACGGGCGGTGCGCTCGTCGCCGGTGCGGCCGCGTTGACCCTCTTCGTCGCCCGGCAGCTGCGGCTGCAGCGCACCGACGACGCGCTGCTGGACCTGCGCACGTTCCGGTCGCGCACGTTCGCGGTGGGCGTCGGGATCATGGCCGTGATGATGATGTCGCTGTTCGGCGTCATCATCATGCTGCCGATCTACGCGCAGGACGTCCTCGGGGTCGACACGCTGCGCACCGGTCTGATGCTGCTGCCGGGCGGGCTGCTCATGGGCCTGCTCGCACCGGTCGTCGGCCGCGCGTACGACCGGGTCGGGCCGCGTCCCCTGCTCGTGCCCGGCACGGTGCTGGTCAGCGCGGCGACGTGGGGCATGGCGCTGCTGCTGGGCGTCGACGCCTCCCCGTGGCTGCTGGTCGCGCTGCACATGACGATGTCCGCCGGGCTCGCCCTGGTGTTCACGCCCCTGTTCACGTCCGCGCTGGGGTCCGTCCCGCCGCAGCGGTACTCGCACGGCTCGGCCGTGATCGGGACGGTGCAGCAGGTCGCGGGCGCTGCCGGCACGGCGCTGTTCGTCACGATCCTGACCGCGACCATGGCGGGCCTCGCGGCCGACGGCGCGTCGGACGCCGTCGCGACGGCGGGGGGCGTGCGTGCCGCGTTCCTCGTGGGCGCCGTCATCACGCTGCCGGCGATCGTCGCGGCGTTCGCGGTCCGGCCCGCGCCCGCCGGCGCGGCCGTTCCGGCCCACCACTGAGGCACGACGGGCCGGTCAGTCCCCCGGCTCGTCGCGTGCGAGGTGGGTGACGGCGTCGAGCACGGCCGCGTGCAGCCGTGGGTCGTCGAGCGGGCGGAAGTGCCCGTCGAGCGGCAGCCGGACGTTCACGGCACCCGGCAGCTCGCTGCCACCGGGCACGTGCGGGTCGAAGCGGGCGTAGAGCGACCAGATCCGTGCGTGCGCGCCCACGTCGCGCGCGAGGGCCGTCAGTGCGGGGTCCACGGGCGACAGCGCGCGGACGGGCCGGGCCGGGAACCACCGCGCGTACACCGACCCCGCGAAGGGCGTGTTGACCGCGACGAGCCCCGCGACCCGCGGCCCGACGTCCGGATCGCCCAGCACGAGCTTGCCGATCAGCCCGCCCTTCGAGTGGGCCACGAGCACCACGCGGTCGAGGTCGAGCGCGCGCAGCCGGTCGACCGACAGCCGGGCCGACTCCTCGAGCGCCCGCCGGTTCAGCCCCAGCGCGGGCACCGCGTGCACGGGGTGCCCGGCCGCGTGCAGCGCACGGGCGAGCCCGCCCATCACCGGCCAGGTCTCGTAGATGCCGGGCAGCAGCAGCACGGGCACACGGTCTCCCCCGGTCAGCGAGCCCGCCGGCGGGGGGCGCAGCGTCGCGGTGGCCTGCGCCCCGACGATCCAGACGTAGTCCCGCGCCCAGGCGCCCCCCTGCTGCAGGCGGCGGCGCACCAGCGCGCCCCGTCGCCCCGCGGCCCGCGGCCCGGACGCGCGCTGGCCCCCCGGTGCGCTCATCGCGCCGCGTGGTCCAGCACGAGGTCGCCCACCTGGCGGTCGTGCTCGTACATCGCGGCGTGCGCGGCGCCGGGCACCGTGACCGCGCGCCCGTGCGGGGCCGCGTCGGCGAGCAGGTCCGCCCACGGTCCCGGTGCGACGTGGTCGTGCTCACCGCGGACCACGAGCACCGGGACGTCGACGTGCCGCAGCCGCTCCTCGATCCGATGGCGCAGCATGTCCTCGAGCACGCGGGCGTACCAGTGCGGACCGCACTGCGCGTAGGTGCGCAGCAGGAGGGCCCGGACCCGGTGCGGCTCGTGCGCCGCGCTGCGCGCCAGGCGCAGCACCTGCCGGACCGCCGTACGCGCCCGGTGGTCGACCGTCGGGCCCACGAGCACGGCGTGGGACGCGATCCCGGGCGACGCGGCCACCGCCTCGGTGACCACCTGCGTGCCCATCGAGTGACCCACGAACGTCGCCTCCCCGACACCGGCGAGCCCGGCCCACCGCGTCACGAGCCGCCCCATCTCCTCGACGCCCAGCCCGTTCGGCGGCGCCGGCACGCGCGCGAAACCCGGCAGGTCCAGCAGGTGGACCGTACCGGCGCGAGCGAGCCGCGGGGCGAGCCGCTCGAAGGTCCGTGAGGACGCCCCCAGCCCGTGCACGAGCACGAAGTCGCGCCGGGCGTCGGGCGGCACGTCCGCGGCCGGATCCGCCCGCAGCGTCGACACGCGCAGCGCGAGACCGGCGATCCGCAGGCGGTCGACGCGGACGTCCACGCGAGCGGGCGCACCCGGTTCCCCGACCAGCAACGTCATGCCGCCTCCCTCACCCAGCGCCCGGACGGGCGGTGCCTCGGGATCGTCCCATGGCTGCGCCCGGCCCGCAGGTCGCGGGCTCAGCCCGCGGGGAGCTCCAGCACCGCTCGCGCCCCGCCACCCGGTGCGTCCTCGAACCACACGTCACCGCCGAGCTCGCGCGCGACCTCACGCGCGATCGCGAGTCCCAGCCCGCTGCCCCCGGAGTCACGCTCGCGGGCCTCGTCGAGGCGCACGAACCGCTCGAAGACCCGCTCACGATCGGCCACCGCGATGCCCGCACCGTCGTCGTCGACGAGCACCCGGACCGTCGTCGGTCCGTCCTCGACCTGCACCTCGACCCGCTCGCGCGCGTGCCGGACCGCGTCGTCCACGAGGTTGCGCAGCACCCGGCCCACACCGTCGACCGCGCCGGTGGCGGTCGCCTGCCCCACCACCCGCACGTCGATCCCGCGCTCGCGGGCGGTCGGGGCCGCCGACGCGACCGCGTCGGTCGCGACCGCGTCGAGCCGGACCGGGCCACGCGGCGCGTCCGACGCCCCGACGCGGGCCAGCACGAGCAGGTCGTCCACGAGCGTCTGCATGCGGGCGACCTGCGGCGCGAGGTCCGCCACGAGGTCCGCGACCGGGTAGGCGTCGGGGTGCGCGGCGGCGACCTCGACGGCGGCGCGGGCGGCGGCGACCGGTGAGCGCAGCTCGTGCGCCGCGTCGGCGACGAACGCCCGCTGCCGTGCGGCCGCGACCTCGAGCCGGTCGAGCATCGCGTTGAGCGTGCGGGCCAGCGCCCCGAGCTCGTCGTCCGCCGCCGGCACGGGCAGCGAGCCGGGGCCTCCCGTCAGCGCGACGCGGTCCGCCGCGGCGCGCAGGTGCTCGACCGGGGCCAGCGCCCGGCCGAGCACCGTCCACAGCACGACACCGAAGCCCGCGGTCAGCACGGGCACCACGAGCAGCAGCGCGACGCGCAGCGCGCGCAGGACACCCTCGACGTCGGTGGCCGGCACGGTCGTCACGAGCGTCGCGGGCTCCCCGCGGTAGGTGACGGCCCGCACGGCCACGCGGGCGACGTCGTCGTACGCGCTCGCCGCGGTGCCGACCACCAGCACGTCGTCGGCGGCCCGCGCGCGCCACCCGGCCAGCGTCGGCGCGTCGACCACCGGCAGGGTGCGGCTCGCGGTCGTCGACGTCGCGAGGACCCCGCCGGCCGTGTCGAGCAGCTGGGCGACCTCACCGGGCTGGGCCACGGGGAGCGCGTCGGGCACACGGTCGTCCGCGACGAGCGCCGCGAGCGTCTGCGAGCGCTCGCGCACGACGTCGTCGAGCGCCGCGGTGCGCGCGCTGCCCAGCGCGGCCGACAGCGCGACGGCGCCGGCGACGAGGACGACGGCCACCGTGAGCGTCGCGACGAGCGTCAGGCGGGCGCGCAGCGACAGGCCACGCCAGGGGCGGGTCGGCCGCCGGGTGCCGCCGCCGGGCGTCGTCATGCGCCGCCCACCCGGTACCCCGCACCGCGCACCGTGGTGACCGCGTCGCGCCCGAGCTTGCGGCGCAGGTAGCCGACGTACACCTCGACGACGTTGGGGTCCTCCCCGCCGGTGTCGAAGACGTGGTCGAGCAGCTCGATCTTGCCGACGACCCGGCCGGCGTGCCGCAGCAGGTACTCCAGCAGCGCGGTCTCGCGCGCCGTCAGGTCCACCACCGCACCGCCGCGCGTCACCTCGTGCGACGCGGGATCGAGCGTCAGGTCGCCGGCGCGCAGCACGGCCGGGCGCGGTGCGACGGGCCGCCGCACGAGCGCGCGCAGCCGGGCCACGAGCACGACGTACGAGAACGGCTTGGTGAGGTAGTCGTCGGCCCCCACGTCCAGCCCGTCGGCGACGTCGTGCTCGCCGTCCTTGGCGGACAGCATGAGCACGGGCGTCCACACGTCGTGGGCGCGCAGCGCGGTCACGACGTCGTACCCGTTGCGCCGCGGCAGCATGACGTCGACCACCAGCACGTCGTACGCGCCGTCGACGGCCATCGCCAGGCCCGTCTCGCCGTCGTGCGCCGCGTCGACCGTGAAGCCCTCGGCGCTCAGGCCGCGTCGCAGGGCGCGCACGAGCCCGACCTCGTCGTCGACCACCAGCACCCGCACCCCGGCAGCATCCCACCCGGCGCCCGCGTGCGGCCCGTCGCGCGGTCGACGGCTCTCAGCGTCCGCTCAGGCGTCGCGGTGCACGGTAGACCCATGGACACCACCAGCGCCTCCCCCGCCCGGCCCCGGACCCGCGCCTGGGCCGTCCCGGCCGTGGCCGCCGTGGCGGTCGCCGCGGCGTTCGCGGCACCCCCGCTGCTCGCGTCCGCGGACACCGCGGGCCTGCCACCGGTGACGGCGGACGAGCTGCTGACCCACGTGCTCGAGGCGGAGCCGCAGGCGCTGTCCGGCACGGTCGTGCACACCGCGCGACTCGGCCTTCCCGACCTGTCGCTGGCGCAGGTGGGCGGCGCGGACCCGGTGAGCCTGCTCGGCGGCTCGACGACGCTGCGCGTGTGGACCGACGGCGAGCAGCGCTCACGCGTGTCGCTGCTCGGTACCGCCTCGGAGTACTCGGTCGTGGCCGACGGCACGCAGGCGTGGACGTACTCGTCGTCCGACGACGAGGTCGTGCACTACGCGCTGTCGGACCAGGACGCGGCGCGCGCGCAGGAGCTGCGCGCGACGGTGACCCCGCCGGCCGACCTGCCGACGCCCGATGAGCTCGGGCGGGAGGCGCTCGAGCGCGCGGACGAGCACTCGACCGTCGGTGTCGACGCGGCGACGACCGTCGCGGGGCGCGACGCGTACCAGGTGGTCGTGACGCCCCGCAGCACGACGACACTCGTGGGGAGCATCGTCGTCGCGGTCGACGCCGAGACCTGGACCCCGCTGCGGGTGCAGGTGTGGGGCAGCGACGACGCGGCGACCCCTGCGCTCGAGCTCGGGTTCACCGACGTGACGTTCGCCGCGCCCGACGACGCGGTGCTCACGTTCTCGCCGCCGCCGGGGGCGGACGTCCGTGAGGTGACCGTCCCGCTGCCCGACGACGCGGCGCTCGCCCAGGGCGCGCCGGCCGACCTGCCGCAGGACCCGTCCGACGCCCCGCTGCCCGAGGGCGTGAGCGTCACCGGCACCGGGTGGGACACGGTCGTCGAGCTCACGGGCGTCGACGTGGCCGCACTGGTCGCCGGCGACCCGGCCGCGGTCGCCGACCTGCCGCAGGCCGACAAGCAGCTCGGCGGCGAGGGCGCGCAGCAGCTCTACGAGGAGTTCGCGGGCGAGGGCGACGGTCCGCCGGTCGACCTGGACACCGTGGCCCTGTACGACCAGCTGACCACGCCCGTCGAGGGTGGTCGCGCGCTGTCCTCGACGCTGCTGTCGGTCCTGGTCCTCGACGACGGGCGCGTGCTGGTCGGCGCGGTCCCCGTGGACGCGCTGCGCGCGGCGGCGGACGCGTGACGACGTCCGTGGGAGCGGCCGCGACGGCGGCCGCCCCCGCGCCGGCGCCCGTCGTAACGCAGGCTGGTGGCGTGGGCGACGACGCGATCCGCACCGACGGGCTGACCAAGCGGTTCCGCACGGGTCAGGTCGCCGTCGACGGCATCGACCTGGCGGTGCCCCGCGGCGCCGTCTACGGGTTCCTCGGGCCCAACGGCTCCGGCAAGACGACGACGATCCGCATGCTGCTGGGCCTCGTGGCCCCCACCGCGGGGCAGGTGCACCTGCTGGGCGAGCCGATGCCGCGGGCCGCCGCACGGGTCCTGCCGCGCGTCGGTGCGCTCGTCGAGGGGCCGGCGTTCCAGCCGTACCTGTCCGGGCGGGCGAACCTCGTGCGGCTCGACGCCGTCGACGCGTCGTCCGACCCCCGCACGTCCCGCACGCGCATCGACGCCGCGCTCGACCGGGTGGGGCTGGGCGCGGCGGCCGACAAGCGGTACCGGCAGTACTCGCTCGGCATGAAGCAGCGACTCGGGCTGGCGGCTGCGCTGCTGCGCCCGCGGGACCTGCTCGTGCTCGACGAGCCGACCAACGGCCTCGACCCGCAGGGCACGCGCGAGGTACGGCACCTCGTGCGTGACCTCGCCGACGCCGGCACCACCGTGCTCGTGTCCTCGCACCTGCTGGCGGAGATCGAGCAGGTCTGCACCCACGTCGGGATCATGGGCCACGGGCGGCTGCTGCTGCAGGGCACGCGCGCCGCGCTCACGGCGCGGCGCGGCGCGCGCGTCGTCGTGCGCGTCCCGCAGGAGGACGCCGGGACCGCCGTCGCCGAGCTGCACCGCCTGGGGCTCGCGGACGCGGCCCCCGAGCGACCCGCCGCGGACGGCACCGTCACGCTCGGCGCGTCCGTCACGGCCGACGACGAGACCGACGACGGGCCGGACGACGCGCAGCAGGACGTGCGCGAGGGGCCGCGACCGCAGGACGTCGCCGCGGCCCTCGTGCGCGCGGGCGTCGGCCTGCTCGCGCTCGACGTGCGCCGCCCCTCCCTCGAGCAGGTCTTCGTCGAGCTCACCGGGGAGGGTTTCGATGTCGCTCGTTGACACCGCACCGCCGGCGCCCGCGCCCACCGCCGGGGTCACCCGGTACCCCGGCGCGACGGGACGCCTCGTGCGCTCCGAGCTCGCGCTCGTGCTCGGCAGGCGCCGCAACCTCGTGCTGCTCGTGGGGCTCGCGCTCGTCCCGCTGCTGCTGGGCGTCGTGCTGTTCCTCGCGCAGGACACGGGACTGGCCGGGCAGGGCCCGCCGTTCGTCGCCCGTGTGACCGGCAACGGCCTGTTCCTCGTCGTGGCCTCGCTGTTCCTGTGCCTGCCGTTCCTCCTGCCGCTGACGATCGGGATCGCGTCGGGCGACGCGGTGGCCGGCGAGGCGTCGGCCGGCACGCTGCGCTACCTGCTGACCGTGCCCGTGGCACGTGGCCGGCTGCTGGCCGTCAAGGCGCTCGGCGCGCTGACGTTCGCGGCCGCGGCGGTGCTCGCGATCGCGGTGGTCGGTCTGGTCGCCGGTGCCGTGCTGTTCGGCGTCGGCGACCTCACGCTGCTGTCGGGCACGACCGTGCCGCTGGCCGACGGCGTCCTGCGCGTCGCGGGCGTCGTCGTGTACGTCGGGCTGTCGATGACGGGCCTGGTCGCCGTGGGCCTGTTCTTCTCGACGCTCACCGAGGTCCCGGTCGGGGCGATGGCGGCGACGGTCGTCGTGGCCATCGTGTCGAGCGTGCTCGACCAGCTCCCGCAGCTCGCCGCGATCCACCCGGCGCTCCTGACGCACCACTGGTTCGACTTCGCCGAGATGCTGCGCGTCGTGCCGTCGGCCGACCTCCTGGCACAGGGCCTCGCGGTGCAGGCCGGCTGGGTCGTGGTGTTCGGTGCGCTGGCCTGGGCGCGGTTCACCACGGCGGACGTCTCGTCCTGACCGACCCGGGCCGCCGGGCCGCCCGGCGTCCCCGGTGCCAGACTCGACTGCGTGACCGTGTACGGGACCGAGCAGGTCGCAGGCCCGGAGGGCCTGACCTACGCCGTCCTGCTCGTGCGCCCACCGCGTGCCGCCGTCGTGGCGGCGCTGACCCGCGAGCGCTTCTCCGGCTGGGTCGGCCCGGCCGAGTCGGGCTGGGTGAGCGCCGTGCCGGACCGCCCGCGCGGTCACGTCGCCGCGCGCCGCCGTCGCGTGGCCGACCTCGGCGCTGTCGTCGCGCGGGACCTGCGCGCGGCCGTGGTCGCGGTGCTCGTGCAGCGCGACGAGCTGCTGCGGCTGTGGGGGTACGACGCCGCCACCGGCGTCATCGCGTACGTCTCCGACGCGCACGTCGCGTTCCCGGACGACGAGGACGCGTACGGCGCGCTCGGCCTCGAGGGCGCCCGGGGGCTCGCGACCCTCGCGGGCCACCCCGACGCGGCGGACGAGCTCACCGAGCTGCTCGGTGAGGAGCTGGGCGAGTCGGAGTCGGAGTCGGAGCGTCTGATGGCGGTGTGCCGGCTGCTCGGGTGGCCGCAGTGGCTCGTCGCGGTGGACTCGCTGCCGCGCCGCGTGCCCGGCGGGCCCGACGCGGACGCGTTCACGCGCCTGCGGGCGGGCCGCACGGGCCTGCCTGGGGTGCTGACCGCGCGCGCCGTGGCCGTCGTGCGACGCAACGAGTGAGCGCACGCCCACCCTGGGTGCGGCGCCTCCTGGTCACACGATCGACGAGGAGTCCGGTGCGAGCCGGCGCTGCAGCCCGCCGCCGAGCGCGAGCCCGGCCAGGACGCCCAGGCTGATCGCCACCATCGAGACCCCGGTCGCGACGATCGTGGTGATGGCGTCCGCGGTCGAGCTCTCCAGCACGGACGTCACCCCGACGAGACCGAGCGCACCTGGCACGAGCACCCAGAACCCCGGCAGGAACGTCACGAGGAACGGTGGCGCGCCACGCCGCGTCGCGGCCAGCATCGCCACGGGCGTCATGGCCAGCGCCCCGACGAACGACGAGACGACGGCACCGAGCAGCACACCGCCCACGACCTGCCCCGCATAGGCCACGACCAGCACGAGCGTGATCCAGGGCAGGGAGCCGCGGCGGGCGTCGTAGTTGAGCACCACACCGACCGCGTACACGAGCACCCCGACCCATGGGCCTGCCCAGCCGAGGGCCTGCGCCACCCCCGTCGTCCCCTCGTCGACCGCGGGGACGCCGACCAGGCCGGCGGCGGCCGTGATGCCGAGCGCGAGCAGCACGAGCTGCAGGGTCCCGGCCGCGAGACGGGACGAGCCGGCGATCATCTGCCGCGTCGCCAGGTCGATGACGCCCGTCGTGAGCAGCGCACCCGGCAGGAACGTCACCAGCGGCGCGGCGAGCGGCGCCAGGAGGCCGACGGGCAGCCCCGTGCGCACGAGCAGCAGGACCGGCACCGCGACGACGAACGCGCAGACGGCGACGAGCAGGCCCTGGTAGACGTTGGGCATGCGGCGCGTCGCGAACATGATCAGCGCGACGAGCCCACCGAGGACGGCCGCGAGGAGGACGTCGAGCCACCCGCCGCCCAGCACGAGCGACAGCCCTGCCGCGACGGTGACGTAGCCCGCCGCGCGACGGCCGGGCGTCGAGACGGGGTCTGAGCGCACGATCGTCGTGAGGTCCCGCAGCCCGTCGTGCGGGAGCACCTCCCCCCGGGACGCCGCGGACGCCAGGTCGAGCACGTCGGCGACCTGGTCGAGACGCAGCGCACGCGTGCCCGCCGTCGACACCGCGGTCTGGACGGTCTCGTGCTGCGGCACCGAGACGATCAGCGCGGTCGGCAACGTCACGATCTCCGCGTCCGGCATGCCGTTGACGTCGGCAACCCGCTGCAGCGTGGCGTTGACCTGCACGATCGGTGAGCCGGCGTCGATCATCGCCTCGCCGAGCCGCACGAGGAACCGGACGGTCGCCTCGGCCCGGCCGCTGAGCGGCTCGGCGTCCGGCTCGGCCGGGCCGGGCTCGCCGAGAAGGTTCGTCGCGGCGGTGGGATCGGGGGCGACCGCGGGGAGCACGAGCGTGGGGGCCGCGTCGGCGGGCACGCCGCGCGCGCCGGACGCGACGGGGACGCCCGGGCGTGACGTCGTCGCGCCGCCACGGCGCCACCACCACCACAGCCCCGCCGCCGCCGCCACGAGCACGAGGACCGCCCCCGCCACGACCGCCCACGGCACGTCCGACTCGACGACGGCGGGACGGGACGGGAAGGCCGGCACCTGCACGCCCGACGTCGACGTGGGGCTCGGCGCCAACCCGGGAGTCGACGTGCTCACGCTGGGCTCCGGCGTCGGTCCCGGGGTCGGCTCCGTCGTCGCCTCGGGCGTCGGTGGCGCAGGGACCTCCGTCGGGACCACCGGCTCGGGAGCCGTGGTGGCCTCGGACGGCGGCTCGTCGGTCGGCTCGGGTGACGACGTCGGGGCGGGCGAGGTCGGCGCGGGCGTCTGCTCGTCCTGCGGTTCAGGGACGCCGACGACCTCGAGCGCCCACCACGGCGACGCCGACCACACCGTCACGTCCGTCACGGCTCGACCTCGAACCCCGTCAGCCCTTCCGGTGGCTCGGTCTGGACCTCGACCCCGGTCACACGGGCGTGCCGCGGCCCGTCCGCGAGGTGCGCGAGCATCGCGGCGACTTGCGCACCGTCCCCCTCGACGACGGCCTCGACCGCACCGTCCGCACGGTTGCGCACCCACCCCGACACGCCGGTGCTCGCCGCGGCCTGCGCGCACCACCACCGGAACCCGACACCCTGGACGGCGCCGCGCACCACCACCCGTCGACGCACTCGGACCTGTCGCACGGCCACCTCCTGAGGTCGGCACGTTACCGACGCCACACCGCACACGCCTCCTCGTAGCGCTGTCCACCGGTGCCACCCGTGCCGGCACGGCAGGATGGGGGTGTGACCCTCACTCCCGAACCCACCCGGCGGCTGCGCTCCGCGTTGTTCGTCGACTTCGACAACGTCTACATCGGCCTGGCGCGGCTGGACCCCGCGGCCGCGGAGGCGTTCGCGACCGACCCGGGGCACTGGCTGTCCGAGCTGGGCCAGGGCTCCGACGTCGACGGGGACCTGACGCGCCGGTTCCTGGTGCGCGCGTGCTACCTGAACCCGTCGGTGTACTCACGCTTCCGGCCGAACTTCACGCGCGCCGGCTTCCAGGTCGTCGACTGCCCGTCGCTCACGCAGCAGGGCAAGTCGAGCGCCGACATCAACCTGGTCCTCGACGCCGTCGACGCGCTGGCCGCGACCACGCGGTACGACGAGTTCGTCATCGTCTCCGCCGACGCGGACTTCACCCCCCTCGCGCAGCGCTGCCGCGCCGACGACCGCCGCGTCACGATCATCACGGCGTCACCCGCCGCGTCGGCGTACCGCTCGGTGGCCGACACGGTCATCGGCGCGGACGCGCTCGCCGACCTGGTGACGCAGACGGCCTCGACGCTCGAGGCCGAGCCGACCGTCGAGCCGGTCGAGGCCGCCGACCCCGTCGAGCCGCAGGGCAGACCCGTCGCGACCGAGCCCGAGGCCGCTGCGCCCGAGGCCGCCGTGGCGGCGCAGCGCGGGTCGCGTCGGGCGACGCGCCCGGCCACGACCACCAAGGACGCCCCCGTGGACGAGGCACCTCCCGCCGCGGCGCCGCGCGCGACGACGAAGGCGCGCGTCGCCGACCGGGTGGTCGACGAGGCCGAGGCACGCGCCCGCCGCGCCGTGCGCCGTGCGGTGCGGACCGCCGACGCGCCGCTGCCGCTGGGCGCGGCCGCGCAGGTCGCCCAGAGCGCGGACCCGTCGCTCGCAGCCTCGCAGTGGGCCGGGACGGGCGGCTTCACGGCGTGGCTCTCGCGCGCGCTGCCCGACCTGGACGTGTCCACCCGGCCGCCGGGGCACGTGTGGGACCCGCAGCGCTTCGGTGAGGCGGACCTGCCGGGCGCCGTCGCGGACACCGCGCCCAACGAGCTGCAGCGGCAGGTCATCGCCGTGACGGACACCCCGGGCCTGAGCCAGGCCCAGTACCGCGTGCTGCTCCAGACGCTGGCGTCGGACGTCGCCGCGCACCCGTTCGACCGCGTCGCGACGTCGCGCCGTGTGCACGAGGCGTGCCAGCAGTCGGGCGCCAAGGTCGGCCGTTCGACCGTGAACTTCGTCATCTCGGGCGTGCTGTACACGGGGCTGTCCCTCGACGCGAAGCCGACGCCGGAGCAGGTCGCACGGGCGTGGTCCGACAACGTCATCGGCCTGTGCCGCGGCGCGCGCATGGAGCTGACGAACGGGGACGCCGCGGCGATCCGCGCGTGGGTCGGCGGCGGGCTCGTCGCAGGCTGACGAGCACCGGACAGGAGACGGCCCGGCCGCCCACGAGGGCGACCGGGCCGTGGCGCGGGCAGGGGGCGACGGTCAGGCGGCGTACGCCTTGCTCGGGGCCACCGCGGCGCGCGCGGCGGGCCCACGGTAGGTGCTCGAGCCGAGCCACAGGATCCACACGAACACGACGGAGAGCAGGACCAGGCCGACGGTGAAGCCGGCGCCGTGGCCGAACGACGTCGACAGGTCGTGCAGGACGATGATCCCGACGACGACGTTGACACCCGGGATCAACATCAGGACGAACCACCACAGCGGTCGGCCGACCACTTCGAGCAGGACGAAGACGTTGTAGATCGGCACGAAGGCCACCCAGCCGGGCTTGCCGGCCTTGGTGAAGACACCCATGAGGCCGAGCGAGACGACGACGTAGCCGATGAGCCCGGCGACGAGACCGACCGTGCCTGCTGCGGCTGCGGCGGTAGCGACCTCGGCGTCGGTGACGGAGGCCGTGAGGAGTGTGTTCATGGCGCGCACAGTAGCGGGGATCCGGGTCCGGTGTGTTCCATTTCCCCCGGAGATCTCCACATCTGCTTCACGCCCGCTCGGACGACTCAGCGGCCGCCCGCAGCCGCGAGGAAGTCGGTCACCAGTGCGCTCAGCCGGCGGGGCTCGCGCACCGGCAGCATGTGCCCCGCGCCCGGCACGACGGCGAGCCGCGCGTCGGGGATCGCGTCGACGATCAGCCGCGTGTGCGCGGGCCGCACGACGTCGCGCTCCCCGACGACGACGAGCGTCCGCGCGCGCACGCCCAGCAGGTCGGTGGCCTCGAGGCACGGGTCGTGCGCCATGAGCGCGAGCCGCTCGACGCCCGCCGCCAGCGCCGGGACGACCCGCGCTGCCGCGGAGCGGACGGCGTGCCGCAGGCGCACCTCGGCCAGCGTCCGCGCGGTCAGCCCTGCGGGGTGCAGGTTGGCCCCGACCACGACGAGCCTGCCGACCGCACCGGGGTGACGGACCGCGAGCTCGAGGGCCACGTTGCCGCCGTCGGAGAACCCCAGGACGTCCACCCCGGCCAGGCCGAGCAGGTCCAGCACGCGCGCGACGGCGTCGGCCATCGTGGCGATCCGCAGCGGGCCGTCGCCGCGCGCGCTGCGACCGTGCCCGCGCGAGTCGACGCCCACGAGCGTGCGCCCCGGGTTCAGCAGCGGCACCATCCGGTCGAACACGTGGTGGTCCTCGCCGTTGCCGTGCAGCAGCACGAGCGGCCGACCGGACCCGCGCGTGACGACCCACAGCGGCCCGACGCGCCCGCACGGCGCCGGGAGGCGGGGCACGGCCGCGTCAGGACTCACGCCGCCGACCCTAGGCCCCTCGACGCCGCGCAGCCCGCACGGCGTCGACCCCGCGCCCGTGCCATGTATTCGTGATCCACGTCACACCTCTTCCGGTTGGGCGGGTTCCGTCGCACCCGCGACCGGACGAGGACGGGTGGTCGGCGATGGCGCGCAGCGCAGGTGGGCACGAGGTGGTCGACGCGCTCGTCGTCGGCTCCGGGTTCGGCGCGTCGGTCGCGGCCTACCGGCTCGCGTCCGGCGGCCGCGACGTCGTCGTCATGGAGCGCGGCCGCGCCTGGGCACCCGGCGACTTCGCACGGTCACCCGCCGAGATGGGTCGCAACTTCTGGGACCCCAGCGAGGGCCTCTACGGCCTGTTCGACGCGTGGACCTTCCGGGGCCTCGAAGGGCTGGTCTCGTCCGGGCTCGGCGGCGGCTCGCTCATCTACGCGAACGTGCTGCTGCGCAAGGACGAACGCTGGTTCGTGCACGAGTCCCCGCTGCCGGGTGGCGGCTACGAGCACTGGCCGCTGTCGCGCGCCGACCTCGACCCGCACTACGACGAGGTCGAGCGCATGCTGTCCGGGACGCCGTACCCGTACCAGGACACCCCCAAGACGCTGGCGGTCGAGCGCGCCGCCGTCGCGCTCGGCATGCCCGCGGTGCGGCCGCCGCTCGCGGTGACGTTCGCCCGGCCCGGCGAGGACCCGACCCCGGGGCGCGAGCTGCCGCCGGCGCCCTACGGCAACGTCCACGACGAGCGGGGCGTGCGCCGCACCTGCACGCTGTGCGGCGAGTGCGACCTGGGCTGCAACTCCGGCGCCAAGAACAGCCTCGACCACACGTACCTGTCCGCGGCCCGCGACGCGAAGGCCGACCTGCGCACGCACCACGAGGTCCGCGGGGTGCGGCCCCTCGACGGCGGCGGGTACCTCGTGACCTACGTCGAGCACGTGCCGGGTGCCGACGGCCCGACCGCGACGCACGACCTGCCCGAGCGGCACCTCGTGGCGCGTCGCGTCGTGCTGGGCGCCGGGACGTTCGGCACGACGTTCCTGCTGCTGCGCTCCCGCGGCTCGCTGCCCGCGCTCGGCCCCGCGCTCGGCACGCGGTTCTCGGGCAACGGCGACCTGCTGACGCTGCTCCTGGGCTGCTCGCGCGACGGCCTGCCGCTCGCGGTCGACGGCGGTACGGGTCCGGTCATCACCACGGCCGTGCGGACCCCCGACGCGCTCGACGGCGACGGCGCCACCGGCCGCGGCGCGTACATCGAGGACGCGGGCTTCCCCGGCTTCCTCGGGTGGCTCGTGGAGACCGCGCAGCTGCGTACGGTCGCCCGCCGGGCCGCCGCGTTCGCGTGGCAGGTGGCACGCAACCGCACGCTCGCCTCCGGACGGTCGAACATCTCGGCCTCGCTCGCGTCGCTGCTGGGCGACGGCCGGCTCTCGTCCGGCTCGCTGCCGCTGCTCGGCATGGGTCGCGACGTGCCCGACGGGCGGATGTCGCTGCACGACGGCCGGCTGGCGGTCGACTGGACCACCGCGACGTCGCGCGCGTACTTCGCGGACCTGCGGGCACGCATGGCCGCGATCGGCGACGAGCTCGGTGCGCACCTGCAGGACAACCCGCTGTGGTGGGCCAAGCGTGTCGTCACCGTGCACCCCCTGGGCGGCGCACCGGTGGGGCGGCACGTCGGCGAGGGCGTGTGCGACGAGTACGGCGAGGTCCGCGGCCACCCCGGGCTGCACGTTCTGGACGGTGCGGCCATGCCCGGCCCCGTCGGCGCGAACCCGGCGCTGACGATCGCGGCGATGTCCGACCGCGCGTGCACCCGCATGCTCGACCAGGACTGGTCGTGGCCGCGCACGGCCGCGGGTGCGCGGGCGGACGCGCCGCCCGCACCGCAGGCCGCCGACGCCCCGCGCCCCGCACGGCCGCCCCGGTCGGTCGCGTTCACCGAGCGCATGACCGGCGCGTTCACGCTGGGCGAGAGCGACCCGCAGCGCGGCGCGGCGCTCGGCCGCTCCGTGGGCTCGGGCCTGACGTTCGTCCTGACCATCACGGCCGCCGACGTCGAGGCGTTCGCCGACGACCCGCTGCACCGCGCGGACGCCACCGGCCACGTCGCCTGCGATGCGCTCGGAGGGCGCCTCGACGTCGAGCGCGGCTGGTTCGAGCTGTTCGTGCACCCGCACGGCCTGGCCGGGCGTCGCATGCTGTACCGGCTGTGGCTGCACGACGCGGGCGGGTCGCCGCTGACGCTCGTCGGTGCCAAGCACGTGCACGACGACGCCGGGCTCGACGTGTGGGCGGACACGACGACGCTGCTCGTGCGCGTGCTCGCGGGTCACGTCCCCCCACCGCCCGCCGACTCCCCCGAGCAGGTCGAGGCCGTGCTGGCGACACTCGGCGACGACGCCGTGGGAGCCGGACCGCTCGCGGCCGGTGCCGACGTGCTCGGCGCCGGCGTGCTCGTCATCCGCCCGCAGGACCTGGCGCGCCAGCTCACGACGTTCCGCACGACAGGGGGACGCGGCGCGGCGACGCTGGCGACCTTCGGGCGGCTGTTCCTCGGTGAGCTGTGGGACGTGTACGTCGACCCGCGCGCCGTGCGCCGCGCGACGACCGGGGCGTCGAGATGAGGCTCCGCGCCATGGCCGCGCACGCCGACGACCTGGGCTTCGTCCCGCGCCCGCCGGTGCGCTGGCTGGACCCGCCGGAGCTGGCACGCACCGCGCTCAAGGCCGTCCTCGCCCAGGTGTTCGCCGACTACGGAGACAAGCGCGAGGTGCAGGCCGCGCTGCCCGCGGGCCCGCTCGCACCCGCCCACCCGTCGGACGGGGACCTGTGGCTCGACTACACGGCGGACCTGGGCGACGGGTTCGACGCGACCGCGACGGTCGCGGCGCTGCTGGCCGCGCCCGCGCTCACGGTCGACGGCCCGGACTCCCCCGACGCGTCGCCGGGCGCCCGGCGCACGCTGCCCCGGGGGCACGTCCTCGTGCTGGGCGGGGACGAGGTCTACCCCGCCGCGTCCGCGCGGGCGTACGAGGACCGCACGCTCGGCCCGTACGCCGCGGCGCTGCCGACACCCGCACCCGGCACGCCGCGGGACGCGACCACCGAGCCGACGCTGCTCGCCCTGCCCGGCAACCACGACTGGTACGACGGGCTGACGTCGTTCCTCCGGGTGTTCGCGCGCGGCGCCCGCGTCGGTGCCTGGCGCACCGTGCAGCGCCGCTCGTACGGCGTGATGGACCTCGGTCGCGGCTGGTGGCTGCTGCTGCTCGACAGCCAGCTCGGCGAGTACGTCGACGAGCCGCAGCTGGAGTACCTGCGCACCCACCTGACCGCGCGTCTGCGACCAGGCGACGCGGTCGTCGTGTGCGCGGCCGAACCGGCGTGGGCGCACGTCGGGGACGACCCCGACGCGTTCGACCAGCTGCACTTCGTCGAGCGCGAGCTGGTCCACGAGCGCCGCTCGGCGCAGGGCGACGAGCCGGTGCCCACCGGCGCGGCGGTCCGGCTGTGGCTGTCGGGCGACTCGCACCACTACAGCCGCTACGCCCAGCGCCCGCCGGCAGCCGAGCCCGCCACCCGCGAGGCGGGGCGCGATCCCCGCTCGGTCCAGGCCGTGACCTGCGGGCTCGGCGGGGCGTACCTGTCCGACACCCACCGGCTCGCGGACCGCGTCGACCTACCCGCTCCCGGGGCGCGCCGCCACGACGGCATGCCGCGCGTGCCGTACGACCGGTGCGGCGCCACGTACCCGGACCAGGCCATGTCGCGGCGGCTGTGCCGACGCGTGGCCAACCCGTTCGGGAGGTGGTGGGCCGGGTGGCGCAACCCGGGCCTGCTCGTGGCGGCCGGTTGGGTGCAGGTCGTGCTCGTCGCGCTGCTGGCCGGGCTCCTCGACCTGGTGACGTCGGCCACGGGTCCGCAGGTGCTCCTCTCGACGCCGCCCGCCGCCACGCTGCGGTTCGCGGCGGTCGTCCTCGCGTGGGGCGTCGGTCTGCTCCTGGTGCACGTCGCCGTCGCCCGCCTGGCTCCCCGCGGCGTCGCCGCACGGTCGGTGCCCGCCACGACCGGTGCCGTGCTGCAGCTCGCCGCCGGCCTGGCGGGCCTGGTGCTGCTCACCGTCGTGCCGTGGCCCGGCGCCTTCTCACCCGCCGGGGTCGTCGGTGGCGCCGTCGTCGTCGCGTGGGTGTGCGGGGCCCTGCTCGGCACCCAGGCGTTCGCGCTGCTCCTGGTCTCCCGGAGCAGCGGGAAGGTCGCGTCGTGGCAGATGTCCGGCCAGGCCGTCGACGACCACAAGGGCTTCCTGCGGCTGCACGTGCGCGACGACGGCGCGCTCGTGCTGCACGCGCTGGTGGTCGACAAGGTGTGCCGCGACTGGGAGCTCGCGCGGACCCCGCTCGGCGCTCGCCCGGTGCCCGCGCACGGCCTGCCGCGCGTGCGCCTGCTGGAGGAACCCGTCGTCATCGCCCGGAAGGGGTTCGCACCGTGACCACCGCACCCACCCACCACGGCCCGCGCGTGACCCGCGCCGACCACCGCACGCAGGTCGTGCCGCTCACCGCCGGCGACGGCACCGCGCTGACGCTCGTGCACGTGCGCGGCCCCGCCGAGCCGTGGCGCGGCCCCGTCCTGCTCGTCCACGGCGCCGGGGTGCGGGCCGAGCTGTTCCGCCCACCGACACCCCGCACCCTGGTCGACCTGCTGCTCGAGGACGGCTGGGACGTGTGGCTGCTCAACTGGCGCGCGTCGATCGACCTCGACCCCGTGCCGTGGACGCTGTGCGACGCCGCGGTGCACGACCACCCGGCGGCCGTCGAGCACGTGCTGAGCGCGACGGGCGCGCCCACCCTCAAGGCGTTCGTGCACTGCCAGGGGTCCACGTCGTTCACGATGTCGGCCGTCGCCGGTCTGCTGCCGCGCGTCGACACGGTCGTCACCAACGCCGTGAGCCTGCACCCGGTGGTCCCCGCGTTCTCGGCGTTCAAGATCCGACGCCTCGCGCCGCTGCTCGAGCACCTGACACCGCACCTGTCGCCCGCGTGGGCGTACCGCTCGCAGGGCAACCTGTCGAAGGTCGTGCGCCGGGTGGTCGACCTGACGCACCCCGAGTGCGACAACCTCGTGTGCCGCATGGTCAGCTTCACGTACGGCAGCGGACACCCCGCACTGTGGTCGCACCGCAACCTCGACCGTGCGACGCACGACTGGGTCACGGGCGAGTTCGCCGAGGTGCCGATGACGTTCTTCGCCCAGATGCGCGCGTCGATCGACGCGGGTCACCTCGTCGCGGTGCGCGAGCACCCCGAGCTGCCCGCCGACCTCGGGGTCGGGGCGCCACGCACGACCGCCCGGTTCTCGTTCCTCGCCGGCGTCGACAACCGGTGCTTCCTGCCCGAGTCGCAGGTGCGCTCGCACGCCTTCTTCACGCGTCACCAGCCCGACGCGGGCCACACCCTGCACGTCCTGCCCGGCTACGGGCACCTGGACGTGGTGTTCGGGCGCCACGCGTGGCGCGACACCCATCCCGTCGTCCTCGAGGAGCTGCACCGATGAACGCCGTCGTCACCGTCGCCCGCACCGTGCTCGGTGCGCTGCCCTCCCCCGTCCCCCGCCGGCAGCGCCGCCTGACCGGGCGCGCGGCCCGGGTCGACACGATCCCCTACGCCATGCCCGTCAGCTCCGAGGAGTCCGCGGTCCTCATGGCCGCGTTCCCGATCTCGCTGGCCGCCGCGCGCGACGCGCTGCCCGGCGACGAGCTGCACCCCGTGAGCCTGGGCTTCGGCAAGGGCGTGCTCGTCGTCACGGTCGTCGACTACCGCGCCACCGACATCGGCCGGTACATCGAGTACTCGCTCGCGATCGCGTGCACGCAGGGCCCGCGCCCCGCGCCGCCCCTGCTGCCGATGGCGCTGCAGCGCACGCTGCGGATGGGGCAGTTCGTCGTCGACCTGCCCGTGAGCACCGAGGTCTCGGTCAAGGGCGGCAAGGGCATCTGGGGCATGCCCAAGCACCAGGCCCGTCTCGACCTCGTCGTGAACGACCGCACGGTCTCGGCGCAGTACGACGACCTCGACGGGCGTCTGGGTGCCTTCGTCGAGATCGAGCGACCGTCACCGACCGCCCTGCCGCTGCGGATGGCCGCGGCCAACTACTGCGCGTGGCGCGGCATGCTGTGGCGCTCCACGATCTACATCGACGCGGTCGGCGACGTCGCGGTCGGCGCCGGTGCGCGGGCCCGGCTCGTGCTCGGCGACGCACCGGGCGTGGCACCGCTGCGCGCTCTCGGGATCGGACGGCACCCGCTGTTCACGGCGTACCTGCCGACCGCGCACGGGGTCCTCGACGACCACGTCGAGGCGTGGTTCCTCACCGCACCGACCCTCGTGGCCGCGGACGCGGCGACGGCCGCCGGCCGGTTCGGCGAGCCGCTGGAGTCGGTCGTCGGGCTGGGGCGCGGCGAGCAGTGGCCGCCGCCGCCGGACCGCTCGCGTCCCGGCGTGGAGTCCGACGCACCGCTCGGCGCGCAGCACGAGGGGGTGGGCGGACCGTGATCACGTTCCTCGCCGCCCTGTGGTTCCTGTTCGGCGCCACGATGTACGTCGGCACGATGTGGGTGCTCAAGTGGTTCCTGTTCCCCACGTGGCACGGGCTGACGCGGGCGAACGTGGCCGTGCACTTCGGCATCCCGACCCGCCGGGCCACGACGTTCTTCACCGTCGTCGTGCCGCTGATGTTCGTCGCCGCGATCGTCATGATCGTGACCGAGTGGGGCACGCGCTGGGTGTGGTTCGGGGTCGCGTGCCTGGTCGGTGTGTTCGTCCTGACGTTCGTCGGGCAGCTCATCATCATCCCGATCAACCGGCGCGTGCGCGGCGGGCAGTTCGTCGACGACACCGAGCTCGTCGGGCTGCTGCGCCGCTGGATGGTCCTCAACGACGTGCGGTTCTACGGCTCGACCCTGACGTGGGTCGCCATCGTCTGGTACGTCGTCGCGCGTGGCGACCTGCTGGGGGCGCTGACATGAGCACCGCCACCGCGCGCGGCACCGGCTCGCGCGTCGCCCCGGTCGACCGCCTGGTCCTCGTGCTGCGCGCCATCGCCTGGGTCACCGTGGCGACGGGCGCCGTGCAGGTCGTCGCGCCCGCGTTCGTGCTCGAGCGGCTCGGCGCGTTCACGGACGCGACGACGTGCCAGCTGTTCGCCACGGTCGGCATGTTCATGGTCGTCGTCGGCGGGCTGCTCGCCACGACGCTGTCACGCGGGCGCCACGACCCCGACGTCGTCCTGTGGGCCGCCGTGCAGAAGGCCGGGGCCGCGCTCGCGGTCGGTCTCGGCGTCGCGCGCGGCGTGTTCGACGCGCCCGCGCTCGCGGTCGCGGCGTTCGACCTGCTCACGGCCGTGCTGCTGGTCCTCCACCTGCGGCGCCTGCCGCGCCGGCACCGCGCGGGTACGTCGTGAGGCGCTCGCTCGTCCTGGCCGGGGGCGGCATGCGGGTCGCGTGGCAGGCGGGCGTCCTGCTCGCGCTGGAGGAGGACGGTCTGACGTTCGACCACGTGGACGGCACGTCGGGCGGGATCCTCACCGCCGCCGCGCACCTGTCGGGCGTCCGCGCGGCGGACCTGTGCCGCCGGTGGCGCGACGTGGACGTCCGGGACTTCGGCTCGGCCCTGCCGGTGCGCGACTACCTGCGCGGCCCCTGGAACCTGCCCGCGATCGGCGACGCCGACGGCATCGTGCGGCGCGTGCTTCCGACGCTCGGCGTCGACGTCGAGGCGGTGCGCACCTCACCGGTCGCGGGCACGTTCAACGTCGTCGACTTCGTCACCAAGGAGTGCGTCGCGCTCGACGCGCACGACGTCGACGCCCCGCTGCTCGCCGCGGGCATGTCCCTGCCCGGGTGGGTGACGCCGCTGCACCGCGACGGCCACGTGTGGACCGACGCCGTGTGGGTCCGCGACGCCAACGTCACCGAGGCCCTGCGGCGTGGCGCCGACGAGGTGTGGCTGGTGTGGTGCATCGGCAACAGCCCCGCGTGGCGCGACGGGCCGCTCGAGCAGTACGTCCACATGATCGAGATGAGCGCGGCGGGTGCCCTGGCCGCGGACCTGGCGCTGGCCGCGGCCACGGGCCGGGAGTTCGTCCTGCACGTCGTGCACCCGCAGCTGCCGCTGCCGCTGGACCCCGAGCTGTACCTGGGGCGGATCAGCGCGGACTCGCTCGTGCAGCTCGGGTACCGCGACGCGCGCCGGTACCTCGACGTGCGCACGGCGGAGGGTGTCCCGCGGGCACCCGCGTCCACCGCGACCACCGACCCCGCGCCGTCCGCGCGGCTCACCGAGCGCCTGCGCGGCATTGCCGGGGGCCGGGACGTGACGCTCGACCTGACGGTCGTCCTGCCGCTCGACGGGCCGGTGCACGACGCGGTCGTCGCGGGTGCGCTCACGTCCGGTGACGAGCGCACGTTCCTCGCCGACGGTCACCTGGTGCGCGGGGACGGCACGCTGACCTACGCCGCGACCCTGCACGTCGGCGGGCGTCTGCTGGACCTGGTGGCACAGCGGGACACGGTCGACGACCCCGGCCCCGACCGGTGGCGCGACCTGGACCGCGTGCACCTGACGGTCCGGGAGCGGGACGGCGGTGCGGTCGTGCTCGACGCCGCGCTGCGGCTCGGCAGCGACGGGCTGCGGCGCCTGCTCGCCTCGGTGGAGCCGGTCGGCGTGCGCGGTGTGCTGCGGCGCGCGGACGTGGTGCGGCGTCTCGTCGGACGTGCCGACGCGCTGACCCGGGTGCGCTGACCCGGGTGCGTCGCGCTGCTCGACGCGACGCCGTGGCACCCGCGTCAAGGGACCGACGACCTTCGGGCTGCGAGCCGAGACGTATCGTCGGGTTCTCCCCGGCCGGCCGCGCTCGTACGGTCCACCCGGCACGGCCGGTCACCAGAGGGCGACGACGCCCACCGGTTCCGTGCCCCGCACGGAATGGGGGGTGGGGGGCCGGGGTTGGGGTCGGGGTGACCGCTCTCTCCGTGCTCGACCTCGTGCCCGTCCGTACCGACCAGACCACCGCCGACGCGCTGGCCGCGACGCTCGCGCTGGCGCGCGTCGCCGACGAGGTCGGCGCCCGCCGCTACTGGGTCGCCGAGCACCACAACATGCCCGCCGTGGCGGCGACCAACGCGCCGCTGCTCATGGCGCTCGTGGCGGCCGCGACGTCGCGCGTGCGCGTCGGGTCCGGCGGCGTGATGCTGCCGAACCACTCGCCGCTCGTCGTCGCCGAGCAGGTCGCGCTGCTGGAGGCCGCGTACCCCGGCCGCGTCGACGTGGGCATCGGCCGCGCACCCGGGTCGGATCCCGTGACGAGCCACCTGCTGCGACGCGGGTCCACGGGGGACGGCGTCGACACGTTCGACTCGGACGTGGCGGCGCTCGCCGGCCTCGTCCGGCCGGAGGGCGTGACCGTCCGCGTCGGGTCGACGTCGTACCCGCTGCGGGCGACGCCCCGCGCGGTCTCGGCACCGCAGCTGTGGCTGCTGGGCTCGTCGACGTACTCGGCGCAGCTCGCGGGGCGCCTCGGGCTGCCGTACGTGTTCGCCCACCACTTCGCCGGGAGCGGCACCACCGAGGCCGTCGCGCTGTACCGCAGGACGTTCGTGCCGTCCGAGTCGCTGGCCGAGCCGCGCACGATCGCCGTCGCCAACGTCGTCGTCGCACCGACCGCGGACGAGGCGCACACGCTGGCCCTGCCGCAGGTCCGCAGCATGTGGCGGTTGCGCACGGGCATGACGCTGGACCCGCAGGAGCTGGTCGAGGACGCCCAGGCCGCGCCCCTGCCTGCGACCACGGACGACGCGCTCGCGGCGATGGTCGAGTCGTGGATCATCGGCGACCCGACCTCGGCGGCGCAGCAGGTCCGCGACCTGGCGGACCGCCTGGGCACCGACGAGATCATGGTCCAGCCGGTCGCCGGCGCGACGCGCGGCACCCCCGCGGACCGCGCCCCCGCGCGCGAGCAGACCCTCCGCCTCCTGGCGTCCGCCCTCTGACCCCCCCGCCGAGCGCGGTACTCAGCGGCCGAGCGCGGCACCAACAACACCCGCGCTCGACGGCCGAGTACCGCGCTCGGCGGCCGAGAATCAGGTGCGTTCGAGGAGGGTGAGGACCTCGTGGTGGCGCGTGTGGGGGAACATGTCGAGCACCTGGGCACGGACCAGGCGCAGCGACGGCATGTGGGCGAGGTCGCGGGCCAGCGAGCCCGCGTGGCACGACGAGTACAGGACGCGCGGGACGCCGCTGGCCTCGAGCCACCGGCTCAGGTCCTCCCCCAGCCCCCGACGCGGCGGGTTGACGACGACGAGGTCGGGAACCGTCCCGGCGCCCAGCGCGAACGCCGTGGCGTCACCCGCGACGAACCGGGTGCCGCCCAGCCCGGCGTCCCGCGCCGTCAGCTCCGCGCTCGCGACCGCCTCGGCACTCGTCTCGACACCGACGACGTCGCGCCCGGGCCGGGCGAGGTGCAGCGCGAACCCGCCGACGCCGCAGTACAGGTCCCACGCCGAGGCGACCTGGGACTCGTCGGCCCACGCCACGGCCTGCCGGTAGAGCGCGGCGGCCACCTCGGTGTTGGTCTGGAAGAACGAGCGCGGCCGCAGGTGCAGGTCGAGCCCGTTGACGGACATGGTCAGCGTGTCGCGCTCGGTGAGCACGATCTCGCGGTCTCCCTCGAGCACGGCCGCGTGCGCGGGCTGCACGTTGACCGACGCGACGACGAGGTGGGGCAGCGCGGCCTGCAGCCACGGCAGGTGCTTGCGGATGCGTGTGAGCGCCTCGGTGCTGCGCAGCACGAACCGCACCATGAGCTCGCCGTCGGGCGAGCCGGTGACCAGGACGTGCTTGAGCTCGCCCGCGCGGGTCGGCACGTCGTAGGGCACGAGCCGCGCGCGGGTCACGAACTCGGCGAGGGGCGCGAACGCCGCCGTCACCGCGGCCGGGTACAGCGGGCACCCCTGCAGGTCGACGCCGCGGCCGTGCGCGTCGAGGATGCCGAGCGTCGGGGCGTCGACCGTGCCCGCGACGACCATCTTCGCCTTGTTGCGGAACCCCGCCTCGGCGCTCACGACCGTCGGCAGCCACGTGACGCCGGCCGGGTCCCCGAGCACGGTGCGCACGTGGTGCGTCTGCGCGTCGACCTGCTCGGCGTACGGCTGCGCGAGGAGCGTGCACGAACGGCACACCCCCGCGTCGAAGTACCCGCAGCGCACCCGCCCAGCGTACGGCGGCGCCGACCCGGTGCCGTCAGCCGCTCGCCGTGGACCCCCGGACGACGACGCGCGGGACGATCATCTCGACGCCCTGCTCGGGGGTGCCGGCGATGCGGGCGAACAGCCGCGTGGCGGCGCGGCGCCCCATGGTCTCGAAGTTCATGTCGACGCTGGTCAGCGCCGGCCGCGAACCGGCGATCATCGGCTCCCAGTTGTCGAACCCGATGACCGCGACGTCACCCGGCACGCGGACTCCGCGCTCGCGCAGCGCGTCGAGCGCGCCGCGGGCGATCTGGTCGCTGCCGCAGACGACCGCGTCGATGTCGGGTGCGGCATCCAGGGCGGCTCCGACGCCGGCGCGACCCCACGCCTCCGACCAGGACCCGTAGCGCACCGGGCCGACGAGCTCGAGCCCGGCGGCGGCGAGCGCGTCGGCCACGCCGACGGCACGGTCCTGCGCGGCCGCGTAGGCGGGGTCGCCGGACACGTGCGCGATCCGCCGGCGGCCGAGCGTGAGCAGGTGCTCGGTGGCGACGCGGCCGGCGGTGACGTTGTCGGGTACGACCGAGGCGTCCTGCGGGTCGTCGGACGGGGCGTAGGCGTAGACCACGGGCACGGGCACGTCGTGGCCGAGCGACGTGCGCGGGTCGGTCGTCGAGCCGACGACGATGAGCCCGTCGATGCGGCGTCCGAGCAGCGCGCGCAGGTGGTGCTGCTCGCGGATCGCGTCGTCGCGCGCGTCGCAGAGGAACACCGACGTGCGCCCGGCACCGAAGGCGTCCTCCGCCCCCATGAGGATGGGCAGGCTGAACCGGCCTTCGAGGTCGTGGGTGAGCAGCCCGACCGTGCCGGTCT
>Ga0233375_1000183_pt1 | contig 36920 bp, 39 predicted proteins | sample ElkDunMinimDraft_10_FD_191539 | JGI IMG/M metagenome (GOLD analysis project Ga0233375, IMG submission 191539) | Fecal eukaryotic communites from dung pellets of Tule Elk in California, USA - Elk Dung E16 | ecosystem: Host-associated > Mammals > Digestive system > Large intestine > Fecal | place...
CGCCGAAGAACATCAGCGCCACGAACAGGAGAGTCCCGACCTGGTTGGCGGCACTGCTCGTGGGGGCCACGGCCGCGGAGACCATGCCCAGTCCGAGCAGTGCCGCGTAGCCGACGAGGAAGGCGACGACGAACTCCAAGGGCTGCCCGGGCGGCGCGATGTCCAGCACCGCCCACGCGAGGAAGATCATGAGTGCCGCGGAGAGGACCACGGAGGCGAACGCGACGATCATCTGCGCGAGCAGGACGTTCCGCGGGTGCACAGGGGTGGTCGACAGTCTGCGCAGCATGCCGCGCTCACGGTACGTCGCGATCACCGCCGGCACGTGCTGCACGGCGATCATCACCATCCCGAACACCAGTGCGGTCGGCGCCCAGACGTCGATCGAGCGGAGCCCGCCGGTCTCCGGAGACGACTCCCTGAGGGCCGGGACGGCACCCAGTCCGAGCAGCAGCACCGTCGGGAACAGCACACCGAAGACGACGGTGGCGGAGTCTCGAACGAAGAGCTTCGTCTCGACCTTGACCATCGTGGCAAGAGCGCTCACCGGTCAACCGTCCTCTCGGAGGGTGACGGAGACTCCGGCACGGCGGCCGCGTCCCGTCATGGCCACGAACGCGTCGTCGAGGGTGCGTTGGTCGACGCGGAGATCCTCGGCCACGACCTGTGCCCGCGCAAGAGCCCCGGCGACGTTGCTCAGGAGCTGGCCTCTGCCGGTCACCAGCCAGCGGCCCTCGACGATCTCGACACCGGTCACGTCGGGAAGCTCGCGCAGGACGCTCTCGTCCAGCGGCTGACTCACGCGGAACCGGACCTGCTGCACCCCGTTCGCCTGCGCGATCAGGCCGGCGGGCGTATCCACGGCGGCAACCCGACCATTGTCGATGACGGCGATCCGGTCGCTGAGGCGCTCCGCCTCGTCCATGAAGTGCGTGACGAGGAGGATCGTGACGCCGGTGTCACGTACCCGCTCGATGAGGGTCCAGGTGTCGCGCCTCGCCTGCGGGTCCAGTCCGGTCGTGAGCTCGTCGAGGATCGCGACCTTCGGACTGCCGACGAGCGCGAGCGCGATCGAGAGCCGCTGCTTCTGCCCGCCCGAGAGGGCCTTGTACCGCGTGTTGCGCTTCCCGGTGAGATCAAGGAGATCCATGAGCTCGCGCCAGTCAGCGGGATCCCGGTAGAAGGAGCTGTAGAGGTCGAGCGCTTCTGCGACCTTGATCGCGTCGGGGAAGCTGCTCTCCTGCAGCTGCACGCCGAGTCGCTCACGCACCTTCGTCCGGTCCTTGATCGGGTCGAGCCCCAGCACGGAGATCGAGCCCGAGTCAGGTGTTCGCAGGCCGGCGATGCTCTCGACCGTCGTCGTCTTGCCGGCGCCGTTGGGCCCGATGATGCCGAAGATCTCTCCCTCTTCGACGCTGAACGAGACGTCGTCGACGGCCACGTGGTGCCCGTAGCGTTTGTGCAGGTTCCGTACTTCCAATGCCGTCATGCCGTGAAGTTACGGGCGCACCACACTCCGCCACATCGACCGTGGCGCCTGAGGCGAGGTTGATTCAGCCTCCACCGTTCGGTGGATCGAGAAGTCGCTCGGTGGGGTGAGTGGGCGCCACGTCGCGGAGGACGGTGCCGTCAAGGAGCGTCACGTCGTACCGGAGGATCGGCTCGGCTCCGTTCGCACCTTTCGCGGAGTCCGGAGGTGTCGGGCCCTGGAGCGTCCCGGGCCACCAGGCCGCGTACGTGCCGTCCTTCACCGACGCCTCGATGGTGGTCGAGCCTGCGTGGACGGTCACTCCGACCACGCCCGGGCCGACGTCGCCGGTGGTGGTTGCCGCCTGCCCGCCTTCGCCCAGTCCCAGGAACCCGCTGCTGACGCTGAGCTCCGCCATCGACCCCTCGGCCAGCTCATGACCCGTGGGCGGCGCCCAGCCTCCTCCTCCCATCAGGGCGTGGGTGACGTCGCTGGGCTCGTCGGTGGACCGTGGGGGGAGGTGACCGAGGCACGCGACCGTGAACTGGTACCGGTCGGCGCCGGTCCAGGTGAGGAGGACGGAGACCCAGGCGCCGCGCCGGTCCGCCAGTCTGGTCTCGAGGTCCTCGCTCGCGACGCGGGGAGCGCCGTCTCCACCCACGGTCTCCCCGACTTGGTCGAGGCAGGCAGCGCGGAGTGCCTGGGCGTCCTGCTCGGACGCGACCGCCGGCTTTTCGGTCCAGTCGGCGAAGGCCGGCTGTCCTCCCGTCGTGAGAGGGAGCGCCACGGCCACGGCCGTCAAGGCCATGGCCGTGGCGACGCCCCACGCGACTCGCCGCACGGGACGGCGGAGGGGGCGCGGCGCGACCTTCACGGGCACGTCCGGGTCGGCGGTCAAGACCTGCTCCAGCAGTCGCGACTGCCGGTCGCGGTCGATCGCTTCGTCGAGCGGTGCGGCGTCGAGCCGGCGCAACCGCTGGTCCAGGGTCAGGTGGTCCGTCATGACGAAGCCTCCGGGGCAAGAGTCGCGGCAGATGCCACGGTGGGGGCAGGGGAGTGGTCGAGATGCCGCTCGAGGGCGCGCCTGGCTCGGGCCAGGCGGACGCGGTATGCCGCGGCGGAGATGCCGAGGACCTTGCCGGCCTGGGGCGAGGTGAGGTCCTCCCAGACCGCGAGGGCGAGGACCTCCTGCTCCGAAGGCGTCAGGCGCTGCCAGGCGTCGGCCATCTCGAGACGCTCACCGACGGAATCGGCGTGCTCGCCGCGATCGATTCCGGATCGGGTCACCAACCGGACCGCCACTGCACGCTGGCGGTTCTCGCCGCGCGTCATGTTGAGAAGGCAGTTCCGGGCAACCGCGTAGAGCCAGGGCAGCGCCTGGCCTACGCCGTCCGGTACGTCGTGGAGCCGACGCCACGCGACGAGGAACGTCTCGGCGACGACGTCGTGCGCGCTCGCGGGATCGGTGCGCCGCCGCGCGAAGTGGAGGACATGGTCGTAGTGGGCGGCGTACAGGGAGCGGAAGCGCTCTTCTGAGGCCGGCCTCATGCGTCTCATGCCCCTCTATGTCCGGCTGGTGGCCCAGTGCAACGAGCTCGCGCGCAGATGTGTGGCGGGTTTGCGGGGGAGTGCGTACAGTCCGCCGGATGGGTGGCCAGGCAGAGGGATTCGAGTACGTGAGTCGCGCCGACGGCAGCGTCATCATCATGCACCACGGCCGGGTGGCCACGAAGCTGCGAGGCGGCCGCGCCGCCCAGTTCCTCGCCGAGGTCGAGAGCGATCCGCAGCAGGTGATGGCCCGCTGGACCGGGAACTACCGGCGCGGCAACGAACGGATGGCCCGGCAGCACCCCCGCAACAGGCAGTGAACGACCTGAGCGCCGCCTGCCGCTCCCGCGTGGGACACCCCCGCGTGGCACACCCCCCGGCCACGAAGGCCGGGGGGCGTGTCCTCTTTCCCGCCTTGGGCTCCCGTCCTCGTACGACGTCGTCGCCCCTGTACACGACGTTGCACGGCCACGGGAAGCCCTGAAGCGGAGCCGGCCCTCAGGTCGGCATCGGGCTCAGGCGGTCGCTGGCCGTACGTCGCGGCGTGGTGGTGCTGGCGGGTCGGCGCGCAGGGCGGGCCTCGGCGCACGAGATCAGACGGTCGAGTGCCACCCTCCCGCGCAGGATGGTGCGGGTGAGAGGGCTCGTCGAGTCCCGGTCGTCGCCTGTCGGCCCATGGGCGATCCCCGCGTGCGTGCCGAGTTCGGATCGCTCAATCGTGATCACGTTCTTGCTCCTCATCGTTCGGGGGGCGATAACGTAACACGAAAACTTGGTCACAGATCAAATCCGTGAAGCGGTTTTGATGCTCGCCTGCCTTGGCTCATGTCTGAGCCACGACATAGTTACCCACCAGGAACTTGTTCATGCGTCCTGACCGCTGACCGCTTATCGTGGTGTCGCCAGGAGAGGGAGGTCCCTGCATGACATCACCGGACGGTCTGAGCGTGCGCGACGTCGCAGCTCGGCTCGGCGTACCGTCCGCGACGCTACGGACATGGGAGCGCCGGTACGGTCTGGCGCCCTCCTCCCGCAGCGCAGGCGGACACCGGCGCTACTCCGAGGCCGACGTCGGTCGGCTGGGCGTCGTGGCGCGCCTGGTCGCGGACGGGGTGCCAGTGCACTCCGCCGTCGCGGCGATCCAGAGCGATCCGGACGTGACCCCGGCAGGCGTCGGGCGAGCGGCCGAGCACATCAGCGGAGACCTGGTCTCGGTCCTGCTCGCGGCGGCGGCGCGACGCGACGGGGTCACGGTCCGTCGGCACGTCGACCGCGTCCTCACCCAGCGAGGTGTCGTACGCGCGTGGGACGAGGTCCTGGTGCCCCTGCTGCAGTCGGTCGGAGAGCGCTGGCGTGACCCGTCGTTCGGTATCGCCGGTGAGCACCTGACCTCGGAGATGATCTCGACCTCGCTGCGTCTCGCCACCGTCCGCGCCTCGCGCCACATCGGTGACGCCGACCCGTCACGGGTCCTCCTGGCCAATGCCGAGGAGGAGCAGCACGCGCTGCCGCTGAGCGCGCTCGAGGCCGCACTCGCGGAGGACGGGATCGGCTGTCGGGCGTTCGGCGCGCGCGTCCCGTCCCACGCACTCGCTGACGAGATGAGAGGGGCCTCTCCTGACGCCGTCTTCCTCTGGGCGTCGATGCGTCGGCCGGACCTCGACGTGCTCGACACGTTGGCAGGGGTCTCGCGGCAGTGGTCCGTGCTGATCCTGCTCGGGGGTCCAGGGTGGGGAAAGAACCTCGAGCTTCCGGACCTCGGCGCGGTGCGCGTCGAGCGGACGACCGACCTGGGCGATGCGGTGGCACGGATCCGCGAGGTCGCCCGCCCTCGATGACGAAGCGTCAGTGCTGGGTGCGCTCGCGCAGCCAGGCGCTGAGCGACTCGCCGAGATCGTCCTCCTGCGGCCCTTCGGCCTCGGGCTCCTCGGCGGCTGCCTCCGCAGGCTCGGGACGGGGTGCCGAGGGGTCGATCTGCCAGGTGACGCCGAACGACGTGGAGGTGACGACCTGGGAGACGGCCGTCCGATCAGGGTCGTACGGCTCGCCCGAGGTGATGCTCTTGGTCTCCTCAGAGCCACCCTTGCTCCGGAACATCCCCATGGCTGGTTCTCCTCGGGTCACGTGATCGGTCCGGTCCCAGCCTAGAGCGCCGAGGTGCGGGACCCCACCCTTGTCCGGGTGGTGCGCCCTCGGTACCGTCGCGGTGACCCACGACACATCGGAGGACACACATGGCCAAGCTTGCTGCGCTCACCGGGACCGCCATCGCCGCGACGGGAGCCGCCCACTTCGTCTCGCCGAAGACGTTCGAGCCGATCTCGGCGGCGGCGTTCCCGAAGGACACCGGGACCTGGATCAAGCGCAACGGCGCCACCGAGGTCGCCCTCGGACTCGGGCTCCTCTCGCGCCGGACCCGCAAGCTCGCGACCGTCGGACTGCTGGCCTACACGGGCTTCCTCGGCAGCCGCATCGCCGCCAACAAGAGCCGCTGACCGTCGCGCCGCCGGCCTGCCGTCACCCGCATCCCACACAGGTGCGGGCGGCGGGCCGTACGGCGAGGCGCTCGGCCGGGATCTCGCCGCCGCACCTCTCGCAGGTGCCGTAGCTGCCGTCAGCGGCGCGCCCGGCCGCGGCGACGAGCTGGTCGCGCTCTCCCTCGAGACGAGTGATGAGGGCGGCGACCTGCTCGCGTTCCCACGCGATCGTCGCACCCTCGGGATCGTGCTCGTCGTCGGCGTTCGACGCCTCCGACGCTGCGAGGATCGCCGCATGATCGCGCCGCAGTGCCGCCAGCTGCGCATCCACCCTGGCGAGGCGCTCGGCGATCGGTGCGGTGTCCATGCAGGGTTCAGCGTGAGAACGCGAGCCGGCATTCCTTCTCGAACGGCGAAGTCGCCCCCGCCGGGTCACGATGGCCGGGGAGCAGACCGCCGACCGGGGAGCGAGCGATGCCGAGCACAGCCGACGTGATGGTGGAGACGCTGAAGGCCGCGGGCGTACGCCGGGTGTTCGGGCTGCCGGGGGACTCCCTCAACGCGTTCACGGAGGCGCTGCGCAAGGACGGCACCGTCGCATGGATCCACGTACGCCACGAAGAGGTCGCCGCCCTCGCCGCCGCCGCCGACGCGCACCTGACCGGGGAGCTCGCCGTCGTCGCCGGAAGCTGCGGTCCCGGAAGCCTGCACTTCATCAACGGCCTGTACGACGCACAGCGCAGCCGCGTCCCCGTCGTCGCGATCGCCTCGCACATCCCGAGCGCCGAGATCGGGAGCGGCTACTTCCAGGAGACGCACCCGCAGGAGCTGTTCCGCGACTGCTCGGTCTACTGCGAGATGGCCGGCGTCCCCGAGCAGCTTCCTCGTCTTCTCGAGATCGCGATGCGGTCCGCGATCTCGCAACGCGGCGTGGCCGTCGTCGTGGTGCCGGGCGACGTCATGGGGGCTGCCGCCGCGGGCCGTCGTGCCCCCAGGTCGATCGAGGGGTCGCGCGCAGTCGTCGTCCCCGCGACCACCGACCTGCTCCGCGCCGCGGCGATCCTTGACGGCGCCGAGCGGGTGACGATCCTCGCCGGCGCCGGGTGCGCCGGTGCGCACGACGAGCTGATCGGCATCGCCGAGGTCCTCAAGGCGCCGATCGTCCACGCCATGCGCGGCAAGGAGTACATCGCGTACGACAACCCGTACGACGTGGGGATGACCGGGCTGCTCGGATTCTCGTCGGGATACCGCGCCATGGAGGCGTGCGACGTCCTGCTCGTGCTCGGCACCGACTTCCCGTACCCGCAGTTCTACCCGGAGCACGCGGAGATCGTGCAGGTCGACGTCCGGGGAGAGCAGCTCGGACGGCGCACCCCGATCGACCTCGGTCTGGTCGGAGACGTGCGCGAGACGCTGCGAGCGCTGACCCCGCTGGTCAACCCGCGTTCCGACGACACCCATCTGCGCAAGATGGTCGACCACTACGCCCGTGCCCGGCGCGATCTCGACGAGCTGGCGTCGCCGGGGAAGGAAGGCCCGCTCCACCCGCAGTACGTCGCCAGGAGCGTGTCCGAGCTGGCTGCCGACGACGCCGTCTTCACTTGTGACGTGGGGACGCCGGTGATCTGGACCGCTCGGTACGTCGAGATGAACGGGCGGCGCGCGATCGTCGGGTCGTTCACGCACGGCACGATGGCGAACGCGCTGGGTCACGCGATCGGCGCCCAGGTGGCGTACCCGGGCCGGCAGGTCGTGGCGCTGTGCGGTGACGGCGGGCTCTCGATGCTGCTCGGGGACATGATCACGCTCGTGCAGCAGCAGCTGCCGGTGAAGATCGTGGTCTTCAACAACGCCTCGCTGGCGTTCGTCGAGCTGGAGATGAAGGCCGCAGGGCTCATCAACTTCGGCACCGGGCTGGTCAACCCGAGCTTCGCCGCCATCGCCCGTGCGATGGGCATGCACGGTGAACGCGTGGACCAGCCCGAGCGGCTCCCGCACGCGATCTCGGAGGCGCTCGCTGTGCCCGGGCCCGCTCTCGTCGAGGCCACGGTCGCCCGCCAGGAGCTGTCGATCCCGCCGACCGTCACGGCTGCGCAGGCCAAGGGCTTCACCCTCTACGCGCTGCGGACGGTGCTCAGCGGCAAGGGAGACGAGGTCCTGGAGCTGGCGAAGACGAACGTCTTCCGGAGGCTGCGGGACCGCTGAGCCAGGTCAGCGCGACGCGTGCGACCGCTTGAGCGTCACGACCCGCGTCGCCGCCTCCTCGACACGGGCACGGAAGGCCGGGTCCTTCTCGGCCTCGGTGACGACCGCGCTCGTCATCGCCGCCATGTGGTCCGGGTCGATGGCGAGGACGAGGTCGCCGCCGGCACGCAGGAAGTCGACCGCGCGGCGCTGCGGTGAACGGTCGGCGACCTGCTTGGCCGCCGAAAGGTCGTCGGAGATGACGACCCCGTCGAACCCGAGCCGCTCGCGGAGCAGCCCCGTGACGATCGGACGGGAGAACGCGGCCGACTCGCCCGGGTCGAGCTTGTCGTACGTGGCCGTCGACATCATCACGACCTCCGCGTCGGCGGCGATGGCGGCCTCGAACGGGGCGAGGTACTCGTCGGTGGCAGTCGTCTGGGTGTCGTGCACGTCGCTGCTGGTGTCCGGGTTGGCGGTGACCCGGCCCAGACCGGGGAAGTGCTTGACGGTCCCGATGATCCCGCCCGCCTCCATCCCGTCGAGGAACGCGAGCCCGTGGCGGGTGACGTCGGCGGGGGTGAAGCCGAACTGGCGGTCGAAGTAGCCGATCGGTGCGTTGCGCTCGGCGAACGCGGGGTCGGGCACCGTGTCGAGGACCGGCGCGAGGTTGAGGTCGACACCGGCCGCCCGCAGCTCGCGTGCCCAGGTCGTCGCCCGCGCGCGCAACGTCGCGACGGACCAGCCGCCCTGGACCGTCGTCCGTGGGATCTCGCTGAACCCACGGCCCCGCAGCACCTGGACGAGCCCGCCCTCCTGGTCCGTGGCGACGAGCAGCGGCAGTCCGCCGGTGGGGTCGCCTGCGGCGTGGCGCAGGGTCCGGACCACCTCGGCGGTCGCCTTCACGCCCTCGGTGCCGCGTCCACGCAGCATCACGTTGCCGACGTGGTGGTCCGTGATCGCGTCGAGCGTCTCCGGCTGTGCTGCAGCGGGCTCCGTGGCCGTCATGAACACCTGGCCCACAAGGACCGGGAGCTCGAGCGCCGTGAGGTCGGCGCCTGCCACGGCGGGCTCCGACGGGCGGGCAGTCGGTGTCGCTGACGAGGTCGGGGCCGAAGGGGACGGGGAGGCTGTGCTCTCGGTCGGCGCCGACGACGGCGCCGACGTACGGGGCGCGGGATCGGAGCAGCCTGCGAGGACGACGACCACCGACGCGGTCAGCGCGATCCGGCAGGTCAGGAGGGATCGGATCATCGGGCCCAAGCCTAGTGGGCGCGAGCGTACAATCACGCTCGGGAAGAACCTCCAGGTGGAGTTCCATGTAAACGGCGGACCAATTCGGACCGAAGCGGCCATACTGCCATGGAGTGCTCGGGAAGGAGTGAGGATGGACGTCTCGATCCCGCCCGCCCACGCCGCCCGCCTCACGACTGCGCTCGCGGGAATCCGCGCCGGTGACAGCGAGTCCGCCGTCGGAGCGATGAAGAACCTCCTTCGTGACCTCGGCCGCGAGCCGTCGGAGCTGCGCGCGGTCACCGAGTACGTCCTTGCGCTCGCGGCGCTCCAGCAGGGTGCGACCGGCCAGGCGGGGCGCGCCGCCGCCGCGTGCCAGGCCGTCGGCCTCGCGCTCGGAGAGCCCGGCTGGGTCGCGATCGGGTGTGCGACACGTGCGCTCGCCGTGCTGCACGACAACCGTCCTGCCGACGCCGTCGCCGACCTGGTCCGTGCGGAGTACGAGCTGCGCAGCGCCGGCCAGGACGGGTTGCGAGCCTGGGCGCACACGCAGCTGGGCCACGGGTACGAGAAGTTCGGCCTGTTCGAGCTGGCGGTCCCGCACTACGAGGCCGCGATGGCGATCGAGGCCCGGGTCCTCGACCTCGCCGGGTCACGGGCGATCGATGCGCGCAACCTGGCCACGGTCAATTACCACTGGTCCAAAGAGCTCGACATGCTCATGGAGCCGGACCTCGAGGAGGAGGTCGAGCGGAGGAGGGCCGAGGTGGTCCGGTGGGCCGAGCGCTCGCTCGCCCTCGCGGACTCCGAGCATGTCGAGGGGTCCGTGTTCCCGCTGGCGCGCTACCTGCGGGCGGCTGCTGCGTGGCCGACGGACCCGGCGCGGTGGATCGGCGAGCTCCACGTGTGCCGGAGCAACCTCGGCGACACCTCGTACGCGGGCTTCGAGATGGAGGCGACGGCGCTGCTTGCCGTGGCGTACGTCGAGGTGGGCGAGATCGTCGACGCCCAGCGAGAGGCGCGACGCGCGCTGATCCGTCTGGACGGTGTCGAGGACCTCAACGTGCAGCGCTACGTCCGTTGGGCGACGCTGCGGGTCGCCGATGCGATGGGATACCCGTCGGCAGGCGCGGGGCTCGGCTACGGCCGCAGCATCGCCTGGGCCTGGCGCCAGCAGCACCACAGCGACCTCGAGATGATGCGTGCGGCGATCGCCGGCTACGAGCGCGCCCGCGCCCACGAGGCCGCGGTGCAGGCCGCGCGTGAGGACGCCCTCACCGGGCTCGGCAACCGGCGTGCGTTCGACGAGTGGATCGGCGACGCCCTCTCGACGGGTGCGGAGGTCAGCCTCATCCTCGTCGATGTCGACCGGCTCAAGAAGCTCAACGACACCCATGGCCACGCCGTCGGTGACGGCGTGCTGCGCTCGGTCGCCGACCTCGTGCGCGCCAACATCCGCAGCGGCGACCGGGCCGCGCGGATCGGTGGTGACGAGTTCGCGATCGTGCTCGGGTCCTCGGACCCGGTCGAGGCGCAGCTCGTGATGGACCGCCTCCAGCTCGCCGCCACGGTCGCCTCGCTGCCGACCTCGGTGAAGCAGAACGGCATCGGGCTGAGCATCGGTGTCGCCTCCTCGAGCGAGGGGCTGATGCCCGACGCGCTGTTCGCGGTCGCAGACGCGCGGATGTACGAGGACAAGCGCCGCCGCTCCGGCGCCGTGGCCTGAGCGCTCCGCCGCCACCCCTCTGCGTTGGCCCCCACGGAAAGTGCGTGCCCCACCGGGTGTGTGCGGTGGGGTGGCGACTCTGCGTTGGCCCCCACGGAAAGTGCGTGCCCCACCGGGTGTGTGCGGTGGGGTGGCGACTCTGCGTGGGCCCCCACGGAAAGTGCGTGCCCCACCGGGTGTGTGCGGTGGGGTGGCGACTCTGCGTGGGGCCCCACGGAAAGTGCGGGGGGAGGGGGTGAGGGGGCGGGAGGGTGCCCCGCTGTGGCGAGTAAGGGTCGAGTTGACTATTATGTGTTCGGGTCAATCTGACATTTACTCAGCGGCCGTGCCACGGTGCGGCGAGGGGGACACGTGGAAGAGGGGATCGAGGTCGCGGTCTCGACGGTGATCTTCGCGCTGCGCCACGACAGTGCGCGCGACTGCACGTCGCTGTGGATGCCGCTCGTCCGCCGGGTCCGCGAACCGTACGCCGGCCGCTGGGCGCTTCCCGGCGGTCCGGTCCGGCGCGACGAGGACCTCGCGGACACGGCACGCCGTACGTTGGTCGCCACGACGGCACTGAGCCCGACGTACCTCGAGCAGCTCTACACCTTCGGCCGGGCGGAGCGCTCCGCCTCCGGGCCACGCGTCATCTCGGTCGTCTACTGGGCCCTCGTACGCCCAGAGGAGGCGGAGCGCGGCATCGAGGACGAGAACGTCGCGTGGCACCCTGCGGACCGGCCGCCCGAGCTGGCCTTCGACCACCGCACGATCGTGTCGTACGCCCTGTGGCGCCTGCGGACCAAGATGGAGTACTCCCGGATCGCGCAGGCGTTCCTCGGCGAGACGTTCACGCTGGCCCAGCTGCGCCAGGTCTACGAGGTCGTGCTCCAGCGCACCCTCGACCCGGCCAACTTCCGACGCCAGGTCGAGGCCAGCGGCGACGTCGAGCCGACCGGCGAGTACCTCGTCGGCGGACGCCACCGCCCGCCCAAGCTCTACCGCCACCGCGAGGCCAACGACCTCGCCGACAACGGACCCCTCACGGGCCTGTGACCACCCCGCCCACGTCCCTCGGGATCGCACCTGCCGAACAACCCGGCTCCCTCAGGAAGGCCTCCACCATGACCTCTGTCGACACCGTCGTCCGTAGCGCCCCCGGCGCCACCTGTGCTCCCGATCTCGCCGACGGGCCGTGGACCTTCGACCTCGCGCCCCCCTCGTACGGCCCGGGCGCGTCGATGGCCGACCCGATCCCCTCCGGCGCCCCCACGCAGGGCACGCTGCCCGCCGCGTACACGCAGATGTCCGCCGAGGAGCTCGACGCCCGGATCCGCGCCGCCAAGGAGACCCTCGGGGACCGCCTCGTCATCCTCGGCCACTTCTACCAGCGCGACGAGGTGGTGCGGCACGCCGACTTCGTGGGCGACTCGTTCCAGCTGGCCAACGCCGCGCTCACGCGCCCCGACGCCGAGGCCGTCGTCTTCTGCGGCGTCCACTTCATGGCCGAGACGGCCGACATCCTCTCGCGCCCGGAGCAGGCCGTCATCCTGCCGAACCTCGCGGCCGGGTGCTCGATGGCCGACATGGCCGACATCGACACGGTCGAGCAGTGCTGGGCCGAGCTCGAGGAGCTGTACGGCACCGCACCCGACGCCAGCGGCAAGGTGCCGGTGATCCCGGTGACCTACATGAACTCGTCGGCAGCGCTCAAGGGGTTCTGCGGCGACCACGGTGGCATCGTGTGCACGTCGTCCAACGCCGAGACCGTCCTCACGTGGGCGTTCGAGCGGGCGCACCGCGTCCTGTTCTTCCCCGACCAGCACCTCGGCCGCAACACGGCCAAGGCGATGGGCATCGGCCTCGAGTCGATGCCGATGTGGGACCCCCGCAAGCCTCTCGGCGGCAACGACGCCCAGAGCCTGCGCGACGCCAAGGTGCTGCTCTGGCACGGGTTCTGCTCGGTCCACAAGCGCTTCACCGTCGCCCAGATCGAGAAGGCGCGCGCCGAGCACCCCGGGGTTCGCGTCGTCGTCCACCCCGAGTGCCCCATGCCGGTCGTCGACGCTGCCGACGAGGCGGGCTCGACCGACTACATCCGGAAGGCCGTCGAGGCGGCTCCCGCCGGGACGACGTTCGCGATCGGCACCGAGATCAACCTCGTCAACCGCCTCGCCGCCGAGCACCCCGAGCACACGATCTTCTGCCTCGACCCCGTGGTGTGCCCCTGCTCGACGATGTACCGGATCCACCCTGGATACCTCGCCTGGGTCCTCGAGGGCCTGGTGGAGGGACGCGTGGAGAACCGCATCACGGTCGGCGCCGAGGTTGCCGTCGGCGCGCGGGTGGCGCTCGAGCGGATGCTCGCAGCCCGGCCGCCGGAGCGGGCATGAGCACCGGGGCGCGCCGGCGCCTGAACGTCGTCGTGGTCGGCGGCGGCATCGCGGGCCTGACGACGGCGATCGAGGCGAGCGAGCACCACGACGTCGTCCTCGTGACCAAGGGGTCTCTCGGCGAGTCGACCAGCCAGCACGCGCAGGGCGGCGTGGCCGTCGTCCTCGACGAGGCGGCCCGGCCCGGCGTCGAGGACTCCGTCGCCGCGCACGTCGGCGACACCCTGTCGGCCGGGGCGGGTCTCGTCGACCGGGCCGCCGCCGAGGCGGTGTGCGGGGGAGGGGTGGCCGCCGTCTCCGACCTCGTCCGCTGGGGCACGCGCTTCGACCGTGTCGAGGGCCGACTCGCGCTCGGCCTGGAGGCGGCGCACTCGGCGCCGCGGATCCTGCACGCGGACGGCGACGCGACCGGCGCGGAGATCGTACGAGCGCTGGTCACGAGGCTGCGGACGACCCCGGTCGACGTGCAGGAGCGCACCTTCGTCACCGATCTCGTGACGAGCGACGGCGTCGTCGGCGCAGTCACGGTCGTCGGTGCCGGCGGCGGGCTGCCGCGGACCCTCACCGCCGACGTGGTGGTCCTCGCGACCGGGGGAGCAGGGCAGCTCTACGCCCACACGACCAACCCCGTCGGCGCCACCGGCGACGGCCTCGCCCTCGCGATGCGAGCGGGTGCGGTGGTGAGCGACCTCGAGATGTACCAGTTCCACCCGACCCGGCTCGCCGTGCCGGGCGGAGAGCTGATCTCGGAGGCCGTCCGCGGAGAGGGTGCCGTCCTCCGCGACGCGCGCGGGCACCGGTTCATGCGCGACGTCCACCCCGACGCCGAGCTCGCCCCCCGCGACGTCGTCGCCCGCGAGATCGCCCGGGTGATGGGAGAGCAGGACGGTGAGCCGGTACGGCTGGACGCCACGGCGCTGGGGGCCGAGTTCCTGGCGCGCCGCTTCCCCGGACTCGACGCCCGGTGCCGCGCGCACGGCATGCGGTGGGACGAGGAGCCGGTGCCGGTCACGCCTGCCGCGCACTACTTCATGGGAGGCGTCCGTACGGACCTCGACGGCCGTACGACGCTGCCGGGCCTCTACGCCGTCGGCGAGGTGGCGTGCACCGGTCTCCACGGGGCCAACCGCCTCGCCTCGAACTCGCTGCTGGAGGGCGCCGTCATGGCACGGCGGTGCGTGGCCGCCCTCGGCGCCCCGGCCGCCGTACCGTGGGACGGTGAACCGATCCCGTACGCGGTCGCGCCCCGGGTGCCCGGCGCCGAGCCGGTCGACCGGTCACGGCTCCAGGCGACGATGTGGACGGCGGCGGGCCTGGTCCGCGACGGTGAGACGCTCTCGGCAGCCGCTGCTGAGCTCGCCGGCTGGGGCGTCGCCGCCGACGGCACCACCGAGTCGTACGAGGACGCCCACCTGCTCGACGTCGCACGGGCCGTCGTGATGGCGGCGCTCGCCCGCGAGGAGTCGCGCGGCGCCCACTTCCGTACCGACTACCCGGCCCGCGACGCCGCCTTCGACCGGCACCTGTCGTGGGTGCGCAAGGGAGGACCGCTGTGATGATCCCCAGCCCGCTCACCGAGGAGCACCTCGCGACCACCGTGGCCGCCGCGCTCGCGGAGGACGCCCCGTGGGGCGATCTCACCGGCGAGGTTCTCGTCCCCGCGGACGCGCGCGCGGCGGCGGTCCTCGTGGCCCGCGAGCCGGGCACCCTGTGCGGGGTGCGGGTCGCCGAGGCGGCGTTCCGGCTGGTCGACCCGGCCACCACGGTGGACCGGGTGCTCGACGACGGCGCCCTCCTGGAGCCCGGCGCGGTGGTGGCGACGGTCGAGGGTTCGGCACGCTCGGTCCTGCGGGCCGAGCGGGTCGCCCTGAACTTCGCCCAACGGATGTCCGGCATCGCCACCCAGACCCGGGCGTACGTGGATGCGGTCGCGGGCACCGGCGTGCGCATCGTGGACACCCGGAAGACCACCCCGGGGCTGCGGGCGTTCGAACGGTACGCGGTCGTCTGCGGAGGCGGGCACAACCACCGGTTCTCGCTGTCGGACGCCGTGATGGCCAAGGACAACCACCTCGCGGTGCTCGGGGACGATCCCGAGCGGATCACCGCGGCGCTGCGGGCCGCGCGTGAGCGCCTGCCGCACACCGTCCACCTGGAGGTGGAGGTGGACCGGTTGGACCAGATCGACGCGGTCCTCGCCGCGGGGGTCGACACGATCATGCTCGACAACTTCTCCCTCGACGACCTGCGGACCGGTGTCGAGAAGATCGACGGCCGGGCGCTCGTCGAGGCCAGCGGCGGCATCACGCGGGAGGGCATCAGGGAGGTGGCACTGACCGGGGTCGACCTCATCTCGGTGGGCGCGCTGACGCACTCGGTCCGCGCACTCGACCTCGGTCTCGACGTCGAGGTGGCGGTCTGAGATGCGCTTCCTCGACGCCGCCGCGACGACGCCCGTACGCCGTGAGGTCCTGGAGGCCATGTGGCCGTACCTGACCGGTGAGTTCGGCAACCCCTCCAGTCACCACCACCTGGGCGACGCGGCGTCACGCGCGCTCGCCGCTGCGCGTACGGAGGTGGCCGACGCGCTCGGTGGGCGGCCCGTCGAGGTCGTCTTCACCGCAGGCGGCACGGAGGCCGACAACCTCGCGGTGAAGGGGCTGGCGCTCGCGCGCCCGCGGGGCCGGCGGATCGTCACCTCCGTCGTCGAGCACCCGGCCGTGCTGGAGGCGTGCGACTACCTGGAACGCTTCCACGGCTTCACCGTGCACCGCCTCGGGGTCGGCAGCGACGGCGTCGTCGACCTCGCCGAGGCCGAGGACGCGATCGACGAGGACACGACGCTCGTCTCGGTGATGCTCGCCAACAACGAGATCGGGACGGTGCAGCCGGTCGGCGAGATCGCGGCGATCGCCCACCGGGTGGGCGCTCTGGTGCACACCGACGCGGTGCAGGCGGTCGGGGCGATGCCGGTCCACCCAGCCGCTCTCGGTGTCGACGCGCTGTCCCTGAGCGGCCACAAGCTCGGGGCGCCGAAAGGGAGCGGGGCGCTGTGGCTGCGTCGTGGCGCGGCTCTGGAGCCGCTCGTGCACGGCGGCGGCCAGGAGCGAGGGCGCCGCTCCGGAACGGAGAACGTCGCCGCCGCCGTGGGCCTGGCGACCGCCGTCCGACTGGCGACCGGACCGGAGCGCGAGGCGGAGCGGACCGCACTTGCCGACGCGCGCGACGCGTTCGTCCGCGAGGTGCTGGCAGGGCTGCCCGAGGCGCTGCTCACGGGACACCCCGTACGGCGCGTTCCCGGTCACGCGTCGCTGTGCTTCCCCGGTACGTCCGGAGAGGCGGTGCTGCTCGCCCTCGAGCACGACCACGGCATCGTGTGCTCGAGCGGATCGGCCTGCGCTGCCGGCTCCGACGACCCCTCCGACGTCCTGCGTGCGATCGGGCTCGACCGCGAGGTCGCCCAGACCGCCGTACGTTTCACTGCGCGCTCGGCCGAGGACTTCGACGGCGCTGCGGCAGACGTCGTACACGCGGTGACAACCGTGCGTTCACTGGCTGGTTGACCTGCTTTCGACCTGCGGTCTGTAGCAGTATCGTTATCGTTTCGTGGCCTATCCGATGCGCGAATGAGACAACTGTGGCGGGCGTCACGTCGACCCCGTTCGATCGCACTCGTTCCAGTGCCTCCGTACCTGGGCAGGTGCCCATGTACGTCTTGAGGCGGCTTGGGGGGGTTTGAGACTCGCCTCGAATCGTGTCTATGGTGACCCGCGGCCTGAGAAGGCCCCACAACTTCATACGGGACCTGCCGGGGGACGCGACCTCGCGGGTTCGACAACTGAAACAACGTGTGCAGGAAACGCCGAATCCTGCCCCGCCTGCACACGCCCCCGTCACCGACTTTCACCGAGGGGCAGGAGCGGAGGAACCAACTCTGCACGACGACCGTCCGCGGTCATGCGTGCTTGGGGTGAAGCCCGCAAGGGCAGGGCCATCCTTCGGCCCTAATCCGACAGCTCACTTCGCAGGCGTGGAAGGGAACCACGCACTCATGCTCGCGAACCCCCGGATGCATCGCCTCGTCGCGCTGCCCATCGCACTGCTCGCTGCCCTCGTCATGGTCGTCTCGACCGCCGGCGAGTCGCACGCCACGACGGCCAAGGCGTCGACCTCGACGAAGACGCTCACCACCTCGCCCGCTGCGAAGACCACCGCAGCGAAGACGGTCTCGGCCAAGAAGGCCTCCAGGAAGGCCAAGCGTCTCGCCGCCAAGAAGCGTCGCGCCGCCCGCATCGGCAAGGCCGCTCGCGTGGCCGCACGTCAGAAGGGCGATCCGTACCGCTACGGCGCCAGCGGCCCCCGCGCCTTCGACTGCTCCGGCCTCACCTCGTACTCGTTCCGCAAGGCCGGCGTGAAGCTGCCCCGGACGGCGCACTCGCAGTACCGCCACGTCCGCAAGATCAAGAAGCGCAACATCCGCAAGGGCGACCTCGTCTTCTTCGGTGGATCCCGCAAGTACCACGTGGGCATCTACTGGGGCAAGGGCCGCATCCTGCACGCTCCCTACTCCGGGAGCCGTGTGAAGGTCGAGCGGATCTGGACCAAGGGCTGGTCCGCCGGCACCGTCCGTCTGCGCGCCTGACCGACGACGGAAGACCGACACAGCAGGGCCGGTGCCACGGGTGGCACCGGCCCTGCTCCACCATGGGAGCATGCCCGTGAGCAACCCACTCCGCGCGACAGTGCGCGCCACCGCCGCCCTCGCCGCGCTCGCCGTGGTCGCCGCCTGCTCGAGCACGCCGGATCCGAAGCCCGAGCCGTCGCCCGCGAGCCCCGATGCGCGCCGTGACGCCTCGACGCTGGTGCGCGCGAACCCGTTCACGGGCGCCGCGGCCCCGAAGGGCCTTCCGGACCACCCCGCGTTCCTCGTGAAGATCGAGAACACCGCCGCGGGTGCGCCCCAGTACGGACTCTCCGAGGCCGACATGGTCGTCGAGGAGCTCGTCGAGGGAGGCCTCACCCGTCTGGCTGCGTTCTTCTACTCCCAGACTCCGGACAAGGTCGGGCACGTGCGGTCGACCCGGACGACCGACATCGCCCTCGTCAAGCCGACCCGGGGACACCTCATCGCCTCCGGCGGCGCCAGGGTCGCGATCCGCAAGATCAAGGCCGCCGGTGTCGCGTTCCACAGCGAGGACACGAATAACGTCACGCTCACCCGCGACCCGGGCAAGCGTGCCCCGTACGACCGGCTGCTCGACCTCGACGCGTACGCGAAGCAGCACACGTCCGCGAAGGCGCCGATCCCCGCCCCGTACCTGCCGTTCGGCGCGACTCCGACCACCGCGAAGAAGAAGGCGACCGAGTTCGACGTGAGGTTCTCGCGGGGCACGGCGACCCGCTGGCGGTACGCCGACGGCCGCTACACGCGGGTGAACGGTCACGCCCAGAAGGGCAAGGACTTCAGGCCGGACACGGTGCTCGTCCTCTTCACCCGTCAGGCGGACGCGGGATACCGCGACCCCGCAGGCAACCCGGTGCCGGAGACGGTGTTCACCGGGAAGGGCAAGGCCGTCGTCCTCCAGGGCGGGACCATGCTCAACGCGCGCTGGAGCAAGAAGAACGCCGGTGCACCGCTGCGCCTTTCTGCAGCGGGCAAGCCTGTGGTGCTGGAACCGGGGAAGGTCTTCGTCGAGCTCGTGCCCCAGGGTCCCGGCGGCATCTCCGTCCGCGGCTGAGCGAGCGACGTCACACTCTGCGGGGTGTTGTGGGCGGGGCTCGGCGACCTAGCATCGAGAGCAGCGGCCGGCCCCACCTGACGGTTCCCTCCCTCCAGCGTCGGGTGGGGCCGTCGTCGTGCTCGGGGCGGCTGTGACTCAGCTCCCGGGAGTCTGCTCCGCCAGCGCCGCGAGCTCCTCGCCGAGCGCCTCGTCGATCGAGTGGGCCAGCTCGTCGCGGAAGACCGCCACCACCGCCTGGGCCGCGACCGGCAGCAGGTTGGCGATGGACGTGACCACCGAGGTCCACTCGTCCTCGGGCATCCCGCGCTGGGCGAACGGCTGCCAGATGTCGTGCCGGACCCGGGCGACCAGGTCGTCGGCGGCGGCCCGCAGGGGAGTCGACAGCGCGGGGAGCAGCTCGAGGACCGTCTCGGGGGACAGGCCCATCGCGATCGCGGAGACGCCGGCCCGCACGACGTCGGGGCGATAGACCTCGAGCGTGTCGTCGTCGACGACCGCGGCGAGCCCGGCGTCGACCATGCGGTCGACGAGGTCGGTGCCGCGCGGGATGCCGGTGAGCGCGATGAGGGCGCTGCGCGACATCGTCTCGGGCTCCTGCTCCCGCGCGAGAGGGGAGTCGAGCACGCCGATCAGGTCCAGGGCGTAGTCGGCCGTGGCGGCGGGCTTGTCCTGCAGGGCCTTCTCCACCGCCTGGAGGGTGTAGCCGCGATCGAGCAGCGTCCGGACCAGGGTGAGCTGGTTGACGTGCGCCTGCTGGTAGTAGCCGGTGCGCCCCTCCAGTCGCGGCGGGTCGAGCAGGCCCCGGCTCGCGTAGGCGCGGACGTTGCGTACGGTCATCCCCACGCGCGCGGCGAGCTCGTCGACGGTGAGCTCGCCCTCGTGTTCGGTGTCGGCCATCTCGTCCTCGGGGCAGTGGGTCGGCGGTTCCGTCATCCTACGGCCTCGATGCCCGCGTTCCGGGCGGGCACGGCGTACGCTGAGAGGCGAGCGACGGACGCGCGAGGAGGCCCCGATGACCGAGCAAGAGCCGGCCGAGACCCCTGACGACCTGTCGCCCCGCCACCGCTCGTACCGGGGTCGGCTCCTGGTGGCCACGCCGCTGCTCGGTGCCGGTCCCTTCTTCCGCTCCGTCGTCGCGGTGCTCGACCACGACGCGGGCGGCGCTCTGGGTGTGATCCTCAACCAGCCGCTCGACGCCGCCGTGTCCGACGTGCTGCCGGAGTGGTCGAGCCTCGTCGCGAGCCCTTCGGCCGTCTTCTCGGGCGGCCCGGTCTCCGCGGACTCGGCCCTCGCGATCGGCGTGATGACCTCGACGGGTGTGGAGCCGCCGGACGGGTGGCGCGAGATGTACGACCGCGTCGGCCTCGTCGACCTCGACCTCCCCGCCGCCGGGACGCATGCGGGGCTCCGCGGTGTGCGGGTCTTCGCCGGCTACGCGGGGTGGAGCCCCGGGCAGCTCGAGGAGGAGATCGCCGAGGGCTCGTGGGTCGTCGCGGACGGGTTCGCCGAGGACCTGCTCTCCCCGAACCCCGAAGCGTTGTGGCGCGACGTGCTGCGCAGGCAGGGCGGAGACCTGGCGATGCTGTCGACCTTCCCCGACGATCCCCAGATGAACTGAGTCGTCCACCGCTGCGTGTCGACGGGCTGGGGCGGGCGAGCCTCCTGACATAGACTGCGAGGGTGTCCACGACCTTCAGCCCCGGAGCCCAGACGTCCGAGGACGTCCGTACGCACCCGCGTCTCGACGACGGTGACCACGAGCGGTTCTCGCACTACGTGCCGAAGGACAAGCTCACCGAGGCGATGATCGAAGGGACGCCGGTGGTCGCGCTCTGCGGCAAGGTGTGGGTGCCGAGCCGCGACCCGAAGCGCTTCCCGGTGTGCCCGGAGTGCAAGGAGATCTGGGACTCGCTGCGCTCGGACAACAACGACGGCGGCGATGACTGAGCGCGGCCGACGTCGCGCGCTGCCGCTGCTGCTGACCACCCTTGTCGCCTGCAGCGGCCTGCTCGTGAGCGGCTCCGTCGTGGCCAGCGCCGCGACGCCGTCGACGAAGGCCGACGGACGCGACGGCGCCACCCAGGGCGTTGCCGAGACGGACGCCGACGCCGTCGACTGCGCGCCCGGTGGTGCAGAGGATCTCGCCGCTCGCAGCCTGCCCGGTGTGGACGGCGTCGTACGCGGACCGGAGCCCTCCACGGCGACCGTCGAGGCGTACGAACGCGACCTCGGGCGCCGGCTCGCCACGGAGCCCGGCGCCCGCGCCACACCCGACGCGCGGGGTGACGCGCCCGGCCGGACCAAGATCCGGGTGTACGTCCACGTGCTCAAGCCCTCCGCGAAGGCCAAGGGCGTCAGCCGCGCCAAGATCCGTCGCCAGATCAAGGTGATGAACCGCGCGTACGCCGGCAAGCAGTGGAAGAAGGCCCGCAGCGCCCGCTTCCGCTTCTCGGTCAAGAAGGTCGACTACACGGTCAACCGGTCGTGGTACTACGCGACGCTCGGGTCGAAGGCGTCACGCGAGATGCGCAAGGAGCTCCACCGCGGCAAGCGGCGCGACCTCAACCTCTACATCGGAGGACCGACCGAGCGGGGCGGCCTCCAGCTCCTCGGCTACGCCACGTTCCCCCAGCGCGCCAAGAAGAAGCTCGCGTACGACGGGGTCGTCATCCACAAGGACTCGATGCCCGGCGGACGGTTCCGCGGCTACAACAAGGGCGACACGGGCGTCCACGAGGTCGGCCACTGGCTCGGGCTCTACCACACGTTCCACGGCGGTTGCAGCAAGCGCAACGACCGCGTCGCCGACACCCCGGCCGAGCGCGTCCCGAGCTTCGAGTGCCCCAAGGGCCGCAACACCTGCCCCTCACCCGGCGAGGACCCGATCCACAACTTCATGGACTACTCGTACGACCGCTGCATGCACCACTTCACCCCCGGGCAGATCGACCGGATGCGCAAGCTCTGGCGGGTGTATCGCCGCTGATGTCCGGGGCCGCGCATCTCCCACCGGCCTATCCCGATCGTGCAGCCTGGGGCACCGCCCCGAAGCTGCGCGCGTGGCAGGCCGACGCACTCAACATCTACGGCGAGCGAAACCCGCGTGACTTCCTCGCGGTCGCGACCCCTGGGGCGGGCAAGACGACGTTCGCGCTGACGGTGGCCGCACGTCTGCTCGAGACCCGTGTCGTCGAACGCATCATCGTCGTCGCGCCCACCGACCACCTCAAGACGCAGTGGGCGGAAGCCGGCGAGCGGGCGGGGATCCCGCTCGACCCGTCCTTCAACGGCCGCAGCGGCGCGATGGCGTCGGACTACCGCGGGTTCGCCCTCACGTACGCGGGGGTCGCCACCAACCCCACTGCCTACCGGCTGCGCACCGAGCGCTTCCGCACGCTCGTCATCCTCGACGAGGTGCACCACGCCGGCGACGCCCTCTCGTGGGGCGACGCGGTCCGCGAGGCCTTCGAGCCCGCCGCGCGACGGCTCGCCCTGACCGGCACACCGTTCCGGTCCGACACGAACCCCATCCCGTTCGTCACGTACGCGCCTGGCAGCGACGGGATCGGCCGCAGCGTCGCCGACTACTCGTACGGGTACGCGGAGGCGCTCGCCGACGGCGTCGTCCGGCCGGTGCTGTTCATGGCGTACTCCGGTGACCTGCGCTGGCGCACGCGGGCCGGTGACGAGGTGGCCGCGCGCCTGGGCGAGCCCATGACGAAGGACCTCACCGCTCAGGCGCTCCGTACGGCGCTCGACCCGACCGGCTCGTGGATCCCCTCCGTCCTCGCGGCCGCCGACAAGCGGCTGTCGGAGGTCCGGCGGCACGTCCCCGACGCCGGTGGCCTCGTGATCGCCAGCGACCAGAACACTGCGCGCGCGTACGCCAAGATCCTGCGCGAGATCACCGGGACCGGACCCGCGGTCGTCCTCTCCGACGAGAAGGAGGCGAGCGCGCGGATCAGCGCGTTCGCCGACTCCGACGAGCGTTGGATGGTCGCGGTCCGGATGGTGAGCGAGGGCGTCGACGTCCCCCGGCTCGCCGTCGGCGTGTATGCGACAAGGACCTCCACACCGCTGTTCTTCGCCCAGGCGGTCGGGCGCTTCGTCCGTGCACGGCGTCGCGGTGAGACCGCGACGGTGTTCGTGCCGAGCGTCCCGCGCGTGCTCGGGCTCGCTGCCGAGCTGGAGGTGGAGCGCGACCACGTCCTCGGACGCCCCGACGCCGACCCGGACGACCCCAACGCCCTCGACGACGCGTTGCTCGCCGCGGCGGAGGCCACCGAGTCGACCGGTGACCTCGAGGAGTTCTCGTACGAGGCGATCGGGAGCGAGGCGTCGTTCGACCGGGTGCTGTACGACGGCGGCGAGTTCGGTCACGAGGGCGAGGTCGCCGTCGGGTCCGAGGAGGAGATGGACTTCCTCGGGATTCCCGGGCTGCTGGAGCCGGACCAGGTCCGTGAGCTGTTGCGGCACGCGCGTTCGCGGCGGGCCGACCGTGCCGCCGACGCGGCCTCCGCGGCGCACACGGCTGACGAGTCGTCGGCGCCGCCACCGGGACCCACCCTGCACGAGCCGACCGCGCACGAGCTCCGGGCGATGCTGCGTCGCGAGCTCAACGGTCTGGTCGGCGCCTGGCACCACCGCACGGGTCAGCCGCACGGCGTCACGCACAACCGGCTTCGCGAGGCGTGCGGCGGACCGCCGGCCGCGAGCGCTTCGGCCGACGACCTGCGCGCACGCATCGACAAGATCCGTGAATGGGCGACGAAGCCGTCGTCGTGACGCGTAGGGTGCGGCCATGCGCCTCCTCGTCGCCACACTGACGGTCGCCCTCGTCACGGCCTCGGCCGCCGTCGCGCCGACCGCCGCGGCGTCGTCTGCCTCGAGCACGGTCGGCGGTCCCGGCGCTGGTGATCCCTACTTCCCCCGGCACGGCAACGGCGGCTACGACGTCCGGCACTACCGGATCAACGCGGCGTACGACGCGTCGGACGAACGGCTCAAGGGGGCGACCCGGATCCGTGCGGTCGCGTCCAAGCGGCTGACCCGCTTCAACCTCGACCTGGTGCTCGACGCCTCGTCGGTGCGTGTCGACGGGCGGCGGGCGCGGCTGGCCCAGCGCGGGCGCGAGCTCGTCGTCACGCCCGCTCGCGCGATCCGCAAGGGCGCGCGCTTCGTCGTGACGGTGCGCTACGCAGGGCGTCCGTCCGCCGTCCGTCGCGGGGGTATGGCCCCGTTCCTGACCACGAAGCACGGGGCTGTCGTCGTCGGTCAGCCGGAGGCGGCGCCATGGTGGTTCGCGAGCAACGACCACCCGAGCGACAAGGCGACCTTCGACATCCGGCTGCGTGCGCCGCGGGGCCGGCAGGCAGTGAGCATGGGGCGCCTCGTGAGCCGCCGCGCGGTCGCCGGCGGCAACCAGTGGCGCTGGGTGATGCGCAAGCCGATGGCGACCTACCTCGCGTTCGCGGCCTGGGGGCGTTTCCGGATCGAGCACGGCACGGCCGACGGGGTCCGCTACCTCTACGCGTACGACAAGGCGATGAGCCCGGCGTTGCGGCGACGCGCCGTCCGCTCGATGCGCGCGACGCCGAAGGTGACCGCGTTCCTGAGCCGACGCCTCGGCCCGTACCCGTACGCCGACCTCGGCGGTGTGGTGACGACGGCACCGCTCGGGTACGCGCTGGAGACGCAGGCACGCCCCGTCTACGACTCCAGCTTCTTCCGCCGCGGAGCCAGCCTGGAGAAGCAGCGCAACACGTCGGTCGTCGCTCACGAGATCGCCCACCAGTGGTTCGGCAACTCCGTGTCGCTGCGGAGGTGGCGCGACATCTGGCTGAACGAAGGGCTCGCCACCTACATGGAGTGGCTCTGGGACGAGTCGCGCGGGCTCGACGACGTCCAGACGGTCTTCGACACGTGGTACTCGGTCAAGGGCGCATGGTTCTGGCGGCTCCCGATCGGCAAGCCCGGTCGCATGCACCTCTTCGACCACGAGATCTACGCGCGGGGCGCGATGACCGCCCACGCGTTGCGCGGCGAGATCGGGGACGACGCGTTCTTCGCACTGCTGCGGCGGTGGGTGAGCGAGCGCAAGCACGGCCACGGCACGACGGCGCAGTTCGTCGCCCTCGCCGAGAAGGTCAGCGGCCAGCAGCTCGACACGTTGTTCGACGCCTGGCTCTACAGCGGCAAGCGTCCGTCCCTCTGAGCGAGGCCTCGGCCCGCACTCACGTCGAGCGGCACGCGCAGGGTGTGCAGGGTCGTCGCCAACCCGTCGTACTGGCACACGAGGAGCACGATCTCGACCAGTGCCCGGGGGCTGAACCGCGCGGCCAGCGCCTCCCACGTGGCGTCGTCGACGTCACGGGTCAGGACGAGGGCGTCGGCGGTGTCCAGCAGGGCGCGGTCCTCGTCGGACCACGGCCAGCGTGCCTCCGGGTCGGTGGCTGCCCCGATCTCGTGCGGGGTGAGGCCGGCCCGAGCGCCGAGGCGTCGGTGGTGGTCGAGCTCGTACGCGGATCCGCGCAGCGCGGCCACACGGAGGATCACCAGCTCGGCCTGGCGTCGCGGCAGCGTGCCGAACGGCATCAGTCGACCCGAGTAGTGCAACCAGCCGCGGAACAGTCCTCGGGTCCGGCCCAGGACGGAGAAGAGATGGACGTCGCTGACGCCGACGACGCGGGAGGCGATGCGGGCGAGGGCGGCGTTGATCAGCCCGAGGTCGTGCCTGTCGCCGGGGGCGACCCGAGCGGGCCCGGTCACGCGGTCTCCCGGTGACCGTCCGACGCGGAGGCCGCGCTCGGCTGCGGGGTCGTGAGGTCCGCGCCCTCGTGTCGTGCGATCTGCAGGGCACGGCGTACGCGCGAACGCCGCAGCGTGCGCTCGACCCCGCGCTGGACGGCGCCGCGTGCGGGCAGCGCGGCGCGCACGAAGCGCGGTGACGCGACGACACGGGAGCGTCGGGCGACCCCTCGCTCCAGGGCGTCGATCGCATGCTCCAAGGGCGCGACCCTGCCGAGCGGTGTGCCTCGGACCAGCGTCGAGGCCGCCTCGGTGCCGAACCCGCGGCTTGTCATGTCGGTGTCGAGCTCGCCGAAGTAGGCCACCCCCACGCGGGCGCCGCTGGGCGCGAGCTCGAGGCGCAGCGCGTTGCCGAGCGCTTCCACGCCCGCCTTCGAGGCGGAGTACGCCCCCATGAGCGGGAGGTGCACGGCGGCCGCGAGGGAAGAGACCAGCAGCGCGTACCCCTGGGGATGGCTGAGGTGGGGTCCGGCGAGCCGCACCGTGTCGTACACGCCGGTCAGGTTCACCGCGAGCGTCCTGTCCCACACGTACGGGTCGCCGCCGACGAGCGGCAGCTGGGCGGCGACACCGGCGTTGGCCACGACGACGTCGAGACCGCCGAGTGCGTCGACCGCACGCTCGACGGTGTCCTCGAGAGCGGCCCGGTCGGTGACGTCGCACGCGAACCACGGTGCGCCACCGGAGCGTGCGCCACCGGAGCGTGCTCCGCCCGCGCGTGCGGCGGTCGCGGCGAGCGCGTCCGGCTCGAGACCGAGAAGGGCGACGTCCGCGCCGCGCTCAGCCAGACGCACCGCGAGCGCTGCGCCGATCCCACGGGCGGCACCGGTCACGAGAACGCGTCGTCCGGCGAGTGCGTCTGAGGTGGCCACGTGCACACTATGGCGCGGTCGGCGAGGTGGTGTCGAGGCCCAGAGCGGCGTCCAGCAACGGTGCGACCCTCGGCGCGAGCTCGGTCTGGAGGGCGATGACGGTCGCCACGCGCACGATCGACGACTCGGAGACGACAGCGTCCAGGACGCGCTGGAGGTCGGTGTTGGAGCGGGCGACGACCCGGCACCACAGGTCACCGGCGCCGGTGATCGTGCACGCCTCCAGGACCTCGGGGATCGAGGCGAGGTGCTCGGCCGCCGGGGTCCGGCCGGCTCCCTGGACGACCTCCAGCGTGAGGAACGCCGTGACCGGGAACCCGAGCGCCGTCGGCGACACGGTCGGCGACCACGACTCGACGACGCCGCGTTCGGCGAGCCGGTCCAGCCGCGACTGCACGGTCGCGCGGGCGACACCGAGGCGACGCGACGCCTCCAGCACGCCGATCTTCGGCTCGTCGAGGAAGAGACGGACGATCTGGGCGTCGAGGTCGTCGATCGGGGCCACCGGGTCAGCATAGGCTGAGGTATGTCCAACGACGCGTTCGTGAAGGAGCTCGTCGACGCGCTCGGCGAGGTCGTGGTGACCGACGCTGACCGTCTCGCCTCGTACCGCGAGGACCGGGCGATGTTCTGCGACGCGGGCACGCCGTGCGCGGTCGTGCTCGCGCGTGAGACGGCGCACGTGTCGGACGCGGTGCGACTCGCGTCGGCCCACGGCGTGCCGATCGTCGCCCAGGGTGCCCGCAGCGGCCTGTCGGGCGCGGCCAACGCGATCGAGGGAGGACTCGTCGTCGCGCTGGAGCGGATGGACCGGGTGCTCGAGATCGACGAGGACGAGCGTCTCGTCGTCACCCAGCCCGGTGTCCTCAACGCCGACCTGTCACGCGCCGTCGCCGACCGCGGCCTGTTCTACCCGCCCGACCCGAGCTCGTGGGAGTTCTGCACGATCGGTGGCAACCTCGCGACCAACTCGGGCGGCCTGTGCTGCGTGAAGTACGGCGTGACCACCGACTACGTCCTGGCGCTCGAGGTCGTCCTCGCGTCCGGTGAGGTGCTGCGGACAGGACGCCGTACGGTCAAGGGTGTCGCGGGGTACGACCTGACGCGCCTGTTCGTCGGCTCGGAGGGGACGCTCGGCATCATCACGGAGGCCACGCTGCGGCTCCGTCCGGCCGCACACCGTCCGCGCACGCTCGCCGCCACCTTCGACTCTGTGCACGACGCGGCCCAGGGGATCTCGGCGATCACCCGGTCGACCGTGATCCCCAACCTGCTCGAGCTCATGGACGCCACCAGCGTGCGTGCGGTCGACCGCCTGCTCCGCCTCGGGTTCGAGGAGCGCGTCGGGGCGCTCGTCCTCGCCCAGTCCGACGCGGCCGGAGTCGCCGGCGAGGAGGAGATCGCCCAGATCGCGGCGCACCTGAGGGACGCGGGCGCGTACGACGTGGTGCTCGCCGAGGACGAGGCTGAGGCAGCGTTGCTGCTCACCGCCCGCCGACAGGTCCTCACCGCGTTCGAGGCGATGGGCACGACGATGGTCGACGACGTCTGCGTCCCTCGCCACCGGATCGTCGACCTGGTCGTCGGCGTGGAGGAGATCGCGGTGAAGCACGACGTGGTCATCGGGGTCGTCGGCCACGCCGGCGACGGCAACTTCCACCCGTCGGTGATCTTCGACGGCGACGATCCCGACCAGGCGGCGCGTGCGCACGCCGCCTTCGACGACATCATGCTGCTCGGCCTCACGCTCGGCGGGACGATCACCGGCGAGCACGGCGTGGGCGTCCTCAAGCGCGAGCTGCTGGCCCGGGAGATCGGGCCCGTGGGGATGTCGGTGCACCGCGCGATCAAGGACGCCCTCGATCCGCAGGGTCTCCTCAATCCCGGCAAGGTCCTCTAGTCTGGCCGGCATGCCTGCGCCGCTGCCCCTGCGTACGCGCGTGTTCGCCGTGATCGAGCGGCTCGTCAACACGCCGATCGACGAAGCCTCACGTGAGGAGATCCCGGTCCGGCGCACGAGGCGTGCCGCGCTGCTGGCGAGCCCCCTCGGGCGGCTCGTCGCCGGAACGCCGCACGTGGACGCCCAGGTCACCGACCGGCTGATGGAGACGGAACCGGTCGCACTCGACGGGCTGACGCCGGAGACCGACCCCGTGACGCTGCGCCTGCGGATCTACACGCCGCCGAGCCCCGGGCCCGAGCCGTTGCCGGTGGTGGTGCTCTACCACGGGGGCGGCTGGGTGCTCGGCGACCCGGAGCAGGACGAGTGGCTCGCGACCCACCTCGCCGTCCTGACGCCGTGCGTCGTCGTGTCCGTCGCGTACCGGCTGGCCCCCGAGTACCCGTACCCCGCGGCGGTCCTCGACGCGTGGGCCGGGTTCCGGTGGGTGAGCGAGCACGCCGACGAGCTGGGCATCGACGCCTCCGCGGTCGTCGTCGCCGGTGACAGCGCGGGTGGCAACCTGGCCGCGGTGGTTGCGGCGCTCGCGGTGGAGGAAGGGGGACCCCGTCCGGCCGGACAGGTCCTGGTCTACCCGGCGGTCGAGATGGAGGCGGTGCTGCCCTCGGAGATCGAGTTCGCCGAGGCCCCGGTGCTCACGTCGCGGGGGATGCGGGCCTTCGTGCGCCTCTATCTCGACGGAGCCGACCCGTACGCACCGACGGCGGCGCCGCTGCACGGGTCGCTCGCAGGTGCGGAGGTGCCCTCGCTGATCCAGATCGCAGGTCACGATCCGCTGCGCGACAACGGGTCGGCGTACGCCGAGGCACTGGAGGGCAAGGGCGGCGACGTGACGCTGACCGACTACTCCGATGCCGTCCACGGCTTCCTGAGCCTGCCCGGCGTCTCGCCGCCGGCGGCCCGTGCGCGGGACGAGATCGTGGCCTTCGTCCAGCACGTCACGCGATCTTCGGACGAACCGGCCGAAGAGGTGTGACCGTGTCCGGCTCGCTCCCGTACGTCGACGAGCACGCGGCGGTGGTCGCCGCCCCTCGAGGTGTCGTGTGGTCCGCGCTGGAGCACTACGCCGCGGCCGACCTGGCCGAGGCGGTGCGGCCCGTCGTCGCCCGCGTCCTCGGGACCGAGCCGCGGGGCGGGTTCGCCGTCGCCGAGCGTGATCCGGGAGAGCGGCTCGTCCTCACGGGGCGGCACCGCTTCTCGCGCTACCGACTCGTCTTCGGGCTCGAGGACGCGGACGGGGGAGCGACCCGGCTGAGCGCCCGCACGTACGCGGTGTTTCCTGGCCCGCACGGTGCCGCGTACCGGCTGCTGGTCCTCGGCACCGGCTTCCACGTCCTTGCGACGACGCGGATGCTGCGGACCGTCCGGCGCCGCGCGACCGCGTCGCCGGGGAGTCCTGCCTAGGGCAGCAGCGCGAGCGTGCGGAGGTCGGCGAGCGTCGCGTCGACGTCCTCCGACGCCACGCCGGTGAACCAGCGCCGGGCGGACTCCAGGCTCGGCTCGCCGATCGTCCCGAGGTCGTCCACGAGACGCTCGGCGTTGGTGAGCGACAGACGCTCCGCGACATCGGCCGTGTCGGCGCCGTCGAGGCTGGCGCGCGTCGCCAGGAGGACGTTCAGCGCACCATGACGGACGCGTCCCGTGCCCGGCTCGCGCCAGGCGACGGCGTGCGCGATGTCACCGGAGCACGAGAACGCCACCTCCCGGTCGAGCGCGTCACCGACGGCGCCGGCCAACGTCTCGGGAGAGGGGGTGTCCTCGGGATCGGCGCCGCCGGTGCGCAGCAGCAGGCGGAGGTCCTCCATGGCCAGCGTGTCGAGCGCGTGCTGCCAACGCGTCGAGCCCTCGGTGCGGGCGTAGAGGGGGAGGCCGACGTCGACACGCACGTCCTCGAGCAGCCCTTCTGCCGCCAGCTGCGAGACCATCGTGGCCACCCGGTGCGCGCCGCGCCCGAGGTCGTCCAGGTCGCGCACCGCGGAGACGAGACCGGTGAGGCGGACCCCTGCCTGACGCGTCGCCCAGCGGACGGCGGGCTCGATCGCGCCGGCACCGCCGGTGACCGTCACGACGACGTCGAGCGGCCCGGTGCCGAGGCTGTCGACGACGCCCTGGACGGACGGGAGCGCGGTGTCGGTGACGACCAGCGGTCCGAGGACGTCGACCACGTCACCGGCGGTCGTACGGCGTGCGACATGCGCGGCCACGACGTCGGCGAGCGGCGGTGACCCGTCGACGAGCAGGGCGGCATCGGCGGCGAGATCGACCAGGAACGGAGCACTCACCCCTCGAATCTAGTGCAGACGCGAGCCGCCGGAGCCAGTAGCGTCTGGCTATGGTCCGTACCGATCCGACACCGCCCCGAGGCCTGGACCGGTTCCGCCGTGACGCCTGGTCACGGGTGATCGCCACCCTCGACCCCGTCGTGGACTACGAGCGCATCTCGGTCATCAACGCGCGCTACGAGTTCCCGTGGGACATCCAGCAGGCGCTGAGCTTCGCGCTGTTCCGGACGTTCGCGGTGCCGTCGATCGGCGTGCTGCTCCACGAGACGCAGGAGTTCACCGAGCGCACCCAGAAGCGGCACGACGACACGGTCCTCGTGCTGGACGCGGTGATCGAGGATGGTCTGGAGTCGCCGAGGGGCCGGACAGCCGTCCGCCGCATGAACCAGATGCACGGGGCGTACGACATCAGCAACGACGACCTGCGCTACGTGCTCGCGACGTTCGTCGTCACCCCCGTACGGTGGATCGCCGACTACGGGTGGCGGGACCTCACGCCCGCCGAGATCGACGCCTCGACCCGCTCGTACGTACGGATGGGCGAGCTGATGGGGATCAAGGGCATCCCCACGTCGTACGAGGACTTCGAGGCCCTCCTCGACGAGTACGAGCGCACGCGGTTCGCGTTCGACACCCGCTCGCGCGAGGTCGCCGATGCGACGCTGGCGCTCCTGTGCTCCTACTACCCGAAGGCGCTGCGCCGCGTGGTCGAGGTCTTCTCGCGGGCGATCATGGACGATCACGTTCGCGAGGCGTTCGGTTATCCGACGCCGCCCCGCGCCGTCGTCGCGTTGTCGCGCGGGGCGCTCAAGCTGCGCGGGCGGGTGCTGCGGTTCGCGCCGCCGCGGGTCAGGCCGTCGCGTCCGGAGGACCGCGGGGTGGTGCGGACGTACCTCCCGGGCGGGTACCGGATCGAGGACCTCGGCACGCATGTCTGACCCGCAGGACGCTCGCACGGAGCCGAGCGCCTATGCGCTGGCCCGGGAGTGGTGGCGCAAGCAGCGCTGGTACGGACGGGCGACCCGTCCGCTGAACCGTGCCCGTCTCACGGTCGAGCTCGCCCGGCGACAGGCGTACGCGCGCGGTGTCGTTCACGGTGAGGCGCTCGAGATGCTGCGAGACGGCCGGCTCGAGATCGGGCCGCAGGTCTTCCTGGAGCCGGGCGTCTGGATCACCGGTGGTCCGGACGCCCGCGTCGTGATCGGCGAGGGGACGTTCCTGAACCTCGGCGTGATGGTGGCGGCGTCGCAGCGCGTCGAGATCGGTGCGCACTGCATGGTCGCGAACGGGTGCCTGATCACCGACTCGGCGCACCGGTACGACGATCCGGACGTGCCCGTCCCGTGGCAGGGCTTCACCTCGAAAGGGCCGACCGTGATCGGGGACAACTGCTGGCTCGGCGCGAACGTCGTCGTCACCAGCGGCGTGACGATCGGTGAGCGGTGCGTGATCGGCGCGAACTCCGTCGTGACGCGTGACGTCCCTGCGCACTCGGTGGCGGCGGGCACGCCGGCCACGGTCGTACGCACGATCTCCTACCCGTGAGGGCGACGCACGATCACGTACCCGTGAGGGCGAGGCGTCGCGGCGGGGCGGTCGCGGGGTCTCGCGCGCTCCGGAGGCTGCGCAGCAGCGTGGCCAGGCGTTGACGGCGGACGCGGTGGTGGTCCTCGATCTGCACGATCCGACCGGCGGCGCGACGGGTGAAGACGAAACCGCGTCTGCCGTCCGCGTCGACGCTCAGTCGCCCGGTGTGGACGAGCTGATGGCAGCGCGGGCACAGTCCGACGAGGTTGTCGAGGTCCGTGGGGCCCTGGTCGCGGTCCCACCACAGGGCGTGGTGCAGCTCGAGGTGCGTGCCGCTGCAGCCGGGGTTGGCGCAGACGCCGCCTTGGCGGGCGTGCACCGCGCGGCGCTGGGCGGTGGTGGCGAGCCGGTGGGTGCGCCCGACGTTGAGGACGTCGGCCTGCGGCGTCGGGCCTGCCGTGTGGCCGTCGACGAGGAGGTCGGTCCGGTCGGCGTGGCAGGTCAGGTAGTCGAAGAGCTGCGGTCCCACTGATCCCCAGCCCGCAAGCACTGGAGGCTGCGCGCCCGGCTCACCGGCCAACCACGCGGCCTCGACCAGGACGCTCACGTGGGGGCGGACCCCGCGGTCCGACGGCATCCCGTGATCGAGCGCGGCCGCGGCGAGGTCACCGACCGCGTCGACCCGACGTTGGGCCGGAGACCGCGTGTCGTCGGCGTCGCGGGGCGCGGCCGCGGCGGTCAACCAGGTGACGAGCCGGGTGCCGTTGACGACGTCGAGGAACCCCGTCACGTGAAAGCCCTCACCGCAGCGGGCGATCTGCAGGTCGTGCTTGTCCATGCCTGCGGCGTATGCCCGGTCCAGGTCCTCCGGGTGGGAGACCTCGACGAGGTGGTCGAGCTGGGCACGCAGCTCGGCCGGCTCGCACAGCCTGGCCACCTCGAGCATCACGTCCTCGGCGGCCTCGACGACCACCCTGTCGGCCTTCTTGAGGGCGACGGTGAAGGCGTCGACGTGCGCGCGGCGGATCTCACCGGCGCGGTGCGCGTCGCCCACCGCCGTGAGCACCCGCATCGTCCTCCCCGCGGCGATCGCTGCTCGGGACTGCTTGACGTCCCAGCGCAGCTCGCGGCGCGCCCACGCTGCCGTCGACGTCGCGCCCTCCACCTCGTGGGAGCGCCGCTCCTCCATCTGCTCGAGCCAGACCGCCTGCAGCCCGGCCACCCGGTCGGCGACGGCCGTCAGCCGTCGCAGCACCTCGCACGTCTGCTCGTCCGAGGCTCGCGCGGCCGACTGGTCGGCGAGCGCCTCGAGCGCTCCCTCCAGATCGGTGACGATCGCCTCGATATCGAACATAGGTTCGATTCTAGTAGGTCCGATCCGGCCTTGCCTACCCTCGTGGGCGCGGATGTGGACAACGATCGCGTGCGCGACGGCAGGCGTACGGAGTACGGGTGGAGCGTCAGACCGTCTCGACACCGGCGGCGTCGAAGTCCGCACGGGTCCTGTCCAGGTTCGCCGCCGACACCGGCGCCGTGAGGTCCATGAGCACGCGCGTGGCAAACCCCTGGGTCGCGGCGTCGAGAGCGGTCGCGCGCACGCAGTAGTCGGTCGCGATGCCGACGACGTCGACACCCTCGACACCGCGGGCCTTCAGCCACGCCTCCAACGTGTCACCGGACCCGGTGGTCCCCTCGAAGCCCGAGTAGGCCGCGTCGTACCGGCCCTTCTCGAACACCGCCGCGAACATGTCCTCGGTCAACGGCGCATGGAGCGCGTTGCCGGGCGTCCCGACGACGCAGTGCGGCGGCCAGGAGTCGACGAAGTCAGGCTCGGCGCTGAAGTGCGCCCCTGGGTCGATGTGGTGGTCCTTGGTGGCGACGACGATGTCGTACCCGCCGTCGGTGACGAGGGTCGCCACACGGGCAGCCACGTCCGCGCCGCCGGTGACGGCGAGCGAGCCGCCCTCGCAGAAGTCGTTCTGCACGTCCACCACGACCAGTGCCTTGGTCATCAGGTCAGTCCTCCTCGAAGAGCGTCGGGATCGCGGGCTCGCCCCGCGACAGCTGACGTGCCTGCAACGGTAGCTCCGCCAGCGACTGCTGGAGGCGTTCGCGGGCCCGGCTCAGCGGCTCGTCGTCGACCCGTTCACCTCCGGCCACGAGCGGGACCAGGAGCGGCCGGTCGTTGTCGTCGCCCCGCGGTGCCTCGCCGATGCCGATGACCTCGGCCGAGGCCGTCCCGTGCTCGTCGAGCCGACGCAGCGCGTACTTCCTGCCGCCGACCGAGATCTTGTCCTTGCTCTTCTTCGCGACAGAGACCATCGCCGCGTCCGGACCGGTCCCGTCGGCGCGGGCGACGAGCTTGTAGACGAAGCCGCAGGTGGGGTGGCCGGAGCCGGTGACGAGCGACGTCCCGACCCCGTAGCCGTCGACCGGTGCAGCGGCCAGGCCCGCGATCGCGTACTCGTCGAGGTCGCTCGTGACCACGATCTTCGTGCCGGTCGCCCCGAGGTCGTCGAGCTGGCGGCGGACCTGCTTGGCGAGCAGCGGCAGGTCGCCCGAGTCCAGGCGCACGGCGCCGAGACCGGTGCCGGCGACCTCGATGGCGAGCCGCACCGCCGCGGTGACGTCGTACGTGTCGACGAGCAGCGTGGTGTCGACGCCGAGGGACTCGACCTGCGCGGTGAAGGCGTCGCGCTCGGTGTCGTGCAGCAGCGTGAAGGAGTGCGCCGAGGTGCCTGCCGTCGGGATGCCGAAGCGGCGACCGGCCGCCAGGTTGGACGTCGTCGCGAACCCGCCGACGTACGCTGCGCGCGCGGAGGCGATCGCCGCGCTCTCGTGCGTGCGGCGCGAGCCCATCTCGATGCAGGGACGCTCGCCCGCGGCCACCGTCATGCGGGCGGCGGCCGAGGCGATCGCCGAGTCGTGGTTGAGGATCGAGAGGAGCACCGTCTCCAGCAGCACCGCCTCGCCGAACGTGCCTTCGACGACCAGGACGGGGGACTGCGGGAAGTACGCCTCGCCCTCGGCGTAACCCCAGATGTCCCCGCTGAACCGGTAGTCGGCGAGCCATCCCAGCGTCGGCTCGTCCACGACCGCGGTCTCGCGCAGGTAGGCGAGGTCGTCGTCGGTGAAGCGGAACTCGGCGACGGCGTCGAGGACCCGGCCGATCCCCGCGACCACGCCGTAGCGCCGCCCGTCGGGCAGCCGGCGTGCGAACAGCTCGAAGACCGAGCGCCGGTCGGCGGTGCCGTCGGCGAGCGAGGCCTGGAGCATCGTCAGCTCGTAGTGGTCCGTCAGCAGCGCGGAGGAGATCACGGCGTCAGCGTAGTGCGGGCCCGCGTGATCAGGGTTTCCGCGTGCGACACAATAGGGCGGGTGAGCAACCCATCGCCGATCGAGCTCGACGAGCCGGAGACCGGAGAGGTCACCGAGCTCGACCGACCGTGGGTCACCCTCGTGTGGAACGACCCCGTCAACCTGATGTCGTACGTGGCCTACGTGTTCAAGTCCTACTTCGGGTACTCCGACGCCAAGGCGCACGAGCTCATGATGCAGGTGCACAAGGACGGCAGGGCGGTCGTCTCGAGCGGCCCCCGCGAGGAGATGGAGCGCCACGTGCAGGCGATGCACGAGTACGGCCTGTGGGCGACGCTGCAGCGGGAGGACGCGTGAAGGCCTTCGAGCGGCGCAAGCGCGACCGGGTGCGTGCGGAGTTCGAGCCGGCCGAGGCGGCGCTCCTCATCAACCTGCTCGGCCAGATCATCGAGCTGCTGCGCGACCGCAACGGGCCCGAGGAGTCCTCGCCCGACCCCTTGTTCGCGCAGCTCGGCACCACCGGCTCTTCGCTGCCGCCGGAGGACCCGGTGCTCCGGCGGCTGCTGCCCGACGCCTACCGCGACGACGACGAGGCGGCCGGCGACTTCCGCCGCTTCACCGAGCGCGGGTTGTCCACCGCGAAGGTCGAGAACGCGCAGGCCGTCGTGGCGTCGCTGGCGGCCGGTGGGTACGACCTCGAGGACCCCGAGCAGTCGGAGGACCCGGTCGAGGTGGAGCTCGGCGAGCGTGCCGTCCAGGCATGGCTGCGGGCACTGACCGACATCCGCCTCGCTCTCGCGGTCCGTCTCGGGATCGAGTCCGAGGAGGACGCCGAGGCTGCTGCGGAGAGCGACGACGAGGCCGTGTCGGTGGTCGTCGACATCTACGAGTGGCTGGGCTTCGTGCAGGAGTCCCTGGTCGCCGCGCTGGGCTGAGTCCCGTGGGACCGGCTCGTACGCAGCCTGCCGCGGGTCCCCGTACGCGGTGGTGCGTCGTCACGTTCGTCGAGCCGGCACCCGCGGAGTTCGGTCGCGTGGCATGGCCGCTGCACCTCACCTGGGTGCCGCCGTTCGACGCCGCGGAGGACGACGTCGTCCGCGCGCTGACGCAGGTGCTGGCCGCGTGGTCGGAGGACCGCTCCGCGCTGGAGACGCAGACCGTAGGTGAGGCGTGGTTCGGGCGTCGGCGCGAGGTACGCGTCACCGAGCTGGCCCGGACCGAGCGGATCGACGCGCTGCACCGGGCGATGCTTGCCGCGCTCGCGGACACCGGGGTGGACGTCCGGGCGATGCGGCACGTCCGGGACGCCTTCCGGCCCCACGTCTCCGCGCAAGGGGAGCGGACGCTCGCCCTCGGCACCGTCGTGGAGCTGGGCGAGGTCGCGCTCGTCGCGATGCGGCCG